>Ga0116227_10000200_pt1 | contig 105022 bp, 93 predicted proteins | sample S1TSphgellanicum_FD_89693 | JGI IMG/M metagenome (GOLD analysis project Ga0116227, IMG submission 89693) | Host-associated microbial communities from peat moss isolated from Minnesota, USA - S1T2_Fb - Sphagnum magellanicum MG | ecosystem: Host-associated > Plants > Peat moss > Unclassified... | reverse complement strand
TCAAGGTTGAGGTCCATGACGGCGCGAATACGTTCGCGTCCTGGCAAGCGCTGCCAGGCACAATATTCGTCAGACTTCATCGCCTTCAGGCTGTTGAACCGTGTGATTATCTTATCCATCAGAGAAAGCTACCACATACCGCAATCGACTGGCTCGTATTCATTGGCGATGGCGCTCGCTACGATCCGCACGCTCGCCGAACGTCCGCAACTCTAAACCGTTAAAATAGGTGTCAAGCTAGGCAAGCGCCTTGGTCCGGTCACTCCCACTCGATCGTCGCCGGCGGCTTCCCCGAAATGTCGTACACCACCCGGGAGATCCCGGGCACCTCGTTGATGATCCGATGCGTGACCCGGTCGAGAAACTCATAGGGCAGCCGCGCCCAGCGCGCCGTCATGAAATCGATGGTCTCCACGGCGCGCAATGCGATCACATAGTCATAACGCCGCCCATCGCCCATCACCCCGACGGACCGTACCGGCAGGAACACCGCGAATGCCTGGCTCACCTTGTCGTACAACTCCTGCCGACGCAGTTCTTCGATGAAGATGGCATCGGCGCGGCGTAGCACGTCGGCGTAGGATTTGCGCACCTCGCCCAGGATGCGCACACCCAGGCCCGGGCCAGGAAACGGATGGCGGTACACCATCTCGGCGGGCAGACTAAGCGCCAGTCCGAGCTGGCGCACCTCATCCTTGAACAGCTCACGCAGCGGTTCTAGGAGCTTCAAGGACATGTGCTCTGGAAGCCCCCCCACATTGTGGTGCGACTTGATGACATGCGCCTTGCCGGTCTTCGCCCCGGCCGACTCGATCACGTCGGGATAAATCGTACCCTGCGCCAGCCACTTCACGTCCGTAAGCTTCGACGCCTCTTCGTCGAACACCTCGACGAACACCCGGCCGATGATCTTGCGCTTCTTCTCCGGATCCGCCTCGCCGGCGAGTTGTTCCAAGAAGCGCTGTTCCGCATCGACGCGGATCACGCGCACGCCCATGTGCTCGGCAAACGTGGCCATCACCTGATCGCCCTCGCCCTGGCGCAGCAGTCCGTGGTCGACGAACACGCACGTGAGCGCATCGCCGATGGCACGGTGCAGGAGCGCGGCCAGCACCGACGAATCGACACCACCGGACAGACCCAGCAACACCTTGTCGGACCCCACCTGCGCGCGGATGCGCGCGAGGCTATCCTCGATGATGTTACCCGTGGACCAGGTCGCCGCGCAGCCCGCGATGTCACGCACGAAGCGTCGCAGGATTTCCGTACCCTGCAAGCTATGCGTGACTTCGGGATGAAATTGCACGGCATAGAAACGCCGCGACTCGTCCGCCATGGCGGCGAGCGGCGCATTGTCGCTGGCGGCGATCACGGTGAAGCCCGGAGGCACGGACACCACATGATCGCCGTGACTCATCCAGACATCGAGCACGCGGCCGCCGCCGGCGTCGCGACTATCTTCGAGCCCATCCAGCAAACGCGAGGGCGCCGTGGGTCTGATCTGCGCCGCACCGAATTCACGGTGGGTCGACAGCTCCACTCGTCCGCCCAATTGCGCGGCCATGGTTTGCATGCCATAGCAGATGCCGAGCACCGGCACGCCCATCTCGAACACCACCGGCGGCGCCTCAGGTCCCTTGGCCTCGTACACCGACTCGGGTCCGCCGGACAGAATGATGGCCTGCGGGGCGAAGCGCTGGATGGCGTCGGCCGCGGCGTCGCACGGGTAGATCTCCGAGTAAACACCCAGCTCACGCACGCGGCGTGCGATCAACTGGGTGTACTGCGCGCCGAAATCGAGAATTAAGATCCGTTCGGCATGGATATCCGTCATCAACCGATCCGGTAGTTGGGTGCTTCTTTGGTGATGGTCACATCGTGTACATGACTTTCACGCACACCGGCGCTGGTGATGCGCACGAATTGCGGCCGCGTGCGCATCTCCTCGATGCTACCGCTGCCGGTGTAGCCCATCGCGGCCCGCAAGCCGCCCGATAGCTGATGCAGGATGGCCACGAGACTGCCCTTGTAGGCAACGCGGCCCTCGATGCCTTCGGGCACGAGTTTCTCGAGCTCTGTGGTCGTATCCTGAAAATAGCGGTCGCTGGAGCCATGCGCCTGCGCCATCGCGCCGAGCGACCCCATGCCACGGTACGCCTTGTAGGAACCGCCCTGGTACAACTCCACGTCACCGGGTGATTCTTCGGTGCCGGCGAACATGCCGCCGATCATCACGCAATGCGCACCGGCCGCCAGCGCCTTGGCGATGTCGCCGGAATAGCGAATGCCGCCATCGCCGATCACCGGCACGCCGGTGCCCTCCAGAGCCTTGGCGACCCGTGCGATGGCGCTGATCTGCGGCACGCCCACGCCCGCCACCACACGCGTCGTACAGATCGACCCGGGACCGATGCCCACCTTGACGCCATCGGCACCGTACTTCACCAGATCCAGTGCCGCTTCGGCGGTCACGATATTGCCGCCGATCACCTGCAAATCCGGGAACGCTTTCTTGATCTTGGCCACCGTCTCGAGCACACCGCGCGAATGACCATGCGAGGTATCGACCACGACCACATCGACCCCGGCCTCGCGCAGCGCCGCCACCCGTTGCAACGTATCGGGTGCGGTCCCTACCGCCGCACCGACGCGCAGGCTGCCCACATCATCCTTGCAGGCGCTCGGAAATTCGGTCGCCTTCTGGAAATCCTTGACGGTGATCATGCCCTTGAGTTCATGATCTCCCGCCACCACCAAGACCTTCTCGATGCGGTGTCTGTGCAGCAGCGCAAGCACTTCGTCCTTGGGGGCGTTTTCACGCACCGTGATGAGCCGCTCCTTGGGCGTCATCACCGAGGACACGGGCGCATCGAGCTTCGTCTCGAAGCGCAGATCGCGATGCGTCACGATGCCGACCACCTTGGTGCCCACCACCACCGGCACGCCGGAGATGTTTTTCGCCCGGGTGAGTTCGATCACTTCGCGAATGGTCATGTCCGGCCCCACGCTGATGGGATCGCTGATGACACCGCTTTCGAACTTCTTGACCCGATCCACCTGCCGCGCCTGATTGTCGATGGACATGTTCTTGTGGATGACGCCGATGCCGCCCTCTTGGGCGATGGTGATGGCCAGCCGGGCCTCGGTGACCGTATCCATGGCGGCGGATACCACCGGCAGATTGACGCGAATCTCGCGGGTCAAGTTGCTCGCGAGCGACACATCGCGCGGCAGCACTTCGGAGTACGCCGGAACGAGTAACACGTCATCGAATGTGAGGGCCTCTTCAAGAATGCGCATAGGGTCGCGTTCACAGGTTCGTCTAAGAGGCGGCGCATTGTACCTTGCGCGTACTTCGCGGTAAACCGCAGTATCATTCGCCGATGGACTCGCCTCCCGACCTCGCCCTCTCGCTGCGCCCCGACAAGGACATTTACACGGTTTCCCGGCTGAATCGCGAGGTTCGGGTGATGCTCGAGCGCGGCTTCGGCAGCCTATGGCTGGAAGCGGAAATATCGAATTTCGCCAGACCCAGTTCGGGTCATTGGTACTTTTCGCTGAAGGATGCCGGTGCCCAGGTCCGCTGCGCCATGTTCCGCCAGCGCAATATGTTGTGCAGCGTGGCGGTCCGGGACGGCCAAAAGGTGCTGGTGCGAGCCCGCATCGGGCTGTACGAGCCGCGCGGTGAATACCAGCTCATCGTCGATCACCTGGAAGACGCCGGGCTTGGCGCCTTGCAGCGCCAATTCGAGGAGCTGCGCACCAAACTCGCGGCCGAAGGCCTGTTCGGCACCGACCGCAAGCGACCCTTGCCCAAGCTACCGAAGCGCATCGGCATCGTGACATCCCCCACCGGCGCGGCGGTGCGCGACATCATCCACGTGTTGGCGCGGCGTTTTCGCGCCGTACCGGTCCTGATTTACCCGGTCCCGGTCCAGGGTGCACAGGCGGCGGCCGACATCATCGCCGCCCTGACCCTGGCGGGGCGGCGCGCCGACTGCGACGTGTTGATTCTGGCACGCGGCGGCGGATCGCTGGAAGATCTATGGGCCTTCAACGACGAGCGATTGGCGCGCGCCATCGTCGCCTCGCCCATCCCTATCATCACCGGCATCGGTCACGAGGTCGACTTCACCATCGCCGACTTCGTCGCCGACGTACGCGCTCCCACGCCCTCGGCGGCCGCCGAACTGGTGGTTCCCGATGCCGCGGAATGGTTGACGACGATGGGCCGTTGCGGCGCCCGGCTACAACGCCTCATGCGGCTCAAGCTCGCGGATCACCGCGAAAGACTGCGGTGGTTGACCGGGCGCGCAGCACTGGTCAGTCCCAGCGCGCGGTTGACTCAACAGGCGCAACGCCTGGATGAACTGGAAGAATCGCTCGTGAGCGCCATCCACCGGCAGCTCAATGAGCGCCGCGAACGGCTGCGCTGGCTCACCGGACGCGCGGCGCAGGTCAGCCCCGCGACGCGTCTGACGCAGCAATCCCTGCGCCTGGACAATTTGCGGCAGCGCCTGCAGCGTACTTCCCGAGAGAGCCTACGCCGCGCGCGCGAACGCCTGCTGCCACTGGTGCGCACGTTGCATGCCGTGAGCCCGCTCGCCACGCTGGAGCGCGGTTACGCGATCGTCAGCACGCCGGACGGCGGGATCCTGCGCGACGCCGCGGCGGCCAAGCCCGGCATGGTCATCGAAGCACGGCTCGGCAAGGGTCGGCTGCGCGCCAAGGTCGAAGGACATTCGTGAGGCCGGCAGCCGGCCCCGGCGGGAACCGCGGCGGTCAGACCGCGCTAGGACGCTCCACAGTCACACGAGCCGCGGTCAGCGCTCTGGTCGGCGGTTGGACGCTCACGGCGGCGGCTGCGATGGCGTGGGGTTTCGATCTGCCGCGGGAACATGCGGTGCCGGGCGGCGTGGAAATCGTGCCCTTGAGCGATGACGGCACCGCAATACCCGAAGTGGACAGCGATGATCATCGGGTGCTGGTGGTCAAGGCCGGCACCTCGTGGGTGGCGGTGGTCGGCATTCCGCTATCGGCGCCGCTCGGCGCACGACACCTCAGCGTGCGCGACGCCACAGGCGGTCATGCAATCGACTTCAATGTCGGACGCGCGCACTACACCACTCAATCACTGAAGGTTCCGCAGCGACAGGTGGATCTTTCCGAAGGGGATCTTGCGCGCGTGGCCGGCGAACGGCTGCGGATCGATCGCGTGCTCGCACTGTATTCGGAACCACCCCCGGAATCGCTGCATCTGCCGCAACCCGTACCCGGCCGGCGCAGCAGTTCATTTGGACTACGGCGGGTATTCAACGGCGAATCGCGCAACCCCCACAGCGGCATGGACATCGCGGCACCCACCGGTACACCGGTAGCGGCGCCCCTCGCCGGCACCGTGGTCGACACCGGCGACTTCTTCTTCACCGGTAACACGGTGTACGTCGATCACGGTCGCGGGCTCATCAGCATGTACTGCCACCTGAGCGCCATCAATGTGAAACCGGGGCAGCGCGTGATAGCCGGCACTCGCTTAGGGAAGGTCGGCATGACCGGTCGCGCCACCGGTCCCCACCTGCACTGGGGGGTCGCGCTCAATCAAACCTGGGTCGACCCCGAGTTATTCGTGCGCTAGGAGCCTGCCATGACTCATGGGCGCCGTTGCGAGGGCGACCAAGGATGGGGTCGCGGGGTCTCCGCGACCCCATCCTTTAGGCGCGCCGCGCCCGCCGCCGCTCGCCATCGCTACTCGATGCTTTCGCCGTGCAACGAAATGTCCAAGCCCTCGCGCTCCTGCTCCTCGCTGACCCGCAGACCGATGGTCTTGTCGAGGATGATGAGGATGAGATAGCTCACGACAAAACCGTACACCACCGTAACCGCGACGCCCTTGGCCTGTACCAGGAGCGACCCGTCCACCCCGCTGATCTCCTTGCTCACGAAGACACCCGTGAGCAGCGCGCCCACGATGCCACCGATGCCGTGGACACCGAAGGCGTCGAGCGAATCGTCATAATTGAACAAGTGTTTCAGCCAGGTCGCAGCAATGAAGCACACGATGCCCGCGACGAGGCCGATGATGACGGCCGACGTGGGGCCGACGAAGCCCGACGCCGGCGTGATGGCGACCAAGCCGGCCACAGCGCCGGACGCGATCCCGAGGACGCTGGGCTTGCCCTTGCTCACCCACTCCGCAAACATCCACGCCAGCGCGGCCGCGCCGGTGGCCATCTGCGTGGTCAGCATCGCCATGCCCGCACGGCCGTCGGCGGCCACGGCGGAACCGGCGTTGAAGCCGAACCAGCCGACCCACAGCAGCGAGGCGCCGATCAAGGTCAGGGTGAGGTTGTGCGGCTGCATCGCTTCCTTGCCATAGCCCAGCCGCTTGCCGAGCACCAGGCAGCTCGCAAGCCCCGCGATACCGGCATTGATGTGCACCACGGTGCCGCCGGCGTAATCGAGAACCCCGCCCGCGTTCAACCAGCCGGTGGGCTCCCACACCATGTGCGCGATGGGCGAGTACACCAGCAGCGACCATACCGCGAGAAATATCAGCATGGCCGAGAACTTCATGCGATCCGCGAACGCACCGGCGATCAGCGCCGGCGTGATGATCGCGAACGTCATTTGAAACATCGCGTAAACGGTTTCCGGAATGGTCAACGCCAGGTGTGAAACGGTCAATTGATTGCCGGTGTCGCCATGAATGTACGTCATGCCCGAGAACAACATGCGACTCGTGCCGCCTAAGAAGCCGTTACCCGGCGTGAACGCCCAAGAGTAGCCGATCACCCACCACAGCAGGGTGACCACGCAGCAACAGGCAAAACTCTGCATGAGCGTCGCCAGCACGTTCTTCTTACGCACCATTCCGCCGTAAAACAGCGCCAGGCCCGGTATGCACATCATCAACACCAGTGCCGTCGACGTCAGCATCCACGCAGTGTCACCGGCACTGATTTTCTCGGCGTCCATCAGGAAAGGGGCCGTCGGCGCGGGAGCCGCGGTGGCGGTCGCCGACGCCGCGACCTCGGACGGAGTCGTCACGGCGCTCGCCGCGGCGTCGGCGCCCGGCGCCGCAGCGCTCGGCGTTGCGACGCCCGGTGCATCGTCGGCCCAGACCGGTGTGGCCGCGGCCAGAACGCTGAGCAAGACCAATCGAGACAAGATACTCATCGATGCGATTCCCCTTTGCTTTCTAAATTGCGCTGGCATCCCTTTCACCTGTACGGATGCGCACGACTTGCTTCAAATCGAAGACGAATACCTTGCCATCGCCGACCTTGCCGGTATTCGCTGTTTTTATGATGGCTTCGACCACCTGGTCGACCAACGCATCGTCGACGGCTATCTCTATCTTAACCTTGGGCACGAATTCCACCGCATATTCAGCGCCACGATAGATTTCCGTGTGACCCCGTTGCCGGCCGAAGCCTCGGACCTCGGTCACGGTGACACCCTGCACGCCCACGTCGCTGACTGCGTTCCGAACGTCGTCGAGCTTGAAGGGTTTGATGATCGCCGTAATGAGCTTCATTGATCGCTTCCTCGCGCTGCGCCGAACTTGAGCTTTGGCGCTTTTAAGCACCGTGCATGCCACAGGCCAGGACTGTAGCGCGATCAGCGAGTTATCGGCTACGCCGGGCGCCATCAAAAAATCATTTGCACCGTCCGGGCGCGCTCCCACGCAGGCGTGCATTGATTTGAGGCGCACGGCGGTGCACGGCGGCACGGCGGTTCATTTGAGCGATAACTCCAGCATCACTGCGCCGTCCTTCGCGGTTGCCTTGTCGTTCGCCACCAGGAACACCCGCTCAGGCTCAACCTGCGCATCCGCGAGCAACGCCTGTTGCAAAGCCATGGCGCGCTGCTGCCCGAGAGACTGCAGCTCGCCGTCCCCGATGGCGATATGGTCATGGATCGCCTTGCTCAAAAAGTCGATCTTCGCCGCCACGCTGGCCGGCTTCGACTTCAAGCCCCTCACCGACTCCGGAAACTCGAGTGCCGCGCCGATGGTCTGCGCATACACCTGCGTCAGCAATTCGAGCTGGGCCGCGGGATCGAGTTGCTCGAACCGCGGCGCCGTCGTGGCAACCGCTATTTTGGGGCCGCCTTTGGCGCCCTGCGCGGCGCGTAACAGTGCGTCGAACCGCGCGGCAACCAGCGCCGGCCGATCCACGTCCGGCACCACGGCGATCGGCACGTCGATTCGCAGCTGGGGCCGTTCGATCAGCGCTTTGACCACGGCCCTAGCCTTGTCCGCGCCGGTGGCGTCCAGCGTCCCCAAGCCGGGTTGGAAGGCGATGAATTGCAGATCGGGACCGCCACCGAACAGCGCACCGAGCAATGCGAAGGGCTCCGTGACCGCCTTCTCCAGGATATCGACGAACACCTGCCAAATGAGGGGCGCCAGCCGGAACCGCGGATCGTCCAAGGAGCCGGTGACGGGAATATTCAAATCGATGACCCCATTGCGATCCTTGAGGAGCGCAACGGCGAGCTTGATCGGCAACGACACCGCCTCCTTGCTGACCGTCTTGTCGCCGAACTCTAGTTGCTCGACCACGATGTGATGCTGCGCGTCCAGCCTACGCCCATCGACTTTGTAGTGCAGCTCCGTGGTGAGCTTGCCCTTCGCGATATTGTAGCCCGCGAATTTACCCGAATACGGATCGAACAACGGTAACGAGATGTTACGAAAGCTCATGGTCAAATCGGTGTACAACGGTCCCAGCACGTTGACCTCGCCGGTGATCGAAACCGGCGAGAAGGCATCGATGGCCCCCGTGAGAGCCACCTTGGCGCGCGTGCCAGGCTTCGACGACAGACCCACGATCGACCCCGCGAGTTTCTGTATTCCGGTTGCGAAGTTCGGCTGTACCGACAAGTCGGCGAAGTTCGCCTGGCCGGCCTGCACCACGATCTGCTTGATCGATATCGGCAGGGTCTGCGGCGCCGGCGCGCTGGCTACATTACCCGGGTTGTCGGCCAGCAACGTCCGCCCTTGCGCGCGCCCGGCGTCTGGCGTACCCGCAACGGGTAGCGTGGGCGCGACGTCAGCCGACCCAGCGGCCGTCGTCGGCATTTTGAGTACTCGTTTGACGTTCATGCTCGCATCGGATTCGATGATGACGCGGGCGTACGGTGCATGCGCCACGATTTGCTCGATGTCGAGCCGGTCGGGGCTTTGCGCATAGTTCAAGCCCAGAATATCCAGTCGGTCCCAGTCGATGAAATCCTGATGCAGGGCGTCGTCCACCGTGCGCAGCTTGTCGACCTCGATGTTGCCGGCGAACTGCATGGTCGGCATCTTGGGCCGCGCGCCGTAATGGAGCCTGCCGTCGAGGCTTAGGTTCCCGCTGAGCAACGTCATCGCCGTATGCTGTGCCAGGTACGGCTGAATCGCCGTCAGATCGATGCCTGCCAGCTTGCCATCGAGATCGGCCGTCAGCGGCCACGGAGTAACCTCTCCCTTGACCGTCAACGACCCGCTGTCATTGACGCCCGTCTCGAGGGTCACGCTGACCGGTCTGGCGCTGTCCTCGGATACGCCATCGACCTGCACCGAGAACGGCGCGAGCAACATTTTGACCGCGGGACGCACCGAGCGATCTTCCGCGGTAATGCTGGCGTCGCGAATCTCGAACTGCCGCAGCTCGAAGGTCCAAGGCACGCTCGCCGCGGCCGACGTATTCGCCGAGGCCGTGAGCCTTGGCGCCACAGGCGCCGCCGTAGCCACCACGCCATGCGCCCCCGCAGTGGGCGCCGCGGGGGTCACGGGCGCCACCGCCGTAACGCCGGTCGTCGACGGCCCAGGCGGCGTGGCGGCGAGTTGCATCAAGTTCAACGTCTTGTCGACTCCCAGCCAAGCGGTCAATCGTGGCCCGCTGAGCGACACGAGATCCACGTGCGCCCGGTGCGCGCCTAAATCCACCGCGCCACCCGTGACGGCGAGCGCCGGGATCGTCAGCCAAGGTTCCGCCTGAGATTCGTTCGGCGCTGGACGCGGACGCACCGTGAAGTCGGTCAGGGACAATTTCGATAGGTCGACCTTCAGGTTGGTCGCCGCCGGATCCGCCAGCGAAAACCGATAGGTGGCTGCCAGATCGATCGAGCCGCTGTCGATGACGAAATTCACCTTGTCCTGCGCATACTCCCACAGAGTCTGCGCCAGCAAACCATTGACCTGGAATTCACCGTCCGACTCGAGCGGATCCACCGCGACATGTCCATGCCAGGCGATCCGTTCGCCGCGCGTCGAGGCACCCGTAAAGTTGAACACGCCGCCGGCAATTCCGGTGGCGAAATCGCGCAACTCGAAATTGATGGGCTCGAGCCGTGCCGCGAATACATCGGCGCGGCTGCGATCTTCATAGGTCATGACGCCCTGCGAAACCCTGAAAGAACCGATACGGATCGCCGGCAGGGGGGCGCTTTTCCGGTCCGGCTTGCGCGGCGTCGGTTTCGGCCGCAACTGCAACAGATTCAGTACACCGTCCTTCGCGACCACCGCGCTCACATAGGGTGCGGCGATGTCGATGTTGCCGAACGTATAGGCTCGATACCACACGGACGACAACTGGAAGTCGATGAATAAACGTTGGAACCCCAGTAATTTCTCGCCTTGCGCGCCGGCCAAGGCGAAATCGTCGATGGTGACCTGGAACAAAAACGGATTGACGTGGATTTCACCCACCGACGCCGTGGCGTCGATGGCCTCGGGGATGTCCTTGAGCAGCGCCGAGCGGATGAGCTTGGGTGCCGCCACGAAGCCCACAACCGCATACGCCGCGATCAGTAACGCGGCGCCCAAGGCAATCAGCAGGGTCTTGGATCTCAAGAATCGAGGCATCGGAATTCGCTCATGCGTCACCCTGGCCGTCGCCCCGGCGAGGGCGCCCACCCGGGTTCGCGCTACACCATCCCGTTGACCGACTGCGCGGCTACTCAGGCTAGTCTAGCAGCCTGTCTGACTTATGATGCACTTACTGCGCCCATGAGCCAGACAGGCTGCTAGCAAACGTTGCCTGAAACTCAGCGCTTGTTACGTTGGATCAATCGCTTGCGTTTGCGGACCTGGCGTGGGGTCAAGGGATTGCGTTTGCCGGCGAACGGATTGACCTCGCCCTTGAAAATCACCCGCACCGGCGTGCCCATCAGATCGAACGCCTTGCGAAACACGTTGACCAGGTAGCGCCGGTAGGCATCGGGCACATGATCGGTTTGATTGCCGTGGATCACGATGATGGGAGGATTCTGGCCGCCCTGGTGCGCATAGCGCAGCTTGATCCGGCGTCCGCTCACGAGTGGCGGTTGGTGACTTTCGACCGCCGCCTCCATCACACGCGTCAATTCGGGCGTGCTCAGGTCGCGAGTCGCCGCGGCGTAGACCTTACGAACCGCCGCGAACAATTCGCCCACGCCGCTGCCATGCCGCGCCGAGATGAAATGCAGCGGCGCGAAATTCGCGAATTCGAGCTGCATTTCCACCTGCTGACGGATCAAATCGCGCTGCTCGGTCGGGATGTTGTCCCACTTGTTGACCGCTAGGATCAAAGCCCGCCCCTGCTCGATTACGGTACCGAGCAAGCTCGCATCCTGCACGGCCACATTGTCGTGCGCGTCCATTACCACCACCACCACGTGCGCCGTCTCGATGGCCTGCAAGGTCTTGATGATGCTGAATTTCTCGACGGCCTCTTCGACGCGCGATTTGCGCCGTACGCCGGCCGTATCGATCAAGGTATACCGCTCACCATCGCGTTCGAACGGCACCAGAACCGCATCGCGTGTGGTCCCCGGCTGGTCGAACGCGACCATGCGGTTCTCACCCAACAGTCGGTTGATGAGAGTGCTCTTGCCGACATTGGGCCGGCCGATGATGGCCACCTTGATACCCGTGTTCTCGGGTCCGTCATGCGGATCGGGGGCCAACCCCTCGAGTACCGCCTCGAGCAGCGAGATCACCCCCTGGTCGTGCGCGGCCGCGATCGGTTGTGGCTCACCCAACCCGAGCGCATGAAAGTCGGCCACCGCGACGTCAGGATCGAAGCCTTCGGTCTTGTTGACCGCGAGCAGCACGGGTTTGCCGCTGCGGCGCGCCAGCCGCGCGACGAACTCATCCTGCGGCGTGACCCCCGCACGGCCGTCCACCAACACGATCAACCGATCGGCCTCGGCGATCGCACGCTCCGTCTGCGCGACCATCAAGCTCTCGATCGTATCGGCATTTTCTACGAGGCCGCCGGTGTCGACCACGATGCACGGCACTAGGGTGCGCCGCGCGAATCCGTACTGCCGATCGCGCGTCAGCCCCGGCAGATCCGCGACCAATGCGTCACGGGTGCCGGTCATGGCATTGAACAAGGTGGACTTGCCGACGTTCGGCCGACCGATCAATGCAACGACGGGCAGCACGGCGTGGTTTACTTCTTGTCTTTGTCTTTCTTTTTCTTGGGCGGCGGCGCCGGCGGCGCGATCGGTTGGGTTGCCGGATTGCTCACCCCCGGCGGTTTGGCCGCGCTGGGATTGGCGCGGTATGCCGCCATCTTACCATCGTCGTCCAACACCACCACCGTGTCGCCCAACGCGACCGGCTCGTTCCCAACGCGGAATTTGGCCACGCGCTCGCGGGCGATCAGCGCCCCCGTATTCTTGTCCAGCCAATGCAAGTAGCCCTTGAAGTCCCCGACCACCACGGCCGTGCTGGTTTCGACCGGGGTGCTCACCCCGCGCAATTTCAGGCGGTCGTTGCGCCACAGCTCGGAACCGTCGCGTTGCCGCATCGCCACGATGACGCCATCGGATTGCGTCACGTACAGATTATCCCCATCGACGTTGAGGCCTCGATAGCTCGACATGTCGTGGGCCCACCAGATCTGTCCGGAATCGAGCGCCAGCATGGCGGTACGTCCCTGGAATCCCGCCGCGAAGACGTTGTCGCCTACCACGCTCACCGCCGAATCGACGTCGACCAAGCGATCCAACTCGGTCCGTCCGTGCGGCGAGGCCAGCGCCGTATCCCACACCGTGTCGCCGGTGCTCAAGTTCACCGCCATCACCTTGCCATTGTCGAACCCGCTGATGGCCACATCCTTCGAAATGACCGGGGTCGCCGTGCCGCGCAAGCTCAAGCGGGGCACCTGTTGCTCCACCGACCAGATTTCCTTGCCCGTCGCGTATTCCAAGCCATGCAAACGGCCATCGACCGACCGTATCACCACGACCTTGTCGCCGATCGCCGGAGCCGACAACAGCTCCGAATTGAGGCGCGCACGCCAGTTCTCGGCTCCGGTCCGCTCGTCCAATGCGATCACCACGCCCTTGCTCGAGCCCACCACGACCAGGCCGGAGCCGGCCGCGGGACCCGCCGACAAAGGGGCTTTCAACTTCTTGAGCCAGACCTGCTTGCCGGTGTCCACCGTCACGGCGATCACTTCGCCCTTGTGGGAAGCCGCGAACACCACGCCACCGTCCAGAGCCGGTCCCAAGCCGAGGCGCAGCACCACCGCCTTCTTGCCGCCGCCCAAATTGTCGCCCCAGATCTTCTTGATCGGCAGCGTGCCCTCGAATTTGGTCAACTCAGCCGGCGGTTCAACATCCTTGTCCTTGCTGCACCCGCTCATCAGCAACAGCGCCGTGAGCCCAACCGAAAACATTAAACGCATCAGGGTTTAGCCTTGTTCGAGGGGAGGGCTGCCGGCACCATGGCCGTTGGGGGCGCGGACGATGGCGGAGCGCCCAAATCCGCAATCTTCAACTCAAGCAACGCGGAGTCGACATTGCCAGCCTCGCCGGCACTCAGAGCGGCCTGGTACTCGGACACCGCGCTCTTGAAATCTTTCTTCGCGTAGAACGCATCGCCGCGCACCTCATGGTAGCGCGCCGCGAACGCGCCGGGCTTATCCTCCGCGAGCGTCTTGATGGCCTCATCGGGCTTACCCTGGTCGGTCAAGACCCGTGCCAAGCGCAACCGGGCGATGTGCCGCAGTTCCGTGTCCTTCGACTCATCCATCACCTGGGTCAGCGGCGCGACCGCGTTCGCCGCTTGGCCGTCGTCGATGAACAGGCGCGCAAGCGTGAGCCGCGCCTGGTCGGCATATGGCGAACTCGGGAAATCCTTGATGAGACCGTCGGCGATCTGGCGCGACGCCTTGCGGTCACTGTGCTCGAGCGCGGCCGTCATCTCACTGAACCGCACCGACGCTCGTAAGGCGCGCTCGTTGCGCGAGCTGTCGACATAGCGATAGGCAATCAGCCCGCCCACGCCGAGCACGATGCCGGCCACCACCCACACTCCGTTTTCGACGATCCAGCGTTTGACGGCTTCCCATTGTTCGTCGTCGGTCAAATACTCTTCAGCCATGACTACTCCGCTATCCCACCCTTGAGACCCAACAACATGCCCAAGCGTTCAGTGATTTGATCGAATGCGCATTCTTCCTGCGCCACCTCGCGCCGCATGTCCTTCAACGCCACCACCCCGCGCGCCATTTCATCATCGCCCAGCACCAAGGCGAATTGCGCACCGCTCTTATCCGCACGCCTGAATTGCGACTTGAAGCCGCCGCCGCCGAGATTGACCTGCAATTTGAGGTCGGGCCACGCATCGCGCAGCCGCTCCGCCAGTTTGAAACCATGGACTTCGGTATTCGCCCCGACCAGTACCAGATAGACCTGGGGCTGATCGCGCACGGCGGCGAGTCCCTGCTTCTCGAGCAGCATGACGATCCGCTCCTGTCCCATGGCCCAGCCGATGCCCGGGGTGCTCGCCCCGCCCAACTGCTCGACCAAGCCGTCGTAGCGGCCGCCGGCACATACCGTAGCCTGTGACCCCAAGGCGTCCGTGGTCCACTCGAATACGGTGCGCGTGTAGTAATCGAGTCCGCGGACCAAATGCGGTTCGACATGATACTCGATGCCGGCGCTGCGCAGATGATCGCACAGGGACTCGAAGTGTGCCTTCGATTCGGCATCCAGGTAATCGAGCAGCAAGGGCGCGCCGGCGACGATGCGCCGCATCTCGGGATTCTTGCTGTCCAGAATGCGCAGTGGATTGCCCGTCAGCCGGCGCTTGCTGTCCTCGTCGAGCGCTGCTTCATGACCGCTGAAATAGGCGGTGAGTGCCTCCCGGTAGACGCTGCGAGCGGCCGGTGTGCCCAACGAGTTGAGCAATAGTTTTAGGCGCGTGAGGCCCAGTCGGCGCAGCAATCGCGCCGACAACAGGATCATTTCCGCATCGATGTCGGGGCCCGGGAAGCCGAACGCCTCCGCATCGATCTGGTGAAATTGGCGATAACGCCCCGCCTGCGGCCGTTCGCGCCGGAACATCGGCCCCATGCACCAGACCCGCAGCCGGTTCTCCCGCAGCAGGCCGTTCGAGATCACGGCACGCACGATGCCGGCGGTGGCCTCCGGGCGCAGAGTGATGTGATCGTCACCCTGATCGATGAAACTGAACATTTCCTTCTCGACGATATCCGTGAAATCGCCGATCGAACGCTTGAATAATTGCGTCTGCTCGATGATGGGTACGCGGAACTCCTCGTAGCCATAGGCGGCGAACACTTCACGCGTGACGCGTTCCAAGTGCTGCCAGGCCGCGGCTTGCGCCGGCAGCACGTCGTGAACGCCACGCAGGGGCTCGATGCTCTTACCCATGATTTTCCCACTCAGCCGTGAGGACGCGAACCGGCCGGTGCGGCCGTGGATGCGGGTGGCGGCTTGACGTCTCCGATGGCGGGCGCGGTCCGCAGATCGCGCCTGAGTACACCGTCGGCGCCAGCCTCGAAGTGGGCCGCATTGGCGACCACATACTGCGGGGCGATCGCCACCACGTGATTGTTGATCTCGAGGCGGATGGCGTTCGCCGACTTGAGGTAGATGCGAAACGGCGCCTCGCCGGCCATGGATCTGACGTTGTTTGCATGCCCGGTGCCAGCGAATAGACGCTGACCCAGCGCATCGTGGACATCGACCCAGGAATCCCCGAGGAAGGAGAGACGCAGCCGCGCCCTGCCGGAACCCGCCCGCGTATCCGCGGCACCTTGCAAGGGGCTTGGCGGGATCCGCTCGCCGCTGGCCGACGATGGCGTGGTACCGGGGGCCGCCGCCTGCGACGCCGACGTGCCGCCAGCACTCTGCACACTCGACATCGCGCGCGCGTCGGCACCGCCGGCCGCCGCATCCCCGTTGGCCGTATCCCCGGGCACCGCGGCGCTCGCGTGCGCCGCGGGAGCCGTCATGGCCGTCCGCGGATGCCACGGTCGCCACCAATAGATTCCCGCCACCACCAGCGCAAAGATGACCACGCCGGCGATCGACGGCCACGGCGTCTCCCGACCGGTGCCGGCCGAGGTGCGCATCCGCATGCTGGCGGGTTGCGGCTGTGGTTCGGGCACCGGCGGTTCGCCATCGAACCCCGCCAACACCTCCGCCACCGGCAGCCCGAGAAGCTCCGCGTAGCGCTTCAGGTGACCCTTGGCGTATACCGTGGGTCCGATACGCTCGTAGTTGCCGCCCTCGAGCCCTTCGACCACCCAACCGTCGAGATGCAAGTCGTCCGCCGCCTTCTGCGCACTCAAGCCCTTCTTTTCACGCGCGGCCTGCAATCGCTGACCCAACGCTACTCGAGCCTCGCTCATCGCTCGACGCCGGAGCGCAGCCACTGGGCCGGCTCCGAATTGGGAAATTCAGCCTGCACGCGTCGCGCAAAGACGGCCGCCGCGGCCGTATCGCCCAACTTGCGTTGCGCGCGAAAGCCGAGCCATAAAACTTCCGCGGTGGACGGGTTCACGGCCAGATAGCGCTGCGCATAGTCGAGCGCATCGCCCGCATCGCCCGAGTCCATGGCCAAGTTGCCGAGCTGCAGCAGGGCCTCGGGCATGTTGGGCCTGATCGCCAAAGCCCGGCTGAAATAACGCTGTGCGTCGAGCGCATCGCCGGTGCTCGCCACACAGACACCCGCATTGACCCATGCCACTTCGGGTGTCTGGTACGCCGGATTGCGCGCCACCTCGTTGAACAACTTCTCGCCGGCGGTCACTTTGCCGTTGCGGCACAGATACCCGGCATAATTATTTTGAATGTTCGGATCGGCTTTGCCGAGCCGCGCGGCGGCCGAGTACGCACGCTCCGCCTTGGCCGCTTCATTGAGCCGCTCGTAGATCAATCCCGCGGTGAGCTGTACGTCCGCGCTGTCCGAATCCTCTCTTAGAGCGCGCTCGATGGTCTCGCGCGCCGGTGACAGCTTGCCGATCTGCATGTACTCGATCGCGAGCTGCACGTTGACTTTCGCGGCGTCCGCACCGGTCTTGCCGGGCGCCAACTCGCTGCGCACACACCCCGGCAGCCCGGCAGCGCTCATCACCACGGACGTGGCGATCACGGCGAGCACACCGCTGCGCTTCATCAGGCCTCCGCCGGCCGCGCCAGGGTGGTGAGCCGCGATCCGAGGCGTACCCGCGTTCGGTCGGTCACCTCACCCGCAAGCTGGCCGCAGGCGGCGTCGATGTCGTCGCCTCGCGTCCGGCGTATGGTGGCGATCACCCCCTGTTCGTTGAGCAAATCCCGGAACCGAAGAATCACCGCCGCGGGTGAACGCCGGTACTTCGTCCCCGGAAAAATATTGAACGGGATGAGATTCAACTTGGCCGGGCGGCCACGCAACAAGCGCGCCAGCTGCCGCGCGTGCTCGGGCTGATCGTTGACGCCGTCCAACATGACATATTCGAAAGTGATGCTGCGGCCGTTCTGCTCGTCGAGATAATGCCAGCAGGCCTTGAGCAATTCGTCGATGGGGTGCTTGCGGTTGATGGGCACCAGTTCGTTGCGCAACGCATCGCTGGGGGCGTGCAACGACACCGCCAGAGCGACGTTGCACTCCTCGGCCAATTTGTAGATCTGTGGCACCAATCCCGAGGTGCTCAAGGTCACCCGCCGTCGCGACAGGTCGTAGCCCAGATCGTCCATGAAAATACGCATGGCCGGCACCACATGGCGATAATTCGCCAGCGGCTCGCCCATGCCCATCAGTACGATGTTGGTGATGCGTCGCGCGTAGGTGCTGCCGTCGGTGCGCGTATCCATGCCGTCGGCCGTGAGCTCACGATGCGCCAGCCACACCTGTCCCACGATCTCCGCCACGCTCAGGTTGCGATTGAAACCCTGCTGCGCGGTGGCGCAGAACGAACAATCCATGGCGCAACCGACCTGGGAGGAAATGCACAACGTCCCACGGTCGGGTTCCGGTATGTACACCGTTTCGATGCCCTGCACCTCGTCCATGCGCAGCATCCACTTGATCGTACCGTCCGCGGAGCGCTGCTCGGTGACGATCTCCGGCACCGAAATCTTTGCCACCGTGGCGAGCTGCGAACGGAAATCCTGCGCCAGATCGGTCATCGCCGCGAATTCCGCCGCGCCGCGGCGATAAATCCATTTCATTAACTGTCGCGCGCGAAACGGCTTCGCGCCCAGACGGTCGGCCACGAACGCCTCGAGGTCAGGGCGCGGCAAACCGAGCAGATTGACGCGATCGTCGGTCACGTTGCGGCCGGTACGCTATCGCGTACGCGGACAGACCTCGATCTCACGGAAGAAATACGCAATTTCGCGAGCGGCAGCCTCGGGCGCATCGGAACCGTGAACGATGTTTTCATCGATGCTGCTCGCCAGATCGGCGCGAATGGTGCCCTTGTCAGCCTTCTTCGGGTCGGTCGCCCCCATGACCTCGCGGTGCTTCGCGATGGCCCCCTCACCCTCGAGGACCTGCACCATCACCGGACCTGAGATCATGAATTTCACCAGATCCTTGAAGAACGGGCGTTCACGGTGGACGGCATAAAATCCCTCCGCCTCCCCTTGCGACAAATGCATCATCCGGGCCGCGACCACACGCAAACCCGCCGTTTCGAAGCGACGATAAACGTCGCCGATCAAGTTCCGGCCGACGCCGTCCGGTTTGACGATGGAAAGAGTGCGCTCAATTGGCATGATGACCTCGGGTGCTTTGCTGGGTGATCCGGCCCGACGAGGGGCCGGCAAAGACCGCGGAGTGTACTTTAGCGCGCACGCTCAAGCAATCGGGACTACAAACCGAAGTCCCTGTATTACTTGGAAAAACCCCCAGACGGAAAAGCCCTAGACGCTAAAACTCTCACCGCAGCCGCACGCCTCCCCGGCTGAGGAATCAGACGCTAAAACTCTCACCGCAGCCGCACTCGCCCTTGGCCTTGGGATTCTGGAACTTGAACGCCTCGTTCAATCCCTGTTTCACGAAATCCACCAGCGTACCGTCGATCATGGGAAGGCTGGTCGGATCGACCACCACCTTGACGCCGCGAGCTTCGAAAACCGCATCCTCAGGCTGAATTTTATCCGCATAATTCACGACATACGCGAATCCCGAGCACCCGGTCTTTTTGATGCCCACACGCAAACCGACCCCCGTGCCGCGCTTTTCCAGGTGGGTGCGCACACGATCGGCCGCAGACTCCGTCAACAAGATCGCCATACCACGCTTCCCCTTCGATTCGCCTACCGCTACAGCTCAATGCCAGATAACTCCGACGCTGCTATACATAACACGCATGGGCCGCGCGCGCACCGGAACCGTAGCTCACTTTTCAGCATAACCTCATAACCCGGCCGGCCTTTCCGACTCATGAAGCGCCGACCGCGCCGTCCATGAGTCACACGGGTTACTAGGCGGTAAATCCCACCGCCGGGCGTGGATCGCGACTTACGGCAGAGATGGGGGCGCCAGCGCCGCAATCCAAGCATCTTCGATGAGGAGCAAACGACCCAACTTCTCGGTAGGCACGGCAAAACGCAGCGCCAGCGCCGCCACGCTCTCCGGTAGCGCGGGCCGCGCCTCGCTGCCCTCGGACTGCTGCGCCACCCAATCCGCGACCGCGATGACATGCGGACAGCCAAACGCCTGGAAGCGCACGGCGCAGAGCGTATCTCGGGAATCACTGGAAGATTCAATTTGATTGCTCAAACCCGCCAGTTGGCGGTTTGCGCCCATCACAGGCGTCGCGCACACTTGAACGGCACCGATCAGCAGGTCGAATTGCACCCAGGTACCCTGCGCCCGGCTGCCGGCCGCTCCGCGCCGGGTGCCCGGGCCGGTCAGTAGGCCGGCATGTGCCGCCGTTTCGAAATGTCGGCGGGTCAGCTCGTTGTACGTCATGGCGGCCGGCCGCCAATCCGCCGCAGCCGCCGCACCGCACGCTCCACGGTCGTAAGGGCTAGCTCCACCTCAGCCACCGTCGAAAACCGCCCCAGGCTGAAGCGTAGGCTGCTCTCCGCAAGCCGCTCGTCGCGCCCCAAAGCGCGCAGCACATAGGAGGGCTCCCGTACCGCCGAAGCACAGGCCGACCCGGTGGAGACGGCAATGAAGGGGCGAACGGCGGCCAGCAGGCTTTCTCCCTCGACATCCGCGAAGGAAACGTTGAGCAGGTGCGCCACCGTGTGGTCGGCCTCCCCGTTGCGCAACACGCCGCCCAACGCCGCCATCCCCTCCCACAGGCGATCCCGCAATTGGGCAATACGTGGCGCCTCGTCGCGCCACTCCGTCGCCGCCAAGGCGAACGCCGCCCCCATGCCCACCACTTGGTGGGTAGGAACCGTGCCCGAACGCAGTCCCCGCTCCTGGCCACCGCCGAGCTGCAATGCCTGCAAGTGCACGCCGCGCTGGCGCGAAACCGCCAGCGCCCCCACCCCCTTGGGTCCATAGGCCTTGTGCGCAGACAAGGACAGCGCATCGATACCCCAACGCGTGAATTCCACCGCGCACTTCCCCACGCTCTGCGCCGCATCCACGTGCAAGCGGACGCCGCCATGCGCCGCGCACAGACGGGCGATGGCCGCGACATCTTGGATGACGCCGATCTCGTTGTTCACCTGCATGACCGAGACCAGCACGGTATCGGGCCGCAGAGCGTCCGCCACGCGCGCCGGATCCACCAGCCCGGTGCGATCCGGCTCGAGATAGGTGACCCGCCAGCCGCTGCGTTCGAGTTCACGGCAGGGATCGAGTACCGCCTTGTGCTCGGTCCGCACGGTCACGAGGTGGCGCCCCTGGGTTTGGTAGTAGCGAGCGATGCCGAACAGCGCGAGATTATTCGCCTCCGTGGCGCCCGAGGTCCAGACGATATCCCCGGGCGCGGCGCCCACCGCCGCCGCGACCTGGCCACGCGCGGCTTCGACCCGCTCGTTGGCCGCGTCGCCATAATCGTGACTCGAGGATCCCGGATTACCGAACGCGCCCTCGCGGGTCAGGCACTCGGCCATACATGCCGCGACACGCGGATCCACCGGCGTCGTCGCCGCGTAATCGAGGTATACCGACGGCCGGTTCACGTTTGGCGCGAGGTCTGCCCGCGCCGAGCTTGCACGGCGCGCAGCAACCCACGCATTATGTTCAGCTCATTGCGATCCATCTGCGCACGATTGAAAAGGCGACGCAATCTCTCCATCAAGTGCCCGGTCTTGTCCTCGAAATCGATCTCGTTCATGACCTGATGGAGGTGCTCGTAGAAATATTCCACGTCGCCGGCGGGCGCCAGCGGTTGCTCCAATTGTATGTGCGGCCGCGGCTGCTCGCGCGCCATGAACAGCTCGTAGCTCAGCAATTGCACCGCCATCGCGAGATTGAGCGACGAGTACTCCGGATTCGTGGGGATGCGCACCAGCACGTTGCAATACTGTAAGTCCGCCGTCCCCAGACCGTATTTTTCCGAGCCGAACAGCAACGCGGCACGGTTCTCGTCCGGCAACGCAAGGATGCGCGCCGCGACCTCGCGCGGCGTCGCGAACTCCCAGTAATAGGAGCGCGGCCGCGCCGTGGTGCCGGCGACGAAACCGCAGTCGGCGACCGCCTCCGACACCGTACCGACCACCCGTGCAGCTGCCAGCACGTCGTCGGCCCCCGCCGCCAGCGCATTCGATTCTGCGTGCGGAAAGGACTTCGGTCGCACCAGCACCAAGTCGGTGAGGGCCATGTTCTTCATGGCGCGCGCGACCGAGCCGATATTTCCCGGATGACTCGGGTCTATGAGGACGATGCGAACGGGAGGGGCCATGCTCTGTTATTCTATCGCGACTTTATGCAACCCCTGCTCAATATCGGCATGCGCGCCGCGCGCCGCGCCGGCGATTTGATCGTGCGCAGCCTCTCCCGTCTCGACTCGATCAACATCGACACGAAAGGCCGCAACGATTTCGTCACCGACATCGACCGCAAGGCCGAAGCGGACATCATCGCCACCATCCGTCGGAGCTACCCGCAGCACGCGGTGCTCGGCGAAGAATCGGGCCGCAGCGGCGACAACGAGTTCGTCTGGATCGTCGACCCGCTCGACGGCACCACCAACTTCCTGCATGGTTTTCCAACCTTTTCCGTCTCGATCGCGGTGGAGCACAAAGGCCGCCTGGAACACGCGGTCATTTACGACCCCATGCGCCAGGAGTTCTTCACCGCCTCCCGCGGCGACGGCGCCCAACTCGAAGGCAGGAAGATTCGCGTCAGCTCCCAGCGCACCGTGGAAGGATCGCTGATCGGCACCGGCTTTCCCTTCCGCATGGATCCAGAGCACGTCGATTCCTACCTCGCCATGCTCAAAGTCATCATGGGCACGGCCGCCGGTGTCCGTCGGCCCGGCTCCGCGGCGCTCGATCTCGCGTATGTCGCCGCCGGCCGTCTCGACGGCTTTTGGGAGTTCGGGCTCAAGCCCTGGGATACCGCCGCCGGCGTGCTGCTCATCCAGGAAGCCGGCGGTCGCGTGGGCACCCCAACCGGCGCCGACTATGCACTGGGGCCGAATATCATCGCCGGCAACCCCAAGGTCTACGAGGAACTTCTGGCCGCGCTCGGTCCCCTGACGCCGGCCGCCCTGCGCGTATAAACGCACAATCGGCCGCAACCGCTATCAGGTGAGCTTCGGTTTGAGCGTCGGCGGCTTGTCTTCCGGCACCGCGAAAGCACTGCGCCGGTAACCATACAGGGCATAGATCACCAGCCCGATGGCGGCCCAGCCGAAAAACACCGCTTTTGCCGCCATCGGCAGCAACGCGAACAGCACGGCGCAGCCAATCAACGCCAGCGGACCCACCAGCCACACCACGGGTGTGCGAAATGGGCGTTTCCGTTCCGGATTGGTGAAGCGCAGAATCATCACGCCGAGCGCCACCGCGAAGAACGCGGCCAAGGTCCCACCATTCGATAAATCGGCCAGCTTGCCCACCGGGAAAAAGGCAGCGGCCACGGTAACGCCCACGCCCGTGATCAGGGTCACCACGTGCGGGGTGTTGAAGCGCGGATGTATCTTCGTCAGTGCTTCCGGCAGCAACCGGTCGCGCGCCATGCTGAAGAACACTCGCGTCTGTCCAAAGATCATCATCAAAATCACGGACGGTAGCGCCAGAAACGCCGCAAGCCCGATCAGGCGCGACACCTTCTCCCAGCCCAACTGGCGCAACACGTGCGCCAACGGCTCCTCGCTGCAGACCAGGAGTGCCGCCTTGGCCGGGTCCTTGCAGGCGTCGAACAACGCAACCGTGCCCGGTTCGATGCCCTGACCCGCCGCGTCCAACACCGGTTGCGCGCCGATCGAGCCGATCGCGCCCGCCGCCACCAATAGGTAGAACACCGTACAAATGAGCAGGCTGCCGATCAGCCCGATGGGCATGTTCCGTTGCGGATTGATGGTTTCCTCGGCGGCGGTGGACACCGCGTCGAAACCCACATACGCAAAGAATATGGACGCGGCGGCGCCCCCCACCGCCAGGGTCCCCAGCGGCGCAAACGGATGAAAATTGTCCATCTTGATGACCGGCAGTGCGAGCGCAATGAGCAGCGTCAGCGCCGCCACTTTGATGCATACCAACGTCGCGTTCACGGCCGCGCTCTCGCGCGTACCCAACACCAACAGCATCGTGACCAGTAGCGCGATGCCCACCGCGGGCAGGTTGATGACACCGCCGGCGAAGTAACCTTTCGCCACAGCGAGCGGAATGTGCCAACCAAAACTATGCTCGATCAAAGGCACGAAATAATTCGACCATCCCACCGCCACGGCGCTGGCCGCCACGGCATATTCGAGGATCAATGCCCAGCCGACGATCCACGCCAGAAGCTCGCCGAGCACGGCATAAGAATAGGTATACGCGGAACCGGACACGGGAACCATGGCGGCGAGTTCCGCATAACAGAGCGCGGTCACCGCGCACACCGAACCGGCGATGATGAACGCCAGCATCATTCCCGGACCGGCCTTCTGCGCAGCCTCCGCGGTCAACACGAAAATACCGGTGCCGATGACCGCGCCCACCCCCAACAGAGTCAACTGGAAAGGGCCAAGCGTGCGCGACAGCGATCTCTTCTCGGCACTCGCGAGGATCGCGTCGAGCGGTTTGATGCGCCAGTTCATGTCATCCTCCGGTGAAGTCCCTAGAACCCTTTGCGATGGCTTCGACTGTAGCGGCTTTCGAAGGCATCATCCAAGTATTTCGCTGCGCCGCGATTCGCGGGACGCTATCGGGTAGGTCTGGCGCGGCCGCGCAAGCGGATGTTGAGCCACTCGACGATCGCCGAGAAACCCATTGCAAAATACAGGTAGCCCTGCGGAATCTCGCGTTCCAGGGACTCGGCGATCAATGCGGCGCCGACCAGCACCAGGAACGCCAGCGCCAGCATCTTGATGGTCGGATGGCGTTCGATGAATGCACCGACCGCCGACGAGACCACCATCATGACCAGCACCGAGGCGACGATGGCGGCCACCATCACCTCGATCCGCTTGGCGAGCCCCACGGCCGTGAATACCGAATCCAGCGAGAACACGATGTCGATGAGGCCGATCTGCACGATAATGAGCCAGAAGCCGTTCATCGGGCCGGGCTTGCGCACGGTCTTGCCCCCCACCAGCATCTCGCGGATCTCCATGATGCTCTTCACCACCAGGAACGCACCGCCACCGAACAGGATGAGATCGCGGCCCGTCACCCGTTCGCCGAATGCGGCGAACAACGGGTCGCGCAGCGTGGCGAGCCAGGTGATGGAAAATAGCAGGCCGATGCGGGTGAGCATCGCAAACCCGAGACCCAGCAGGCGCGCGCTCCTGCGTTGCGCTACCGGCAGCCGGTCGACCAGCACCACCAGGAAAATGATGTTGTCGATACCCAGAACGATTTCGAGCGCCCCGAGCGTCAGAAAGGACAGCCAAGCCTGCGGGTCAGAGATTAGCGCCAGCATGACTTAGTAGCCTGTCTGTCCAACGCGGCTCACGGGCATGAGTCGGACGCCCTCCTACGGCAGACCGTCGACCTCTTCCGGCTTGGTGAGCTTGCGCTCCATCAAATCCTCGGAAACCAGCCCGAAATCGAGGGCCAGCGCCGCCGAGATATAGATCGACGAGTAGGTACCGGCGATGATGCCGATGACCAATGCCGCCGAGAACCCATGTAACGTCTGGCCACCGAAAATCAGCAAGGCTAACACTACCAGCAAGGTCACCAGCTTGGTCATCAAGGTTCGCGACAGCGTCTGGTTGATCGACTCGTCGATCACCTGGGCAATGGTGAGCTTACGGGCGACGCGGGCGCGCTCGCGCACCCGGTCGAATACGATCACGGTGTCGTTCAAGGAATAACCGATAACCGCGAGGATCGCCGAAATCGCCGTCAGATCGAACGTCATCTGGGTGAGTGCGAAAAATCCCAGCACGCAGATGGGGTCGTGCAGCACCGCGAATATCGCACCCAACGCCAGCTTGAACGTGAAGCGCAGCAGCACGTAGATTGCGATCAGCACCAACGTCGCGACCAAGGCCCACGCGCCCTTCACGAAGAGTTCCTGCCCGACCTGGGGACCCACCACCTCGGTGCTCTGCAGTTTCACGCCCGGATCGACACTGCCGAAGACTTGCAGGATGTGGGCGCCGATCTGATCGCCCTTGGCGTTCGGGTCGGGTGGCAGACGCACCAGGATGTCGCGCGAGCTGCCGAAGGCCTGAACCTGGGCGGCATCGACGCCGTCCTTGACCAGTGCCGCGCGCAACTGATCGATGTTCGGTGCCGCGGGGAAGCTGGTCTCGACGGTCACGCCGCCCGTGAAATCCACCCCTAGATTCAAGCCGCGAATCGCCACCAGTGCGAGCGAAGCCACGATCAAAACCGCCGACAGGCCGTACCACACCTTGCGGGTGTTCATGAACGGAAAGCGCGTTACCTTGTGAAAAAATTCCATGTCGTCGATAACCTCGGGTCGCCGTCAGATCGACAGACGTTCGACCTTGCGCCTGCCACCGTAAATGAGTTGCACCAATGCGCGACTGCCCATCAGCGAGGTGAACATCGAGGTGGCGATGCCGATCACCAGCACCACCGCGAAGCCGCGCACCGCGCCCGCGCCGAACAGCCATAACACCAGGCCCGCGATCAGCGCCGTCACGTTGGAGTCGGCGATGGCCGAGAACGCGCGGTCGAACCCCGCCGTGATCGCCGCGCGCGGCGATACGCCGTTGCGCAGCTCCTCGCGAATGCGCTCGTAGATCAGAATGTTCGCATCCACCGCCATGCCCACGGTCAAGACCACGGCGGCGATGCCCGGCAGCGTCAGGGCCGCGCCGACCAAGGAGAGGAACGCGACCAGCAAGACCACGTTCGCAACCAGCACCAGATCGGCGATCAGACCGAAGACCTTGTAATACACGGCCATGAACACGAACGCCGCCAGCATGCCGAACACCATCGCGTTCACGCCCTTGTCGATGTTGTCCTGACCCAGGCTCGGGCCGATGGCGCGTTCTTCGACCGGCGTGAGCGGCGCCGCGAGCCCGCCCGCGCGCAACAGCAACGCGAGTTCGCGGCCTTCGATCGGATTGACGCCGGTGATCTGAAAGTTGTTGCTGAACACCCCACGAATGGTCGCACGGTTGATGACCTCCTCGGTGGTCTTGTCCACCTCCACCCCCGCGGCATTCTTCTCGCGCGAGCGATCGATGAACACCACCGCCATCAAGTGGCCGATGTTCTCCTGGGTGTTCTTCAACATCTTCGCGGCGCCGCGGCTGTCGAGGCCCACCGATACGGCGGCGCCCTCCTGGGTGTTGGGCTGGAACGAGGCATCGGTCAACTGATCGCCCGTCACGACCACTTCGCGTTTCAACAGCACCGGCTGTTTATCCCGTGTGTAGTACAGCTTCGATCCCAAGGGCACACGCCCGGTGGCCATGGCCTCCAGGGGATTGTTGTTCTCGTCGACCATGCGAAATTCCAGCGTCGCGGTCTTGCCGAGGATCTTCTTCACCTCGGCCGAATTCTGCAGGCCGGGCAGCTGGATGGCGATGCGATCGACGCCCTGCCGTGCGACCTGCGGCTCCGACACGGCCAGTTCCGGACTATTGAGACGATTGCGCAGGATCACGATGTTCTGCTGGACCGCGTAGTCCTGACGCTGCTTGATTTCCTCGGGGGTGAGCCGCAGTTCGAGCGCCGGCGACCCGTCCACCGTGACGTCGCTCAAAGTGAGATTGCGATTGTCCGTCTGGATCGCCGCCTTGCCCTTGTTGAAGCTGTCGGCATCGTGGAACAGCACGCGCACGCGGTCGGTGGGGTAATCGACCTGCACGTCCTGATAGGGGATACGGGCATTGCGCAGCGAGGCGCGGAAATCCTGCTCATGATGGTCGAGCAACTGCTTCACGGCTCCCGCGACGTCGACCTGGTAAACCAGGTAGACACCCCCGCGAAGATCCAGTCCGAGCTTCAACGGGCTGAGCCCCAGATTGCGCATCCACTCGGGCACCCGCGAAGCCTGGGACAACGCGATGGTGAACTGATCCGGACGCGCTTCGGCGATGATGTCGCGCGCCTTCAATTGATCCTGTTTGCTGCTGAAGCGCAGCGTCAGCCGGCCCTGATCGAGAAACGCGCCGCTCGGCACCACGCCCTTATCTTTCAGGAGCTGCGCGAGGCTGCTGCGGTCCGCGGGTTCGACGACGGCGCGATCGCGGGCCAACTGCAACGCACTCTCTTCACCAAAAAGATTCGGCAGCGCCAGAAAAATCCCGATCGAAAGAACGATCGCGACCAACGCGATCTTCCAGCGCGGATACGCAATCATGCGTTCTTGACCGTGCCCTTGGGCAACACCAACGTAACTTGAAATTTCTGCAGCTTGATGTTCACGCCGCTGGCGATCTCCAGGGTCAGGAACTGTTCGCCGACCTCCACCACCTTGCCGAGAATACCGCCGGTGGTCGCCACCTCGTCGCCGGCCGCCACCTTGGAAAGCATTTCCTTCTGCTCTTTGGCACGCTTGTTCTGCGGCCTGATGAGCAGAAAGTAGAACACGACCAATAACAGCACCGGCAGCATCAAGGCACTCAGCATGCTTTGCCCACCGGCCGCGCCGGTAACCTGTGCATGGGCTGAATTAATGAAGAAATCCATACAGTTACACCCGTTTTTGCGGCGAATGCCGCAACACAAAGCCGGGCAGTATACAGTAGGGCGACCTAAACTTGACCCGGCGCGGGGAGTTGGGCCGATGCGCGTGTTTCGCGGCCCAACAGGCCATGAAACTCGGCCGCGAACGCCGCGAAACGCCCAGCCTCGATTGCCGCCCGAATCTCGCCCATCAACCGCTGGTAGAAGTACAGGTTATGCACCGTGTTCAGGTGCGACCCTAAGATCTCGCCGCACTTGTCCAGATGCCGCAAATAGCTACGGCTGTAATGCCGGCAGGTATAGCAGCCGCATCCCGCCTCGATCGGCCCCGTGTCCCGCTGATGCACCGCGTTGCGAATGTTGATCGCGCCGGACCGAGTGAACAGATGCCCGTTGCGCGCATGCCGCGTCGGCATGACACAGTCGAACATATCGATGCCACGCCGCACCGCCTCGACGATGTCCTCCGGTCGGCCCACTCCCATCAAGTAGCGTGGCTTGTGCGGCGGCATGTGTGGCGCCAAGTCCTCCAATACTCGTTCACGCTCGGCAACGCTCTCGCCCACCGCGAGGCCGCCGACGGCAAGCCCCGCGAAGCCAATCTCCTCGAGCGCCGCCAAGGATCGCAAACGCAAATCGCCGTATACCCCTCCTTGCACGATGCCGAACAGCGTACCGGGCGGCTCGGTCTCATGGTAGGCGCGGTGACCGCGCAATGCCCAACGCATCGACAATTCCATGGAGGCTCGCGCGGTATCCTCGCTCGCCGGGTAGGGAGTACATTCATCGAAGCTCATCGCGATATCCGATGCGAGCACGCGCTGGATGCGCATCGATTCCTCCGGCGATAGATACACCGGCGAACCATCCACCGGCGAGCGAAAACTCACCCCTTCCTCGGTGAGCTTGCGCATCTCGGCCAGACTCCAGACTTGGAAGCCACCCGAATCGGTCAAGATCGGCCGCTCCCAGTGCATGAAGCGGTGCAAGCCGCGATGCGCCTCGATGACCTCGAGCCCGGGACGCAGATACAAGTGGAAAGTATTGCCGAGCACGATCTGCGCACCGCTCTGCTCGAGATCCTCCGGAGTCATCGCCTTGACCGTGCCGTACGTGCCCACCGGCATGAAGGCCGGCGTCTCCACAGTGCCGCGCGCGAACTCGAGCCGTCCGCGCCGCGCCGCGCCGTCGCTTGACGACAAGACGAAGCGCATGCTCACCGCCTATCCGCCGCGGTGCCGGCATCGGCCAACGCATTGATCGCCGTCGCGGGCGCCACCGTGGCCGCGCCTGCGGCCGTTGCGGTGCCCGGCGCCCCGTTCGCGTCGTTTGCCGTCACGGCGGCAGCGGGCGTCAGGAACATCGCATCGCCGTAGCTGAAGAAGCGATACCGCTCCGCAACCGCATGGGCGTAGGCGGACAACAGAGCCTCACGGCCGACGAAGGCAGCGCACAGCATCAACAGCGTCGACTCCGGCAAATGAAAATTGGTGAGCATGGCGTCCACGATCCGAAATTGATAACCGGGGGTGATGAAAATACGCGTCGCGCCCTTGAAGGGCACCAGCGGCGAACCCCGACCGCCCGCACCGGCGCCGCGCGCGGCCGTCTCCAGACAGCGCACCACGGTCGTGCCCACGGCGATGACGCGGCCACCCGCCGCGCGCGTGGCATTGATCGCCTCGGCCGTGCTGGCCGGCACCTCGAGATACTCCTCGTGCATCACGTGCTGTGCCACGTCGTCGACCCGCACCGGCTGGAACGTGCCGGCACCGACATGCAAGGTCACGAACGCGTGCCGCACCTGACGCGCCTCGAGTTCCGCGAAAACGCCGGCATCGAAGTGCAAGCCGGCCGTCGGCGCGGCCACCGCACCGGGCGTACGCGCGTACACGGTCTGGTATCGATCGCGATCCGCGTCCTGCGGTTCGCGATCGACATAAGGAGGCAGCGGTATGGCCCCGAAGGCCTCGAAATACGGCAGCACATCGCACGAGAACTGCAAGCGGAAGAGATCCCCCTCCCTGCCGAGCATGCGCGCGCCGGCGCCGCCCGGCAGCCATATCTGTGCCCCCGTCTTCAACCCCTTGCTGGCCCGCGCCTGCACCAGCGCCGTTCGCGAATCCAGTGCGCGCTCGAGCAGGATTTCGACCCTGCCGCCGCTGTCCTTGATGCCATGAACTCGCGCGGGCACCACTTTCGTGTCGTTGAACACCAGTAGATCCCGCGCGCTCAGCAACGAGGGCAACTGGCGAAACGCCAGGTCCTGGATGGCCCCGGTGGCACCTTCGAGCGCCAGCAGCCGGCTGGCCGAACGCTCCGCCGTGGGTTGCTGCGCGATGAGCTCCGGGGGGAGCTCGAAATTGAAATCGGCACGTCTCATCGAACCAATACTACCAAGTCCGCCAATCGCATATACTGCGCGGCTTGGGTTCGCCCGGATGGCGGAACTGGTAGACGCGCCGGACTCAAAATCCGGTTCTTTCACGAGAGTGTGGGTTCGATTCCCTCTCCGGGCACCAGACTTTTTCATAGAGTGGATATGCATTGAATTTCTGCAGCAACTGCGGCTCGCCGGTAGTCTCGAAAATCCCCGATGGGGATCAGCGGCCCCGCTTCGTTTGTACGAGCTGCGGCATGATTCACTACAAGAATCCGTTGCTGGTACTGGGGTGCGTACCCCAGTGGGAAGATAAGATACTGCTCTGCCGGCGCGCCATCGAGCCCAGGCTCGGATTTTGGACGGTACCCGCGGGCTTCATGGAAAACGGCGAGACGCTGCAGGCCGCGGCGGCGCGGGAGTGTCACGAGGAGGCGCTCGCGACGGTTGAAATCGGCTCGCTGCTGGCCGTGGTGAGCGTGACGCACGCCGCTCAAGTCCACGTCATGTTCCGCGCACGATTGCTGAAACCCGAGTTCGCGGCGGGCACCGAGAGCCTCGAGGTGGGCCTGTATACGGAATCGGAAATCCCCTGGGCGGATCTCGCGTTTCCGAGCGGCGAGTTTACGCTACGAAAATTCTATGCCGACCGGGCGGCCGGCCGTGAGGATCACCATTTCACGGAGCTGACCCGCCCGCTGAAGTACTAACGCAATCCCAGGCTGTGGCAGAATGATGGGCAATTTCAACTGTTGAAGAAGAAGGGACAATCATGGCGTTCGTGGTGACCGAGAGCTGCATCAAGTGCAAATACATGGACTGCGTGGAGGTCTGCCCGGTGGACTGCTTCCACGAGGGGCCCAATTTTCTCGTGATCGATCCCGATGAATGCATCGACTGTACGCTGTGCGAACCAGAATGCCCGGTGGAGGCCATTTATTCGGAGGAAGAGATTCCGACTGGCCAGGAAAACTTCAAGCAGTTGAACGCCGATCTGGCTAAGAAATGGCCCGTCATCAGCGAGAAGAAGGACGCGCCGGCCGACGCCAAACAATGGGAAGGTGTGAAGGATAAGGCCAAGCTACTCGAGATGTGAACGCGCCTAGCACTCTCTCTGACTCATAGCGGCCGCCCTCGCAGCCCACGGACTCACGCTCGCAACAAAGCTATCCCGTTTGTTTCCCCGCTTGTAGCTGTTTGATCTCTTCGAGCAGATCCTGCGGCGGTAGGTAGCCATTGATGTAGCCACCGTTCTCGGTGACGATCGTGGGCGTACCCCTCACTCCGATGCTCTCCCCAATCGCATATTCCTGCGCCACCGGCGTGGGACCGCAGGTCTTGGTGAGGTCGAGCGCAGCGCCCGCCTTGGCGCGGGTCAACGCCTCGTTACGATCCGCCGCACACCACACCGCCTCGGCCTTACGCCAGCTCTCGGTGTTGGGGCCGGTGCGCGGATAGAACATGTAGCGCACCCGCACCCCGAGCTTGTTGATTTCCGCGATCTGGCTGTGGAGCTTGCGGCAATACTGGCAATCGACGTCGGTGAACACCGTGATGGTGTACTGCGGATTCTTCGGCGAGAAGATCAGCATCTGCGACTCCGGCACGGTGTTGATCATCGCCACCCGCGCCTTCGTGCGGCGGTCCTCGGTGAGATTTCGCCGCGTGGCCATGTCGTACAGATTGCCGTCGAGAAAGTACTTGCCGTCCGCGGTCAGATAGCTGACATCGGCGCCCTGCGCCAATTCGTATATTCCGGGTATGGGAGAAGGCCGTAGGTCGTCGAGCTTGATTCCCGGCGGCAACAGCTTCAACAGAGCAACGCGCGGATCGGGTGCCGTCGGCTGATCCACGGCGTGGGCCCGCGCTCCCAGACTCAGAGCGCTGAATCCCAGCACGAGGACGGCGAAAACTTTCAGCATACGAACGCTCCGGCGATGTGAACCTACGTTGGACCGCGCGGCGCTGCGCGGGTTCACGCGATTCTACAGGCTCAGCCGCGCGGATGATGCGCCTGGTGCAATTCCTTCAGGCGCTCGCGCGCGACATGGGTGTAAATCTGCGTGGTCGACAGATCGCTGTGACCCAGCAGCATCTGCACCACGCGCAGATCGGCCCCATGGTTCAGCAAGTGCGTGGCAAACGCATGCCGCAAGGTGTGGGGCGACAACTCCTTGTCAACCCCCGCCTTTTTCGAGTAGCGCTTGATGATGTGCCAGAACGCCTGACGCGTCATGCGGTCGCCGCGGCGGGTGGGGAACAGATAATCCGTCTGCCGCTCCAACAAGATTTCGGTGCGCGGGCCCTGCATGAACTGCTGCACCCATTTCACGGCTTCATCACCCAACGGGATCAGTCGCTCACGGTTGCCCTTGCCGACCACGCGAATGACCCCTTGATTGAGATTCACCTGGTTGTGCTTGAGGCTCACCAGCTCCGACACCCGCAGACCCGTGGCGTACAACACCTCGAGCATGGTTCGATCGCGATGCCCCAACGGATCCGAGACGCTCGGCGCCTCGAGCAGCGAATCCACTTCCGCTTCGGTCAGCGATTTGGGCAGCGACCGGCCGATCTTCGGCATCGCGATCTGTGCCGTGGGGTCGGTGTCGATCATGCCCTCGCGCACCATGAAGCGGAAGAAACGGCGGAAGCTCGACAGCTGCCGCGCGGTTGAACGCGGTCTCGAGCCACCCTCCACGCGTGCCGCGATGAATCCCAGCAATTCGATGCGCGTGGCCTTGAGCAGCGCACTGTCGCGATCCTCGAGCCAGCGCGCCAACGCCGTGAGATCGGCACGATACGCGGCGAGCGTGTTTGCCGACAAGCCGCGTTCCATCCACACGGCGTCGAGAAACCGTTGCAGGGCAGGATCGCCGACGTCGCGAGCAGGAGTTTCCTGCGCGCCCGAGGTGCGTGTATAAACCGTCCGTTTAGGAGCCGTCGCCATATGTTCCCGAGCGGTAATCGCACGATGTAGTGCCATACGCCTTTGTGCCGTCAGTATGCGAGGCGTGCTGGCGAGTCGGCGTGACCAGCCTCACAGTAACCAGAAGTATTAACATAAGGAGAACCAGATCACAGATCTCGACGCCTCCCCGACCCCGCTACAGCGGCTTTATGCCGTTTACTGCATTGCGCTGTTCGTGATCCTTGGGCTGACCACGCTGCTGGTGAATCTGTTCGTCCCCGCCCTGCGCTCCCGACGACGGGTCGCGGCGGCATTTTCGCGTGTCTTCCTGCACGGCGCGCGTATACCGCTCACGGTTCAGAACTTCGAGCGGCTGCCGCATCAGCCCTGCGTGGTCGTCGCCAATCACGCAAGCTATATCGATGGCATCATCGCGATCGCCGCGTTGCCGCCGGATTTCGCGTTCGTCATCAAGAAGGAGATGGTAAAGGTGCCGCTCGCCGGGTTGCTGTTACGACGGCTCGGCTCCGAGTTCGTCGAACGCTTCGACCGGCACAAGGGCGCGGCCGATACGCGCCGCGTGCTGCGCCTCGCGGCGACGGGTCAGTCCCTGGTGTTCTTTCCGGAAGGCACGTTCGACGAGCACCGCCGGATCAGTCGGTTCATGGGCGGCGCGTTTGCCATCGCGGCGCGCTCCGACATGCCGGTGGTGGCGGTCGCCCTGCACGGCACTCGGGAAGTGATGCCGCCCGGCGGGCTGATGATCTACCCCCTGCCGATCCGCGTCGAAATACTCAGCGTGCTGGAAGCCGCTGGCGCGCGGCATCGCAGCCGCGAATTGATCGCCGCAGCGGTCGGCGAACCCATGGCGCCCTGACGTTGCCGGAGCCAGCAGTCTGCCGGGCTCATGGGCGCCGTCGCGAGGGCGCTATAATGCTCGCCCACACTCGAGGCCCACCGCATGAGTAGAGACCCCGTCGTCATTCTGTCCGCCCGCCGCACCCCCATGGGAGCCTTCCAGGGTGCCTTCGCCACCGTCTCGGCGCCCCAGCTCGGCGCCGTGGCGATCGCGGCCGCCCTGGCGGACTCCGGCGTCGCGCCGAGCGAGATCGACGAGGTGATCATGGGTTGCGTGCTGTCGGCGGGGCTTGGCCAGGCACCGGCTCGGCAAGCGGCACTCGCGGCGGGGCTGCCGCCGGGCACGCCCGCTACCACCGTGAACAAAATGTGCGGCTCAGGCATGCGTGCCGTGATGCTCGGCGCCGACCAGATACTCGCGGGGTCGGCGGGAATCATCGTTGCCGGGGGCCTGGAGTCGATGACGAACGCGCCCTACCTGCTGCCGAAAGCCCGTGCCGGCTACCGGATGGGCCACAACCAGGTGCTGGACCACATGTTCTTCGACGGGCTCCAAAGTCCGTGGGATGGCCAATTGATGGGCTGCTTTGCCGAGAAGACGGCCGCTCGATTCGAGCTCACGCGCCAAGCGCAGGACGACTTCGCCCAAGAGTCCGTGCGCCGGGCGATCGCGGCGGTGGGGGGCGGCGCGTTCATCGCCGAGATAGCGCCGGTAACCGTTGCCTCCCGTAAGGGCGAGCTGCGCATCAACGAAGACGAGACACCGGCGACCCTGGATGTGTCCAAGATCGCCACTTTGAAACCCGCCTTCGAGAAGGGCGGCACGGTGACCGCCGCGAGTTCGGCCAGTATTTCCGACGGGGCGGCCGCCGTGGTACTCGCTCGCGAATCGCTGGCCACGGCATGCGGCTTCAAGCCGCTGGCCCGCATCTTGGGCTATACGAGCTTTGCGCGCGAACCGGAATGGTTCACCTTGGCGCCCGTTGGCGCCATTCAAAAACTGCTGAAAATACTGGATTGGTCGGCGGCCGAGGTGGATCTGTACGAGATCAACGAGGCCTTCGCCGTGGTCACGATGGTGGCCATTCGGGATCTTGGGCTGGAACCGCGGCAGGTCAACGTCAATGGCGGCGCCTGTGCGCTGGGCCATCCCATCGGCGCGACGGGAGCCCGAATACTGACCACATTGCTCCACGCCTTGAAGAAGGGTGGGAAAAAGCGCGGTATCGCGAGCCTGTGCATCGGCGGGGGCGAAGCCACCGCCATCGCCATAGAGCTCATCTAGTCTGCCTACCTGACTCGCAGACGCGCCGACTGCGGCAAAGCGGGGATGGGCGTCCTTGCCCTTAACCATGCCCAAATTCCATTGGCCATCCTGGTTGGCGGCATCCGTGGCCTATCAACATGGTGATCCCAATAGCTAAAGCGGCAAATGTAAGGGAAACCCGTCATCGCCCGTCCATCTAGTGGATGGCTGCATCCCGGCGCCACTTTATGGTCTACTACGCCGCCATTTTTCTGCGAAGCCAATCAAATTGGGGCCCCGCTGGCAACCTGTCTGACTCACGGTGCATCATGAGTCACACGGCCAGCCGGGCGCCCCTCAGGTGAAATTCGATGAGCGAAAGTCAGCGTGATGTCATGGAATACGAGGTTGCCATCGTGGGAGGCGGTCCCGCAGGTTTAGCCTGTGCCATCCGTATCAAACAGCTGAACCCGGAGCGCACCGTGTGCGTGCTCGAAAAGGCGGCCTCGATCGGCGCGCATTCGCTGTCCGGTGCGGTGCTCGAGCCCGGCCCCTTGGAACAACTGCTGCCCGAGTGGCAAACCGACTACACCGGCATGAAGGTGCCGGCCGGGGAAGACGATTTTCGCGTCCTGACGCCCAAGGGATCGTTCAAACCCATACCGGATTTTCTGGCCAAGCTACTGCCGAAATCCATGACCGCCGGCACGCCGCTCAACAACCACGGTAATTACATCATTTCGCTGGGCCAGCTCACGCCATGGCTCGCTGCCAAGGCGGAGGCCCTCGGCGTCGATGTGTTCCCCGGTTTTGCCGCCGCCGCCGCCGTGTTCGACGAGTCGGGCGCAGTCAAGGGCGTGCAGGTGGGCGACATGGGACTCAACCGCGACGGCACGCCGGGACCTAACTACGCCGCCGGCATCGAAATCCACGCCGGTGTGACCGTGCTGGCGGAGGGCTGCCGCGGCTCGATCTCCAAGCAGCTCATCAAGAAGTTCGACCTGAGCCGTGGCCATTGCCCGCAAACCTTCGCGCTCGGCTACAAGGAACTGTGGCAGCTGCCGCCGGGACGGGTGAAACCCGGGCGCATCGAGCATGCGTTGGGCTGGCCGGCGGACAACCATACCTATGCCGGGAGTTTTCTCTACCACCTGGACGGAGATCGCGTTTACGTGGGCTACATCGTGGGTCTCGACTATCAGGACCCACGCCTAAAACCGTTCGAGGCGTTCCAGCAGTACAAGAATCATCCGACCGTAAAAGCCCTGCTGGAAGGCGGCGAGATCCTGTCGGCCGGCGCGCGGACCATCGCGGCAGGCGGCTGGCAATCGACGCCGACGCTGGAAATGCCGGGCGCCCTACTCGTCGGCGACGCGGGCGGTACGCTGAATTTCGCCAAGATCAAGGGGGTGCACCAAGCCATTCGCTCGGGAACTCTGGCCGGCGAGCATCTCGCCCATGAGCTGTCGAGCGAGGGCTTCGACGCGAAGTGGCGTGCTTCCGAGGGCGGCCGCGAATTGCGCCGGGTGCGCAACTTCAAACCGGCCTTCAAGAAGGGGCTCTGGTTCGGCCTCATCAACTCGGCCTGGGAAACACTCACCAACGGGAAGTCGCCCTGGACTCTGAAGAACACCGCGGACTTCTCGCGTCTGAAATTGCTGGACGAGTACGAGTCTCCGGATCGGCAGTGGGGTGAGCGCACCTTGCCGCCGCGCGACCGCGTATCTTTCGTGTTCTTTGCCGGCAATGCGCATGAGGAGTCGCAGCCCATCCACCTCAAAGTGGCGGATACGTCGATCTGCGCCACCCGCTGCACCCAGGAATACGGCAACCCGTGCGAGAATTTCTGCCCGGCCGGTGTTTACGAAATGATCGGCGAGGGCGTTGACCGGCGCCTGCAGATCAACGCCGCCAACTGCGTGCATTGCAAGGCCTGCGACATCAAAGATCCCTACGAGCTCATCACCTGGACGACTCCCGAGGGCGCTTCCGGACCGAACTATCAGAGTTTGTAGGACGGCGGACCATGCCGGCTGAACTCGTGAGTAGCGTGGCGCCCACGGTGGCCGCGCGGCTCGATGCGGAAGTCGCTGCGCACCGGCTGGCGGCCGATGCCACACAGCGGGACGCGGCCGCGCGGCTCGACGCACTGCGCACCGCGCTGCTGGCCCCTCCCCGCAGCGGCTTGCTGCGCTTGGCGTCGCGGCCGCCCGCACCGCGCGGCCTGTACCTGTGGGGCGGTGTCGGGCGCGGCAAGACTCTGCTGATGGATCTGTTCTTCGCGACGCTGCAAGGCACGGCGCTCAAGTCCGAGCGCGTCCACTTCTATCGCTTCATGCGCGACGTGCATGCCGAGCTCGGCAGCATCAAGCAGCGCAACGACCCTCTGGATATCGTCGCCCAGCGCGTGGCACTGCGGGCGCGCGTGATCTGCCTCGATGAATTCTTCGTGGCCGACATCGCTGACGCCATGATCCTGGCGGGGCTGTTCGACGGACTGTTCGAACGCGGCGTGATCCTGGTCACCACCTCGAACGTGCCGCCGCACCAGCTATATGCGGACGGGCTGCAGCGCCAGCGCTTTCTGCCCGCCATCGAGTCGATACGAGCGCATGTGGATGTCGTTCACTTGGATGGCGGAGTCGACTACCGGCTGCGTCAGCTCGAAGCGGCACCGACCTATCTGGACTCCACCCGTCACGATGCCGCGGCCGCGCTGGCGCAGCACTTTGCGGTGCTCGCCGGCGCCGCCGCCACGGGACCCCTCGATCTATCGATCGAAGGCCGCGCGCTGCACGCCGTCGCCACCGGTCCCGGCATCGCCTGGTTCGACTTCGGCGAACTGTGCGACGGTCCTCGCAGCCAGAACGACTACATCGAACTGGCTCGGCTGTACCGCACGCTGGTGATCGCCGATGTACCGCTATTCGATAGCTTCAATGAGAACGCCGCGCGGCGTTTCATCATGCTGATCGACGAACTCTACGATCGGCGCGTCAAGATCGTGGTCTCGGCGGCGGCCGCACCCGCACAGCTCTACCATGGCGAGCGGCTGCGATTCGAATTCGAGCGCGCCGCCAGCCGCCTCATGGAAATGCAGACGCAAGAATATCTCGCCGGCGAGCATCGCCCGTGACCAGCCCTGGCATAATCGACCCATGACGAGCGTCGCCGAATTCACCATCGACTACCGGCGGATCCTCGATCCGCAGGGCAACCTGGTCGCGCCGTTGCCGAAGTTCGCCGAGGACTTGGACCAGGTGATCGCCATGTACGCGGCGATGACCCGAGTGCGGGTGTTCGACACCAAGGCCATCAACCTGCAGCGTACCGGACAACTGGGCACCTACCCCTCATCGCTGGGACATGAAGCCACCCACATCGGGGTGGGCGCGGCCATGCGGCCCGAGGATGTTCTGGCGCCGGTGTACCGCGAGTTCGGCACCCAGCTATGGCGCGGCGTCACCATGGCGGAAATCCTCGCCTATTGGGGCGGCGACGAACGCGGCAACGATTTCGCGGTGCCACGGCACGACTTTGCCTGGTGCGTGCCCATTGCCACCCAAACCCTGCACGCCGCCGGTGCGGCAATGGCGTTCAAGATGCGCGGCGAGCCGCGCTGCGCACTGGCCTATATCGGCGACGGCGGCACCTCGGAGGGCGCGTTCTACGAAGCCCTGAACGTGGCCGGCGCGAGAACATTACCGGTGGTGTTCGTGATCGTGAACAACGGCTGGGCGATTTCCGTCCCCGTGGCTGCGCAAACGGCAAGCCGCACTCTGGCGCAGAAGGCGATCGCCGCCGGTATTCCCGGCGTCCAAATCGATGGCAACGATGTGTTCGTGGTGCGCCAGGTGGTTGGCGAGGCCTTGGAGCGGGCGCGGCGCGGCGGCGGATCCTGCGTGATCGAGACGCTCACCTACCGCTTGAGCGATCACACCACCGCCGATGATGCAAGCCGCTACCGGCCACAATCCGAGGTGGAGCAAGCCCGCGCCTTCGAGCCGCTGGTCAGGCTGCGTGAATATCTGCTGCGCGTGGGTGCGTGGGGCGACGCCCAGGAGCGCTCGTTGCTGCAGGATTGCGCGTTCGAGGTGGAATCCGCGGTGGCGGCCTATCTGGCCGGCGATGCGCAGTCGACGGATGCCATGTTCGATACGCTGTTCGCGGCGCTGCCGGCGCATCTGCGCGAACAACGCGACGCGGCGCGGCGCTACGCAGTGAAACGCAACGGTCACTGACTTGGCGAAGATCACCATGGTGGAGGCCATCGCGCTGGCGCAGGCGTGGGAACTGCAACATGACGATGCGGTGGTCGTGCTGGGACAGGATGTCGGCGCCAATGGCGGCGTGTTTCGCGCGACGGCCGGACTACAGTCGCGCTTCGGCGCGGCGCGTGTGCAGGACACGCCGCTGGCCGAAGCCACCATCGCCGGCTTGTCCGTCGGCATGGCGACGCATGGTTTGAAGCCCGTGGCCGAAATTCAATTCATGGGGTTCATGTATCCGGCCCTCGACCAGATCGTCAATCACATGAGCCGTATGCGCAACCGCACGCGCGGGCGGCTCACCTGCCCGGTGGTCATTCGCACGCCCCACGGCGGCGGCATTCACGCACCGGAGCATCACTCCGAGAGCATGGAAACGCTGCTCTGCCACATTCCCGGATTGCGGGTGGTTTGCCCGTCCTCGCCGGCGCGCGCCTACGGCCTGCTGCTGGCGGCGATCCGCGATCCCGACCCGGTGATGTTCTTGGAACCCGTGCGGCTCTATCGCGCCATGCGCCAGGAAGTAACCGACGATGGTCGGGCTTTGCCTCTCGACCGTTGTTTCATTTTGCGCGAAGGCACCGCTGTGACGCTCGTCACCTGGGGCGCCATGACGCTCGAAACGCTGCGCGCGGCAGCCGAACTCGAGGTCCATGGGATCAGCGCCGAGGTCATCGACCTGGCCACGTTGAGCCCCATCGACAGCGGCGCCATTCTGGACTCCGTGGCCAAGACCGGCCGCTTGGTCATCGTCCACGAGGCCGCGCGCAACGTGGGGCTCGGCGCCGAAATCGCCGCCATCGTGGCCGAGCACGCACTCTACGATCTGCAGGCGCCGATACAGCGGGTCACCGGTTTCGACACCATCATGCCCTTGTTCAAGCTGGAGCGCGATTACATACCGAACACGCAACGCATCATCGACGCAGTACGCGTCACCCTGCAATGAGCACGTTCAAACTTCCCGATTTGGGTGAAGGCCTCGCGGAGGCGGAAATCCTCGAATGGCATGTGAAACCCGGCGATCGAGTGGTCGTTGACCAGCCGATGGTTTCGGTCGAGACGGCGAAAGCCGTGGTCGAGGTGCCGGTGCCTTTCGGCGGCCTGGTGACGGCGCTGCATGCGGCGGTGGGCGATAGGGTTGCCACAGGGGCCGCGCTGATCGAGTTCGATTCTGGCACCGTCGTCGGCGAGATGCCGAGCGGTGAGGACGAATTGCTCGAGTCGATGGTCATCGATCGTCCGCGCGCCGACCCGCCCTCGCGCATCCGCGCACTGCCGGTGGCCCGCGCCCTGGCGACGCGGATGGGTGTGGACTTGGGGACCATCGCGGGCAGCGGCGCCGACGGCGCCGTCACGCTGGACGATGTCATCGCACGCGGCGGCCTCGCCAAGGCCCACTCGCAACGCATCATCCCGCCGCCAGGGGGGACCGCCGAAGCACTGCGCGGAGCCCGCCGCGCCATGGCGCACAGCATGTCGGCGTCGCGCGACCAGATTTCCGGCAGTACCGTCTGCGACGACGCCGACCTCAACGCCTGGACGGTCCAAGGGGATTACATGCCGCGGCTGATCCGCGCCATGGCCGCCGCCTGTCGCACGGAACCGGCGCTGAACGCCTGGTACGATGCGGCGCATGACGCGCGCATTCTGTTCGAGCCTATCGATCTGGCGGTGGCGGTCGACACGCCCAGCGGTTTGATCGTGCCGGTGCTGCGGAATATCCAGGGACAATCGCTCGAAGCGTTGCGCGACGGCATGGCCGCGCAAAAAGCGGCTGCGCACCGGCGCAGCAGCGCACCCGAAGATCTCGCCGGGTTCACCCTGATGCTGTCGAACTTCGGTACACTCGCGGGTCGCTACGGCATCCCGCTGGTGGTGCCGCCGGCGGTCGCCATCCTGGGTGCCGGTCGAGTCCGTCGGGAACCGGTGGCCGTCGGCGACACGGTGGCCGTTCACCGCCGCATGCCGCTCTCGTTGAGCTTCGATCATCGCTGCGTCACCGGTGGCGAAGCATGCCGTTTCCTGGCCGCCGTGATCACGGATCTAGAACAATCGGCTTGAGGCTGCTCGGGGGGAGTACATCATTCACCAGGCATTTCCGGAACAACGCCGTAGAATCCTGTCATCGGTCGTGGCGGCCGCGGGGCGTCCGCCGAAGACCGCGCGCGGCCGGCTTTCCGCGAATTTCTTGCGCGCGTACTACGCCAACGTGGAGCTCGTGGATCTCGCCGCGCGCGATCCGCGGGAACTCGCGGCCATCGCGTGCTCGCACTTGGCTTTCGCGCGTCGGCGCCGAGGTCGTGCCTTGGTTCGCGTCTTCAATCCCACCCAGCGCGCGCAGGGCTACGTGTCGCCGCATACGATCGTCGAGGTGGTCAACGACGACATGCCGTTTTTGGTCGACTCCATCGGCCTCGCACTCAGCGGGCGGGCGCTCACGCTGCATTTCCTGGCGCATCCGATATTCGCCGTGGCGCGCGATGGCGCCGGCCGCCTTAAGTCCATTCACGAGCGCGGTCAGCCGGCGGATACCGCCAGGATTCGCCTCGAGTCTTTTCAACACATCGAGGTGGATCGCATCGTAGATCCCGCATTGCTACGGACGCTCGAGAGGGATATCGAACGCAGCTTGCGCGACGTGCGGGTGGCATGCGCGGATTGGGTCAAAATGCAAAAGGCCGCGCAACGAGCGGCCGCGGCTCTGAATTCAGTGAATTCGCGTTTCGACCCGCGCGACGTCACCGAAACCCAAGCCCTGCTCGGCTGGATGGAAAGCCGCCACTTCACCTTCTTGGGTTATCGCGAGTATCGGTTGAAGGGTGGCGGGGGCAACGAAACTCTCGAACCCGTGGAGCCGAGCGGTCTCGGCATCCTGCGTCGCGGACACGCACATCCTGAGAGCACGAACCGTATTTTGGCGAGCGACATCCGCAGGCAAGCCCGGTCGCGCGTGCTAGCGCTGGTCACCAAGGCGAACTTCCAATCCACCGTTCATCGCGCGGGCTTTCTCGATTATATCGGTGTGAAGCATTTCGATCCGCGGGGCCGGTTGATCGGCGAGCGCCGCTTCCTCGGGTTGTGGACCTCGGCGGCATACAACACGAACCCGCTCGATATCCCGCTGGTGCGCCACAAGGTGGCGCAGGTCATTCAGCACTTTGCTCTCGCCCCCGACAGCCACGACGGCAAGACCCTGCAGCACATCCTCGAAGCCTACCCGCGCGACGAACTGTTTCAGGCCAACATTCCAGACCTCATCAAAGCGGTGACCGGCATCTTCGGACTGCAGGAACGGCCCCGCGTGCGGCTCCTGCTGCGCCGCGATCCGTTCCGCCGCTTTTATTCCTGCCTGGTGTTCGTGCCGCGCGAGAAGTACAACACGCTGGTCCGGCAACGCATCGAAGCGGTGGTGCGCGCGGCGTTCGACGCCGTCAGCATGGAGTCCCAGGTACAGATCGCCGAATCCAATCTCGCGCGCATCCACCTCGTCGCCCGCGCAACGCCGATCGAAACCCAGCGCGTCGATGCGGACGCGCTCGAGCTCGAGATAGCCGCGGCGGTGAGCTCGTGGTCGGATGTCTTCAAGGGCGCGCTATTCGCACGCTTCGACGAAGCCCGCGCGCTGGAACTCTACGCCACCTACGCACAGGCGTTCCCCGCGGCCTATACCGAGGACTTCTCCGGCGAAGCCGCGGCGCTCGATGTCTCCTTCCTCGAAGCCCTCGCGCAGCGACCGGACCGGTTGCACCTCGATATCTACCGGCCTGAGCCCCGCCGTAAGGACCGATTTTTCCTCAAGCTGTTTCGCGGCAGCGACGCCATACCGATTTCCGATCTATTGCCCATGCTCGAGAACATGGGCCTGAAGGTCATTGCCGAGCGACCCTACGAGTTGCAGTTCGCCGGCGAGCGCCGCGCCTGGATACAGGACCTGGAACTGGTGATGCGGGCGCCGACGGTGATCAAGTTCGACGCGCTGGACCGGGAGCTCAAGAGCACCTTCATCGCCGTCTGGACCGGCAAGATGGACAGCGACGGCTTCAACCAGCTGACATTGACGACCGGGATCGAATGGCGGGTGGTGACGGTGCTGCGCGCCTACTGCCGCTACCTGTTGCAGGCAGGACTGCCGTTCAGCCCGGGTTACATCGCGCAGGTGCTGGTCGACAACACCGCGTTGGTCCGCGCTTTCGCCGAACTGTTCGCCGCCCGTTTCGATCCGGCGCTGTCCGCCGCGCGACGGCGCGGCGCGATCGCACGCCTGGAGATGCGCATCCGTGCCGCGCTCGAGGAGGTCAAGGGCTCGGATGAGGATCGCATCCTGCATGCGCTGTGGAACGCCGTATCCGCCACGGTACGCACCAACGCCTATCAAACCACCCCCACCGGCGACTTCAAGGACTACTTGGCATTAAAGATCGAGAGCCGCAAGTTGCGCGAATTGCCGCTGCCCAAACCCCTATTCGAGGTGTTCGTGTTCTCGACGCGCATGGAAGGCATCCACCTGCGCATGGGCTTCGTCGCCCGCGGCGGCATCCGCTGGTCCGATCGCCGCGAGGACTTCAGGACGGAGGTCCTAGGGCTCATGAAGGCGCAACAGGTGAAGAACACCGTCATCGTGCCCGTGGGCGCCAAGGGCGGTTTCGTCGTGAAGCGCGCGGCGGCGAGCGATCGCGAGACGCAGGCCAAGGAGGTCATCGCCTGCTACCAAACGCTGATACGCGGTCTCCTGGACATCACCGACAATATCGTGGGCGACGCGATCGTCCCGCCCGCGAGGGTGGTGCGTCATGACGGGGATGATGCCTATCTGGTCGTCGCAGCCGACAAGGGCACGGCGACATTCTCCGATATTGCCAACGCCATCTCGCAAGAATACGGTTTCTGGCTGGGGGACGCGTTCGCCTCCGGCGGCTCGGTGGGCTACGACCACAAGAAAATGGCCATCACCGCGCGCGGCGCCTGGGAATGCGTCAAACGTCATTTTCGCGAACTGGGCATCGACGTTCAACGTCAGGATTTTTCCGTGGCCGGCATCGGCGACATGGCGGGCGACGTGTTCGGCAACGGCATGCTGCAATCGCCGCACATCCGGCTGGTCGCCGCGTTCAATCACCAGCATATCTTCATCGATCCACAGCCGGACGCGGCGCTGTCCTTCAAGGAGCGCGCACGCCTGTTCAAATTGCCACGCTCCACGTGGGAGGATTATTCGGCGGCCGCGATCTCCAAGGGGGGCGGCGTGTTCCAGCGCGGCGCGAAGAGTCTCAAGCTGTCGCGCGAAGCGCAAACGCTGCTCGAACTGCCCGCACTGGCCACTCCCAACGAGGTCATCAAGGCGATTTTGAAGTCGCACGTCGATCTGTTGTGGAACGGCGGCATCGGCACTTACGTCAAGGCCAGCACCGAAAGCAATACGGATGTCGGCGACCGCGGCAACGATGCGCTACGCATCGACGCCCGCGATTTGAACTGCAAGGTGATCGGCGAGGGCGGCAATCTGGGATTGTCGCAACTCGGCCGTATCGAATTCGCACGGCGCGGCGGGCGCTTGAACACCGATGCCATCGACAATTCCGCGGGCGTCAATTGTTCCGACCTCGAAGTGAACTTGAAAATATTGCTGAACGGCGCCATGCGCGCGCGGGAAATCACCCGGGCGGCACGCGACCGCTTGCTCGTGCGGATGACCGACGAGGTCGCGAGCCTGGTCCTGCGCAACAATTACCTGCAAAGCCAGGCGATCAGCAGCGGCGAATTCAATGCCAAGGAGCGCCTCGGCGAGAGTGCATACGCGATCCGGGCTCTCGAACGCTCCGGCGACCTGAACCGCCCGCTCGAGTATCTGCCCTCCGAGGAAGACATCGCCGAGCGTCGCAAAGCCGGAGAAGGACTGACCCGGCCGGAACTGGCCGTCACGTTGAGTTACGGCAAGATCTGGCTGTACGGAGCATTGATCCATTCGGACGTGCCGGAGGATCCCTACCTCTCGGCCGAGCTGGCCCGCTACTTCCCCGCTCCGGTGCGGCAGCGATTCGCGGCTCGCATCAAACGCCACCGCCTACGCCGCGAGATCATTTCGACCGCGATCACCAACAGCCTCATCAATCGCATGGGTCCGGTGTTCCCGATCCGTGCCGCGGACGACACCGGCGCCGCGCCCGCCGCCATCGCACGCGCCTACACCATCGCGCGTGAAGTGTTCGCGGTGCGCGAGATCTGGGCGCAAATCGAGGCTTTGGATAATTCGAGTCCGACCGCGGTTCAATACACGGCCATGTTTCAAACCACCCGACTGCTGCGCCACATGAGCTACTGGCTGCTCGAGAACCGGCGCGACGACCTCGATATCGAGCGCGCGGTGCGCCGCTATGCCGCGCCGGTGGCCGAGCTATCGCTGGGTTTGAGCGACGCGCTCTGTGCCACCGACCGGACGCGCAGGCACTCGCAACGCTCGCTGCTCATCGAGCAACACGTCCCAGAACAGCTCGCCTCACGGCTCGCCTCGCTGGAATTCATGCATTGCGCTCTCGATCTCGTGGAGATCGCCAAGGCCGCACGCCTCCAGGTCGGTTTCGCGGCAAAGGTGTATTTCGACTTGGGTGAGCGCATCGGTCTGACCTGGATCAAGGATCAGATCGACACTCTGGCGGCGGAGGGGCACTGGCAGGCGGTCGCGCGCGGCACGCTGGGCGACAATCTGTTTGCTCTGCACCGCAAAATCACAGGTGCGGTGCTCGAGTGCAAGGGCCGGAACCCGGATGCGCGTGTCGACCAATGGTTGGCGCATCACGCCGCCACGGTCGACTCGCTGAAACGCATCGTGGTCGATTTGCGCACCGGCGCTGCGCCGGACTTTGCAACCTTGTCCGTCGCCCTTCAGGCGGTCCGACGGCTCGCACAGGATTAGTCATCATGCATACCCAAAACGCAGTCGGCGGAGACGCTTTCGGCAGAGAGTATTTGCAGAACCGCATCGTGTCCGAGTTTGCGCTTGCGCGGCACATCGGCATCGTGGTCGAGGCCGCCGACGACGCAGGGGTGGTGCTGTACGCGCCACTCGCCCCTAATGCCAATTACCAGGGTACCGCCTTCGGCGGCAGCCTGTTCTCCGTGGCGGTTTTGGCCGGTTGGGCCTGGGTCACACGCTACCTCGCTGCCAACGCCGTACCCGCCGATGTCGTGATTCAGCAATCCACCATGCGGTATCTTGTGCCGGTCGAAGATACGCTGCGTGCAGCGGTTGTGACACCTTCCACGACCGAGGTCGATAAATTCAGGAAAATGCTCGAACGAGCCGGCCGTGGACGTATCAACCTGACGGTCGAGACGCATCACGGCGACCAGCTTGCGACCGTGTTCGACGGCGTTTTCGCCGCCGCTCTTCGCGACAGGCACCTGGCGGCTGGCGGCTAGCGGCCGCGGATCGCATGCTGCGCGTCCCGCGATCGATGTTGGACAGGCTGCGAGTACACTAAATTTACATGAGGAGACTTTCGTGCCCGGCAAGCTGATCTTGGTTCGTCATGGACAGAGCATCTGGAACGTAGAGAATCTCTTCACCGGCTGGCACGACGTCGACCTCAGCGACCTGGGACGGCGGGAGGCGGCGCAGGCGGGGCAGGAATTGATGGCGGAGCGCATCGAGCCGCATATTGCCTTCACCTCCGTGTTGAAGCGCGCGATTCGCACGCTCTGGCTGATTCTCGACACCACGGATCGCATGTGGATTCCCGTCGAGCGCAGCTGGCGTCTGAACGAGCGGCATTACGGCGCGCTGCAGGGGCTCGACAAGGCGCAAACCGTCGCCGAGCACGGCGAAGCCCAGGTCAAGATCTGGCGCCGCAGCTATGACATCCCGCCACCGGCGCTTGAGCTGGATGACCCCCGTCATCCGCGCTTCGACCCCCGCTATGCCGACCTAGACCCTCGGGCATTGCCCGCGGCCGAGTCGCTCAAGGATACCCTCGCCCGGGTTCTACCCTTCTGGGAGACCCGGATAGTCCCGGAACTACGCAGCAACAAGAATGTCCTCGTCGTGGCGCATGGCAATTCCCTGCGTGCGCTGGTCAAGATGCTCGACATGATGTCCGAGAGCGACATCCTGGAATTCAACATTCCGACCGGCATACCGATCGTCTACGAGCTCGACGAGCAGATTCTGCCCACCGGCCGCCGCTTCCTGGGGGATCCCGCCGCGCTCGCCGCCGCGCAGGAGGCCGTACGCCGGCAAACCGAGAAGAAGTAGGCGAGTACTAGGTATCCGGCGCAATGGCGACTTTGATGCCGCTCAAGGCTTCGGTAAAGTCGACCTGGCAGGACAAACGCGAGGTCGCCTCGTTGAAATCGGGCAGCTCTTTGAGCAGCTCCAATTCGTCGCTCTGCGGCTTCGGCAAGCGGCCAGTCCAACCGGCGTCCACGTACACATGGCAGGTCGCGCACGAACATAATCCGCCGCAAATGGCGGCCACGCCATAATCCAGCTCGCGCAATATCTCCATGACCTTGAGGCCGGGCTTCGCTTCGATCTCGTGCTCTTTGCCGTCGCGATCCACTACCACCATCCGCGCCATTGAATTCTCCGTTGATTTGACGCGCTAGTGTGCCGGAAACTACGCCGTGCCACCACCGCTACACGCAGCGCGACGCAAACGGTCCGCGATCAGCGCGCACCGTGCCGCCACCTCGCCGCTCGCTGGCCCGGGCCTTCGGCGCAGGTACAGTTCGGACCACAGGAGGCAAACATAGTCGTACAACCAGACCCAGCTCCCCAGACGCTCGAGTTCGGGCGCACGCGCCGGTCGCCCCAGATAGGCCGTCAGCAGATGCTCGGCTTGCGCCGTCGTCCAGTCATTGTTGGCCACCCATCCGGCGAGGTCCCACATAGCATCCGACACATGCGCATACTCCCAATCCAAGAGGACGGTGCGATTGCCGGTCAGTAGATTGAAACGGTGCAGATCGCTGTGACACAGCACCCCCGCGGTGGGAGATGGAATCCCCACCGTTGCCGCCAGGTGTACGGCGGCCGCCTCGCAGAGGCCGGAGGAAGGCAGTGGAGCACCAACCGTTGGGGCGCCCCTCGCTGGATCTCCACGCGGAGGCGCTTGCCACGTGGCTTCCGCTCCCCTCTGCCCGCCATTCCGCTCCAACGCGTCACGATAGTGCGCAATCCACTTCCCGGCATCCATGCATCGTGCCGGCCGCGGAATCTCGAGCGCGTGGACTTGGCGCAGCAGCCTCGCCATGGCGTCGATATTGCCGGGCAACCCTGATTCCGGGGCGCTCCAGAATTTGCCCATGACCCAATCGGCGACCAGTACCCCTTGCATGGGATCGCAGCGGCGCACGGCCGGCGCGATCCCGGCCGCGCCCGCCCGCTCGCGCACGGCGCATTCCCAGCGGCGATCGAGTCCCAGATCCACACAGTCGGCGGCCGGCACGCGCAGGGAATACGCCCTGCCGGCACGCGTCACCCGATAGGTCTCGTTGACCAGCCCGGCCGCCAACGGATGCACGGCGACCGGACCCTCGCCCGGTACCCAGTACTCCGCCAACGCCTCAAGCCGGCTGCGCGGCATGCGGCAACGCTTCGACGCTGCGGCGCCACTCCCGCATACCAACCACGATCATCACGAGGTACACGCCGAACAGCAGCATGGTGAGATACAGCCCGCGGCTGTAGTACAGGCACAGACTGACCGAATCGATGATGAACCACCAATGCCAGTTCTGGTACACCTTGCGCGCGACCAGAAAAGTGGCGAACACGCTGCTCCAAGTCACCATGGAATCGACGAAGGGCCACGCGGCCGCTGTGAAGCGGCGCAGTAAGAGCGAGGTCAGCAACGAGAGGCAGAGAGCCCCGGCTAAGCCCATCACGCTGCGTGACAACGGCCAGCGCGTGACGCGTAAACCCGTACCCGCCGCACCGCGCACCCATTGCCAGTACCCGTACACGGCCATGGCCGCATAAAAGGCATTCAGTGCGGACTCCATGTATAGACGCGCTCCGAACAGCACCCACACGTACAGACAGGAGCTGACGAACGCGGCGACCCAACAGCCGCGATATTGCTTGATCGCGAGTAGTAGATAAGCAGCCGCAAGAACCGCCGCGAGCATTTCTATCCCGCTCGTCGAGCGCCAAGCGTTCACGAACTGCGCGAACAGCGGCGCGGTCACGGCAAACTCATTTCGACGGCTGTGCGCATGCTTAGCTGTTAGAGTGTAGCCCGACGCAGGGAGGCGTGCAAAACTACCTCCCATTGAACCGGAGGTACGCTTGCGAATCTTTCAAGTCGACGCCTTTACGCAGACACGCTTCACCGGCAATCCCGCCCTCGTGGTCCTTGATGCCGAAGCGTGCGACGAGAGCACCATGGCCAGCATCGCGCGGGAATTCGCGCATGCCGCGGTGGCGTTCGTGTCCGCCGCCACCGCTCCGGACCACGACATTCGGCTGCGCTTCTTTAATTCGCGCAAGGAGGCTGCCTTCGTCGGGCACGCCACCATCGCCACCCATGCGGTGCTGCTCACGCTCGGCCGGCGCGGCATGGGCGTGTGCCGTCAACATTCCGGCACCGGAATTATCGAGGTGCGGGCCCGGAGCGGTAACGACGGCGCCCCCCTTATCGAGTTTCGCCAGACCGTGCCCGAGTTCGAGGCACCGCTACCGCTCAAAACCACATTGCGGGTGGCCGAAGCGTTGCGCTTACCGGCGACCCAGCTCCATGAGGCCTTGCCCGCCCAGCTCGCGCGCAAGGGCGGCACGCGATTGCTGGTGCCGGTCGGCGACGCCGCCGCGATCGATGCACTGGCGCCGAATTTCGATACGCTTCTGACTCTCGGCAAGGAACTCGGCGCCGAAGGGTTTTTCGTCTTCTTCGTGAGGCCGAGCGCGGACTCGCTATCCACCGATTCGCGTATGTTCTGCCCCGCTCTCGGCGTCCCCGAAGATCCGATCAGCGGCAATGCGCATTCGATGCTGGCGTCATACCTCTGGGAATTCGGCCAGTTTGGTCAGACCGCGAACGCATTCGTCGGGCATCAGGGGCGGCACCTGCGCCGCCCCGGCGCCGTGAGCGTGCGGCTCGAGACCCAAGCGGGCAGTCTGATCGCCGCGCACATCGGCGGCAGCGCGGTGATCGTCAGCGAGGGCACACTCGCGCTGTGAGCAGGCACTCGCCTATCAATTCAACTCCCGACGCGCTTGGTCCAACCACTCGGCCTGGGCTTTCCTATAATGCGCCGGTCCCAACTTAGCGCCGTCCACGAGGTCTTTGAATATGCGCCGGGCCTCCTCGAGCTTGCCGCGCCGCTTCAGCAACAGACCATAGCGTAGCCGTGCCTCCGCTCCCGGGTAGCCCGGCGCCACGGCGCCGTACTCGTGCTCGGCTTCGTCGAGAGCATCCTGGGCCTCGAGCGAACGCGCATATAAAAGATGCCCCTCGGCCGACTTGAACTCGGGGTTTTGTTCGATGAGACGTTCTAGAGAACCGCGGGCCCCCGCGAAATCGCCCAGGGCGAATTGCGCGTGCGCCATACCCAGCAGCAGAGTCGGTTCGTGCTCGAACACGCCGCGCAAACCGCCCCGACACACCTCGACGGCCGCGGCATATTGCCCACGCTCGAGCATTTCCTCGGCGAGCCGGCGGCGCGCATCGACATTGCCCGATATCTCGACCGCCGCAGCAGCGCGCCGCAGATCGCCATCCGGATCGAGCATACGCCGCATGCCCGCCCGGGTGCGTTTCGCGGTCTGACCGCCGAGGGCTCCCGGCAGGATTTCGACGACGACATAGGCCAACGAACCGGCGGCGGGCAGCAGCGCGATGGCCCAGATCCACAACGAGTTTCTACCGGTCTTGATGACATGCACGATGAGGCCGGCTTGAATGGCAAGGGTCAGGATGAAAATCAGCGACACGGCTACACTCCAAATGCGCGTAGGCGCCACGCGGCGCCGAGGATGGCCGTATTGTAAAGCGGCTAGGGCTCCCCTACGCGCGTCTTGCGTTTGAGCTCATCGCAGCGCCCCCAGCCCACGTTGGCCAGGGAATAGCCGAGCACGCTCTCCGAGCGAATATCCACGGTCACCTCGATTTCGCAGCCATGAAAACCCGCGGGCGCGCCGGCGGGAACATCCTCCAGAAACCAGACGTAGATCATTTTCGTCGGGTTGGTGTCAACCTTGCGTGGCACACCGAAGACTGCCTCGAGCCGGTGCACCGGCTTGCCGACGCTATCGGCGGCGATGCGGCGCACGGGACGCACCGCGTAGTCGGCGTGACGACATCCCGCGAGCGCCGCGGTACCGATGGCAAGAGCCGCAATGCAAGCTCGCAACATAAACCGACCCCCTTGGAATACTCGGACTTCAGTGTCGCCGAAGGCGCCGCAACTTGCCACAGACTCAGGTCTCAGATTGAAGATCACTGCGCCCGGCACACGATCTCCGCATGCCGGTTATGCAAACTCAAGCCGTGCGTGATACCGCGCGGCAGGTCTTCGGGATGGTGCACGGCGATGACGAGCATGAGCTTGCGCCTCATCAATCGCTCCAGAAGCAGCTTCATCGCGGCGCGCTGCCGCGGATCGAGTCCGGTGAGCGGTTCATCCAGCAACAGGATGCGGGTGTGACCCGCCAGCGCGCGCGCGAACAACGCGCGGCGCAACTGACCGTATGACAATTCGCGCGGCCGTCGCTTGGCGACCGAGAGCAGTGAAAAGAACTTCAGCCAGCGTCGCGCCTGCCTGAGGTCCGCCACCGTTGGCGCATCGGACATCCCGATGCTGGCGTAGCGGCCGCTCGCCACGAGTTCCAAGACCGTGACGTTCACCGCATAATCCGTCTGCAGTTCGGGCGACACGAATCCCACCCGGCGTTTCCATCGATGGATCGGCGTACCCTTCGGGTACCCGATACGCTCGATGGAACCGCCCAGCGCCGGCGACAGATCGCCGTAGAGCAATTTCAGAAAACTCGATTTCCCGGCGCCGTTGGCCCCGAAAACCGCCCAATGCTCGCCCTCGCGCCACTGCCAGTTCACGGCATGCAGCACTTCGCGATAGTCGACGTACAGATCCGCGTTCACGATTCGAAGTACCACTTTGCCGGAACTCGTGGCGCGTTTCTTCGCGCTCTTGGACCTCGATCGAATCGTGCGTTCAGCCCTTGTTTCACTCCCGCGCAAGGGCGGCGCGGCCAGCGGCGAAAAGCTCGCCGCCCATGCGCTCGCAGCTGAACTCTCCGCTGCCTGCGCCGCGAGCCGTGCGAGGTCGGCGCGAGTCAGCCGTTTGATCGAGACGATTTTGCCGGCGTGCATTTCGATCAAACCCGAAGTGCCCCGGGGTACATCCACCGCTCGATGAGCGCTCGCGACCCACGACTGCCCATGCGCACGGGCCTGCGTGAGCAGACCGTCGATGCGCCGCCGATAATCCATATCGAGGCCGTTGTAGAATTCGTCCAACAACAGCCAATCCGGGCTCTGTATCAATGCGCGACCCAACAGCGCGAGGCGCTTCTGCCCATACGAGAGCGACAGGAAACCGCGGCTCGCCAGCGGCACCAGCCCGCACAGGTCGAGCATCGTGGACACTTGCCGCCGCTCCGCCGCCGTCACCGGTCGCGACAGCAGGTCGGTGCCCTGCAGGCCGCTCGCCAACAGATCGCGGGTGCTGAGGTTCCAGCCATAGCGCGCATATTTGTCCTGCAGTTCGGCGCCAATATAGGTGATTCGCTGCTTTGCTTCGATGATGTCGACCTGATGGCGGCCCAGCCAATAGGCCCGCGTCTCACGGCCGGTCGGCGTCGGCCATACGGCCGTGGCGATGAGTTTCAGCAACTGAGTCTTGCCGGCGCCATTACCGCCGATCAACGCCCAACGTTCGCCGGCCTTGAGGCTCATCGACACGTCCTTGAGCGCCCACTTGGTGCCGCGCCGCACGCTGATCGCGTGCAGCGTGACACTCAAACGCATCGTCATAGGTTGGGGATTCGCCAGAGATCGCCGTGCCGCACGACGCGGCCGTCGAGTTCGAGCTTGCGCAGATGCGCTGCCAACGTGAGCTGCGCCCAGGCATGCCGCTCCGCCGCCACGTCGTCGTACACGGCTGGCGTCAAGACCTCGAGCGTCGCGGCGCCGAATGCCGCCACGGTCCGCAGTACCTTGCTCTCGCGCATCATGCGATGCATGCGTAACGCTTCAACCACGGCCTTGCCGGACGCCATCAAGGCGCCGTGTCCAGGAGCGATGAATTCGAAATCGAGCGCCAGGAGTTTCTCCAAAGAACTCATGTAGGCGGACATATCGCCATCGGGCGGTAGGATCACCGGCGAGACACCTTGCAACACATGATCACCGGTGAACAACAACCGCTCCTCCTCGAGCAGGTAACAGAAGCAATTGGACGCATGCCCCGGCGTGTGGATGGCGGTCAGTGCAATGTCGCCCAATTGCAGCCGCTCGCCGTCGGCAGGCACATGCTGCGGGCGAAAGGTATCGTCCTGGCGTCCATCGTCGGGCGGCGGCGCGCCGATCAGGTGCGCTCCGGTGTGCTGCGCCAAGCGCAGCGCCAGCGGCGAATGATCGCGGTGCGTGTGCGTGACCACGATCCAGCGGATCGGCGCCGCGCTCGCCGCGAGAATGGCCTGAAAATGCGCGGCATCGTCCGGGCCAGGATCCAAGACCACGGTTTCCCGCGCACCCAGCAAGTAGGTGTTGGTTCCTGGCCCGGTCATCAAGCCTGCGTTGGGCGCGACGATGCGCCGCGAGTTGCGACGCGAGCTGCCGCCGGGCTGCACGTCCAACGACACGGCGATCCCGGGAACTAATTGTGAGGGAATATGTATCAATTACAATCGTTTATGCAGGTCTGTGACGCGATCCGCATTTTGACATAGTTGCGATGCGCGCGGGAGCGGCTACACTCTGCAAGTATGCCGAACTCTCCGAATGCAAAGCGACTGGGTGGCCCGCTGTCTTGGGAAGAGCTGGCCAAACCCGACGCGGAACAGAATCGGCTATTTCTGGCCGAGGCCCTCGCGTTGCTGCTTGCGGACTTGTTGAGGTCGGTGCTCTCCGACGCGAGTCCCGCGCTGCCGGCGGATGAGGCCGCGGTGGAGCGCTACCGCAATCTGGCCGACTCGCTCGCCGATGGCGAATCGCGCCGCCGCACGAGCCTGGGGATCACCCGAGCCGGCCTCGCCAAACGTTGCGTGACCTGGCTGAAATTACTGCTGACCCCCATACCTGATTCGGCAACCGCCGCTCCGATGCGCGAATTCGTCGATGCTTTGGGCTTATTCCCCTCGTTATTCGATAGCGAGCCCTCGGCACGGTCGCGCCGCGCCCGTCTCACCTGGCTGTTGACCCATGACCGCCGCTTAGACGCTAGTACGCGCGAAGCGGCGACGGCCTTGATCGAAGCCTGTGAGCATTTAGGACTTTTACTCTGGCCCGACGCGGAAACCGCCTGACGGCGCTGTTCCGCACCGGAGTATGCCGCCACCTGCCGCGCCCGGCATGATCCGCCTACTGCGGACCCGCGCGGGGTCCGACCGCTAATCACCATAGACATCTGTAGTACCGCGCCGCGGTCCGAGTATAATATTGGGCCAACCCAAGAGTGTCGGCCGGAGTGTATATGCAGACGCCTTCCACATCTGAACTAGACCTCATCGCCGCTCCCTCCGCGACGGCGGACGCGGCGCCGTCGCCGGCTGTGGATAAATCGCGCTTCAAGTTTCAAAAGCTGCTGCAACCGTTTACGGTCGATCGCACTCTCACGGCGCCCATCGTCTGGTTCTTCTTGGACTGGCTGGTATTGGGAGCCGCGATCGCCAGCTTGCTGGTGGTGGAGCCCTGGTGGGTCAAAGTCTTCGCCTCGCTGGTGGCGGCCCTGTGGATCGCACGACTGTTCGTGATCGGTCACGACGCGTGCCACGGCTCCTACACGTCGAACAAGACACTGAACAAATGGATCGGCCGGATTGCGTTCCTGCCCTCGTTGACTCCGTACAGTCTCTGGGAAGTCGGGCACAACCTGGCGCATCACGGCTTCACGAACTTGAAGGGCCGTGACTACGTCTGGACCCCCTATTCGCCGCATGAATTCGCTCGGCTGCCCTGGATGCGCCGGCAACTCGAACGCGTTTACCGCAGCGGCTTCGGTCAGGGTGTGTACTACATGATCGAGATGTGGTGGAAGAAGCTGTTCTTTCCGGGCCGCAAGCACGTCACCACGCGCCGTACCAGCCATATGGTCGATAGCTTTCTCGTGGCGGGTTTCGCGCTGCTGTGGATCGGCGGATTGACCGCTTGGGGCGTATATAGCGGCAAGTCCATCTGGTCCCTGTTGATATTTGGCTTCGCCGTGCCGTTCTTCCTGTGGAATTGCCTCATGGGCTTCGTGATCTACGTGCAGCACACGCATCCACGCGTTGCCTGGTACGAGCGTCGCGACGAGTGGACCGCCAATGCCGGCTACGCCACCACCACCGTACACATCAAGCTCATGCGCCCGCTCGACGGCTTGATTCACTACATTCTCGAACACGGCGCGCATCACGTGAACATGGGTATCCCGCTGTACCGGCTCAAGGAAGCCCAGGCGCGGCTTACGGCGACCTTGGACGAGCGGCTGAATTCCGAAGTGTTCTCGTGGCGCTACTATTGGAATACCGTGCGCCGCTGCAAGCTCTACGATTTCGCCCAGCACGTGTGGATGGACTTCGACGGACGCGTGACTTCGCAACCCTTGGTGCAGTCGCGCTAAAGCGATCGGCTGGCCGCGAGCTTCGCGGACTTTCCGATATCCGGGTCGCCACCCACCACGGCGCTGCCATCCGTGGCGGCGGTCGTCGCAAACGCAGGCAACCAGAGGTGCGTACGCGCGTATTCGACGATGTGGATCGGCGTCTCGAACGCCGCGGATAGCCAGTCGCCGGCCAGCGCTTCGGCCACGGTCCCCTGGCCGATCAGGCCTCGCCTGCCCATCACGATCAGCCGATCGGCGGCCATAGCCAGCGACAGATCGTGGATGGCGCTGACCACGCAGACGCCGCAGCCACGCGCCTGCTCACGCAACAGACGAATGACGTCCTCCTGGTGGGGGGGGTCCAAGTAGGTAGTGGGTTCGTCGAGCATCAGCACCGGCGCCTCCACGGCCAGCGCACGGGCGAGATGGACGCGCTGCCGTTCACCGCCCGACAAGCTCGACAGTCTGCGCCGCGCCCACTCCCATGAACCGGTGGCGATCATGGCACGGCGAACGGCAGCATCGTCATCACGCTGACGGGCTGCCAGCCAACCGCCCTGTGCGAAGCGGCCCAAGCCCACCACCTCGGCACCGAGCAGGTCCGTCGCCACCGGCGCTTGCGCCAGCCATGCGAGGCGCCGCGCCCGCTCGCGCCGCGGCCAATCCCCTAAGTTCCGGCCGTGCAGCAAAATCGTTCCGCAGCGTGCGCGCTGCAAGCCCGCAAGCGCGCGCAGCAGCGTCGACTTGCCGCAGCCGTTGGGACCCACCACCGCATAGAAATGCGCCGCCGAGAAATCCAGCGACACGCGGTCGAGCACCCGCCGCGCACCATACTCCACCGTCAATCCACGGCACGCTAGTACCGCGGCCGCGACGGACACCGCGGCCGGTGTGGCGGCGCCGGCCGTCCCCTCTGGCGCGTCAACCCTCACGATTCCGGCGCCACAATAAACACACCAGGTACGCGCCGCCGACACAGGCGGTGACGGCCCCAACCGGCAGTTCGGCCGGACGAATGATCCAGCGGCTCAATAGATCGGCTGCCTGCAGCATCGCACCGCCGCACAGCGGCGCGGCGATCAGCAGCTGCCGGTGATTGACGGTGAGCGTTTCACGCACCACATGCGGCGCCATCAAGCCGACGAACATGACCACGCCCACCTGTCCGACCGTCGTGGCGGTGCCCACCGACAGCATACCCAACAGAGCGAGCCGCAGCATCGGTAGCGACAGGCCCAGCGAGCGCGCCGTGTCATCGCCGAGCGTCAGCGCATCGAGCCCGCGCGCCAAGGCGAGCGCCGGGACGAGGCAGATAGCGAGCACCGCGCCGATCAATCCCACCGAGGACCAACTCAGATAGGCCGTGCTGCCCAGCAAGAATGTCTGCATGGCGCGAAATATTTCCGGCTTGGTGAGCAAGATCAACGAGGTGGCGGCCGCCAATACCGATGCGACGACGATGCCGGCCAGCAGCAGGCTGGTGGTTTGCAGCACGCCGCGCGACAACGCAATGGTCAACGCCGTTGCGGCGGCGGCGCCGATGCACGCCGCGCCGGTCAGCCCGAATTTACCGGCCCAAGCCAGTTCGCCGATCGTCGAGTCGGCGGCTATCAAACTCACCGCCACGCCCAACGCCGCACCGGACGCGGTACCGAGCAGGTAGGGTTCGGCGAGCGGGTTTCTAAATAATCCCTGCGCCGTCGCTCCACACAGTCCCAACAGTGCACCCACACACCACGCGCCTAAGGTTCTCGGCAAACGTATCCGCCAGAGCACGACGGCGGATTGCGCGTCCGGTTCCAATAGCCAGTGCAACGAGGTCTCGAGGCTCGATGCCCCGATCACGAGACCACCGCACGTCAGGAGCAAGGTCAGCGCGAAGCAGCAAACGAGCCACGGCGCCAGGCGGTTCGGCGCGACAATCGGCGCCGCGCCGTGCAACACGAGTTCCGCGCGCGGCGTACTCATGGCGCCATCCGTTCCAGGCAGTCGGCCAGTGCCCGCATTCCCTCGTTCACCCGCGGCCCCGGCCGCACGATGGTGTCGCTGACCTGAGCCGGAAATGCGCACACGCGACGTTCCTGAACCGCGCGAATCCGGTCCCAGCCAGGACGCTGCGCCAGCCGCGGCGTTGCGGACTGCGACGTCATCATGATGACGTCGGGATTGTGGCGCACGACATACTCGGGATTGAGCTGCGGAAAGGGACCGAGGTCGGGCGTGACGATGTTGCGCGCTCCGAGCAGGGTGAGCAATTCACCGATGAAAGATTCCGGCCCGGCCGCATACGGCCCGCCATCCACCTCGAAGTACACGGTGGGTCCCGCGCCATGCCGGCGTGCAACGGCCGCGGCGCCGAGCTCATGCAATTCATTGTCCAGCGAGCGCTCGAGTCGCGCGGCGCGCTCGGGCGCATCGAGAATACGGCCGATCACCTCGATGTCGCGCCCGATGTCCGCATACGTCTGAGTGTTCAATGCGAAGGTTTGAATACCCAGCTCATTGAGCCGATCGGTGATGCGCTGCGACCGGCTGAGCAGTACCAGATCCGGTTTCAAGCTGACGATCGACTCCACCGCCGCATCGTCCAGTCCGCCCGCTTTCGGCAGAGCCCGCGCCTGCGCCGGCCAGTTCGAATAACGGTCTGTGGCGATCAGCCGGTCGCAGGCATCCAAGGCGCATACGGTTTCGGTGAGCGACGGCAGCAAGGTGATGATTCGCCGCGGAGTCCGCGCGAACGCAATGTCGCGCTTTAGATCGTCGCGCAGGACGAATCCCGCGGACATGGCCGCTTGACCCTGTGCGAGGAAAACGATTCCCACCAAGCACGCCAGGACTCGCACAACCATCACGACGCATTCATCGCGCAGTTCTTCACCCACCAGGGCAGTCCGGCCACCATGAACGAGACGCGATCGCAAATGCCCGCCAATTGCTGGTGCAGCGTCCCAGCCTCGTCGGCAAAACGCCGCGCAAGCGCATTCACGGGCATGATGCCCAGACCCACCTCGTTGCCGACCAACACGCAGTGCCCCGGCAGCTGCGGCACGGTGCGCAGCAAATCTTGCAATTCCCGTTGCAATAGTTCGGGATCATCCCGGCACAACAAATTCGTGAGCCAGAGGGTCAGGCAATCGACGATGACGACCCGCGTGGGAGCGGCCACCCTGCGCAAGGCAGCGCCCAGATGCAGCGGCTCCTCGACCACCTCCCAGTGCACAGGTCGTGTGCGGCGGTGCGCCTCGATGCGCGCCGCCATCTCGGCATCGAGCGCCGCGCCCGTGGCGATCAAGGTCACGGCGCCGCCGTGGTCGTGCGCCACCTCGCCGGCATGGCGGCTCTTGCCGGAGCGGACCCCACCGAGAACGAGGGTGTTCATGCGGGGACTCGCGCCGCTGTCATTTCGATGCGATGCACGGAGCCATACGGGATTTCCGCCATTGCAAACGTCGCTGCACTCAGAGCACCGCAACAGCGCTTGGCGACACGAATCACACCCGCATGCGTGACCACCACCGCCGTATCGATGCCGGAGCCCGCAAGGCGGCCCAACCAATGCAACCAGCGCTGCGCAACCATCGCCGCCGATTCCGCGCCGCCCGGACGATACGCCCAGACATCCTCGGCCCAGGCGTCCAATTGATCCCGCGGCACGTCATCCCACTTGAGTCCCTCCCAGGAACCGAAATTCATCTCCAGCAGCGCGTCGGCCAGAAGCGGTTCGCGCGGCGCGGCGAGTGCACTCGCCAATTGCACGCAACGAGTCGCAGGGCTGGAAAAAAAATCCGCCTGCGCGAGCGTACGCGTGTCGAGATGCGCACGCACCGATGCCAACGAGTGCGCGAGCGCATCCGCCGCGATTCGCACGTCCTGTCGGCCATAGCACACGCCTTGCACACCGTCGGGCCGTGGATGACGTACCAGATAGAGATTCAAGGGTGGCCCAGCGTCGCGAGGCCGCTCGTGAGAAATCCCAGTTCGGTCAACTGCTGTACCGCACCCAGACAATCGCCGGTGTAACCCCCGATGCGTTGACGAATATAGGCGGTCGCGAGCCAGGTGATCACGGCCGCGGTAAGCAGCGACGTGCACACTGCGCGGATCGGCCATCCCAGACCCGTCACGGAGGACACCGCATTCCATCCGAACGCAACACCCGGCGCCACCACGGCGCGCAACGCAATGGCGGCGCTCAACGCCGCCACGCCGAGCGCTCCGCTCAGCAGCCAATCGCCGAGCTCGAGTCCCTGCGCGAAGGGTTTGGCCTTCGCGTCGTCCGCGACGCGTACGTAGGGGAGGTTGCAGATCACCGCCGTGGCGCACCAGCGGCTGACCATGTGCGCGCTGACCACCATCGGCGCAAACGAGGCCATTGGCATGGCGACCAACGTCGCCCACTTCAGCCCCAGCATCATGCAGATGCCGATGGCGCCGTAGGCTCCGATGCGCGAGTCCTTCATGATATCGAGCACCCGCTCGCGCGAGTAACCGCCGCCGAAACCGTCGCAGGAATCGGCGAAACCATCCTCGTGAAACGCGCCGGTCACCAGCAGCGACACCGCCATCATGAGCCCCACCGACACCGCCTGCGGCAGCACGAGATGCGCCAGCCACCAGATCGAGACGTTGATGATTCCCACCAATACGCCCACCACGGGAAAATAGCGCGCCGACGATGACAGCCACTGCGCCTGGTAGCCGGGAAAATCGGGCGTCGGCAAGCGCGTCAGAAACTGCACGGCCACCATGAAGAGTAGCGCCTGACGTCGCCCATGAGTCAGGCAGGCGGCTAGCCGCACGCGACCACCCGTATCATGCAATCTTCTCGCTGACGCCGGCGCCCGCGAACGTCGCCATCCCGTTGAACAAGCCGACGGCCGCTCGCATGACGGGCAACGCCATTGCCGCGCCCGAGCCCTCGCCGAGACGCATGCGCAGATCGAGCAGCGGCCGTACGCTCAAGCGGGCGAGCAGTGCGCCGTGGGCATGTTCCGCCGAAAGATGGCTGAACACGCAATAGTCGAGCACCTTCGCGTCGATGCGCGCGGCGAGCGCCGCGGCAACCGTCACCGTGAACCCATCCACGACGATCACCAAGCGGCGGGCGGCGGCGGCCAGCATGGCTCCGACCAGCATGGCGATCTCGTATCCGCCATACTCGGTGAGAAGCTCCACGGGATCGACAGGAAGCGCACGGCGGGCGCGCGCGGCCTCGAGAGTAGCGCATTTTCGCTCCACGCCCCGATCGTCGAGGCCGGTGCCGCGCCCGACGCAATCGGCCAGCGGAATGGCGGTGAGACCGTGCATCAGCAGAGCTGCGGACGCGGTGTTGCCAATACCCATTTCACCCAACAGCAGCACGTTACCGGGAGCCACCACCACCCGGTCGACGAGCGCTGCGCCATGACCAATCGCCGCATGACATTCGCCCGCGCTCATGGCCGGTTCCGCGACGAAGTCGCGGGTGCCGGCGCGAATTTTCGCGGCGATCAACTGCGCATGCGGTGGGCACTCGCCGTCGACCCCGGCATCCACGATCCACAACGGCATTTGGTATAGCTTCGCGAGCACGCTGATCGCGGCGCCGCCGCTCAGAAAATTCAGCACCATCTGGCGTGTGACCGCGCGCGGATAGGCGCTGACGCCGCGTTCGGCGACTCCATGATCCGCGGCGAACACCATCGCCACCGGCGCGGTGATGGCGGGTTCGAGAGTGCGCTGCACGGCGCATAGCTGCGCGGCGAGCGCTTCGAGTTCGCCCAGCGCACCCTTGGGTTTGGTCAATGAGTCGATGCGCCGCCACGCCGCGGCGCGGCTCGCCTCGTCCGCCGCCACGATCGGCGCGAGGCCCAGGCAGCTCAACATGGAATCCGTCACGTGGGCGGATTCCAAACAGGTATCAACATCGTTCCAATCTCCGCAACGACGTAGCCCACCGCAACGCGTGCCGATACGTCGCAGGTCGGTATACGGGCTTGCGAGTGGGTATTCCCGATCGGGTCGCCTTCCCACGCCGCGGCGCAGTGGCATCATGACTCGATTACTCGCTTACCGTTGCGGGGGCAGCGCCGGATTAGGCTTGATCGCTCGACCGGCTTCCCGTTTCACCCACGGGCCGAAAGACCCATGGACTCCTGAACGCCCGACTAGTCTGCCCGCGAACACCATGATGGTCAAACATACCGACCGGTTGACCGGTAACTCGAGTTGAGGCACCGTAAGAAGGCATGACAAGTTCCCCTCACGGGGATTCAAAGGGAACTCGGGTTCAAAGCCCGGGCTGCCCCCGCAACTGTAAGCGGTGTGCCTCGCATCGAAGACCACTGGATTGACGAGATCCGGGAAGGTGATGAGGGGACTTCAAGCCGCGAGCCAGGAGACCTGCTTGTCGTAGTCGCCCAATCGACAGCCGGGGTGAGCTGAGCGAGCGGAATTTCCGATCGTGGCGGCGGAATGAGACTGCGTTTCACGCAGGCTTGCGCGTTGCCGTGCCCGGCGTTTGGGTACGTCGATGCTCGCCTGCGCGGGATGGGGTCGTGGGTCCTCGTCACTGCCGGGAGTTTGAATCTTGAATCATCGTTTTATTTTTGGCGCGCTCGCCTTGGCGGCGTGCGGTCTTTCCCATGCCACCGTTTCCGAAACCAGCACCACCGCGACGACTGACGATACGCTGGATGCGTTGAACGAGGTCGTGGTGGTGGCCAACCGCGCACCCGAACCCCTGTCGAAAATCGGCAATTCGGTTAACGTCTTGGATGCCGATGCGATTCAGGACAGTCAGGCCACCTTGGTGGCGGATCTGTTGGCGACCACGCCGGGCGTGACGCTGGCGCGCAGCGGCGGGGTGGGGGCACAGACGTCGATTTTCGTACGGGGCGCCGAAAGCGATCAAACCATGGTATTGATCGACGGGGTGCAATTGAACGATCCGTCCTCGACCGGCGGCGGCTTCGATTTTGCCAACCTGCTGACCGGCGACATTGCGCGTATCGAAATTCTGCGCGGTGCGGAATCGACGCTCTACGGCAGCCAGGCGATCGGCGGTGTCGTCAACATCGTCACGGCGGAACCGACCACGGCATTCGGCGGAGGATTCCAGGCGGAGGGCGGCTCGCTCGGCACGGGCTCGGTCACGGCGAACCTCGGCGGCAGGAACGACGCGCTGCAATGGCGCATCTCAGGGAATTGGCTCGGCACCAGCGGCATCTCCGCCTTCGACGAGAGGCTCGGTGGCGCGGAACGTGACGCCAGCCAGATCGGCGGGGGCTCGGGCACGCTGCGCTATGATTTCACGCCCGACCTGCAACTCGATCTGCGCGGCTACTACGTACAGGCACGCACCGACTTCGACGGCTATGACACGCCCACCGGTAATTTCGGCGACGACGGCGAATACGGCAAAACCGTGCAAGCCTTGGGCTACGCGGGATTGACCTTGCAATCCCCGGATCGCACGCTCACACACCGGATCGCGTTCCAATATACGCGCACCGACACCAGAGACTACGATCCTAACGCGCCGACCAACCTCGGCAGCCCGAGTACGGAAACTTTCTATGGCATCGGCGTCAACGAACGTGAGGAATACCAGGGCACGTGGCAATTGCAGCCACACTACCAAGTGGTTTTCGGTGCGCAGCATGAACGCTCGACGATCGACACGGATTCGCCGGCGTACGACTACGCGGGACCGGCGCCGCTGGAGAATTACGCCACGATCGACAGCGGCTATGTCCAGCTTCAGGGTGAGGTCGCCCCGGGCCTGACGCTGACCGCGGGCGAGCGTTATGACCGTCATGACGAGTATGGCGGCCACACCGCGGGTCAGTTGGCCGCCGCCTGGTTATTGAACGATGGTCATACGGTGCTGCGCTCGAGCTTTGGGCAGGGCTTCAAGGCGCCGTCGCTGTACGAGTTGTACAGCCAGTACGGCGACCCTGCGCTACAGCCCGAACAGTCGCACGGCTGGGACGCCGGGGTCGAACAGCCCGTATGGGACGGCCGTGGCATGCTGTCCGCGACGTACTTCCAGCGTGACAGCCGCGATTTGATCGAATATTTCGATTGCACGACGCCGAATGTGTTGTGCTCCGTGCGGCCTTTCGGCTACTACGCCAACATCGCCTCCGCGCGCGCGCGCGGCGTGGAACTGCAAGGGTCCTTGAGCCCTACACCGGAGTTGTCGCTGTCGGCCAACTATACGTACACGGATGCGACGGACCGGTCGCCGGATTCCACGACTTTCGGCAACGAGCTACCCCGACGTCCGCGGGACGCCGGCAATCTCTCCGCGAACTATCGCTGGCCTCGCCTGACCACGGATGTTGCCCTGCGCTACGGTGGCCGCAGCTTCGATGATGCCGCCAACACCATCGCGCTCGGCGGGTATGTACTCGTGGACGCGCGCGCGTCCTATGAGGTACGGGATCATCTACAACTCTACGTGCGCGTCGACAACGCCACCGGTAAACACTACGAAACGGCTTACCAGTACGGAACGCTCGGGCGGGTCGCCTATGCCGGCATACGCGCCACTTTCTAGCGGTCGGTCTTACTATTTCAGAATATTCGCATGATGCGACAGATGATCGGCCATGAAAGTCTGCATGAAATAATATCCATGGTCGTAGCCCTCCTGCATGCGCAACGTCAGTTTCTGTCCGGATTGCTCGGCCGCCGCCGAGAATTTCTCCGGCAACAACTGCTGATCCTTCAGGAACTGATCACCGGTTCCCTGATCGATGAGGATACGAGTGGGAAATGCTGTGCGCGCGACGAGTACACTGGCGTCGTGCTCGCGCCAGCTTTCCTGATCGGGCCCCAGATAGTTGCCGAAGGCCTTCTTTCCCCAAGCGCATTGCATGGGCGCGGCGATCGGCGCGAAGGCCGACACCGACTTGTACTGCGCCGGGTTGCGCAATGCGATGGTCAAGGCGCCATGACCGCCCATCGAATGTCCGAAGATGCCCGCGACGCCGGGCAGCGCCGGCAGGTTCGCGGCGACCAACGTCGGCAATTCGCGGGTGATGTAGCTGTACATTCGGTAGTTGGCCGACCAGGGCGCCTGGGTCGCATCGACATAGAAGCCAGCACCCTGACCGAAATCCCAGCTGTCGGCATCCCCCGGAATGCGCGGCTCGCGCGGACTGGTATCCGGCGATACCAGCATCAACCCCAACTCGGCGGCCACCGCCTGCGCATGGCCCTTGATGGGAAATGTCTCGTCCGTGCAGGTCAGCCCGGCCAGATAGTAAAGAACCGGCACCTTGCCGCTCTTCGCCTGGGGCGGCAGATACACGGAGAACTTCATGGCTCCCCGCGTTTCATGCGAATCGTGTTTGTAGAAGCGCTGTACGCCGCCGCAGCAGGCATGTTCGGATACCAATTGAATCGAACTCATGTGAATCCCCCAGTACGCAGCCAACCGATTTAACGGCTATGCTAACCGACCTGGACCGACTTGGAAGCTGCAATTGAATATTGAACTGTCTTCAATCGAGGCGCGGGTCATCGGCTGTCTGCTCGAGAAGGAGATCACGACGCCGGACCAGTATCCCCTCTCGCTGAACGCTCTGACCAACGCCTGTAACCAGAAGACCAACCGCGACCCGGTGCTGGAACTGACCGAGGGCGCGGTGCAACAGGCGGTCGACTCTCTCATGAGAAAGTACCTTGTGAGCGACAAGTCGGCGGGCTACGGTGGACGCGTCACCAAGTACAAGCATCGCTTCTGCAATACCGAATTCGGCTCGCTCAAGTTCTCGAAGCAGGAACTCGGCATCCTCTGCGTGCTACTGCTGCGCGGACCGCAGACTCCCGGCGAGTTGCGTAGCCGCACCAATCGGTTGTGCGAGTTCGCCGATGCCACCGAGGTGGAGCTGACTCTCGAGACACTGATGGAGCGGGAGGACGGACCCTTCATCGCACGGCTCGCCCGAGCCGCCGGCGCACGCGAAGCACGCTATGCTCATCTCTTCTCCGGTCACATCGAATCGAGTGCGGCAGCCGATGAGCCCGCGGACACATCGGCCGCGGGCTCGACGCTGCAGCACCGTATCGCAGTGCTCGAGGAACTGATCGCGCAGATGCGTCTGGAACTCGATGAGTTGAAGAGCCGCGGTCAGCCGCCTGTCTGACTCATGCTGCGCCTACCGCGGCCGTCCCACGGTGCCCCTGCGTGAACAGGCGGCTAGTCAGGAGCCTGCGGCGGTCTGTTTCGCGATGCCGGCGCGCTCCTGCACCCATTTGTCGAAGGATTCGATATCCGAGGCTCGCATGCCACGCGCGCTCGCGCGGTGGTCGACCACCCACTGCTGCATGAGCGCCAGCAACTGATCCGCCAATCGGCGGTCATGATTGAAAAGATCCATATAAGCGATTTGCGCCTCCTCGAGGCGATCGATCGCCACGTATGCTTCGGCGCGATGTTCGACGGCTTCCAGCAGATCCGGCTTCAGCGCCAGCGCGTGGTTGTAATCGTCCACCGACTCCGCGTAAGCGCCGAGACGCAGATGGATGAACCCCACATTATTCCATGCCTCTTCCATATCACCCTTGTTGCTCAATGCCTCGGTGAATTGATCCAAGGCCCGGCCGTAGGCGTCGTTTTTTTTCTCGAGGGCGGCATTTTTCTTATCCTCATTCGGCGCAGAGGCGGCGGCGGCCGCGTACTCCTCGGCCTTGTTCAAAGACTTCATGCCCGCCTTGTAGGCCTTCGACGCAGCGGCGTCGGGTTTATCCACCCGCGGGGTACTGGGGATCTCTTCGTTGGGCGGGCCGCCGGCACCGGGCCGCCCGCCCTGACCGCCATAACCGCCCATGCCACCCATCTGAGCACGGACGAATTCGCCGTTTGCGGCCGCAGCGATGAGAGTTAGCATCGCCAAGACCTTGAATACTCTGCGTCGCATCGCACCCTCCGAACGGCCCCGCGGGGCCCGATTTCCGATTCCTGCAAACGTCAAGCTCGCGGCTAATTCTAAGTTCCTAATCGTTCTTGCGCGAGGCCCTTTCGATGCCGATGTGCAGGGTCGTGGTAGCGATTCGCACCTCGATCAGAAACGCGAGCAGCGCCGCCGCCAGCGTCGACATCGACAGGATGAACAGGCAAGCGATGAACGCCGCCAGATTCCAACGCAGGAAGGCATTCACGAACAGCATGACGACCACGAAGGCGATGAACAATGCGGAGATCGTGATGAGGGTGATGGCCGCATTGATCCATCGCGAACGGCGCGACAGGATCTCGAGCGCGGCATGCAGGTCGCGACCGCCGTGTACATAGTCGGGCTGCAGCAACCGATCCTCCATGGAACGTGCCCGATCGACGATGCGCGCCAGGCGGCTGGTGAGCACGTTGAGCGTGACCCCGATCGCCGAGATGAGAAAGATGGGGGTGAGCGCAACCTGGATCAGGTGCGCGATGTCAACCGCTTGATCGGGTGTCGGCATGGCGGAAAATCACGATCGCGGGTGAGGATGCCTAGCAGGCGGTCTGACTCATGATGCGCCTATGGCGGCCGTCTCTCGACCTCATCACGGCACGCACGAGTCCGATGGATGCCGATCGACGAATCATGGCTCCCATCGAGGAGCCTTGGCGAAACAACGCCCCGTCCGCGTGGTCGCGGTCGGGGCGTTCGTCGAGCAATCTTAGGTGGCGGCCGACGGCGTGGCCTTCTTGTGCTTCTTATGCTTCTTGGTCTTCTTCGGCGCGTCCGCGACGGTGATGGCCGTGGCCGGCGCATCCGCAGCAGTCGGGGCGGCGGTCTTCGGCATATCGGTAGCCATCGCGCCAGCGGCGATGCCGAAGGTCAACAAGGCAGAGGTAATCAGGATTCCGGACTTAGTCATTGCATCTCCAGCGGTGGGTATAACTACGCGGGTCGAAGAATACGCCTGATACATTAAATTAAATCGAGATGAAGATCATTTCACGAAGACCGAACAGCGGTTATACCCTTCGAACGCACGTGCCAGACAAGGTAAGCCACGATGGCCGTGTTGGCGATTACCACGGCCGCCTTGCCGAGATTCGGTCGATGCAAAAACTCCCACACTTCGAGCGGTATCAGCGACGCGGTAATGATGGTGGTCAGCCATTCCGCCCAGCGCCTTTGCATCCATAACCCCACGCCTTCAACCGCGAACACCGCAGCGTAGGTCAAGGTCACGAACCGCAGCGCATGGATTTTCGATGGACTCAAACCACTGAACCATTGCAGTACCCAGGTGACGACCTCGTGTTCCAGCCCCGACGGCCGCGCTTCCGCCCACGTGATGAGCTTGGCCGACAGCGACGCATCATGGAGTCGCAGCTCACCGTATGCCGCAGCCAGCAAGAACAATACTTTCAACAACTTATAGAGCGCAATCGTACGCAGCATACCGAAGCGCGGCGCCGCCGCCGGGCAGTCGTCGGTGTTCATAAGGTCTAAGCCTGTCCCGCGGGCGGCTGGAACTCGAGCGTGGCATCGAGCAGCGCCGGGATATCGAACACGGCACGCTCATTGTCGATCACCAAGCGGGCGACTCCCGCCGCCGCCACCAGCGCCGCGGGCACCTGAATCCGGTCACGTTCGCGGGTCACCGTCCAAGTTTCGAGGCGCTTGTCCTGAAATGCCAGATTGAGCGCACCCCAGCGCAGTAGCGCCGCTCTTGCCAGCGGGGTATCCCCGCCCCACTGCCGCTGCGCCAACGTCATGGCGGAACTCGCCGCGATCTCCGCGTGCGGCAACGTCATGAGATCTTGGATGTATTTCACCATTTCGTCGGGCGGAACGGACAAACTCAAATAGGGGGATGACGCATCGCTCATGGCGATCATTTTAAGTCGGATTCTCGAGGCTGAACATGGCATTCTCATCGTCATAGGCGAACGCTTCGGCGTAGCGCGCCCAGCGCACCACGGCACGCAAGGTTTTATCGGCGGCTTCCTCGCTCATGAAGTCCTCCAATTCGTCGATGAACCGGCTTTTTCGTGCGGAATGCGACGCGCGCTCGTCCAAAACTCGGCGTATGTGCGCAGCCAATGGGACATAAGACAATAGATGCCGCAGAAAGATCCGTTTGCGTTCGTCGACCTCGGAATGCGCAAACGCCATGCCGTCTTCCGTCAGCTTGAGATCGCCGCCCTCGAGCTCCGCGAACCGTAGCATTTGCAGCGTTTCCGCTACCGGGAAAAGCTCATCGATCTCCATTTGCAGATCCGATGCGATCTTGGGCAAATCTGCCGTGCCGTTGAATGGCATCGCGGCCACGGCCTCCATGAGGCCAGCCAGCAAGTTGGTCGAGACTTGGGGTAGTACGCTGCCTATACCCAAACCCGGGAAACGCTCATGGCGGCTACCCGCCGCGGCGCCCTTTGGGCGGGTGGTCATCTCGACGTAGATGCTCTCCACCAATTCGCGAAAGCTAGGATCCAGCCGGTTCCGCGGCTGCGGTAGAGAGACCTTGATTTCGCTCAATATTCTGCCAGGATTGCTGCCGAAAACCAGGATTCGATCGCACATCAACACCGCTTCCTCGATGTTGTGCGTGACGAGTATGACGCCCTTGATGGGCATTCTGCCCTCACCCCACAGGTCCAGAAAGTCCGTGCGCAGAGTCTCGGCGGTCAGCACATCGAGCGCTGAAAAAGGTTCATCCATGAGCAGGATTTTCGGTTGCACCACCAGCGCCCGGGCGAACCCGACACGTTGCCGCATGCCGCCCGACAATTCCCGCGGATAGGCGGATTCGAAACCATCCAAGCCGATCAGATCGATCGCGGCCAGCGATCGCTTGCGAATCTCGGCCCGCGGCATGCGCTGCGCCTCCAACCCCAGGGCGACGTTTTCGAACACGCTGAGCCACGGGAACAGCGCGAAGCTCTGGAATACCATGGCAATGCCCGCGGCCGGTCCCGCTATCGGCGACCCGAGATAGCGCAATTCACCCGACGTGGGCTCCGACAGACCCGCGATCAAGCGCAGCAGCGTCGACTTGCCGGACCCCGAGCGGCCGAGCAGACCCACGATCTGACCCTCCCGCAGCTCCAAATTCATACCCTCGAGCACCAACAGTTCCGCCCCATCCGGCTTGGGGAACGCCTTGCGAACGTCGGAACACTGCAGCAGAGGAGCGTTGTTCATACCGAGGACTCGTCAGGTGAGCCGATACTTGCGTTCGGCGTAGTAATACAAAGGCCGCCAAAACAGCCGGTTGATCACGACCACGAACAGGCTCATGGTCCCGATGCCGAGCACGATTCGATGGAAGTCGCCTGCGGTCGTGGCTTCCGCTATGTAGGAGCCGAGTCCGCGCGCGCGCACCTCGGTATCACCCCAGGTGGCCAATTCGGCCACGACGGCGGCATTCCAAGAGCCGCCCGAGGCGGTAATGGCGCCGGTGACGTAAAACGGCAGCACCGCCGGTAGTGCCACTTTGCGCCACCAAAGCCAGCCCGTCACCTTGAAGTTGGCGGCAACATAGCGCATCTCCGCCGGGATCGCCGAGGCACCGGCGATCACATTGAATAGGATGTACCACTGAGTCCCCAAAATCATCAGTGGGCTCAGGAAAATATCCGCATTGAGCTTCCAGGTCACGATACCGAACACCGCGATCGGAAACAGTAAATTGGCCGGAAAGGCGGCCATGAACTGCGCAACGGGCTGGACGAACTGCGCAGCGCGCGGCCGCATGCCGACCCACACGCCGATAGGCACCCAGATCAGGCTGGCAAGTCCTATCAAGATGAATACGCGCAGCATGGTCAGCAACGCCAACCCCCCAACCTGCAGGGCTTCGCGCAGCGAGGTGTTCGCGATCAGCACCGCGACGATGTGCCACAGCCCCAGAATCACGGCCGCAACGAGCAGCGTCACCCAAACCAGATCGAAGCTACGCTTCTGCGATTGCGGCCCGGCCGCCACCAACGGCGCTTCGGTCCGCTTGATCGCCCTGCTGGTCCACAGCACGGCCGAATGAAATGCCAGCGTGGCCGCGCCTATCACGCGTGACCGCCGCATCATGGTAAGTGCCCAGGAAGCGGGGATCCGGGCGCCCGGCTCTTGTTCGACCCGAAAGCGATCCGCCCACGCCACCAGCGGCCGGAATAAGAGTTGATCGTAGGCCAGAATCACGATCAGCATGGTGAAAATAGCCCAGCCGATGGCCACCAGATTTTTCTGTGCGATGGCCAACGCAATGTAGGACCCGACACCTGGCAGCGCGAAGGTCGTGTGCCCCACCACCACCGCTTCGGACGCCACCACGAAGAACCAGCCACCGGACATGGACAACATCATGTTCCAGATCAGGGCCGGCATGCCGAATGGCACCTCCAACTGCCAGAAGCGCATCCAGGGAGACAGTCGGAACGATTCGGCCGCCTCCATGAGTTCCGTGGGAACGGTGCGCAAGGATTGGTAGAAGCTGAACGCCATATTCCAAGCTTGGCTGGTGAATATGACGAATATGGACGCGAATTCCGCGCCGAGAACGCGGCCGGGCGCCAGCGACAGGAAAAATACCACCGTGATGGATAGGAACCCCAGGATGGGCACCGACTGCAGGATGTCGAGTATGGGCACCAAGAGCTTTCCGGCACGTTCGCTCTTCGCCGCCCAGGTCGCGTACGTCAGGGTGAAGACCAGCGACAGCACGAGCCCCACCAGCATGCGGAAGGTCGTGCGCGCCGCATATTCCGGAAGGTGCACGGGGTCCAGCGACAAGGGCGAGGCGCTGAGCTGCGACAACGGCGCGAACAAACCCCGGGAGGTCTCCGCCATAAAGACGATCAATCCCATGACGACGATGAACGCGAGTACGTCCCAGCGCGTCGCGAGTTCGCGCAAGAATACGTAGGGCTCGAATCTTTTCATCGGCGCATTCTCGCAGGACAGGCGACGAACTAGCTAGTAGGGTACCCGGTTGTGGTCAACCTTTAGGAGTGGAACAGCATGGAAAACGGCGATGTGACGCGGCCCGAGCCCGCGAAGACCGGCGATGGCGAACATTCATATCCGACAACCCGATGAACGAAGCTGACCCTCATCACGTGGTCATCGTCGGCGCCGGCTTCGGCGGGCTGGCGGTTGCTCACGGCCTGGCCGGAGCGGGGGTGCGTATCACCATCGTCGATCAACGCAATCATCACCTGTTCCAACCCTTGCTCTATCAGGTGGGCACCGCGACCCTCGCGACCTCCGAGATTGCCTGGCCCATCAGACATCTCGTGCGTGCGCGCAAGGAGATAACCACCTTGCTGGGCGTGGTCACGGGTGTCGATATCGAGACACACCGGGTGCTCCTCGAAGACGGCGCTGAGGTGTCCTTCGATACGCTGGTGATTGCCACCGGCGCGCGTCACGCGTATTTCGGGCACGACGAATGGGAACCGTATGCGCCGGGGCTCAAGACCTTGGAGGACGCCACGTCCATTCGTCGGCGCATCCTGTTGTCGCTGGAGCGGGCGGAGCGCGAGACGGATCCGGCGCGGCGTGCCGCCCTGCTCACCTTCGTGATCGTCGGCGGCGGCCCGACCGGTGTCGAACTCGCCGGCGCCATCGCCGAACTCACGCATCAAAACTTGCCGGACGAATTTCGGCAGATAGACACCCGCAAGGCGCGCGTGCTGTTGATAGAAGCCGGTCCCCGCATCCTGCCCAGTTTCACTCCCGACCTGTCCACCTATGCGCATGTCGCACTGGAACGGCTGGGCGTCGAGATTCAGCTCGGTTTGCCGGTCAGTGACTGCAATGCGCAAGGCGTCATGGTGGGATCTCGGCCCGTCGCGGCCGACGTCGTATTATGGGCTGCGGGCGTCAGGGCATCACCCGCCGCGGCCTGGCTCGGCTTGCCCGCCGACAATGCGGGACGCGTGAAAGTGGAACCCGACTTGAGCGTGCCGGGACATCCTGACATCTTCGTGATCGGCGACACCGCCACCGTCAACGCATGGAAGGGCAAGCCCGTTCCGGGCATCGCACCCGCCGCCAAGCAACAAGGACTGCATACCGCGCGCAATATCAGGCGGCGGCTGCGCGGCCATCACGACTCCCAGCCTTTTCACTACAAGCACTCGGGCAACCTCGCCACCATCGGCAAACGCTCCGCCGTGATCGACTTCGGTTGGATCAAGATTCGCGGCTGGCTTGCCTGGTGGATCTGGGGGCTGGCGCACATCTACTTCTTGATCGGCTTGCGCAATCGACTGGCGGTGGCTTTGAGCTGGCTCTGGATCTACACCACCGGAAACCGCAGCGCCTGCCTCATCACCCAGGTCGACCACCGACCGAAAGCGCGCCAGCCACCTGCCTGACTCCGTGCAACCGCGCAGGCAGCTCACTTTTGGGCGTACGCGTCGCCGGACCGCTCAGCGCAAGCGGGCAAGCGTCCCGACTGACCGCGCCGTCATGGAGGCATGTCGCGGCGAGCGAGTGCGCCCTCCACTGCGGACGCGAGACGCACGACGATCTCCTCGAGATCGGCGGCCGCGACATTGAAGGGTGGGGCGAGCAGCACGTGATCACCCGCCACGCCGTCGGCGGTGCCGCCGCTCGGATAGCAAATGAGGCCTTCGTTCAGGGCTTGCTGTTTGATCCGTGCGTGCAACCGGAGCGCCGGCGCGAAGGGCGCTTTGGATACGCGGTCATCGACCAGCTCGATGGCTCGAAGCAGCCCTCGGCCGCGGATATCGCCCACATGCGGATGGTTGCGGAAGCGCTCCTGGAGCAATTGTCCCAGTAATTCTCCCTGGTGCCGCACGTTGCCGAGCAGACCTTCTTCCTGGATGACACGCTGTACCGCCAACGCGGCCGCGCAGCCCACGGCGTGACCCATGTAGGTATGCCCGTGATTGAAAGCCCCGCTGCCGGCGGCGATGGCCGCATGGATTTTCTCGGCAACCAGCATGGCGCCGATGGGTTGATACCCCGCACCCAATCCCTTCGCCAATACCAGCAGGTCGGGCGCGACGCCCTCTTGCTCGCAGGCGTGCAGCGTGCCGGTGCGCCCCATGCCGCACATGACTTCATCGAGAATCAACACGACCTCGTAGCGGTCGCAAATTTCGCGAATCCGCTTGAAGTAACCGGGAACGGCGGTGGCGGCACCCAGAGTGGCCCCGACCACGGGCTCGGCGATGAAGGCAGCGACCGTCGCGGGCCCTAAGTGCAGGATGGCGGCCTCCAGCTCATCGGCGACTCGCTCCCCATAAGCCGCATCCGACTCCCCCGGCCGTCGACCGCGATAGCCGAAACACGGCGAAATGTGCGTGACGTCCTGCAACAGCGGCAGATAGGTTGCACGCCGCGCGTGATTACCACTGACCGACAACGCGCCCAAGGTGTTGCCGTGATAACTGAACCAACGTGAGATGAAATGCCGGCGCTCGGGCCGCCCGCATTCGACGTGGTATTGACGCGCGAGCTTCAGCGCCGCCTCGGTGGCTTCCGATCCTCCGGTCACGAACAGCGCGCGGGTCATGCCCTGCGGCGCGTGGGCGATCAACTCATCGGCGAGCCGCTCCTGCGGTTCGCTGGTGAAATAGCCGGTATGCGCATATTCCATCAGGTCGACTTGCCGTTTGATGGCCGCCCGTACCGCTGGGTGCCCGTGACCCAAGCAGCTCACGGCCGCTCCTCCCGAGGCATCCAGATAGCGCTTGCCTCGAGCGTCGTATAGGAACGAACCCTCGCCACGCACGGCCACCGGGTAGGTGGCGTGCGCATCTCGGCCAAAGACGTGACTCATGGATATCAGAATTTATAGGAAATCTTCACTCCCGCGACCCGCGGCCGGACCACCGTTTCGGCCTGCACGAATTGGTTTGCATTGGTGGACGCACTGGCATTCACCGAAGTCAGATTCTGGCCGAAGATTTGCACGCTCCATTGATCCTTCGCAATACCGGCCGACGCATCGTAGGTCGTGTAGCTTTCCTGCAAGAATGCCGCCACGTTGCCCGTGGCCGACAACGAATTGCCGATGTGCTCTGCCCCGAACTGCCAGAATCCCATGTAATCGAGAATCGGCACATCGTCGCGCACCCGCAAATTCCACTGCAGCTCGGGCGAGTTGGCGAGCGGACTACCGACCGGCCCGAACGGATTCAACAATCCCGCGATCGGTTGACCGAAGCTCGGGCTCATCGGATTGTTGTTGATGAGGGCGGGGGAATCGGTCTGCTTGCTGTGATTATAGGAAGACGAGCCTTGCACCGAGAACCCATCCGGTAACCGCGCGATGATCTGCAACTCCCCGCCCCGCACCTGGTAGTTTCCGCCGTTCGTCGCGATCTCCAGATTGCCGAGGCCGCCCTGCGGGTCGAACAACCCCACCTGCGTGTTCTTCCAGTCCTCCTGATACACGGCGCCATTGATCTCCAAGCGGTGCCCGAGCCAAAGGGTCTTGAAGCCCAGCTCATTGTTGGTGAGCGAGTCCGGCTTGTAGGTGGCCGGCGTGATGTACTGGTCCACGCCGTTCAGCGGCAGATGGCCGGGCACACCCACGTTGAAGCCGCCGGGGCGGAACCCCTGCGACCAGGTGTAGTACATCAACTTGTCGGTCGTGACCTTCCAGCTCACATCCGCGCGGCTTTTGAAGCCCGAATAGGTCGAGTGATTCGGGTTTTGCGTGGTGAGGTCGCTGGTGGACGGCGTCAGACACGGCCCGAAATAAGTGGTCGGCGCGAAGTTCTTGCAGTAGAAGCTGCTGATGGAGGAACCTTCCTCCTTTTCGTTGAAGCGGTAATAGCGGGTGCCCAGCGTCAAGGTCACCTGCTTGGGCACGATATCGATATCCACCGAACCGAATGCGGCCTTCTGATCGACGGTCTTGCGTTCGTCCGAGAAATAGGCGGTATTGTCGTTACGGACGCTGCGGTTCGACGAATACGCGTCCGCGGCCGGTTGAATGTTATTGAAGCAATTCACGTCGATCGCCGCGGAACAGGTGGGCACGTTCTTGTACAGCCATTCCGTATCGTCTTCGGTGACGTACTGTTCGTAGTAGAGACCGGCGACGCCGCGAATCCGCCATTCGTCGGGAGTGCTCAGCCGCAGTTCGTGCGACTGGTGGGTGTTCGTCTCTGTCTCCTGCCACGTGGCGCTCGGGCTGTAGCACTTGCCCGCGGCCGCGGACGTCCCCGAGTAGCCCACGCACTGGTAGTAAAACCCATACACGCCGCGCGAATAGTTCGTGTAGTCCTGGGTCTGTTCGACATGCCGCACGAGGTAGCCCCCGCTGTACACCAGCTTCAGCGGTCCGACCGCCCCATTCACCGTGAGCGCCGTGTTCTCGAATCGGTCCTTATCGAAGGAGGGGTTGAACAACTGCACCGATAAGGGCGGCAGCGATTGACTACCGATCGGGGTTCCAGTGTTCGAAAATGTGGTGCCGTTCGAGGCAAAGGGCATCTCGTAAAACACGCCCTGCGCGTTCAAGTTCTGGTAAGACTGAGTGAGCAGCACATTCCAGTCATCATTGATCTTGCCGAGCAACGACAATCGGAACCCCTGGTACGTGACCGGATTGATGTCATTGGCCACGGTGCCGGCATTATTGATGACGACGCTGTCGGTGGGCACCACGCCATTATTAGACTTCGTGAATCCTTCATCCGAGCCCGATCGGACGAATGTCGCGGGAATATTGTTGATATAGCCGCCGCGGCTGTCGTCATAGACCACCGCACGCAGCGCAAGCGCGCCGGGAATGAGCGGCAGGTTGATCATCGCATCGACGTTGGAATTCGGATCGCCATGGGCGGTGTAGCTGTAGCCCCCATTGACGGCACCCTCGGTCACATCCAGTTTCGGCTTGTTGGTGATGTAACGCAGCACGCCGGCCTCGGCACCGGAACCGAACAGCGTGCCCTGCGGCCCTTCCAACACTTCGATGCGCTCCAAATCCGCGGCGTAGACGTCGAGGTTGCGTCCCGGCAGCGCCGCCGATTGATCGTCGAGGTACACCGCAACGTTCGGAATGAAACCCAGTGTCGCGAGGTTTTGTATGCCGCCTTCACCGACCGAAAGGCCGCGCATGAAGATGCTGCTCTGCCCCGGACCGTTGCTCTCCACCGATACATTGGGCAGGTACTTGACGAAATCGTCGAAAGTGGTCACGTTGAGCTGGGTCAGGGTCTCGGCGGTCAGCGCCTGGATCGTGATCGGCACGTCCTGCAGGTTCTCCGTGCGACGCTGCGCCGTGACCGTGATCTCTTGGATTCCCTCCGAGCTGTTGTCTCCCGTGTCGGTAGCCGTGGCGGCGACCGCGAGGCCGGCGGAACACCCGCTCAGGATCGCAGCAATCGCCAGAGACAGTCGCGGATTCGGATTCATTGTTCTATCTCCCTCAATTTTCGATACAAAGGACCGTGCAGACTTGGGCTCTCACCATCCCTGGATCTCGAAACCTGGGACCCACGTCGGGCGGTCACCTGTCGGAGAGGAGCATTTTCAGCAATCTAAAAGAAAAAAATTGTTCGCGCTCGTGTAATTGATCGCGGCGCACCGATGGCTATATTTTCGTTGATTCCAGCCCAGGTATTCTTGCTCGCATGCTCCAGTATCGCCCATGCACTTCTCGAAGATGCGCGCTGACAGTGCGCCACAGTCGGCTAACCGGGGCGGCAACATTGGCAGAGACGGCCCGGTCGCCGTAAACTGTGACGGACGGGCGTGGAACGATGCCACCTGCACGCGGACTGGGCATGAACGGCGCCCGGGCGCACTCCCTAGTCCATCATGAGCCGCTAGATATCGAGGGCCCCATGCAGATCACACGCGAGCCACCTCCAGACCAATACAACGGCCTGACCGAGCAGGTCGCGGGCTTGGCTGCCGACTCGTATTTCGACCCGCAGCGGTACGCGCGTGAACTACAGCGCATCTGGTATCGACACTGGATCTACGTCGGGCGCTCCACCGACCTCGCTGAGCCGCGTGCTTTTCGCACTTTCGAAATCGGCGATCAACGACTGCTATTGGTTCGAGACGCTGACGCTGTTCTGCATGGTTATCACAATACCTGCCGGCACCGGGGCGCGGCCTTGTGCGCGGAAAACTCCGGGACGCTGCAATCGAATGCCATCATCTGCCCGTATCACGCATGGGTGTACAGCCTTGCAGGGGATTTGTTGCGTACCTCATCGAAGAGCCACGCCGTAGGCTTCGATGCAAAAAAGCTCTCGCTCTACGAGATCAACGTGCACGAATGGCGCGGATTCATCTTTGTGGCCCTTGACCAGAACCCGCCGCCCTTCGAGACCACCTTCGATCCGCCTCTGAGCCGGCTCGATGCCTGGCCGCTGCAGGATCTTCAGGTGGGCCATGTGCTGGTGAAGACACTGGAATGCAATTGGAAGATTTTCTGGGAGAACTTCAACGAGTGCCTGCATTGCCCGGGAGTGCACCCAAGTCTATCGAAGCTCGTCCCCATCTATGGGCGGGGTCTGGTCCGAGAGGGCGATGACCCCAATTGGCTGCTGCACGCCGCCGATCCCGACCCGAAATACCAGGGAGGCCTGCGCGGCGGAGCCAGCACCTGGTCGTTGGATGGCCAGTTGACCGGCATTCCCTTCACCGGACTATCCGATGAGCAGCGGCGGCGCGGCGCCCTGTTCGTCACCGACCTACCGTCGCTGTTCATGGTCGCTCACATCGATTACGTGCGGGTCGTGCGGATTCGGCCCCTCGGACCCGAACGGACCGAGCTGCGGGTCGAGTATCTCTTCTCTCGCGAAAGCCTGGCAAACCCGGGATTCGACCTGCGCAACATCGTGGACTTCGCCAACGCCGTGATGACCGAGGACGCCGGGATCTGCGAAGTCAACCAGCGGGGGTTGCGCGCGGCGCCGCACGCGCAGGGTGTGGTCATGCCCGAGGAGTACCTCATCCGGAAATTCCACGACTGGATCGCCTCTGAACTGGCGTGAGTCTAGAAGCCTATTTGCAGTATTCCACGTGAGCGGCGTTGGAGTACCAAGTAAGGCGCCGAAGGCGTTCGCGAGCGGACTGCTCGCTCTCGTTCTATTCGGTTGCGGCGCGCACCGGCATGCAGGACCCGTCGACGAGCAACCCGTCCTCAACATCTATAACTGGGCCGATTATATCGGCGACAACACCATTGCGGAATTCGAACGACAGACGCACATCAAGGTGAACTACACCAAGTACGACTCCAACCAGACCTTGGAAGCGGTGCTTCTGGCCGGACATTCCGGTTACGACATCGTCAGTACCACCACCGGCTTCTACGGACGCCAGATCAAGGCGGGAGTCTATCTACCTCTCGACCGCAACGAGCTGCCGAACTGGAACAATATCGATCCGGCCGTGCTCGCGTTACAAGCCCAGGCCGATCCGGGCAACCGCTATGCGGTGCCCTACTTACATGCCATGAACGGCATCGCGTACAACGTAGATAGGGTCAAAGCGCGCTTACCGAATGCACCCACGGACAGCCTGGCCATGATTTTCGACCCGGCGATCATGGCGAAATTGGCCGACTGCGGGGTCACGTTTCTGGATTCGCCGGAAGATGTCATTCAGCTCGCGCTCGCCTACCTGCATTTGGATCCGAATTCACAGACCCCCGAGGATTTGCAGGCGGCCGAGCACGTCGTGATGTCCGTCCGTCCCTACATCCGAACGTTCGACTCCATCGACTACTGGCATCAGCTCGCGTCACAAGAGACCTGCGTCGCGATCGCCTGGTCCAGCGATTTCTTGACCGCGCAAACTCGCGCCCGCGAGGACGGCACCGGCGCGCATCTCGCCTTCATCCTGCCGAAGGAAGGCTCGAATATCACCTACAACGCTTTTTTGATTCCTGCGTCGGCGCCCCACCCGGACGCAGCGCATAAATTCCTGAACTTCATCTTGCAACCCAAAGTGATCGCCGAAATCACCAACGACCTCCACTACGGCAACGACAACGTGGCGGCGCGCCCGTTCGTGCTGCCCGATCTATTGAACGACCCGGCCATCTATCCCCCGCCCGAGCTGCGCGCCCGACTGTACCTACCCGCGGAGTCGGGGGCCGCTTACGATCGACTGCGGACGCGGGTATGGACCCGGATCAAGACCGGGCAATAATGTATGCTTGCGCGTGGCTGCCCCGGCATACGCAAACGGAAGTCTGATGACCAAGCGCTACCTGACGTTGCTCGCCGCTTCACTTCTTGGGCTCGCGTCGGGCGTGGGCGCACGCGAGTCATCGCGGTTGCCGCCGGCCGCCGACCAGCAATTGGCGCGGGAGATGCTGAAAGCGCTGGTGGAGATCAACACCACGCATACGAACGGTTCGACCATGGCGGCGCAGGCCATCCAAGGATGGCTGCTGAAGGCCGGCTTCGTGGCGGGTGACGTCACTTTCCTGGCGCCGGAAGACCACCCCACCAAGGGCAATGTCATCGTCAGATATCGGGGCAAGCACCCGGGTCAGGCCGTTCTGTTCCTAGGTCACCTCGATGTGGTGGAGGCCAAAGCGGAAGATTGGTCGGTGGATCCTTTCACGCTCACGCAGCAGGACGGCTGGTTCTACGGCCGCGGAACCATCGACATGAAAGATGGCGATGCCGCGCTCGTGGAATCCCTGATCCGCCTGAAACGCGAGCGCTTCGTACCCGAACGCGACCTCATCGTCGCGTTCACCGCCGACGAGGAAGCGGGCGGCGATTCCAACGGTCCCGCATTTCTCTTGAAGAGTCACCGCGAGCTGATCGATGCGCAAGTCGCCATCAACTTGGACGGCGGCGGCGGCGATCTGAAGAACGGCGTGCCCTTTTATTTCGAGGTGGGCACCAGCGAGAAGACCTACGTCACCTACACCCTCGAAACCACGAGTCCGGGCGGCCACGGTTCGCTGCCCGGCCCCGATAATGCCATCTACCATCTCGCCGCCGGACTCGGCCGTCTGGCGGCGCTCGAGTTTCCCGTGATAGTGACGGCCACGACTCGGGCCAGCTTCGAGAAACTCAGCGACATCGATCCGAGTCCATCGAGCGTGGATATGAAAGCCGTGGCCGGGTCGACCCCGGATCTCGCTGCAGCCGAGCGTCTGAGTCGGAACGTGCGGCTCAACGCCTTACTGCGCACGACCTGTGTCGCGACGCTGATCTCGGGCGGTCACGCCGAAAACGCGTTGCCGCAACGGGCGAGAGCGACCATTCAATGCCGCATGATGCCCGGCGACACCGAGGCCAATGTGCGGTCGACCTTGATCGACGCCCTCAACGACTCCGGTATCAAGGTGACCCTGGACGCGCCACCCATCGTGAGCCCGGAGTCGCCGCCGACGCCGCTGATCATGCAGAAGATCGCGGTATTGACCAATTCGATGTGGCCCGGGGTACCCATCGTACCGACGATGGCGACGGGTTTCAGCGACGATCGGCAGACCCGCAACGCCGGCATTCCCAGCTACGACGTCAGCGGTGTCTGGATGGATGCCGATGAAAATCGCGCGCACGGCCGGGACGAGCGCGTCGGCGTGCAAGCCTTCGACGAGAGCGTCGAATTTACCTACCGGCTCATGAAGGCGATGGGCCGCTCACAATGATTTCCGACGGTCGATAGGAAGAGTCGCGATATGTCGGTGCCGGAAATACGCGGTGGTGTCAGCAGCGGTTTGCGCAAGGTCACGGCGGTGAGGTTGCTGCTCGCGGTGGCCATAGGGCTCCTACTCTACTACGCCCATGTGGCATTCGTGCCGGTCGCTCTCGCCTGCCTGGTCGCCCTGGTGCTCTCCGGTCCGGTGGAAACTTTGCACGGCCTGGGCGTACCGCGCGGCGCCAGCGCGGTGCTGCTCATGCTGGTACTCGTGGGCATGCTAGCCGCCGCGTCGAATCTGCTGTACGAGCCCACACAGCACTGGTTCGCGGAAGCGCCGCATACCGTCAAGATCATCGAAAGAAAGATTCGGCCGCTGGCGCAGATCATGAATCGCGTCGATGATCTGCGAAACTCGGCCGGCAATATCGGCGCGCCCAAACTCCAGGGGCAAGGTGCGGTACGGAGTGAGGCACCGAGCGGCGGACCCGAGGAAAGTGCACCGGAGATGCTGCTGAACGCAACTCGCGGCATCGCACTGAGCACGCTCACCGTGTTGATCCTGACTCTGTTTCTGCTCGCGGGGGGTCCGCCCATGCTCGCGCGCATGACGTCCGCGTTGGTGAGCGACATCGCCGTCGCTCACGTCATCAGCATCATCGAGCATGTACGCCGCGAGGTCGGTCGCTTCTATGTCACGACCGCTTTCATCAATATCGGTATGGGATTGGCGACCGGCTGTTTGATGATGCTGTGCGGCATGCCGAACCCTTTTCTATGGGGCACCATCGCTGGATTGCTCAATTTCATCCCGTATGCCGGATCGACCGCCACGCTCATTCTGCTGACACTGGTCGCCCTGGTATCCTTCGATGGGCTCGCGCCCGTGATCGCCGTTGCCGGCTCCTTCCTGGGACTGGTGGTCGTCGAGGGACAGGTAGTACAGCCCCTGTTGGTCGGTAGACGATTGCAACTGAACCCCATGCTGGTCTTCCTCAGCCTGTGGTTCGGCGGCCTGTTTTGGGGAATCGCCGGCATCATTCTCGCGACACCGGCATTGGTCGCGCTCAAAGTGATCGCCAAGAGCTCCGATGGCGGTAAACAACTGCTGGATTTCTTGAGCCCGGAACCCCCTTCCCAGCCACCGCTGATCGGTTGATCGTGTCAGCAGCGTGCCTGACTCGTGATGCGCTTACTGCGGTCGTGCTCTGACGCGGCTATCAGCGTTCTTCCTACACCGTCCGCACCCGACAGCGTCGGATAATCGGAACTCCGGCGCTCGTCAGCTGTCATTACTACTACGGTTCATCATGCATATCGTCTCGCTCTTTCTGTTGGTTGGCGGCGCCATACTCCTGCTTGGCTTAGGAATAGTGGGCCTCATCCACGACCTTGCCGGCCGCGGTCCGCACGAAGCTCCGCTGGTCGACGAGGATGGCCTGGATTGGCCCCCGCGCTACCAGGGATCTACCTCCCCACCGCAAGCGACCCGCGCGGCCCTGCACTCCGACATGAAGGCCTACAACGGTCGGCGATAACGGCATTCCCGATTCGAGATGCGCTGATCGCGGCTATCCCATGAATCGGACGGACCGCCGCTGTGCCCGAGTCAAATTTCAATCTGCCGTGCGATCTCCACCACGTTATCCGGCGGCAGATTGAAGCGATCCACGACTTTCACGGAATTGCGGTAGAGAAACGCGAATAGAGCCATGCGCCAGCCTCGCAGCGAGGGTGCAACCGGCTTGCGCACCACCAGATCCCGTGTTCCCACGAACATCGCTGCATCGATGTCGATGGCGGCGTCCAAGCCCTTTGCATTGTTGAGCGCCATACGCAAATCGGGAATTTCGAAAAATCCGAAGCGCGCGACGACGTGCCACAAACCTTCGCCGACGTGTTCCACGAGCGAGCAATTCGGCGCCTCGACCCGTGGCGTGTTTTCAAAGACGATGCTGAGTGCGATCACGTTTCGTGGCAGTGCACCCACGAAACGCGCATGATCAATGACCAACCGCGACACCTTTTGCACGCTGCGCGTCAGGAAAATCGTCGTTCCATCCACTCGCGGTATGACGCCGGATTTGAGATCGGCCAAAAACTTCTCCGCGGACTCCGGACTTTGCAGTAACGCCGCCCGCATGGCATCGATGCCGGTCCGCCAGGTCAACATGATGGTGAACAGCACGGCGGCAAAACTCAACGGCAGCCAGCCGCCGTCGGCAACCTTCCAAAGGTTGGCGAGAAAGAAGCTGCCATCCACCACCAAAAAGAATCCCGTGACCGCCATTGCCGCGGCCCACGGCCACCGCCAAATATCGCGCATCGCCCGATACAGGAGAATTGTCGTCAACAACATGGTCGTGGCCACCGCGGTCCCGTAAGCTCCAGCAAGTCGATCCGAACTCTCGAAGGCGATCGTGACCGCCAACGTCGCGACCATCAGCAGCCAGTTGACCATCGGCACGTAGATCTGACCGTAGACCCGGTCGGAGGTCTGTCGAATCGAGACGCCCGGCAACCAACCCAGTTGCATGGCCTGGCGAGTCATCGAAAAGGATCCGGTAATGATGGCCTGGCTCGCGATGATGGTCGCCAATGTGGCCAGGGCCACCAAGGGGTATATCGACCAGGACGGGGCGATCTGGAAAAACGGATTGCCGGTCACTGACCCTTTATCCATCAGATAAGCAATTTGCCCCGCATAATTCAGCAGCAACGCCGGCAACACCACGATGTACCATCCCTTGCGAATGGGAGCACTGCCGAAATGTCCCATGTCGGCATACAGCGCCTCGGCGCCGGTGATGCAGAGGAACACTCCGCCGAGTACGAGTACGCCCGCGGCGCCCGAGTGACGCAGGAAGTCGATTGCACGCAGCGGATCGAGCGCGGCGATGACGGCCGGATGACGCACGATCGACGCGAATCCAAGAACCGCGATCGTCACGAACCAGGTGAGCATCACTGGACCGAAAGCACGCCCGATCCGCTCCGTCCCGAACCGTTGTGCGGCGAAAATACCGAAGAGGATGGCCACGGCCAGCGGCATCACGAACGGCTTGAACGACGCGGTCACGACGGTCAACCCTTCGAGCGCGCTCAGCACCGAGATGGCCGGCGTGATGACTCCGTCGCCGTAGATGAGCGCCGCGCCCAAGAGGCCCATCCCCGTCAGCACCTTCACCCCCGGCACGAAGCCGTTTGCGCCGACCAGCGACATCAAGGCCAGTATGCCGCCTTCGCCATGATTATCGGCACGCATCACGAAGACGCAATATTTCACCGACACCGTGATGATGAGCGTCCAGACGATCGACGACAATATGCCGATGGCGCTCTGCGGTGTGAAATGGCCGCCCGTGGCCTGCACCACCGTCTGCAACGTATACAGCGGACTCGTACCCAGATCTCCGAACACCACGCCGAGCGCCGCCAGGCCGGCCCATCCCGTGCGCCCCGCTACTCGAGATTTGGAGTCATTTGCCTGTTCGCCGACTGAGGACTGGTCTTGCATCGAATTGCGCTCCACCGGTGGGGTGATTGTTGGCGATACCATACTGGTTCGTGGGGCGGTAGGAGATGATAAATTGCGCGCGGGCAATACCGCGCGCGCTGACAGATCCTGGCGTGCAAGTCCTACAGCATTGCCAGGGTGTTTGCCGCCAGACTGCCGCATGAACGGGTTTTTTCGCACGCATCCGCGGATCAAATGGACCGGCACGGTTCTATTGGGCGTCCTCTGCCTCCTCGTCCTCATTCTGGCCCTTTTCAACTGGAATCTGCTGCGTCCGACCTTGGCACGACAGATCACGGCGAGTACCGGGCGAGTCGCCACCATCGACGGCGACCTCAAAGTTCACCTCTGGTCTTGGAATCCCAGCGCGGAAGTCAACGATATCAGCGTGAAGAATCCGTCGTGGGCGGACCGGGATCTGATGTTCCACGCCAAACGGCTCACCATCAGCGTGAGTCTGACGCATCTTCTGCGTGGCCAGATCGTACTGCCCGAAATCGACCTGTTGCAGCCGACCATCAATCTGGAACGCGATGCGAAAGGTCGCGCCAGTTGGGAATTAGGGACGCGGAGCGGTAGCCCGAACCACAACACTCAGCCGGCCAAGCTCCCGGCCATTCGCCGCTTGATCGTCGAAGGCGGCAAGTTGCACGTCGTCGATCAGATACGCAAGCTGACGTTCAGCGGATCGCTGGTGGCCGCCGACCAGGCCGGCAAGGACAACTCCGCGGCGTTCCAGGTGAGATGCACCGGCACGCTCAATGAGAAGCCCTTCCGCCTGGAGGTGGATGGTGGTCCGCTGCTCGATCTGGAACCGGATAAACCCTATTCCTTTTCGACTCACCTGACGGCCTCCGACATTACTCTGGACACCCAGGTGACCGTGGCGAAGCCATTCGATCTGGGTTCACTGGCAGTCAAATTTGTGGTCTCGGGCAACGACCTTGCGGATGTGTTCTATTTGACCGGACTGGCCTTGCCGAACACTCCCAAATACAGGCTCGCCGCCACCGTGAATGTCGACGGCACGCTGTTCAACATCGAGAATTTGCAGGGTAATCTCGGGTCGAGCGACATTTCCGGTCAAGGTCATCTCGACACCGCGGACAAGATACCCAAGCTCACCGCGAAGCTCTCGTCGCACACGCTCAACATCGTCGACCTGGCGCCCACGCTGGGTAAACCCGCGTCCGGCGCCGCGGATTCGCTGGCGGCCTCGTCGTACGTACCCGCCAAACACAAGACCGCCGGCAAACCTGATAAAAAAATCACCTCGACGAATAATTCAGCGGCGCCGCAGGTCGCGCAAGTCTCCGAAGAGGATGAGGAAAGCGAGACGGCTCCGCCGGCCAAGGAGGGTTCCCCAGTCAAGGTTCCTTCCCCGAACACGGAGGCCCCCCCGCCCAACGGCGGTCGCCTGCTTCCCGATGCCGATCTGCAAGTGAATCGGGTGCGTGGGATGAACGCCGATATCACCTACCATGCGGCCGCGGTCATCGCGCCGAAAGTTCCCATGAAGAATGTAAGCTTTCATCTGGTGCTGGAGGACGGCCTCTTGACCATCGACCCGCTGTCATTCGGTCTGGAAGCGGGTAATTTTTCCGGCAAGGTCAGGATCGATGCGCGCCAGGATATTCCACTGACGGATATCGATATGCGAATCAACGAGGTCGACTTGGGGCAATTCAAATCCGCCTCCATGCCAGATCCACCGATCCAAGGCGATATGCAGGGCCGATTTCAGTTCCACGGTGCCGGCAGCTCCATCCATAAGCTCGCTTCAGGGGTGAACGGCGCCATGAGCATCGTCATTCCTCACGGTCAGATACGCGAGGCGTTCGCCGAATTGACCGGCATCAATGTCCTGAAGGGTCTCGGTCTGCTGCTGTCCAAGGAGCATCAGCAAGCCGACATTCGCTGCGCCATCATCGACTTCAAGGCACACGACGGCTCGCTCAACACCACCACGGTGTACGTCGATACGAGCAATGTACTCATCACCGGCCGTGGCAAGATCAACCTCGGCACCGAGGCCATCGATCTCGCACTGCAGGGCGATCCGAAGAAGGTCGCGTTCCTGCGGTTGCGGTCGCCCATCTCCCTGCATGGCACCTTGGCGCATCCCGCCGTCGGACTCGAGGCGGACAAGCTGGCGGAACAGGTCGGTGCGGCGGTTGCGCTCGGCGCTCTGCTGACGCCGGCGGCATCGGCGCTGGCCTTCATCGATCCGGGCCTCGCGAAGGATAAGGACTGTTCGACCGTGCTGACCCAAGCCGATGCGGGCGTACGCAGCGTGCCTAACTAAGCCACGTCCAATCTCGCCACCGTCGTAGCGGTCCCACGATTTGCGGTGGTTCGAGCGGATCGTCGCCGCACCGCCTCGGCTAGACTCAAACCCACAAGCCCAAGGAGTGCGGCTGTATCAAGAGTGCCGCCCCCGCCACCACCGCCCGTGTGGGGGTTGGCTGTCGCCGTGGGGGTGCCGCTGGCGCTCGATGCGGGCAGCAAGGCGATCGCGGCGTCGGCCTGTATGAAACCAAATCCCGACTTGACGTTGTAGCCACTGGTTCCGCCCATTGGCAGCGCGCTGCTCCGCAGGGCGCCGTAGATCTCGCTGGGCGTCACCGCCGAATTGGCCTGCAGCAGCAACGCCGCGATCCCCGCGGCATGCGGGGTCGCAGCCGACGTGCCGAAGAAGTTCGGATAGCTCGGACTGTTCTGACATTCGCTGATACTCGTGGCCAGCTCACCGTTGGCACCGGTATAGCCGCCGGATGCCAGCGTGAATCCCAAGAAGGTGTCGTTACCGCCATCCGGACCCACGAAATCCGGCTTCTGGCGCACGCTGGGCGTCGTCAGCCGGGTGCCCGTCGCATCGAACAAAATGGGATCGCCGCCTTCCGATGAGTATGACTCGAGAACCGCCGGGGTCGTGCCGCAGGCCGGCGTTTGGAAGTAAAAAGCCGCACCCACGGCGGCGGCACCGGCGGCTCCCGGATGGCCTTGAATGGTCGGACTGTCGGTGGCGAATTCGGTGATCGGCGGCTCGGGTTGCCCGTCGGTTTCGACCACGACTTTGATGCGGCCGGGAGCGGCGGTGCCGTTCGCTAAACCGATCACCAGATTCAGGGTCTCCTGGGGAGTGCTGGCGCCGGCATTCGCCGGATTGGCGATGATCAAGATCTGCACGGGATCGACGCCGGTGGCATTGGCGCCGGTGCAAGTCACCGGATTGTTGTCGTAATCCAGAATGGTGTAGGTGCCGGTCGAACCGGTCACACAGACGTCGATCTGGCTCGTGGCACCGCCGCTGTTCTTCGCACCGGTCACGTAGGGTTGATCCCATTCCACCACGATGGCCAGGAACTCGCCGGGCTCGAGTGCACCAATGGTGACGGGCAGCGCAGTGGTCACCGTGGCGCCCGACGCATCGAAATTGAGGAGCCGCTCGCCGTTGTTGGAACCACCGCCGGCGGCCGCCGTGAAGCTCGGCGCCGTATTCTCATAGGACGCATTGCCATCGTTACCTGCCGCGGAGAAGTAGGCCACCCCGCCGGCCTCGACCGCGTCGATGGCCTGTGAAACGATCCCGTCCTGAAAGAACGGCTCGTCGAAGTAGCCTACGTCGTCGGCGATGACGGTGGCGCCGGTCGCCGCGAGCTTGCCGATCCCGGCGGCGAAATCCGCCTCGCTATCGTCCGCCGTGTAAAACGCGAGGCCTGCACCAGGCGCCACATCGTGCACGATCTGCAGCATCGCACGACCCTCGTCGCCCAGTGGCGGGAAGGTGGGCGCGCCGTAATCCAAGCAGTCCGCCTCCTCGAGCACGTCGACGTTGGTCGGTAAATCGCCGCTGGCGATGTCATTGGCGGCGGTGGCCAGAAACCCATTGTAGGCATAGCCGGCGTAGCCCGAGGCGGGCACTCCGCTGCCCGCGGCGGCATACACCGCATAGCAATCGTAGCTGTCGGACAGCACGCCCACCGTCACACCGGCGCCGGTCAGCGCGTCGCTCGCACGCAGCGCGGCGCTTCTCTGCACGAAGTCACCCTGCGAGGTCACGGCTCCAGCGCGGGTGCGTGACATCGCGGCGCGCAGGGAGTGCACTTCGGCACGCGACGCCGCGGCCTGCAGTTGCGCTACCGGCAACCAACCACCGACATCGTTCGCATAGACCGCGGCCCGCGTGAGGCCTAGCCCCTGTAGCGCGTGCAGCAGCGCCTGCGGATCGCCACGTGTGACCGCATCGATAGACACCAGTGCGGTCGCACCATCGTCCCCGAGCTTGAAGCGCGCCGCCGGGCTGATCGAATGCAGATCGGCAAGGGGATGACTCGTGCTGGCAAGGGACGCATGGCGCACGATGTCGGCCAGCGTACCGTCGAATTTATCGGTCGCGGAGCTTTGCCGCTGCGCGGCGCTGCGGCCACCATAGGCGCGCAGCGGTGCGCTGCCGGGCGTCACCACCGCCCGGGTTCGACCGGGAAACGAGGGCGCAAAGCTAGACCCTGCCGCCGCGACCGCCAGCATGGCGACCATCCCCATCACCATCAACCGTGGTGCCACCGTTAATATCCCCTCGAGAGTACAGCGGAACGAGTTTTGCTTCTGGACTTTCAACATCGCGAAAAGTTTACAAATTCACCCAACTTTACACTGTGCACACCGGCGATGCGGTCAGACTGCCCATTTCACGGGCCAAACTCTACAATGCACGGCCCTCGATGAACGGTATTCACGATGCAGCTACGCACCAGTATTCAGGATGGCGATACTCCGCGACTCGAATGCGCGGGAGCGCAATCTGATCGGCCGCCGCGCACTTTATTGCGCCACATCACGGCCGACCCGTGAAATTTCGCTGTCTGATAGCCGCTGTCGCACTGACGAATACGGTGGCGCAGGCGGCCGCACCGGCGGCCGTGGAGTCCATCAACGGCATGGTGGTGAGCGCGCAGCATGCGGCCTCCGAGGTCGGCGCCGCGGTTCTGCGGCGGGGTGGCAATGCCATCGATGCGGCGGTCGCCGTGGGTTACGCGCTGGCCGTGACGCATCCCTGTTGCGGCAACCTGGGCGGCGGCGGCTTCATGACCATTCACCTCGCCAACGGTGCCGACACCTTCCTCAACTTCCGCGAAAAGGCGCCTGCGGCGGCGACCGCAAACATGTATCTGGACTCCCAAGGCAATCCCGTCGCCGCCAGAAGCGTGGACGGGTACCTGGCCGTGGGTGTTCCAGGAACCGTGATGGGACTCGAGACGGCCCGCGCCCGCTACGGCACGCTGCCGCGCGCCGACCTCATGGCACCTGCCATAGAACTCGCCGAACGCGGCTTCATTCTCACCCGCGGCGATGTCGACGTCCTCGCGGCGGGCACTACGGCGTTCCGCGGTCAACCCAATGTCGCCTCCATATTCTTGAAGCACGGTGAGCCGTTCGAACCCGGGGATCGCCTGCTGCAACCGCAACTCGCCGTGACCCTGCGGGCGGTGAGCGATGGCGGTGCGCAGGCGTTCTATCACGGCCCGCTCGCCGCCGCGGTGGCCGCCGCGAGCAAAGCCAACGGCGGGTTGCTGACGGCGGCGGATTTCGCCGACTACACGGTCACCGAGTCGGCACCGGTCACCTGCACGTACCGCGGGTATGTCGTGATGTCCGCGCCGCCGCCGAGTTCAGGAGGAGTGACTCTCTGCGAAATGTTGCGCATTCTGGAGGGATATCCCCTGCACGACCTCGGCTTCCATTCGAGCGAATCCGTGCACTACATGACCGAGGCCATGCGCTACGCCTACCATGACCGCAATCGCTACCTGGGCGATCCGGCATTCGTGCAAAACCCGGTCGAGCGCCTGGTGTCGGACACCAACGCCCTTGCCATCCGCTCGCGTATTTCGGCGCAGCATGCGACGTCGTCCGCTTCGCTCGGCACGGACTTAGGAGCCCACGAGAACCCGACCACCACCCATTACTCGGTCGTCGATCGCTGGGGCAATGCGGTGTCGGTCACCTTCACCATCAACGACGATTTTGGCGCCAAGGTCATCGCCGGCGATACCGGGTTCTTTTTGAACGACGAAATGGACGATTTCACCGCCAAACCCGGCGTCGCCAACCTCTTTGGATTGGTGCAAGGACAATCCAATGCCATTGCGCCCGGCAAGCGTCCGTTGAGTTCCATGACCCCCACCATCGTGCTCCGGGACGGCAAGCCGCTGCTGGTGCTGGGTACACCGGGGGGCTCACGCATCATCACCACCGTCCTCGAGATCATCGTCAACGTGATCGACCACGGAATGACGTTGCAGGAAGCCGTCGACGCCCCCAGAATTCATCACCAATGGCTGCCCGACACACTGGCCGCCGAGCCTTATGCATTGTCGGCGGACACGGCCAAGGCGTTGACCCGGATGGGATACCACCTGGTGCCGCTCGAGGTCTGGGGAACCGGCAATGCAGCGGAGGCCATCGGTATCGCTCCGGCCGACACGCTGCGCGCCAAAGCCTTGGGCTTTCCCCGCCCCGCCACGCTGTATGGGGCGAGCGATGCACGGGCACCCGCCGGTTTGGCCGTGGCGCCCTGATGCCGCTGTGGGACGGCCGCGGGAGGCGCATCATGAGTCCCACGAGCTGCCGACGATATCGCCGACATTGCCAGACGCGAGGAGAAAACGAGTGAATAAAGCCAGTAGATTGGATGAGTTGATCGACGGCGCGGAAGAACTGTTGACGAATCTCACGGATGCGCACGATCCGGACATTCAACGCCTGCGGGACCGCGTCGATGAGGCCATCGGCGAGGCGAGGCGCGCGATTTCGCGCGCTGAGGAGGACGTGACGCTCAAACTCCGCGACCTCGCCATTACCGTCGATGACTACGTGCGCGACTACCCGTGGTTCGCGGTCGTCACCGGCGTCGTCGTCGCGGGCGCCATTGGCTTCATCGCGGGGACCGCCGCGTCCCAAAAGCGCTCGACCCACGAATGACTTTGCATGCGCTGTTCCCGACCTACGTGTACTCCCGAGCGCTGCAACGCAGCGGCCAAGGCCAATTCAACCGGCAGTTATTGAGAGAAAGCCGGCAATTGCGGGCGGACGATGCCGCCGGCCGCAAGTGGTCCGCAAAGAACTATCCGGGCGGCTACACCTCGTATGGTTCGGCACACCAGCTGCAGCGCGTTTCGCCGACCTTTGCGGCACTCGAGAACAAGCTCGAGCGTCATGTGAAAGCCTTTGCCACCGCGGCGCACTGGGAGCTCTCCGGGCGACGGCTGAAAATGACCGACTGCTGGATTAGCATCATGTCGCGGCAGGTGGCGCACGGACTGCACCTTCACCCCCTGTCCACACTGAGCGGCACCTACTATGTCCAAGTTCCGCGCGGCAGCCCCGGCATCAAATTCGAGGATCCGCGCTTGGATCGCTTCATGGCCGCGCCACCGCGCAGGGTGGATGCCCCACCAGCGAATAAGCCCTGGGTGACGCTCCCCGCGATAGCCGGCGACATCGTGCTGTTCGAGAGTTGGCTGCGACACGAAGTGGTGCCCAACCCGGTCGCGGCGGAACGGGTGAGCGTGAGCTTCAACTACGACTGGCTGTAGCGGCGTAGCAGCCTGTCGGACTTATGATGCGCTTACTGCGGACGTCCATAAGTCCGACGGGCCGCCAGCCGACTCATGGGCGCCGTCATTGGGTGCCTCGTGAGTCGGCCAGATCGCGACGCCACGCACGCGGCTTGAATGATCGGTAAACTACCCTGATGAACGAACGCACCACCAGAACCTCCGACGCCACCATGGCGGTCTATCTCGATCTCGAGAACATCGCCCTGGGCGCTCGCGACGCCAAGTATCCGAGTTTCGATATTGAACAGGTACTGGAGCGCCTGCTGCTCAAAGGCCACATCGTCGTCAAGAAGGCCTACTGCGACTTCGACCGCTACAAGGACTTCAAGCGGGGCCTGCATGAGGCGGCATTCGAAATGATCGAAATTCCACATGTGCGGCAGTCCGGGAAGAACTCGGCCGATATTCGCATGGTCGTCGATGCGCTCGATCTCTCGTATACCAAGGGGCATGTGGATACCTTCGTCATCATCAGCGGCGACTCGGATTTCTCGCCGCTGGTGAGTAAGCTGCGCGAAAATGCGAAAACCGTCATCGGTGTCGGCGTCAAGAACTCGACTTCGGATCTGTTCCTGAACAACTGCGACGAGTTCATTTACTACGACGATCTGGTGCGCAAGGAGCCGTCGAAAGTGCGGCGTCGCAAGGCCACCGTGGCCGCACCGCCGAACGCGGCTGCGCCGGATGGCGCCGCGGCGGAGAATAAGGGTCCCGATGTATCTGACGCGCTCGACCTCGTGGTGGAAACCTTGGAAGCCGTGATCGAGGAACGCGGCGAAAACGAGCCCATCTGGGGTTCGATGATCAAGCAAGCCATCAAGCGCCGCCATCCGGGCTTCAACGAACGCGCCTACGGTTTCCGCTCCTTCAACGATCTATTGGCCGATGCGCAAAAACGCGGCTTGCTGACGCTGCGTGCCGATGAGAAGTCGGGCGGTTACACCGTGCGGGCGGTCGACAGGGCGCCGCGCTAATATCTCGGCAACTTGACCGGTCGACTCAAGGAAACAGCGCCGCCGAATTCTGCGGCGAGCGGAACACGAGCGGCTTCTCGTCCAGGGATTGCTTCTGAATCTCAGCGGGCCGGTTGGCCAGGGCCACCGCCTCGGTCACCAAGTGATGATGCGGCGACAGATCGCAAACCGGATCCGCATTGGCCGCGTCTCCCGTCATGAGATACGCCTGGCAGCGGCAGCCCCCGAAATCGCGCGCCTTTTCCGGACAGCTACGGCAAGGCTCTTTCATCCACGCATCGCCGCGGTAGTGATTGAACGCGGCGGACTCGAACCAGACGTGCTCCACGCTGGCAGCACGCACATTGGGGAAGTCGAGACCCGGCAGCATGCGCGCCGCGTGGCATGGCAGCGCCGTGCCGTCCGGCGTCACGGTGAGAAAAATCGACCCCAAGCCGTTCATGCACGGCTTCGGACGGCGCTCGAAGTAGTCGGGAACGACGAAGAAGATCTGCATCGGCCGGCCGCCGCGTTCGCGAAAGCGCTGGGTCGCGGCTTCCGCCCGCTTCACCTGCTCGCGGCTCGGTAGAAGCTGCGCACGATTCTGCCACGCCCATCCATAGTACTGGGTATTGGCGAGTTCCACATACTCGGCGCCCAACCCGTCGGCGAGGTCCAGGATTTCCTCCACGTGATCGATATTGAGTCGGTGCAGCACCACATTGAGCACCATCGGGTAATCGTATTTCTTGATGAGCGCGGCGACTTTCGACTTCAGCTCGAACGTTCGGGTACTGCTCAGGAAGTCATTCATCTGCCGCGAGCTATCCTGGAACGACAGTTGGATGTGATCGAGGCCGGCGGTCTTCAAGGCCGAGATACGCGGTTCGGTGAGACCCACACCCGAGGTGATGAGATTGATATAGAAACCCAGCCGGTGCGCCTCTGCCACGATGACCTCGAGGTCGTCGCGCGCCAGAGGCTCTCCGCCCGATAAACCGAGTTGCACCGCGCCCAAAGCCCGCGCCTCGCGCAACACCCGCAGCCAGTCCGCGGTATCGAGTTCAGGACCGCTACGCGCGAAATCCGTGGGGTTGTAACAGAACACACAGTGCAAGGGGCACCGGTACGTCAGCTCCAACAGCAACCACAGCGGTGGTCCGGGCTTCATGACCGTACCGCGACCCATTTATTATCCACCGCCATCGTCACGAAGGCGAGAACATCGCCGCTCAAACCGGTCGTCGCAAAGGTCTGCTCGAGCTCGGCGGTGATCTCGGCAATGGTGGCGATGCCGTCGCAGCGCTTCAATATCTCACCGGCGCTGCCATTGAGCTTGACCATGCCCTCGGGATACAGAAGCACATGCGCATTTTGCGCGGCCTCCCATTGCAGACGAAAGCGGCGGTCGATCACCGGTACGCAGGCGGTGTCGATCAGCGTGTTGCTCATGCCGGCAGGCCGTAGCGCAAGGCGATGGCATCGCTCATCTGCCACAGAACATCCAGCTTGAACTTCAGGATCTCGACAGCCCGCTCCTGCAAGGGACGCGTATCGAAATGATCCAGCGTGAACGCCAGACCGAACTCCACGTCGCGCCGCGCCAAACTCACGCGGCTCTGGAAATAATGCAGCCCCGCCGGATCGACCCAGGGGTAGTGCCCGGGCCAGCCGGCGAGTCGCTGCTTGTGGATTTCCGGCGCGAACAACTCGGTGAGCGAGGAACACACGGCTTCCTGCCACGGCGCACGTCGCGCAAAATTCACATAGGCGTCCACGGCGAAACGCACGCCGGGAAGCACCAGCGCCTGGCCTTCGACCGCCTCGCGCGACAACCCCACCGCCTCGCCCAAGCGCAGCCACGATTCGATGCCGCCGGGATCGTCGCCATACCCATCGTGATCTAGGATGCGCTGCACCCAGCTACGCCGCACAGCGCGGTCGTTGCAATTGGCGAGTATCGCCGCATCCTTGATGGGAATGTTGATCTGATAGTAAAACCGGTTCGCCACCCAGCCTTGAATCTGTTCGCGGCTCGCGGCGCCGGAGTTGAGCATGATGTTGAACGGATGATGGATATGGTAAGCGCTGCCCTGGGCGTAGAGCTGTGCTTCGAATTCGCTGCGGGTCCATTTCACAGGAAAATCTCCAGGCCATCCCGTGCCACTTCGACACCGCGTTGCTCGAGCTCGGCCGACTCGGGCGACGACTCATCGAGAATGGGATTGGTGTTGTTGATGTGAATCAGGATCTTGCGGGACCGCTCGGGAAGCCGCTCCAGCCACTCCAGCATACCGTCGGCGCCGCTCTGCGGTAGATGACCGATATCACGCGCGCGTTTGCGGGATACGCCGAGACGGATCATTTCATCGTCGGTCCAGAAGGTGCCGTCGACCATCACGCAGGCGGCGCATTGCATAGCCTCCCACAGCCGCTCGTCGATGGCGGCCAGGCCTGGCGCGTACACCGCGGTTGCCCCTGAACTCGAGTCTCTGATGATGAGCGCCAGGTTGTCGCCGCTCACCGGCGAATCACGGTTGGGCGAATAAGGCGCGGGCTTGCTGGCCACCGGCAACGCGCGCCACACCACCCCATCCACTCCGTCGATGCCGAATTCCCGATCCAGTTCGATGCGGCGGCGATCGACGCCGCAGAAGTGCGCGAGGACTCCGAATACCGGGTTGCCGCGGGTCAAATCCGCATGGGTGCTATCGGTGCACCAGATGGGCCACGGTCGGCCCGCTTCGCGCAGCATGTACAGGCCGGTGGTGTGGTCCACCTGCCCATCGACGAGGATGATGCCGGCCAAGGCGGTATCGCGTATGGACCGTTGGGGTTGCAACGTGGGCGTAGCTTGCAGCTGCGCGAGGATATCGGGCGACGCATTGACCAGTACGGAGGACACACCATCCGCGCCGGTGACCGCGATGGAGGATTGAGTCCGCGCGTGCGCCTTCAGAGTTCCGGCGCGAAAGCCCGCGCAATTGGGGCAATTACAGTTCCATTGAGGAAAACCGCCCCCGGCGGCAGACCCCAGCACACGAATTTTCACGACAAAGTGGGCGTGCCCGCCGAGCGGGCCAAGCGCCCCGATCGCTTCTAGCGGTTCGAGATGTACATGGTGATTTCCATGCCGAATCGCAGATCAATCGCCGCCGGTGTTTCCCATTTCATAAGTTAACTCTCCTGTAGCTGTTACCGAGCCTCATACTCCCGCGTGCGGACGCAAGGTGAATCAGCAGCATCATGAAACGCAGCTCATGATTTTCATGAGGGCCTCCGACCGCCCACACCCACGTTCACCCGCTGGCTCACACTAACAGCTCCGGGGCCGCAACCTAAGTCCCTGTTAACATAGTGGCAAATGAGACTGCGCACCCGCCTGAATCTCGTCGTCGCCGGCCTGAGCGCGACATTCGTGATGGTGTTGATCGCCGCCGAAATCCAAAGCAACCGGGCGTCGGTGCGCGAGGAGATCGAGGCTGCCAATGGAGTCGCCTCGCATCTGCTGGGCCGCCTGGCGTCCATTTACTCCAATGTGGGCGGCCCGGACCTGGTGCTGCAGTTTTTGCGGCAACTCGGCCGGGTCCGCGCCAATGAAGTCACGCTCATCTCCCCGGCCGGCGATGTTCTGTACCGCTCGCCGCTGGCAACGTATAAAGCGGGCCGCGAGGCGCCCGCCTGGTTTGCCCACCTGATGGCTCCGGAGGTCACGCGAGTGACCTTTCCACTGCGCGGCGGAGTGCGGCTCGTGATCGATGCCCAGCCCTCACGTGCCGTGCTCGACGCCTGGGATGACATAACGCGGCTGACTGCCATAGGCGCCTGCATGCTCGTCATCGTTAACGCCCTGGCTTTCTGGAGCGTCGCGAAAGTCCTCGAACCCTTTCCCGTTATTGCCCACGGGCTCGACCGCATCCAGCGTGGCGAGCTGACCTATCGACTGCCGCCGCTGGCCGGCGAGGAAGCGAGCACCATCGGCCGTGCATTCAATCGCATGGCTCAGGCGGTCGAGGATAAGGTCCAAGCCGAGCGGCAGGCACGCGACGCCGAGGCCCGGTTGGAAGAGCGGCGCGAGATGGCCTCGTTGGCGGACCAACGGGTGGAGGAGGAGCGGCGTCTGATCGCTCACGAATTACACGACGAGTTCGGGCAATCGGTAACCGCCATCCGCAGCCTGGCGCTGGCGATCGCCACGCAGGCGGGTACCCGCGATAAGGCGACGGGTGAGATCGCGCGACTCATATCGGACGAGGCGGCGCGCCTCTACGACGCCATGCACGGCTTGATTCCAAGGCTCACACCGCTGTCGCTGGACACGCTAGGCCTCAGTGCCACGCTCGACAATCTCACGCAGGATTGGCAGCGTCGGTATCCGGCGGTGGCGCTGACGCTGCACCACGAACTGCCGCCGGACCTGGCCCCCGCCGTGACGCTCGCCATCTACCGGGTGATCCAAGAGGGTGTGACCAATGCGTTGCGGCACGCCCACCCCTCCCGCGTCGACGTCGACGTCCGCGCCGCTGCCCAAGCGATCCGCGTGATCGTCACCGACGACGGCCAAGGGCTGCCCCCGACATGGTCGAAACCCGGTCATTTCGGCTTGCGCGGCTTGACCGATCGGGTGGCGCAACTCGGCGGCTCCTTCCAAGTCGGCAATGACGACGGCGGCGGCGCACGCCTCACCGCGCTGATTCCGCTGGGGGGAACGGCATGATCCGCTTACTCCTGGTCGACGATCACGCCGTCGTGCGCATGGGTTTTCGGCTGCTGCTGCAGTCCAATGCGGACATCACGGTGATCGCCGAGGCGGACTCCGGCGAAGCGGCGTGCCGCCTGTTCCTGGAACTGTCGCCGGATGTGGTAGTCATGGACCTTGCCATGCCGGGGATGGGAGGCCTGGAGGCATTGCGGCGCATCCGCGCAAAACAGCCACAGGCGAAAATTCTGACGCTGTCGGCGCACGACGATCTGATGCATGCGAGACACGCGCTGCAGGAAGGCGCGCTCGGTTTCCTATCGAAGCGCAGCGCTCCGGAGGCACTGCTCGAAGCCGTCGCCACGATCGCGACGGGCCGCCGCTACATCGATCCGGCGCTCGCCCAGAAGCTCGCGCTCGCGGAATTCGACGGGGCGACGAAGTCTCCCGTCGAGCAACTCTCCGAACGCGAGTTCGAGGTCTTCGTGCGGCTCGCGGGCGGCGCCAGCGTGCAGCGCATCGCGCAGGACCTCAATCTATCCGCGTCGACCGTCGGCACCCATCTGTACAACATCAAACAGAAGCTCAAGGTGACGAATCAATCGGAACTGACGCTCATCGCCATTCGTCACGGCCTCATTCAACCCTGACCTTTTCCTGACTGCGCCGTTAGCGCGGCCTCGAGTTGCGAGCGACGGTACTTGCCTTGCATCGCTAACATCCAACCCGGATATTCGGCGGGTAGTTCGCTGACCTTGCCGATCTGATCAAGCTCGGCGGCACTGAGCTTCACCTCGGTCGCGCCGATGTTGTCGCGCAGCTGGTCCGGTTTTTTCGCGCCGATGATGACGCTCGTGACCTCGGGCTGGTGTAAAAGCCACGCCAGTGCGATCCTCGCAATCGACACGCCGTGCGTATGAGCAATGGCCCGCATGATGTCGATGCACTCTTTCGCGCGCGGCTTGTCCACCGGCGGAAAATCGAAGGCGGCGCGCCGGCTGCCCTCCTCGACCTGCTTCGCATCGGCGTACTTGCCGCTCAACAGGCCGCCGGCCAACGGACTCCACACCAGCAGGGCCAGTCCCTCACTGCGCAGCATGGGCACCAACTCTCGCTCCAGGTCACGGCCCGCCACACTGTAGTACGCCTGCAATGAGTCGAATCGCGCCAATCCCAGACGCTCGGCGATGCCCAGCGCCTTGGCGATCTGCCATGCCGCCCAGTTGGACACGCCGACGTAACGCACGTGGCCGTGTCGCACCAACTGATCCAGTGCCCGCACCGTCTCCTCGATCGGCGTGGCCGCATCGAAGCCATGTATTTGATACAGATCGATATGATCGAATTGCAGCCGCTGCAAACTTGCCTTGACGCCATCGAGTATGTGGTGCCGAGTGGCGCCGCGAGAGTTGGGACCCTTGCCCATCTCACCGAACACCTTGGTCGCGACCACCACATCCTCGCGAGGAATTTTCAGGTTCTTGAGCGCCTGACCGGTGATGACTTCAGACAGGCCCGCCGAATACACATCGGCGGTATCGAGGAAGTTAATCCCGGCGTCGAGCGCTTGACCGATCAATCGCTCCGCATCGGTCTGTGGCAGCGCCCCGATGCTGGCCCACATACCCTCCGACCCGCCGAACGTCATGGTCCCCAAGCACAGTTCGGAAACGAAAAGTCCGGTGCGGCCCAACGGGTGATAACGCATGACGCGGTTCCTTGTAAGATTAATCGGGGGGATACGGCCAGTGTGCCGGGTAACGTGAATGGCGGCAAGGCGACTCACGACCATTGCTCGGAAGCCTGAGCCTGCTATACGGTATGACTCCATGATAGCGCAGTCCGCCGCACCGCCCGCCCCCTTCCGCGCCCAGCTATTGAAGTGGATCGGCAACAAACAAACCCAGGCGCAGGCCATCATCTCCCATCTGCCGGCCCGCTTCGGCACCTACTTCGAGCCGTTTCTCGGCAGCGGCGGCGTTCTAGGAGTGCTGTCGCCCGCCCGGGCCGTCGCCAGCGACGGGTTTCTACCGCTCATGGAAATCTGGCGCAGTCTCCGCGAGGACAAGGAACGACTCAAAACGCACTACGCCGAACGCCATGCACTGATCGTGGCACTGGGCAAACGGCAAGCGTATGAACACGTACTGCGTGATTACAACGCACGCCCGAACGGCGCCGACCTGGTCTTTCTATGTCGAGCCTGCTACGGCGGGGTGGTGCGTTTCCGCAAACAGGACGGTCACATGAGCACGCCGGTCGGCGTCCACGACCCCCTGACGCCCGAACGCTTTGCCGCGCGCGTCGATGCATGGCACTCGCGGACCCGCGGCACGGAATTTCATCATCTGGATTTCGCGGCCGCGATGAGCCGCGCGCAACGCGACGATGTCGTCTACTGCGACCCGCCGTACGGCGATAGCCAGACCATACTGTACGGCGCACAGGCGTTTTCGTTGGAGCGGCTGTTCGCCTCCATTGCCGGATGCAAGGAGCGTGGCGTCCGGGTCGCGCTCAGCATCGACGGTACGAAATTCTCCGGCCGCAAGGTCTGCGATGTTCCCATCCCCGATGGGTTGTTCGTCAGGGAAACCTTCGTCTCGGTAGGCCGATCCATGCTGAAACGATTTCAAATGAAAGACGGGACTCTCGAGGGGCATGAGGTGAGCGACAGGTTGTTGCTGACCTACTAAAATGGCCCGAATGGATAGTAGGAGAACACTAATCGCCGTCAGCCTCTCTCTTGGAGACCGCTTCAGGGAGTTCGCACGCATCTCCCTGCCGCGCGCGGTGGCGCTCGGGCTGCTCTGCCTTCCCGCGATTGGGGCGCTCGCGGCGGATCAAGAAACGGAATGGGCTCGGGCCAGGATTCATGGCCATCGGATTTATTACGCCATGCGCGGTAACGGCCCGACGCTGGTGTTCTTGCATGGCGGCGGGGAATCGGGCGAACATTCCTTCGCACGTCAACTGGACGTGTTTTCGGAACATCACCACATCGTGGCGCCGGATCAAGTGGGTCAAGGACGCACCCCCGACGTCTCCGGGCCATTGAGCTACACCGCGATGATGGAGGACACCGCGGAGCTGCTGACCAAGCTCAAACTCAAGCACGTCGATATCGTGGGCTTCAGCGACGGCGGGATTCTGGCGTTGATGCTCGCCATCCGGCATCCCGACTTGGTGCGGCGCCTGGTAATCAGCGGCGTCAACGTCGCCCCCGACGGCTTGAATCCCGAGGATTTGGAACAGCTGCGCGCCACGGATATCTCGAAGCCGAAAACGATCGATGAGAAACTCGCGAAACTCTGGCTCACCTCCCCGACCGAAACGGAACTGAGCCTGGCATTGCTCGCAAAAATCACCCAACCGGTGCTAGTGATCTCGGGCGACCGCGATGCAATCACGCTCGAGCATACCTTGAAGATATTTCATGCCCTGCCCGAGGCGGAGCTGTGCGTGCTGCCGGGGACTGCTCACGCCACTTTTACGGCGCGGGCGGACTGGTTGAACCCGATCGTGGGTAACTTTCTCGATCGCACACCATGACCACTGCGCGTATGTCTTATGCCGTACGCCGCGCTTCGAAGAACGACGTATGCTCCGGCATCCGCGCCGCGGTGGCCTTGATGTTTTCCTTGATGCTGCGCAGATAGGCAAGATTCTCGCCGGCATCGATAGAATCGATCAACGGGTTGTAGTCCCGCGGCCGATGTCCCTGACCCGTCAGCACCGCGAACCAGCTCGAGTCCTTGAACAGCTCATCGGAGCCGAGCACGATGCGGCCCGAACGGGCGAAATGCTCCTCCTTGTAACGCAGGCTGTCCGGCAATACCATGCCGCGGCATTGCTCCCACAGAGGGTCTGATTTTCCGGCCGTCGAATGGTAGTGGAGCAGCAGAAAGTCGCGGACGCCCTCGATCTCCTCGCGAATGACCCGGTTGTACTGTTCGACCGTGTACGGATCGCAGTCGCGCGTCGGAAAGAGCGACAGCAGCTTGGCGATGCCGCTTTGGATCAGATGGATGCTGGTGGACTCCAAAGGCTCCAAAAAGCCGCTGGACAGGCCGATGGCGACCACGTTCTTGTTCCAGGCCTTGGCCCGCCGGCCCGTCCTGAACGGTATGAGACGGGGCGCGGCAAGCGCCCGTCCATCCAAATTTTTCAGCAACACCGAGGCGGCCTCGTCATCGCTGATGAGACGGCTACAGAACACGTAGCCGTTGCCGGTACGATGCTGCAACGGAATACGCCATTGCCATCCTGCCTCGCGTGCCGTTGCGCGCGTATACGGCACCGGGGCTGCGATGCGCTCCGACGGCACCGCCAACGCCCGGTCGCAAGGCAGCCAGTGCGACCAGTCCTCGAATCCCGTGTCGAGCGCACCTTCGATCAGAAGTCCGCGAAAGCCGGTGCAATCGATGAACAGATCGCCGCCGATGCTCTCGCCCCGGCTCGTATGCACCGCGGTGATGAAACCGGTTTCGGCATGCTGATCAATCTTTCCCACCCTGCCCTCGTACCGTTCGACACCGCGCGCTTCGCAGCGCGATCGCAAAAATCTTGCGTACAGAGCGGCATCGAAATGATATGCATACCCGAGGGTGGAGAGCAGCGAACGCGGATCGGTGGCGGGAAATTCGAACTTGCCGGCGCGTGCCGCCACGGTGTTCAGCGAGTAGTCGGCGAAATCGTCGTCGAGGCCGCCGCGACGCGCCTTGAGCCAGCGGTGCTGGAACGAGACACCGTCGTTGGCGAATCCATAGCGGCCGAAGGGATGAAAGTAGGTGTGACCGGGTCTTGCCCAGTTCGGAAACTCGATGCCCAGCTTGAACGTTGCCTGGGTTTCGCGCATGAATTGCTGTTCATCGATGCCGGCGATACGGTTGAACCAGTGAATCGTGGGTATGGTGGCCTCGCCGACGCCGATGATGCCGATCTCGTCGGACTCGACGAGGGCGATCGTGCAGCGCCGCAAATCCACCGCCTGGGCCAACGCTGCGGCCGCCATCCAACCCGCCGTCCCGCCGCCGACGATGACTATCTTGGTGATGCGATTATCATTCAACATCTTTGTACACTGACGATCTCACTGGTTGCGCTCGCACGCAATCTATTTAGGCTGCCCGTAGCACCCCTCGGCGGCCGTCGCCGCCGAATGGCTTTACTCGGCGCGACGTTCAGAATTTATAGGAGAGACTGACCACGGCATTCGGGCCCGTAATGCCACGGGCATAGAAATAACCGTTGACCACTTTTTCCGTCACGCCTGAATTTGGGTTGCCTTCGGTAAGGCCCAGCACATTGGTGACGTTGAACACGTTGACGTTCATGTTCAGCTTCGGCGTGAAATTGACGTTTGCTCCGATGGAAACGATCCCGTAGCTCGGCAGCGCGAATCCGTTACCCGCATCGGGATAGACTTTTCCGGTGTAATCGTAGCGCAGGTACACCGCACCCAACCCCAGCGGGAAATCATAGGTGGGCTGGACCGCATAGAAGACCTGGGGCGTGCGCTGCGCGATATTGCCGTCGAATTCGGTCGCCGCGGCGCTGTTGACGGTCTGGCCATTGACGAGCTCGCCCAGAAACACATCCGACAATTTCGGTTTTTGGTAGGTGGCGTTCACACGGATCGAGAAAGCGTTCAAAGGATCGAACGTGGGGCGGTAGCTACCATCGAATCCGACGCCGTTGATGCGGATATCGGCCAGGAAGTTGCCTTGCACCGCGAGATCGTTCGGCTGCACGTAGCCTTGGCTCGATTTATTAAAAGTCGTATGGAAGTAATTAACGGCCCCGACGAAC
>Ga0116227_10000199_pt1 | contig 105269 bp, 93 predicted proteins | sample S1TSphgellanicum_FD_89693 | JGI IMG/M metagenome (GOLD analysis project Ga0116227, IMG submission 89693) | Host-associated microbial communities from peat moss isolated from Minnesota, USA - S1T2_Fb - Sphagnum magellanicum MG | ecosystem: Host-associated > Plants > Peat moss > Unclassified... | reverse complement strand
GGCAAGGTCGGCCTGTTCGGCGGCGCCGGCGTGGGCAAGACCGTGAACATGATGGAGCTCATCAACAACATCGCCAAGGCGCACTCGGGCTTGTCCGTGTTTGCCGGCGTGGGCGAGCGTACCCGTGAAGGGAACGACTTCTACCACGAGATGGCCGACTCCGGCGTGGTGAACCTCGAGAACCTCGAGGAGTCCAAGGTGGCCATGGTGTACGGCCAGATGAACGAGCCCCCGGGCAACCGTCTGCGCGTGGCGCTGACCGGCCTGACCATCGCCGAGTCGTTCCGCGACGAAGGCCGTGACGTGCTGTTCTTCGTGGACAACATCTACCGCTACACGCTGGCCGGTACCGAAGTGTCCGCACTGCTGGGCCGCATGCCTTCCGCCGTGGGCTACCAGCCGACGCTGGCAGAAGAAATGGGCCGCCTGCAAGAGCGGATCACGTCGACCAAGGTCGGCTCGATCACCTCGATCCAGGCCGTGTACGTGCCGGCCGATGACTTGACCGACCCGTCGCCTGCCACCACCTTCGCCCACTTGGACTCCACCGTGGTGCTGTCGCGTGACATCGCTTCGCTGGGTATCTACCCTGCCGTGGACCCGCTGGACTCGACCAGCCGCCAGCTGTCGCCCGACGTGGTCGGCGAAGAGCACTACAGCGTGGCCCGTGGTGTGCAAGGCACGCTGCAGCGCTACAAGGAACTGCGCGACATCATCGCGATTCTGGGCATGGACGAACTGGCGCCGGAAGACAAGCTGCTGGTGGCCCGCGCACGGAAGATCCAGCGTTTCCTGTCGCAGCCCTTCCACGTTGCCGAAGTGTTCACCGGTTCGCCGGGCAAGTACGTGCCGCTGGCGGAAACCATCCGTGGTTTCAAGATGATCGTTGCCGGCGAGGCCGATCACCTGCCGGAACAGGCGTTCTACATGGTCGGCACCATCGACGAAGCTTTCGAGAAGGCCAAGAAGCTGGCGTAAGCGGCGTACCCGGGCGGCCTGGCGGCTGCCGTGCTCAACGTACTCCCGTACGTTTGCGCGCGGCGCCTTGCCAGACACCCGGCTGCTTGCTTACCCCCGCTTCTTGCGAAGCGTTTTAGAACGCAAAGGAAACCAAATGGCCAACACCATTCATGTCGACGTCGTCAGCGCGGAAGAGTCGATCTTCTCGGGCGAGGCGCGCTTCGTGGCGCTGCCCGGCGAGGCCGGCGAGCTGGGCGTGTACCCGCGCCACACGCCGCTGATCACGCGCATCAAGCCCGGCACGGTGCGCATCGACACCGCTGACGGTGGCGAGGAGTTCGTCTTCGTGGCCGGCGGCATCCTCGAGATCCAGCCCGACTGCGTGACGGTGCTCTCCGACACCGCGGTGCGCGGCAAGGACCTCGACGAAGAGAAGGCCAATGCCGCCAAGGCATCTGCCGAAGAGGCGCTGAAGAACGCCAAGACCGATCTCGACCTGGCCCGCGCGCAGTCCGAGCTCGCCGTCATGGCCGCGCAGATCGCAGCGCTGCGCAAGTACCGCCAGAAGCGCTGAGCACGCCGCACTGCCGGCACCGATGAAGAAACCGCCCCAGGGCGGTTTTTTCTTGGGCGCTTGATACGTGCGCAGGCGGATGGGATTTGTTGCAGGCCCGGGGCAGCGCCGCGTTACTCTGGCCAGGATGAAACACCTCCAGGCTGCGCGCATTGCGGGCTGCTCTGCTCACCCGCCAGGTGGGGCGCAGCGCCACGGACCAGCACCATGAACCTTGTCGTGGCCCGGCCCGAGGGCCTGTATTGCCCGCCCGGCGATTTCTACATCGACCCCTGGCGGCCGGTCGAACGCGCTGTCATCACCCATGCGCATTCCGACCATGCGCGCCGCGGCCACCGGCATTACCTCGCGCACACCGACAGCGCGGGCACCCTGCGTGCGCGGCTCGGCGCCGACATCGACCTGCAGACGCTGCCCTACGGCGAGGCCATCGTGCACCATGGCGTGCGGCTGTCGCTGCATCCCGCGGGCCATGTGCTCGGTTCGGCCCAGGTGCGGCTCGAACACGGCGGCCATGTCTGGGTGGCCTCGGGCGACTACAAGCTGCAGGACGACGGCACCTGCGCGCCGTTCGAGGCGGTGCGCTGCGACACCTTCATCACCGAATCCACCTTCGGCCTGCCGATCTACCGCTGGCCGGCGCAGCAGGTGCTGTTCGCGGACATCGATGGCTGGTGGCGCGCCAATGCCCAGGCCGGGCGTGCCTCGGTGCTGTTCTGCTATGCCTTCGGCAAGGCCCAGCGCATCCTGCACGGCGTGGATGCCGGCATCGGGCCGATCGTGGTGCACGGCGCGGTCGAGCCGCTCAACGCGGTCTACCGCGCGGCCGGCGTGCGGCTGCCGCCCACGCGCCGCGTGACGGACGAGGGCGTGGACGCCGCCCTGCTGCGGACCGCGCTGGTGCTGGCGCCGCCCTCGGCCCAGGGCACGCCCTGGATGCGGCGCTTCGGTGCCTACGCCGACGCCTTCGCCAGCGGCTGGATGCAGCTGCGCGGCACGCGCCGGCGGCGCGGCGTGGACCGGGGCTTCGTCATGTCCGACCACGCCGACTGGCCGGGCCTGCTGCAGGCCATTGGCGCTACCGGCGCCGAGCGCGTCTTCGTCACCCATGGCAGCGTGGCGGTGCTGGTGCGCTGGCTCACCGAGCAGGGCCTGCAGGCGCAGGGTTTCCAGACCGAATACGGCGAGGAGGACGAGGCCGACGCCCCGCCATCGCAGCCCGCGGCCGCCGCCGCGCCGGCCGACCCCGCATGAAAGACTTCGCCGCGCTCTACCGCGCGCTGGACGCCACCACCTCCAGCCTGGCCAAGCAGGCCGCGCTGCAGCAGTACCTGCGGCAGGCCGCGCCGGCCGATGCGGCCTGGGCGGTGTATTTCCTGGCCGGCGGCAAGCCGCGCCAGCTGGTACCCACCCGGCTGCTGCGCCAGATCGCACGCGAGGCGGCCGGCCTGCCGGAGTGGCTGTTCGACGAAAGCTACGAGGCGGTCGGCGACCTGGCCGAGACCATCTCGCTGTTGCTGCCCGCGCCGGACGAGGCGCACGACCTGGGGCTGGCGCCGTGGGTGGAGCAGCACCTGCTGCCGCTGCGGCAGGTGCCGGCGGAGACGTTGCCCGCCGTGCTGCGCGCGCAGTGGCGCCAGCTCGCGGTAGACGAGCGGCTGGTCTACTTCAAGCTCATCACCGGCAGCTTCCGCGTCGGCGTCTCGCGGCTGCAGGTGACGCAGGCGCTGGCCACGGTCGCCGCGGTCGATCCCAAGCGCATCGCGCAGCGCCTGATGGGCTACACCCACATCGCCGGGCGGCCCGCCGCGGCGGACTACGGCCGGCTGGTGGCGCCCGAATCCGAGTCCGAACGCGACCAGCAGACCAGCGGCCAGCCCTACCCGTTCTTCCTTGCGCACCCGCTCAACCTGCCGGTGGCGGAGTTCGAGGCGGCGCTCGGGCCGCCGCAGCGCTGGCTGGTCGAGTGGAAGTGGGACGGCATCCGCGCGCAGCTGGTGCGGCGCGGCGGCCAGGCCTGGGTCTGGTCGCGCGGCGAGGAACTGGTGACCGACCGCTTCCCCGAAGTGCAGGAGATGGCCGCTGCGCTGCCCGAGGGCACCGTGCTCGACGGCGAGATCGTGGTCTGGCGCGACGAGCGGGTGCAGCCCTTCGCCGAGCTGCAGAAGCGCATCGGCCGCAAGACGCTGGGCCCCAAGCTGCTGCGCGAACTGCCGGTGGTGCTGCTGGCCTACGACCTGCTGGAGGAGGGCGGCCGCGACCTGCGCGCCCTGCCGCAGGCCGAGCGCCGCGCCCGGCTCGACGCGCTGCTGGCCGCCGCGCGGCACCCCGCGCTGATCGCCAGCCCGGTGCTGCAAGGCGAGCACTGGGCCGCGCTGGCCACGCTGCGCGAGCAGGCGCGCGCCCGGGGCGTGGAGGGCATGATGCTCAAGGCGCAGGACGCGCAGTACGGCGTCGGCCGCACCAAGGACGTGGGCACCTGGTGGAAATGGAAGATCGATCCGCTCTCGGTCGATGCGGTGCTGGTCTACGCCCAGCGCGGCCACGGCCGGCGCGCCAGCCTCTACAGCGACTACACCTTCGCGGTCTGGGACGGACCGCAGGGCGCGGCCGAGCGCCGGCTGGTGCCCTTCGCCAAAGCCTACTCGGGTCTGACCGATGCCGAAATGGCGCGCGTGGACGCCATCATCCGCAAGACCACGGTGGAAAGCTTCGGGCCGGTGCGCAGCGTGACGCCGACGCTGGTGTTCGAGCTGGGCTTCGAGGGCATCGCGCGCAGCACGCGGCACAAGAGCGGCATCGCGGTGCGCTTCCCGCGCATGCTGCGCTGGCGCGAGGACAAGCCGGTGGCCGAGGCCGACTCCCTGCAGACCCTGGCCGCGCTGCTGCCGCGAACCGATCCATGAACATGCTACGTAATGCTCCTTATTTAATAGCTGGTAGCCCAGGTGCTACCTGGGCCACGGGCCATTTTTATTCATAAGCCCTCCATGGCCGACCCGCGCTCGCCCGCCGCCCGCGCCACTGCCGCCTGGTTCGCGCAGCGCGGCTGGACGCCGTTTGCGTTCCAGCGGCAGGTCTGGCGCGCCATGGCCGCCGGCCGCTCCGGCCTGCTGCATGCGACCACCGGCGCGGGCAAGACCTACGCGGTCTGGCTCGGCGCGCTGCAGGCCTTTGCCGATGCAGTGCCGGTGGCCGAAGCGCCTGCCGCTTCGCGCCGCCGCACGGTGCCCACCGCGCCGCTGACCGTGCTCTGGATCACCCCCATGCGCGCGCTTGCCGCCGACACCCTGGCCGCGCTGCAGGTGCCGCTGGCGGCCATGGCCGCCGGGCACCCGGGCCTGGCCCGCTGGAGCGCCGGCGCACGCACTGGCGACACCACCAGCGGCGAGCGCAGCGCGCAGTCGCGCCGCCTGCCCACGGTGCTGGTGACCACGCCCGAGAGCCTGTCGCTGCTGCTGGCCCGCGCCGACGCGCGCGAGGTGCTGAGCCGGGTGCAGCTGGTGGTGGCCGACGAATGGCACGAGCTGCTTGGCAACAAGCGCGGCGTGCAGCTGCAGCTGGCGCTGGCGCGGCTGCAGGGCTGGAACCCGGCGCTGCGGGTCTGGGGCATGTCGGCCACGCTGGGCAACCTGCCCGAGGCCATGCGCACCCTGCTCGGCCACGAAGAGGGCGTGCTGGTGCAGGGGCAGGTCGACAAGCAGCTGCGCATCGACACCCTGCTGCCCGAGCGGCCCGAGCGGCCCGAGCGCTTCAGCTGGGCCGGCCACCTGGGGCTGCGCATGCTGCCCCAGGTAGTGCGCGCGCTGGAGCAGAGCGCCACCACGCTGGTCTTCGTCAACGTGCGCTCGCAGGCCGAGCTCTGGTACAAGGCCATCCTCGACGCGCGGCCGGACTGGGCCGGCACGCTGGCGATCCACCACGGCTCGCTCGACCGCGCGGTGCGCGAGTGGGTCGAGGCCGGCCTCAAGACCGGCACGCTGCGCGCCGTGGTCTGCACCAGCAGCCTGGACCTGGGCGTGGATTTTCTGCCGGTGGAGCAGGTGCTGCAGATCGGCTCGGCCAAGGGCGTGGCGCGGCTGCTGCAGCGCGCCGGGCGCTCCGGCCACGCGCCCGGGCGGCCCTCGCGCATCACGCTGGTGCCCACCCACAGCCTGGAGCTGGTCGAGGCCGCCGCCGCCCGCGCCGCGGTGCAGGCCGGCCAGGTCGAGATGCGCAGCACGCCGCGCCAGCCGGTCGACGTGCTGGTGCAGCACCTGGTCACCGTGGCCCTGGGCGGCGGCTTCGAGCCCGCCGCGCTGTACGACGAGGTGCGCCGCACCGCCGCGTACCGCGGCCTGCCGGCCGATGTGTGGCAGTGGTGCCTGGACTTCGTGCGCCACGGCGGCCCCTCGCTGCAGGCCTATCCCGACTACCAGCGCGTGGTGCCGGACGAGGCCGGCGTCTGGCGCGTGCCCAGCGCCCGGCTGGCGCGCCGGCACCGCGCCAACATCGGCACCATCGTCAGCGACGCCAGCATGGTGGTGCAGGTCCAGCACGGCGCGCGCCTGGGCAGCATGGAGGAGAGCTTCCTCACGCGCCTCTCGCCCGGCGACTGCTTCCTCTTTGCCGGCCGGGTGCTGGAGATGGTGAAGATCCGCGACATGACCGCCTACGTGCGCCGCGCCGGCGCGGGCCGGCCCACGGTGCCGCGCTGGGCCGGCTCGCGCATGCCGCTGTCCACCGTGCTCGCCGACTACATGGTGCAGCAGCTGGCGCTGGCCGGCGGCCACCATTTCGACGGGCCCGAGCTCAAGGCCGTGCGGCCGCTGCTGGAGGTGCAGCAGCGCTGGTCGGCGCTGCCCACGCCCACGACCCTGCTGGCCGAGACGCTGCGCACGCGCGAGGGCTGGCACCTGTTCCTCTACCCCTTCGCCGGCCGCCACGCGCACACCGGGCTGGCCAGCCTGATGGCCTGGCGCGCGGCGCAGGGCGCGGCCGGCACCTTCTCCATCGCGGTCAACGACTACGGGCTGGAGCTGCTCAGCGCCACCGAGCGCGACTGGGCCGCGCTGCTGCCGGGCCTGCTGCACACGGGCGCAGCGCCCGCTGCGCCCCTGCCGGCGCCAGGCCTGCGGGCGGACGAGGCCCTGGCCATCCGCAACACCGCCAACGCCGCCGCCCAGGACGCCGCCGGCAACGCGCAGGCGGCATACGATCCGGCGCACCGCGCGCTGCTGCACGAAGTGCTGGCCAGCCTCAACGCCACCGAAATGGCCCGGCGGCGCTTTCGCGAGATCGCGCGCGTGTCCGGCCTGATCTTCCAGAGCCACCCGGGCGAGCGCCGCAGCGCGCGCCAGCTGCAGGCTTCTTCGCAGCTGTTCTTCGAGGTCTTCAAGAAGTACGACGCCCACAACCTGCTGCTGCGCCAGGCCGACGAAGAGGTGCTGAGCCAGGAGCTGGACGTGGCCCAGCTGCTGGCCAGCCTGCGCCGCATGCAGGCGCAGACCCTGGTCGTGCAGCCGTTGCTGCGGCCCAGCCCCTTTGCGTTCCCGCTGATGGTCGAGCGCTTCCGCGAAAAGCTCAGCAACGAGAACCTCGCCGACCGCATCGCGCGCATGCTGCAGCAGCTGGAGTCCGCGGCCGATGCGCCCGTGCAGCCGCCCCGGGCCAAGGGCGATGCCATCGTGCCGCCCGAGCCGGCGGCGCGTGCGCGTGCCCGGCGCGGCAGCCCTGCCGCCGCAGCGCCCGCGGCCGATTCCTCCCTGCAGGACGCGACGCAGGCGGTGCACCGCATGCTCGATTTTTCGCTAACTTCTCCTGCCGGCGACCTGACGGCGGGCAGCCGGCCGCGGCGGCAGCGCAAGCCGTCGCGGCCACTGCCGCGCCTGTAGCCGGCATGACCCGCATGGACCGTCTTTCCCACTACTCCCCCGCTGCCGCGCTGCCGCTTGCCCTGGCCGGCGAGCCGGTGCTGCTGCTGCCCGACCCGGCCCTGTGGTGGCCCGGTGGCCATACGCTCTTCATCGCCGACCTGCACCTGGGCAAGGCCGCCACCTTCCGCGCGCGCGGCCTGCCCGTGCCGGGCGGCACCACCGGGCAGAACCTGCAGCGGCTGTCGCAGCTGGTGGCGCAGCACGCCGCGCGGCGCCTGGTGGTGCTGGGCGACTTCCTGCATGCGGCCGAGGCCCGTACGCCCGGCGTGCTGGCCGCACTGCAGGCCTGGCGCAGCGCGCATGCGGCGCTGGAGCTCGTGCTGGTGCGCGGCAACCACGACAGCCATGCCGGCGATCCCCCGGCCACGCTGGACATGGCCATCGTCGACGAGCCCTGGCGGCTCGGCCCCTTCGCCTGCTGCCACCATCCGCAGCGCCATGCCACCCACTACGTGCTGGCGGGGCATGTGCATCCGGCGGTGCAACTGCGCGGGCCCGGGCGCGATGCGCTGCGGCTGCCGTGCTTCAGCGTGGAGCCGGGGCTGGCGGTGCTGCCGGCGTTCGGCGAATTCACCGGCACCCATCTGCAGCAACCGGCGCCAGGGCAGTTGCTGTACGCCGTGGGGGGCGGGCGGGTCTGGCCGGTCATGCCCGCGGGCATTCCCGCCCGCCAGGAGCGGGGGCCGTAGCAGTGCCGTCCACGCTACCGCGATGGCGACATACTTGGTGTTTCCAGAAGCGGTATGCGCCGTTGGCCCTTCCGCTACAGCCGCCCAACTGCCACTTCGACCCTCACCCATCCCATGCCGGTTCCCTTCGAATACCAGAATGCGTCGCTCCACTTCGATCAGTTCCTGGTCGCTTCGCGTGACAACGCCGGGCTGGCCACCACCAACATGGCCTGGAACATGGTTGTGGGGGTGCTGCACACCTTTCGAAAGCGGCTGACACCCAGGCAGGTGCTTCAGTTCGGCGCCGTGTTGCCGCCTGCCATTCGCGCCCTGTATCTCGAAGGATGGGATCCGGACGCCGCGCCCGAGCCCTTCACCGAGCGGTCTGCGCTGCTCGCGCAAGTCAGGTCGGTCAGACATGAACACAACTTCTCGCCTGACAACGCCATTGCCGCGGTTGCGGCGGCGCTGCGCAAGCAAGTCGATCGAGCGGCTTTTGATCGCGTGCTGGACGTTCTTCCTGAGGGAGCGCGGGACTACTGGGCTGCCACCCCGTAGCCCGGTGCAGACGGCTCCGCCGTCCTGGTGATGAAAGAAAAGTGCCTTTAGCCCAGGTTCCGCCTGGGCTGCAAGCTACTCTTTCAGGAGCGGGTCGCCTTCCAGCACTGGCGCATCCGGCAGCCCATTGACGCGCGCGCCGGCCTCGCCTTCGCTCTCGCCGGCGGGCGCCGGGAAGTACTCCACCAGCAGCGCCGACACCTCCTCCAGCGCCTGCGTCAGCCCGTCCTCGTAGCGGCCGGCACCGAAAGCGTCGCCCATGTGGGCGACCAGGTGCTGCCAGCGCGTGGCGTCGATGTGGCGGTTCAGGCCGCGGTCGGCCACTATCTCGATGGCGTGGTCGGCCAGCAGCAGATAGATCAGTACGCCGTTGTTGTCCTCGGTGTCCCAGACGCGCAGCTTGCCGAACAGCGTCACGGCGCGCTCGCGCGCGGTGGCGTGGCGCCAGAGGTAGCTGGCGGGCAGGCCGGCTTCCACGCAAATGCGGATCTCGCCGGTGTGGCGCCGCTCGCTGGCGGCCACGCGGCGCATCAGGCGCTCGACCATCTCGGGCGGGATGGCGCGGCGCGTGTCGCGCTCGTCGCGCCAGCGGTGGCGCACGATGCGCGCCAGGGTTGCGATCAGGCCTGCCATCACCAGTCTCCCGAGGCGCCGCCGCCACCAAAATCACCGCCGCCACCCGAGCGGAAACCGCCCCCGCCGGAACTGAAGCCCCCGCTGTCGTGGCTGCTCCAGCCACCGCCGCCTCGATTGCCCAGGCCGCCGAAGCTGCCCGGCAACACGCCGCCCAGGGGCCCGGTGCGGGCCAGCAGCCCGAACACGAGCGCCGCCAGCGCCGCGATGCCGGCCATCACCAGGCTGAGCGTGAAGACGAAGGCCAGCAGGCCGACCGCCACGCCGCCGGCAACGGCCCCGAGCGGGCGGCCCAGCACGCGGCGCAGCAGCGACGACAGCACCGGCACGGCCAGGAACAGGAAGACCGCCAGGTCGAACCACTGGAAGCCCTGCGGGCTGCGCGTGCGCTCGTCGCCGTCGATGGACGCCTGCGCCGCGTCGGGCTGTGCCGCGGGTGCGGGCAGGGCCTCGGCGCGGATGCGCGTCTCCAGCTTGTCGAGGGCGGCGGAGAGGCCGCCCGCGTAGTCGTTGCGCCGGAAGGCCGGCGTGATGGCTTCGTCGATCACCTCCTTGGCGGCCAGGTCGGGCACCGCGCCTTCGAGCGCCTTGGCGACCTCGATGCGCACCTTGCGGTCGCGCTTGGCCACCAGCAGCAGCAGGCCGTCGCCGATGGTCTTGCGGCCGATCTTCCAGGCGTTGGCCACGCGATTGGCGTAGGCGGCGATGTCCTCGGGTGCGGTGGTCTGCACCAGCAGCACGGCCACCTGCGAACCGGTGGCCTGCTCGAAGGCGGCCAGGCGCTGCTCCAGCGCGGTCTTCTGTTCGGCGCTGAGCGTGCCGGTGTTGTCGGTCACGCGGCTGGCCAGGGGCGGCACCGGCTGCAGCTTCTGGGCGTGCGCGGTGGGCGCCAGTGCCAGCAGGCCGGCGGCCGCCAGCAGCAGCCAGGCCAGCAGCCGGCGCAGCGCGGCTGCCGGATCGGGGAGGCGAAGCAGCATTGGCGCCTACTTCTTCTCGGCGCCGAAGTCCACCGTGGGCGGTACGGAGATCTGAGCCTCGTTCTGCACCGTGAAGCTCGGCTTGGGCGCGTAGCCGAACACTTTCGCGGTCAGGTTGGTCGGGAAGCTGCGGGCCTTCACGTTGTATTCCTGCACCGCCTGGATGTAGCGGTTGCGGGCCACGGTGATGCGGTTCTCGGTGCCCTCCAGCTGCACGCGCAGGTCGCGGAAGCCCTGGTTGGCCTGCAGCGTGGGGTAGTTCTCGGAGACCGCCAGCAGGCGCGACAGGGCACCAGTCAACTGGCCCTGTGCCTGCTGGAAGCGCTCGAAGGCCTGCGGGTCGTTGAGCGTTTCGGGCGTGACCTGGATCGAGGTCGCCTTGGCGCGCGCCTCCACCACCTTGGTCAGCGTGTCCTGCTCGAAGTTGGCCTGGCCCTTGACCGTGGCGACGATGTTGGGGATCAGGTCGGCGCGGCGCTGGTACTGGTTGAGTACCTCGCTCCAGGCGGACTTGGTTTGCTCGTCCAGGCGCTGGAAGTCGTTGTAGCCACAGCCGCTGAGGGCCAGCGTGGCGATGAGAAGCAGGAATAGGCGTCGCATGCAGGGCATCCGAAGTTCAGGAATGCGGCCAAGTATCCACGCTGCGGCAAGCGGTCGCAAATACGCTGCCCTCCGCGGCCATGGTGGCTGTGGCATCCTCCGCGCCATGAGTACCAGACCGCTTCGCGCCGCCACCGTCGGCGGCACCGCCGACGACGTGGAGGCGCAGTTCTACGAGGCCCTGCAGAAGGGCGACATCACACAGCTGATGGCCTGCTGGGCCGACGAGGACGAGATCGTCTGCGTGCACCCCGGCGGCCCGCGGCTGGTGGGCCCGGGCGAGATCCGCGCCGCGTTCGAGGCGCTGTTCAACCACGGCACGCTGCGGGTGCGCACGGAGGGCGTGCGGCGCATCGAGGCGCTGGCCAGCGCCGTCCATACGCTGGTCGAGCGCATCGAGCTGGAGCTGCCCGGCGGCCTGCAGGAGGCCTGCGTGGTCGCCACCAACGTCTACCACAAGACCGCCCAGGGCTGGCGCATGGTGGCGCACCATGCCAGCCCCGGCACGCCCCAGGAGGCGCAGGCCACGGCGCAGGACGGGCCCCAGGTCCTGCACTGAGATTTCAAGGAAATAGTGCCTGCAGTCCAGGCGGTTTCTCGACATGAAGCTATGGAATATGTAGCGCCTCGCTGGCTGCCCGGCGGCAATCTGCAAACCATCTGGCCCGCCCTCTATGGCCGCCGCGGACCCGGGGCACCGCCGCTCTACCAGCGCGAGCGCTGGGACACGGCCGACGGCGACTTCATCGACGTCGACTTCCTGCGCGCCGGCGCTGCTGGCGGCAGGCCGCGTCCGCTGCTGGTGCTGTTCCACGGCCTGGAGGGCTCATCGCGCAGCCACTACGCCGAGGCCTTTGCCGCATATGCCGCAGAGCGCGGCTGGGACTACGCAGTGCCGCACTTCCGCGGCTGCGGCGGCAGCCTCAACCTGGCACCTCGCGCCTACCACTCGGGCGACTTCGAGGAGATCGGCTGGGTGCTGGAGCGCCTGCGCGCGCAGCGCGGGGCCCCGGCCGGCCCGCTGCTGGCCGTGGGCGTGTCGCTGGGCGGCAATGCCCTGCTGCGCTGGACCCAGGAAGCCGGCGAGGACGCTGCCCGTACCGTGGCCGCCGTGGCCTCGGTCTCGGCGCCGCTGGACCTTGCCGCCGGCGCGGAGGCGATCAGCCGGGGCTTCAACCGCCACGTGTACACGCGCATGTTCCTGTCCACCATGAAGCCCAAGGCCCTGGCCAAGCTGGCGCAGCATCCGGGCCTGTTCGACGCACAGGCGATGCGCGCGGCACGCGACCTGCACGCCTTCGACGATATCTTCACCGCGCCGCTGCACGGCTTTCGCGATGCGCAGGACTACTGGACGCGCGCATCGGCCGCCCCGCACCTGGCGCGCATCCGCGTGCCGGCGCTGGTGCTCAATGCCCGCAACGACCCGTTCGTGCCGGCGGCCTCGCTGCCGGACGCGGCGCCCGGCCCCTGGGTGACGCTGTGGCGGCCCGCGCAGGGCGGCCACGTGGGTTTCCCGCAGGGCGGCTGGCCACCCGGCCATGTCCTGGCCATGCCGCAAGCCGTGGGCGGCTGGCTGGCCCGACACCTCAGCTGACAGTTGCGCGCCGGCCCGCTGTCAGAATCGGCGCATGGATGACATCGTCAAGCAAGCCCTGGCCAAGTGGCCCCACGTCCCCGCCTGCTACGGCTGGCTGGGCCTGGATACGCGGGGCCAGTGGTACATGCGCGACGACGCTGCGCAGGCCGCCGGGCCCTTCCCGCAGAGCCGCGGCTCGCTGCTGCGGCACGACAAGCTGATCGACTTCATCCAGCGCAACTACGAATCCGATGCCCAGGGCCGCTGGTTCTTCCAGAACGGACCGCAGTGCGTCTATGTCGAACTGGAGGCCACGCCGCTGATCTGGCGCGTGTCCGAGAGCCTGGAGGTCAGTGCCCACACCGGTGCCGAGGCCCGCGTACAGCGCTGCCTGGTCGACGAGGCAGGGCGTGTGTACCTGGAGACGCACCTCGGCTTCGGCCTGGTGCATACGATGGACATGGCGCTGGTCGGCGACGCGGTGGAGCAGGGCCTGTGGGTGCCGCAGGAGGTGCAGGCCGCCACGCTGCCGCAGCGCTTCGGCTACGTCCTGAGCCCCGCGCAGCAGCACGCCACGAGCGCCCAGTAAAAAAGCCGGTCTGAAGACCGGCTTTGTTCAGATCGGCCACTGGCGCGGCCTATGCGCAGGATGCCGCGGAACCGGCTTCGCCGGGCCGCTGGCATTGCCCCTGGAAGGGGGTTGGCGAAGACACGAAGTGCGCAGCCTGGGGGTTGAGCCCTACTTCGCTGCGTTGGCCATGTACTCGACCGCCGCCCGCATGTCGGCGTCCGAGGCCTGCGAGCCACCGCGCGGGGGCATGGCGCCCTTGCCCTGGATGGCGATCTTGGTCATGCCGTCTATGCCGTCCTTCAGGCGCGGCGCCCAGGCAGCCTTGTCTCCGAACTTGGGGGCGCCGGCCACACCGGCTGCGTGGCAGACCTGGCAGACCTGCTTGTACAGAGCCTCGCCCGTACCACCGGCGGCCGAAGCGGTCTGGACCGCCGCTGCTGCAGGGGCAGCTTCCGCAACGGGGGCGGCAGCCGCAGCCGCGGCAGGGGCCGCTGCCTCGGGGGCTGCAGGTGCTGGCGCGGCAGGGCTTGCCGCAGCGTCGGCAGAGGCGACGACCGCCGGGCGGTCCGGTATCGGGAACTTGGCGCCCGCGGCGTTGGCCATGTAGACCACGGCACGGCCGATCTCGACGTCGTCGAAGTCACCGCCGCCTTGCGGCGCCATGGCGCCCTTGCCGGCCAGTGCCGAGTGCAGCAGGGCGTCGTAGCCGGTCTTGATGCGGGCCGCCCAGGCGGCGACGTCGCCGAACTTGGGGGCACCCGCCACGCCCGCGCTGTGGCAGGTGGTGCACTGGGCCTTGAATACTTCTTCGCCGGACTTGAGCGGGCGGTTGGCATCGCGGATCTCGACGGTGCCGACGCGGGCGATGCGCGCGTCGATCGCCTTTTCCATGTCGTCTGCACCCGCCGCCGGCTTGTTGGCCGAGGTCACGAAGAGCACCAGTCCGATGATCACGAAGATCGGGACCACGAACGATAGGAAGACTGTTGCCAGCAGCTGCTTGGGGGTCTTGATCGGGCCGGTGTGCGCTTCTTCGTGGGGGGTGTCGCTCATAGCGTCCTCAGCGTTTATCGGGGGCTTTGCAAATCAACCTTTGATTATAGCCAGCGCCCCTCCGGATGCCGCCCCTTGCCGGTGCACGGTCTGCAGGCCGCTGCAGACCGTGGCCGGTGGCATCAGCGCAGCGGTGGTTGCGAAGCGGGTGCGCTGGCCACCGGCGTCGGCGCCGGCTCGCTCCAGCCGCCGCCCAGCACCTTGTAGAGCGTGACCTGGTTCTGCAATTGCAGCAGGCGTGTATTCACCGCCTGCTGCTGCGCCGTGAACAGCGAGCGCTGCGCATCCAGCAGGTCCAGGTAGCTGGATACGCCGTTGCGGTAGCGCAGGTCCGACAGCTGGAACGTGGCGGACTCGGCTTCGACCTGGGCCCGCTGCGCGCGCAGCTGCTCGCCCAGCGTCGCACGGCCGGCCAGGGCATCGGCGACCTCGCGGAACGCGGTCTGGATGCTTTTCTCGTATTGCGCGACGGCGATGCCGCGGCCCGCTTCGGCCGAGGCCAGGGTGGCGCGGTTGCTGCCGGCATTGAAGATCGGCAGCACCAGCTGCGGCGCCAGCGTGAAGCCCCACGAGCCGCTCTTGAACAGGCCCGACAGCTCGGTGCTGGCGGTTCCCGCCTGCGCGGTCAGCGTGATGCGCGGGAAGAAGTTCGCGCGCGCCGAGCCGATGTTGGCGTTGGCTCCGATCAGCTGCTGCTCGGCCTGGCGGATGTCGGGCCGGTGGATCAGCAGGTCGGAGGGCAGGCCGGCCGGCAGCTCGGCCATGACGGGCGCGTCGGCCAGGCGCAGCTGCACCGTGCTGGTGCGGATGTCGTCCGGCAGCGCCTGGCCGAGCAGCAGCACCAGGGCGTTCTCGTCCTGGGCGCGCTGGCGCTGCTGCTGCGCCAGCGTGGCGCGTGCGGATTCGGTCAGCGACTGGGCCTGCTGGTAGTCGAGCGCGGAGGACACGCCGTTGTCCAGCCGCAGCTTGGTGAGCTGCACCGACTCCTCGCGGGTCTGCAGCGTGCGGCGCGAGATGTCCAGCAGCTCCTCGTCGGCCAGCAGGGTGAGCCAGCCGTTGGCCACGGCCGCCACCAGGCTGATCTGCGTGGCCTTGCGGCCTTCCTCGGTGGCCAGGTACTGCGCGAGCGCCTGTTCCTTCAGGCTGGCGATCCGGCCGAAGAAGTCGATCTCCCACGACGAGATGCTCGGGCCGACGGAGAAGCTGTTGGCGAGCTTGCCGTTGACCACGCTCGGTGCGCGCGTGGCACTCGCGGCCAGGCCCACCGCGGGGTACTGCGCGGCGCGCTGGATCTGGAACTGCGCGCGCGCCTGCTCGATGTTGAGCACGGCCACGCGCAGGTCGCGGTTGTTCTCCAGGGCCATGCCGATCAGCCGGCGCAGCCGCTCGTCGGCGAAATATTCCTGCCACGGCAGTTCCACCGCGGCCGGCGCCTGGGTGGCGGCGGTGGCGGCCGTGGCCGGGGTGCCGGGCCAGTCGGCGCCCACCGGGGCGGCCGGGCGCTCGTAGGTCGGGATCATGCTGCAGCCGGCCAGCAGGGCCGCCGCGGCCAGCGCGGACAGGCGCATCGTAGAGGGCTTAGACATGGTCATCCTTGGCTTCTTCTGCATCGATGCCGGCTTGGCGTGCATGGTCTGCATAGATCTTCTGCTGGCGCTGGCTGCCCTTGAACAGCGTGCGCACCACCACGAAAAACACCGGCACGAAGAACACGGCCAGGGCCGTGCCCGTCACCATGCCGCCCAACACGCCGGTGCCGATGGCACGCTGGCTGGCCGAACCCGCGCCGGAGGCGATCACCAGCGGCACCACGCCCAGGCCGAAGGCCAGCGAGGTCATGATGATCGGGCGGAAGCGCAGGTGCGCGGCCTCCAGCGCCGACTGCACGATGCTCTTGCCCTGCGCCTGCAGGTCCTTGGCGAACTCGATGATCAGGATCGCGTTCTTCGCCGACAGGCCGATGATGGTGATCAGTCCCACCTGGAAGTACACGTCGTTGGCATAGGCGCGGAACAGCGTCGCCAGCAGCACGCCCAGCACGCCCAGCGGCACCACCAGGATCACCGCGAGCGGGATCGACCAGCTCTCGTACAGCGCCGCAAGGCACAGGAACACCGCGAGGATGGCGAAGCCGTACAGGATGATGGCCTGCGAGCCGGCGAGCTTTTCTTCGCGCGACTGGCCGGTCCACTCGTAGCCGAAGCCTTGCGGCAGCTGGGCGGCGAGCTTCTCCATCTCGGCCATGGCCGCGCCCGTGCTGTAGCCCGGTGCCGCGTCGCCGCTGATGCGCATCGCCGGGTAGCCGTTGTAGCGGATGGTCTGCGTCGCGCCGGTCACCCAGCGCGTCGTCGCGAAGGCCGACAGCGGCACCGGCTTGCCCTGGCTGTTGCTGGCGTTTAGCTTGAGCAGGTCGGACGGCTGCATGCGCGCCGGCGCGTCGGCCTGCACCACCACGCGCTGCATGCGGCCGCGGTTCGGGAAGTCGTTCACGTAGCTCGATCCGAGGGCGGTCGACAGCGTCGTGTTGATGGCGTCGAAGGTCACGCCCAGCGCGTTGGCCTTGTCGCGGTCGATGTCGATCTGCAGCTGCGAGGCGTCCTCCAGCCCGTCGGGCCGCACCTGCTTGAGGATGGGGCTCTTGGAGGCCATGCCCAGCAGCTGGTTGCGGGCATTGACCAGCGCCTCGTGGCCAAGGCTGGCGCGGTCCTGCAGGCGGAACGTAAAGCCGCTGGCGTTGCCCAGCTCGGGGATGGGCGGCGGGCTCAGCGGGTAGATGAAGGCGTCGCGGATGCCCGACAGCGCACCGAAGGCGCGGCCGGCCAGGGCACTGGCGGAGTTGCCGGGGTCCTTGCGCTCGCTCCAGTCCTTGAGCGTCACGAAGGCCAGGCCCGCGTTCTGCCCCTGTCCGGAGAAGCTGAAGCCCAGCACGCCGACCATGCTCTGCACTTCGGGCTGCTTGAGGATGAAGCCTTCGACCTGCTGCATCACGCTCAGCGTGCGCTCCTGGGTCGCACCCGGGGGCAATTGCACGTTGACGATGATGTTGCCCTGGTCTTCCTGGGGCAGGAAGGAGGTCGGTACGCGCAGGTAGGTGAACACCACGGCCGCGACGATGGCGACGTAGATCACCAGGTAGCGTGCGGCGCGGCGCAGGATGCGCGACACCACGCCCTCATAGCCCTTGGCCGTGCGCGAGAAGCCACGGTTGAACCAGCCGAAGAAGCCCTTCTTCTCGTGGTGGTGGCCGGCCTCGACCGGCTTGAGCAGCGTGGCGCACAGCGCCGGCGTGAGCGACAGCGCCATGAAGGCCGAGAAGCCGATCGACGCCACCATCACCGCCGAGAACTGGCGGTAGATGTTGCCGGTCGAGCCCGCGAAGAACGCCAGCGGCACGAACACCGAGATCAGCACCACGGTCACGCCGATGATGGCGCCCGAGATCTGCTTCATGGCCTTGCGCGTCGCCTCGAGCGGCGGCAGGCCTTCCTCGCTCATGATGCGCTCGACGTTCTCCACCACCACAATGGCATCGTCCACCACGATGCCGATCACCAGCACCATGCCGAACATGGTCAGCACGTTGATCGAGAAGCCCAGCGCGAGCAAGGTGGCAAAGGTACCCAGCAGCGCGATCGGCACCACGATGGTCGGGATGATGGTGTAGCGCCAGTTCTGCAGGAACAGGAACATCACCAGGAACACCAGCGCCACGGCCTCGAACAGCGTCTCGGCCACCTGCGAGATGGAGATCTTCACGAAGCGCGAGCTGTCGTAGGGGATGTCCCACTTCACGCCCTTGGGGAAGTACTTGGACAGCTCGGTCATCTTCTCGCGCACGGCCTTGGCCGAGGCCAGGGCATTGCCGCTGGGCGACAGCTGCACGCCGATGCCGACGGCCGGCTGGCCGTTCAGGCGGGCCGAGGTCGAATACGCCTGGCCGCCGAGCTCGATGCGCGCCACGTCGCGCAGCCGTACGGAAGAACCGTCGGTGTTGGCGCGCAGCACGATGTTGCCGAACTGGGCGACGCTGGTCAGCTGGCCGTTGACCACCACCGTGGCGGCAATGCTCTGTTCCGACACGTTGGGCAGGTCGCCGATGGAGCCGGAGGACACCTGCGCGTTCTGCGCACGGATCGCCGCCGTGACATCGGCCGTCGACAGGTTGAAGCCCTGCAGCTTGGCCGGGTCGATCCAGATGCGCATGGCGCGCTCGGTGCCGAACAGCTGCGCCTGGCCGATGCCCGCCACGCGCTGCAGCTCGGGCAGCACGTTGCGCGAGGCATAGTCGCCCAGCGCGATCGGGTCGATGGCCGGGTCATCCGAGGACAGGATGGTGAACAGCAGGAAGTTGTTGCGCGACTTGTCCACGCGCACGCCCTGCTGGGTCACGGTCGCCGGCAGGCGCGGCGTGGCGCGCGACAGGCGGTTCTGCACGTCCACCTGGGCCAGGTCCGGATCGGTGCCGGGCTCGTAGCTGATGGTGATCGTGCCCGTACCGTCGGCCTGGGCCACCGATTCCATGTAGATCAGGCCCGGAGAACCGTTCATCTCGCGCTCGATCACAGCTAGCACGCTGTCCTCCAGCGTCTGGGCCGAGGCGCCGGGATAGGCGGCGTTGATGACGATCGCCGGCGGTGCCACCGGCGGGTACTGGGCGATCGGCAGCTGCGTGATCGCCACGCCGCCCATCACGATGATGAACAGCGCGATCACCCACGCGAAGATCGGCCGGTCGATGAAAAACTTTGCCATCGCAACTGCTCCTTACTGGCGCGACGAGGCGGCTGCGGGGGCGGCGGCGCCAGCCTTGGGTGCGGCGGTTGCCGGAGCGGCTCCCGGCGCAGGCGCGGCGCTGCCGGCGGGCGCCGGTGCCTTCCAGGCGACGGCCTTCACCGGCGTGCCGGGCGGCACCATCTGCATCTTCTGGAAGCCGTCGACCATCACCTGCTCGCCGACCTGCAGGCCGTCGAGCACGACCCAGCTGTTGCCCTTGGAGCTGCCGATCTTCACGCTGCGCTTGGACAGCTTGCCGTCGGCACTGACGATGGTGACGGTGTCGCTGTCGGAGGTGCGGGTCACGGCCTGCTGCGGCAGCAGGATGGCATTGGCGGCCTGCGCCTGCTCCAGGCGCACGCGCACGTACAGGCCGGGCAGCAGCTGGCCGCCGGGGTTGGGCACTTCGGCGCGCAGCGTGATCTGGCCCGTGGTGGAGTCCACCGTCAGGTCGGAGAACAGCAGCCGGCCATCGCGGCCGTATTCGCTGCCGTCTTCCAGCACGATGCGCACGCTGGCGGCCTCGGCACCGCTGGCGCGCTTGAGGCTGCCGCTCTGCAGTGCGTTGCGCAGCTTCATCACATCCGTGGCGGACTGCGTGAAATTGACATAGACCGGGTCGATCTGCTGGATCACGGCCAGCTGCGTGGCATCACCCTGGCCGACCAGCGCGCCTTCGGTCACCAGCGCGCGGCCGATGCGGCCCGAGATCGGGGCGGTCACGCGGGCGTAGTCCAGGTTGATCTTGGCGGTCTGCACGCTGGCGCGGGCCACGGCCAGATCCGCGGCGGCCTGCTTCTGCGCGGCCTCGGCATTCACATAGTCCTGCCGGCTGATGGCGTTGACCGCGACCAGCGGCTTGTAGCGCTCCACCGTGGCCGAGGCCTGCGACAGCGTGGCTTCGGCGCGCGCCTGCGACGCCTGGGCGCTCTGGTAGGCGGCGCTGTAGGGCGCTGCATCGATCTGGAACAGCGCCTGGCCGGCCTTGACGTCGCTGCCTTCGCGGAACAGCCGCTTCTGCAGGATGCCGGCCGCGCGGGCGCGCACCTCGGCGACACGCACGGCTTCCACTCGGCCGGGCAGCTCGGTCGTGAGCCCGACGTCGCCCAGCTGGACCGTCACCACGCCGACTTCAGGAGGGGGCATGCCGCCGCCGGCCGCTGCAGCGGGCGCTGCATCCTTCTTGCCGCAGGCTGCGAGCAGGATGACCAGGCTGGCAACGGCCAGCGCGGTGGGGATGCGCGCCAGGGGGCGCGAGGAGGGCGGCATTGCAGACATGGGAATCCTTCCAGGAATCGGCATTGACTGGGAGCAAAGCGCCGGCTGGCGGCCCCGTGGATTACACGGGGCCGCCAGTCGGGCATTGGTGTTAAAACGTGAAAGAGACACGAGAGCGCGCCAGTATACATACAATGATGAATGTATAGAGGCAGGCCGGCCATCGTGCCATGCCACCGAGACAACCGCGTTCCGGGCCCGTCCCCGTTCGCACAACTGAAAGGTGCATATGGCCCGCAGGACCAAGGAAGACGCTCTCGCCACCCGCTCGCAGCTGCTGGATGCGGCCGAAAGGCTGTTCCATGACCAGGGCGTGTCGCGCACGTCGCTGCACGACATCGCGGCGGCGGCGGGCACCACGCGCGGTGCGATCTACTGGCACTTCAAGGACAAGGCCGACCTGTTCAACGCCATGATGGAGCGCGTCACGCTGCCCATGGAGAATTCCGTGTGCCGGGTGGGCAAGGAGCCGGGAGACGACCCGGTGGCCCAGATCCGGTCCACCATGCGCCATGCCCTGCAGGTGGTCACGCAGGACGCCCAGGTGCGCACCGTGTTCGAGATCGCGACGCACAAGGTCGAGTACGTGGGCGAGCTGCTGGCCGTGAAGGAACGCCACCTGGCCGTGCGCAGCGAATGCCTGGCCCATGTGGCAGAAGGCCTGCGGCAGGCCGCGAAACACGAGGGCCGCACCCTGCCGGTCCCGGTGGAACTGGCCGCCCACGGGCTGCATGCACTGGTCGACGGCCTGATACAGAACTGGCTGCTGGCGCCCGAGGCCTTCGACCTGTGCGCAGCCGGGGACGCCGTGCTCGACCTGTACCTGGCCGGCCTGGGTTTCGGGCCGGCCAGCCCCCAGGCCGCAGCGGCCGATGCGGCTGCGCGCGCCGTCCAACCGGCCCTGGCGGTGCGGCAGCGCGGCCCGGCGATGGAACTGGTCCGCAATAGAGGATAATGCCGGATTGGCCCGGTTTGCCGGGCATGCGGCTGTAGCTCAGTGGATAGAGTATTGGCCTCCGAAGCCAAGGGTCGTGGGTTCGATCCCCGCCAGCCGCACCATCGCATCGCAGCCTGCGCGCCTTTCTGAAGAAGGCTGCCGCCTCTGCATGGCACTGCCACCGTCGTCCGCTGTCTCGAAGGCGGCGCCCGCGGGCCACTACAATCCGGCCCCTTTTGCCCGTCGTTCCGTGTCCGGCTCGCCCGCGCGGGCGGCTTCTGCCGCGCATGCCTTCTCGCTCCCCCTTTCCCGCTTCGCCCGTGCTGGGCATTGATTTCGGTACTTCCAACTCCGCCGTGGCGGCGCGCTCGGTCGATGGCGGCCTGCACCTGCTGCCGCTGGAGGGCGCGGCCACGGCCTTGCCCACGGCCATGTTCTTCCAGGACGAAGGCCGCAGCACGCACTACGGCCGCGACGCCATCGCGCGCTACCTGGCGGGCGAGGAAGGCCGGCTGATGCGCTCGCTCAAGAGCCTGCTGGGCAGCGCCCTGATCGACGAGCAGACGGCGGTGCACGGGGCCTCGGTCTCCTTCCGCGACATCGTGGGCACCTTCCTGCGCGAGCTGGCCACGCGCGCCGAGGCCGTGCTGGGCACGCGGCCCACGCGCGTGGTGCTGGGGCGGCCGGTGCATTTCGTGGACGACGACCCGGCGCGCGATGCCCAGGCCGAGGCGGCGCTGGGCCAGGCCGCGCGCAGCGCGGGCTTCGAGGAGATCGCCTTCCAGCTGGAGCCGATTGCCGCGGCGCTGGACTACGAGCGCCGCATCACGGCCGAGGCGCGGGTGCTGGTGGTGGACATTGGCGGCGGCACCTCGGACTTCACCGTGGTGCGCCTGGGGCCCGACCGTGCGCAGCGTGCTGATCGCAGTACCGACATCCTGGCCACCTCGGGCGTGCACATTGGCGGCACCGACTACGACCGCGCGCTGAACCTGGCCGAGGTCATGCCGCTGCTGGGCCTGCGCCACATCGGCCCGAGCGGGCGCGAGGTGCCGAGCAGCGTGTTCTTCGAGCTGGCCACCTGGCATTTGATCCATCGCCTGGCCACGCCCGCCGCCTTGCGCTCGGCACGGGCGCTGCGCACCGACTACAGCGACCAGCGCCTGCACGCGCGGTTGGTGGCGGTGCTGGAAGAGCGCCATGGCCACCGCATCGCACATGCGGTGGAGGCGGCCAAGATCGCCGCGTCCGGCAGCGGAGCCGCGGCGCTGGACCTGTCGTTCGTCGAGGCGGGCCTGGCGGCGACGCTGGATGCCGCCGCGCTGGCCGCGCATCTGCGGTCGCTGCTGGCGGGCGTGGTGGCCTGTGCGCAGGAGTGCGTGCGCCGCGCCGGCCTGGCCGCGCCCGATGCGCTGTACCTGACCGGCGGCTCCTCGGCCCTGCGGCCGTTCCAGGAGGCACTGGCGGCAGCCTTCCCGGGTGTGCCGCTGGTGGAGGGCGATCTGTTCGGCGGCGTGGCCTCGGGGCTGGTGGTATCTGGTCGCGGCTAGGTTTTTAAGCGAAATATGCCTCTAGCCCAGGTGCAGCCTGGGTTATCAGCTATCAAAAACGAAGTTTCAGCCTGCGCTGCCGGCGCTACCACCCAGGGCTTTGGAGAGCGTGGCGTGGTTCACCAATTGGTTGTAGCGGTTCTCGGCCAGCGCGGTCTCGGCGCTGCGGCGGGTCTGCTGGGCGTCGAGCCAGGTGCGCAGCGGCACGGCGCCCAGGCGGTAGCGGGTTTCGTACAGGCGCTCGGCCTGCTGCGCGGCGGCAAGGGACTGCTCCAGCTGCACCGCCTGCTCGGCATAGCGGCTGCGCGCCGACAGCGCGTTGTCCACGTCGGCCAGCGCCTGGTAGAGCGTCTGGCGGAAGTTGACGACGGCCTCTTCGTACTGCGTCTGCGAGACCTGGATGTTCAGGTCCATGCGCGTGCGCTGCAGAAAGGGCAGGCTCAGGCCCGCGCCCAGCGTGGCGAGCGGGTTCTGCAGCACGTTGAACAGCGCGCTGCTGGAGCCCCCCAGCGCGCCGGTCAGCGTCAGCGCCGGGTAGTAGCTGGCGCGTGTGGCGTCGATGGTGGCGTAGGACTCGCGCAGGCGCAGCTCGGCCGCGCGCAGGTCGGGACGGCGGCCCAGCAGCTCGGCCGGCAGGCCTTCGGCGACGGCAGGCAGTGCGGTACGCGGCAGTTGCTGTGGTGCCTGGGCCGCCGCATCGGGCTGCTGGCCGTCGAACAGCAGGGCCAGCGCATTGGCGGCTTCGACCTGCTGTTGCTGCAGCTGCGACAGCGCCGCGCGCTGGCTGGCCACGGTCTGCGTGGTCTCCGCCACTTCGAGCGAGGACACGGCGCCGGCGCGGTACTGCGCCTGCACCAGGGCCTGGGTGCGTTCGGCATAGGCCACGCTGGCCTCGGCCGCGGTGATGCGCTCGCGCAGGTAGCCCAGCTGCCAGTACAGCGTGGCCGTGGTGCCGACCAGGGCCTGGGCGGTGGCTTCGCGGTCCTGCACGGTGGCCTGGGCCTCCCAGCGCGCGGCATCGCGCTGTGCGCCCAGGCGGTTCCACAGGTCGACCTCGTAGCTTGCGCCCAGCGTGCTGGAGCTGGCGCGCGTGGTGCCGCCGCCGTCCAGGCTGCGCGCCGCGCTGCTGCTGACGCTGCCGCTCAGCTGCGGCCGCAGGTTGGTATCGGCCAGGCCGGCCTGCAACTGCGCGCGGCGCACGCGGATACCGGCAGCGGCCAGGTCGTTGTTGGCGGCCAGCGCGGCCTGCACCAGCTGGTCCAGCGCGGGATCGCCGAAGGCCGTCCACCAGGCGCCGGTGGCGGCGCGGGCGTCGCGGGCGCCATGCGGCCACTGCGCGGGCACGCTGGCCTGTGGCGCGGCATAGGGCGCCTGTGTCGAGGCGCAGCCGGCCAGCAGGGCGGCGGCCAGCAGGGGGGTGAGAAGGTACTTGCGCATGTTCTTGGGGGCTTTACTCGCGGGCTAGCGCATCGACGGGGTTCAGGCGCGCCGCGCTGCGCGCGGGCAGGAAGCCGAACACCACGCCGATCAGCGTCGAGCAGGCAAAGGCCGCGGCCATGGAGCCGGTGGAATAGACCATGGTGAAGTCGCCGCCGACGCGCGCAAACACCGCGCCTATCGCCAGCGCCAGCGAGATGCCCAGCACGCCGCCCAGCAGGCACACCAGCACGGCCTCGATCAGGAACTGCTGCTGGATGTCGCCCTGGCGCGCGCCCACGGCCATGCGCACGCCGATCTCGCGCGTGCGCTCGGTGACCGACACCAGCATGATGTTCATCACGCCGATGCCGCCCACCACCAGCGAGATCACGGCGATGGAGGCGACCAGCAGCGTCAGGGTGCGCGTGGTGGCCTCGATGGTCTGGCGGATGCTGTCAGTGTTGAGCACATAGAAGTCCTTGCGCCCGTGGCGCTGCAACAGCAGCTGGTTGATGCCCTGCTCGGCCGCGCTGGTGGAGGCGTCGTCGCGCACGCGCACGGTGATGCTGCGCAGGTAGTTCTGGTTGACGATGCGGCTCATGGCCGTGGTGTAGGGCACGAAGATGTTGAGCGCCTCGCTGTTGCCGAAGGCGCTGTCCTTCTTGGCCGCCACGCCCACCACGCGAACCGGCACGCTGCCCAGCAGCAGTACCTGGCCGACCGGGTCGGGCTCGTTGGGGAACAACGTCTTGCGCGTGTTGTCGTCGATCACGGCGACCTGGTCCAGGCGCTGCACGCTGCCACGGTCAAAGGCCGCGCCCTGGGCGATCTCCACGCCGCGCACGCGGAAGTACTGTTCGCCCGCGCCGGTCACGGTGACCGATGCCTCGATGTTGCGGTAGCGCGCGGTCAGCGAACTGGTGAGCGTGGGCGTCACGCTGTCGACGTAGTCCTGCCGCGCCAGCGCGTCGGCATCGGCGGGCACCAGGCTGCGCACGCGTGCCGAGCGCGGGTCGCCAAAGCCGGTGCCGGAGAACACTTCGATGGTGTTGGTTCCGATGGAGCTGATGTTGGCCAGCACCTTCTGGCTCGACCCCGCGCCCAGCGCCACCACCGCCACCACCGAGGCGATGCCGATGATGATGCCGAGCATGGTGAGAAAGGTGCGCAGCCGGTGCGCGTTCATGGCCAGCAGCGCCATGCGGAAGGCCTCGCCAAAGCGGTCGGCCAGCGCCGACAGGCCGCGCGCGCCGGCCAGGCGCTGCGCCAGCTGCGGCGCGGGCGTGCTGCGTGCGTTGCCGGCCATGCGCGCGGTCGGGCGGTCGCCGATGATGCGGCCGTCGCGCAGCTCGATGATGCGCTCGGCATGCTCGGCCACCGCCATGTCGTGGGTCACGATGATGATGGTGTGGCCCTCGGCGTGCAGCTCCTGCAGGATCTTCATCACCTCTTCGCCGCTGGCGGAATCGAGCGCACCGGTGGGCTCGTCGGCCAGGATCACGCTGCCGCCGTTCATCAGCGCGCGTGCGATCGACACGCGCTGCTGCTGGCCGCCCGAGAGCTGGCTGGGCCGGTAGCCGATGCGCTCGGCCAGGCCCAGCCGCGTCAGCAGCGCCTCGGCGCGTGCATGGCGCGCCGGGGGCGGCGTGCCGGCGTAGATGGCCGGCACCTCGACATTGCCGCGCGCCGTCAGGTCCGACAGCAGGTGGTAGCGCTGGAAGATGAAGCCGAAGTGCTCGCGCCGCAGCGCGGCCAGCTCGTCGGGCCCGAGCGCACCGGTCTCGCGCCCGGCCACGCGGTAGCTGCCGGCGCTGGGCCGGTCCAGGCAGCCGAGGATGTTCATCAGCGTCGATTTGCCCGAACCCGACTGGCCGACGATGGCCACCATCTCGCCGGCGTGGATGGTCAGGTGGATGTCCTGCAGCACCGCCACAGGCGTGTCGCCCGCGGGGAACTCGCGGCGCAGGCCGCGCAGCTCCAGCAGGGCTGGGGTCTCGGTGTGCGGTGCGTGGCCGGCGCTGGCGCTCTGGGAGAAGTCCTGCTTCATGGCGGACCTTCCCTCAGAAGCGCATCGGCGGGCCGCCCCGGCCTGGGCCACCGCCCATGCCGGCGGGGCCGGCCGTGGCCTCGCCCAGCACCACGCGGTCGCCTTCTGCCAGGCCTTCGGTCACCTGGGCGCTCACGTTGTTGTTGATGCCGATCCTGATCTTGCGCGGCGCGGCATTGCCGTCGGCATCCACCACGCGCACGGTGTAGCTGCCGTCGGGGTCTCGCTTGCCCAGCGCCGAGGACGGGATGGTCAGCGTCCCTTTGGCCTCGGCGCGCACGATGGACACCTGCGCCGTCATGGAGATGCGCAGCTTGCCCTGCGGGTTGGGCACGTCGAACAGGCCGTTGTAGTAGATGGCGGTGGTGGAGGTGGTCGAGCTGCTGCTGGACGAGGTCGAGCTGGTGCTGTCGGTCAGGATCGAGTCCGGCGCCGGCTCCACCGTGCGCAGCGTGGCGTAGTAGCGCGTATCGGGCTCGCCCAGGATGGTGAAGTACACCTTCTGCCCCGGCTGCACCTTGACCACGTCGGCCTCGGAGATCTGCGACTTGATGGTGACGGTGTCGAGCTGCGCCACCTTGATGATGGTGGGCGTGGTCTGGTTGGCATTGACCGTCTGGCCCTGCTGCGCCACCAGCGCGACCACCACGCCGTCGATGGGCGAGCTGATCTTGGTGTAGCCCAGGTTGACCTGCGCCGTGTCGGCGGTGATGGCAGCCTGCTTGATCTGCGCCTGCAGCGCGGCGATGTTGGCCTGCGTGGTCTGCAGCGTGGCCTGGGCTGCCTCGTAGTCCTGGCGCGAGCCGGCCTCGGCGTCCAGCAGCTCCTTCTGCCGGCGGTAGGTCAGCTCGGCCTGCACCAGGGTGGCCTGCTGCGCGGCCAACTGGGCGCGCGTGTTCTCCATAGCGGCCTGGGCGTTGCGCACATTGTTCTGCTGCGTGGTCGAGTCGATCTCGGCCACCAGCTGGCCCTTCTTCACCACGTCGCCCAGCGCCACGTTCAGGGTCTTGATCTGCCCCGACACCTGCGCGCCCACGCTCACCTGCTTGAAGGCCTGCACCGTGCCGGTGGCCAGCACCACGTCCTCCAGGTCGGTTGTGGTGGCGCGCGCGGTGACGAACTGCGGCGGTGCCTTGGTGGGGAAATAGCAGGCCTTCACGCCGAACGCGATGGCGGCCAGCAGCAGGGCGAGCAGGGTGTAGCGAAGAATGCGGGAGGTGCGGAGGGAGGGCATCGGCATAGCGTTGAGTGTGCACGCGGGGTTTCACACGGCCATGACGGGCCGGCTAAGCTTTTGTAAAGCTGTCAGCGCTGACAGATTAGGGCGCGTCTTCGCGCTTCAACGCCAGTGCTGTTTCGTACAAGGCATTGCGTGGCGCACCGCTGATCTCGGCGGCCAGGCGCACGGCGGTCTTCACAGGCAGTTCGGCCAGCAGCAGGCGCAGTACGCGCTCGCCAGCTGCGCCGGCGTCGTCGGCGCGTGGCGCCGGGTGCAGCACCACCACGAATTCGCCGCGTGTGCGCTGCGGCGAGGCCGCAAGCCAGGCGGTAGCCGCATCCGCCTGCACGGTGGCAATCTCTTCGAACTGCTTGGTCAGCTCGCGTGCAAAGGTCACCGGCCGCGTGCCCAGCGGCTGCAGCGCGCGGGCCAGTTCCTCGATGCGGTGCGGCGCCTCCAGCAGCACCACGGCGCGCGGCTCGGTGGCCAGTTGCGCCACAGCGGCAGTGCGCTCGCCGGCCTTGGTCGACAGAAAACCGGCAAACAGGAAGCCGCCGTCTTCCGTGCCCGCCGGCACCACGGCGGCGGCGCTGAGCGCCGTGGTCACGCTGCTGGCGCCCGGCAGCGGCACCACCGGGCAGCCCGCGGCGCGCACGGCGGCCACCAGGCGCGCGCCCGGGTCGCTTACGGCCGGCGTGCCGGCATCGCTGGCATAGGCCACGCGCTCGCCCTGCTGCAGGCGTGCCACCACGGCGGCGGCGGCCTCGGCCTCGTTGTGCTGGTGCACGGCCAGCAGCGCGGCGCCGGGGCGATCGATGCCATAGGCGCGCAGCAGTTGCTGGGTGTGGCGCGTGTCCTCGCAGGCCACGGCGTCGACCAGCTGCAGCACGTGCAGCGCGCGCAGCGTGATGTCGGCCAGGTTGCCGATCGGCGTGGCGACGACGTACAGGGCGCCGCGCGGATAATGCTGCGCGGCCGCCGCATCGTGCGCGGCGGCGAGGGCGGAGGCGAAAGAGGCGCTCAATGGGATTCCTTGAAAAGCTGCGCGGTGCCGTGGCACCGGGCGCGAAGCGGCCGGCCGCGGCGGGCACCACGAAGGCCGCCGGCGATGCCGCGGAGGCGCGCGCCCTGGCCCACCTGCAGGCGGCCGGGCTGCGCCTGGTCGAGCGCAATTATCGGACGCCGGGCCGCGGCGGCGGCGAGATCGATCTGGTGATGCGCGACACCGAAGGCACCCTGGTCTTCGTCGAGGTGCGCCGGCGCAAGGGCGCGGACCACGGCGGCGCGGCGGCCAGCATCGGCGCCACCAAGCGCCGGCGCATCGTCTTCGCCGCGCGCCACTACCTGATGCGCCTGGGCGCGCCGCCGCCATGCCGGTTCGACGCTGTGCTGGTCGAGGGCGACGTGGTGACCTGGCTGCAGGCGGCATTCGACAGTGACGGCTGACTGAAGGGGTCCGCCGGCGCGGGAACCAGTTCTTGCCGAAATGCTCTGCTACATCTGGTGGCCGTCCTGCGACGGTGCCCGCCGCTATGATCCCTGGCCCATGCTTGAGCAACGTATCCAACAGCACTTCATCGACAGCGCGGACCTGAAATACCAGGCAGCCGAAGCGCTGGGCCCTCCCATTGCCGCGGCGGTGCACGCCGTCCTGGCCAGCGTGACCAGTGGCGGCAAGGTGCTGGCCTGCGGCACCGGCGCCTCGGCGGCGCTGGCGCAGATCTTCACCACCGCCTTTGTCGCCGGCTTCGAACGCGAGCGGCCCGGCCTGGGCGCGATCGCGCTCACCGCCGACGGCACGCTGCTGGCGCCGGTCAGCGCCACGGCCGATACCTCGCAGGTGTTCGCGCGCCAGGTGCGCGCCCTGGGCCATGCGGGCGACGTGCTGCTGGTGCTGTCGCCCGGCGGCAATTGCGTGAGCGTGGCGGCCGCGCTGGAGGCCGCGCACGAGCGCGAGATGACGGTGGTGGCCCTCACCGGCCGCCATGGCGGCCGCGTGGCCGGGCTGCTGCGCGAGACCGATGTCCACATCTGCGTGCCGCACGAGCGTGCGGCACGCATCCAGGAGGTCCATGCCCTGGCCCTTCACTGCATCTGCGACGGCGTGGATGCGCAACTTCTCGGCGAACAGGAGATTCCGCTATGACGACTGGAACGAAACGAGTGGCGCCGGTTGCGCGCCTGGCCTGCGCGGTGCTGGCCGCGGGAGCGCTGGCCAGCGCGCTGTCGGGCTGCTTCCCGCTCGCGGTGGGCGGAGCGGCCGTGACCGGGCTGGCGGTATCGGACCGCCGCACCACGGGCACGCAGGTCGAGGACGAGAGCATCGAGTTCCGTGCCCGCAGCGCCATCAGCACCAACTTCGGCGACCGGGTCAGCGTGGGCGTGACCAGCTACAACCGCCAGGTGCTGCTGACCGGCGAGGCGCCGACGCAGCAGGACAAGGAGCGCGTCGAGCAGTACGTGTCGCGGGTGGAGAACGTGCGCGCCGTGGTCAACGACATCGGCGTGATGCCGCCGACCTCGTTCTCGCAGCGTTCCAACGACACCTTCATCACCAGCAAGGTCAAGGCCAGCCTGCTGGACGCCAAGGACATCTCGGCCACCGCCATCAAGGTCGTGACCGAGCGCGGCGCGGTCTACCTGATGGGCCGCGTCACCCCGCGCGAGGCCAAGCGCAGCGCCGAGATCGCGCGCGGCGTCAGCGGCGTGGTGAAGGTGGTGCGCGTGTTCGAGGTGATCAGCGAAGAGGAACTGGCTCAGGTCGGCCGCCAGCAGGCGCCGGCACCCTCGGTGTCGTCACCCGCCGCTGCCCCCGCCCCGGCGCCGGCGGTACCGGCCGCGCCAGCCCCCATCACCGACGCTCCCCCGGCCACGGTCGTTACGCCGGTGCGCTGAGTAGAGAGTAAGCACGAAAAAGGCCGGTAGCCCTTGATGGGTGCCGGCCTTTTGCTATTTAAATAGGAGCAACGGGCGTTGGGCAGTGCGCACAAAGCTGCCGCAATCCCAAGCCAAGAGCACCACGGAACCGGCTTCACCGGGCCGTAGGAGTTGCCCCCCCTCGAAGGGGTTGGCGAAGGCACGCAGTGCGTAGCCTGGGGGTGGGCTATTTCAGCCGTGCGATCAGGCTGGATGTATCCCAGCGCCTGCCGCCCATCTGCTGCACATCGGCATAGAACTGGTCCACCAGCGCCGTGACCGGCAGGCGCGCGCCGTTGCGATGGGCCTCGTCCAACACCAGGCCCAGGTCCTTGCGCATCCAGTCCACGGCAAAGCCGAACTCGAACTGGCCCGCTGCCATGGTCTTGCCGCGGTTGTCCATCTGCCAGCTTTGCGCCGCGCCCTTGCCGATCACGTCCAGTACGGCCGGGATGTCCAGGCCGGCTTTCTGGCCGAAGGCGACCGCCTCCGACAAGGCCTGCACCAGGCCGGCGATGCAGATCTGGTTGACCATCTTGGTCAACTGGCCGGCGCCGCTGTCGCCCATGCGGGTGAAGGCACGCGAGAAAGCCGCGGCCACCGGGGCGGCCGTGTCGAAGGCGTCCTGGTCGCCGCCGCACATCACGGTCAGTGCGCCGTTCTGCGCGCCGGCCTGGCCGCCGGAGACCGGGGCGTCGATGAAATGCAGGCCGCGCTCGCGCGCCGCCGCGTAGAGCTCGCGCGCCACGTCGGCCGAGGCCGTGGTGTGGTCCACGAACACCGCGCCCGGTGCCATGCCGGCCAGCGCGCCGTCATCGCCCAGCACGACGCTGCGCAGGTCGTCGTCATTGCCCACGCAGCAGAACACGATGGATGCCCCCTGGACCGCCGCGCGCGGGGTGGCCGCGTGCGCGCCGCCGAACTCCTTGGCCCAGGCCTGCGCCTTGGCCGCGGTGCGGTTGTAGACGGTGACCCGGTGGCCTGCGCGCGCCAGGTGCCCGGCCATCGGGCCGCCCATGACCCCCAGGCCCAGGAAGGCGACGGTCTGCGCGGCAACGGGGGAATAGGTCTTGGGATTGAGCGTGGACATTGGCGGTTGGGAATGAGTGCGCCGCGCGGCCGTGGGTTGGCCGCGCGGGTGAGGGGCTGGAGGCAGGCGCAGGGGACGCGAAGGAGGCCCGTGCTTCTCGGCGGTGTCGTTGGATCGACGCTTCTTCTTCCTTCGCGTCCGCTGCGTCCGCGAACGAAAAGAAGACTATCACAGCGCCGCCACCACGGCATGTCAGACGGCGTCGCAATCAAGGCAAAAAGCGCGCCGCGCATGCAACCAAAAAAGCCCAAAAGGCCGCGGAGCAGGCCAAGCGCAAACCGCCGCGGAACTGGCTTTGCCAGGCCGCAGGCGGTGCCCCCTCGAGGGGGGAGGCGAAGACGCGAAGCGCGAAGCCTGGGGGTGTCCCCTTTCAGACAATAGCGAAATGCTCGGTACCCGCGGACAGGTCCGAGCTCTTGGCGCGCTGGCTGTTGAGCTTGATCTGCAGCCGCAGGTCGTTGAGCGAATCCGCATTGCGCAGCGCATCCTCGTAGGCGATGACGTTGCCCTCGTACAGGTCGAACAGCGACTGGTCGAAGGTCTGCATGCCGAGGTTGCGGCTCTTCTTCATGATCTCCTTCATCTCGGTGACATCACCCTTGAAGATCAGGTCGGAGATCAGCGGCGTGTTGAGCATCACCTCGACAGCGGCGGCGCGGCCCTTGAGGTCCTGCTTGGGCACGAGCCGCTGCGACACCATCGCGCGCAGGTTCAGCGACAGGTCCATCAGCAGCTGTGCGCGCCGTTCCTCGGGGAAGAAGTTGATGATGCGGTCCAGCGCCTGGTTGGCGCTGTTGGCGTGCAGCGTGGCCAGGCACAGGTGGCCGGTTTCGGAGAACGCGACGGCATGCTCCATGGTCTCGCGGTCCCGGATTTCACCCATCAGGATCACGTCGGGCGCCTGGCGCAGCGTGTTCTTCAGCGCCGCCTCCCAGCTGTCGGTATCGATGCCGACCTCGCGCTGGGTCACCACGCAGTTCTTGTGCGGGTGCACGAACTCCACCGGGTCCTCGACGGTGATGATGTGGCCGAAGGAGTGCTCGTTGCGCCAGTCCACCATGGCCGCGAGCGTGGTGCTCTTGCCCGAGCCCGTGGCGCCCACCAGGATGCACAGTCCGCGCTTGGACATGGCAATCTCCTTGAGCACCTGCGGCACCCCCAGGCTGTCGATGGTGGGCAGCGTGGTCGGGATCACGCGCAGCACCATGCCGATCCGGCCCAGGTTCACGAAGGCGTTGACGCGGAAGCGCCCGATGGTGGCCGGCGAGATCGCGAAGTTGCATTCCTTGGTGCGCTCGAAATCCGCTGCCTGCTTGTCGTTCATGATGGCGCGTGCCAGCGCCAGCGTATGGGTCGGTCCGAGCGGCTGCGGCGACACCTTGGTCACCTTGCCATCGACCTTGATGGCTGGAGGGAAGTCGCTCGTGATGAACAGGTCGCTGCCACCCCGGCTGATCATCAGCTTGAGCAGGTCGTTGATGAATTTACTGGCCTGATCGCGTTCCATGGAGTCCCCCTGCCGGCTACTTGTTGTCGCTGAGCCGCGCGCTGACCACCCGCAGCCGCAGCGATAGTTTGCGTGCCAGCAGCGCGATCAGGCAGGCCGCCATCTCGGGTTCGGCCGTCATCATCTCGTCCATGGCCTCTGCGCTCAGGATGGCGATCTCGCAGTCGGTGAGCGAGGCGCAGGCCGAGAAGCGGATGCCGCTGTCGAGCAGCGACATCTCGCCCAGGATGTCGCCCGGGCGTGTCTCGGCCAGGCGCATGCGCTCGCCCCAGGGCTGCAGCCGGTCCACTGCGATGCTGCCGGCCAGCAGCACGATCATGAAGTTGCCGTACTCGTCCTGGCGGATTACGTCGCGGTCGGCCGGCAGCGTGGCGAATTCGAAGAAGCGCTCCATGCGGCCGATGGCGTCGGCGTCCAGCAGGCTCATGTGGCGGTCGCGCGTCCAGAGCTGCTGCAGCTGGCGCACGCCGCGCGAGGGCGACAGGCGCTTGGCGCCGACCTCGACCGCGCGCGCCTCCCACGGCACCAGCATGGACGGGTCCACCCCCTGGTCGGCGAAGGCGGTGGAGAAGAACACCGAATCCTGGCGGTCGTCGCCGGTCTTCTGGTGGGTCTTGCTGCGGAGCAGCCCGAGGATGCCTTTCATGCGTACTCCAGTGGGTCGTCGTGGGGAGCCTTGCGAGGCGGGTCTAGCCGGGGAAATTCTCGGGAATCTTGGCCTTGCCGCGTGCCTCGGCCGGGCTGATCAGGTTGCGGCGCACCAGGTCGGTCAGGTTCTGGTCCAGGGTCTGCATGCCCACGCTGTTGCCGGTCTGGATCGCGGAGTACATCTGCGCCACCTTGGCTTCGCGGATCAGGTTGCGGATGGCGCTGGTGCCCAGCATGATCTCGTGCGCGGCGATGCGGCCCGTGCCGTCCTTGAGCTTGCACAGCGTCTGCGAGATCACGGCCTGGAGCGACTCCGAGAGCATGGCGCGGACCATCTCCTTCTCTTCGGCCGGGAACACGTCGATGATCCGGTCGATGGTCTTGGCCGCGGACGAGGTGTGCAGGGTGCCGAACACCAGGTGGCCGGTCTCGGCCGCGGTCATGGCCAGGCGGATAGTCTCGAGGTCGCGCATTTCACCCACCAGGATCGCATCCGGGTCCTCGCGCAGCGCGGACTTCAGCGCGGCCGCGAAGGACAGCGTGTGCGGGCCGACCTCGCGCTGGTTGATCAGGCACTTCTTGGACTCGTGCACGAACTCGATCGGGTCCTCCACCGTGAGGATGTGGCCGTATTCCTGTTCGTTGAGGTAGTTGACCATCGCCGCCAGCGTGGTCGACTTGCCCGAGCCGGTCGGGCCCGTCACCAGCACCAGGCCGCGCGGCTTGAGCGCCAGGTCGGCGAAGATGCGCGGCGCGTTGAGCTGCTCGAGCGTGAGGATCTTCGAGGGAATGGTGCGGAACACCGCGCCAGCGCCGCGGTTGTGGTTGAAGGCATTGACCCGGAAGCGCGCCAGGCCCTCGATCTCGAACGAGAAGTCGACCTCCAGGAATTCCTCGTAGGCCTTGCGCTGGCTGTCGGTCATGATGTCGTACACCATCGCATGGACCGCCTTGTGGTCCAGTGCGTCGACGTTGATGCGCCGGACGTCGCCGTGCACCCGGATCATCGGCGGCAGGCCGGCGGACAGGTGCAGATCGGAGGCCTTGTTCTTGACGCTGAAGGCCAGCAGTTGGGTGATGTCCACAAAGATCCTTCTGGGGCTTCGTTTGCTACGCTTCTCGGATTATGACAACGATTGGTAACAACCTGGAGATGCTGCGCCTGCGCATGGCCGCCGCCTGCGCGGCGGCCGGCCGCGCGCCGCAGTCGGTGCGGCTGCTGGCCGTGTCCAAGACCTTCGGCCCCGACGCGGTCCGCGAGGCCCTGGCTGCGGGCCAGCGGGCCTTTGGCGAGAACTACCTGCAGGAGGGCGTGGCCAAGGTGCAGGCGCTGGCCGGCACCGGCATCGAGTGGCATTGCATCGGCCCGGTGCAGTCCAACAAGACGCGCCTGGCGGCCGAGCACTTCGACTGGGTGCACTCGGTGGACCGGCTCAAGACGGCCGAACGGCTGTCGGCGCAGCGGCCCGCGGGGCTGCCGCCGCTCAACATCTGCCTGCAGGTGGACATCGATGGCGGCGCCAACAAGTCCGGCGTGCCGCCGGCCGAGGTCGCGGCACTGGCGCATGCGGTGGCGGCGCTGCCCCGGCTGCGCCTGCGCGGCCTGATGACCATCCCCGAGCCGGTGGACGACCGCGCCACGCAACTGGCCGTGCACCGGCGCGCCCGGGCGCTATACGACATGCTGCTGGCCGAGGGCCTGTCGATGGACACGCTGTCCATGGGCATGTCGGCCGACCTGGAAGCCGCCATCCAGGCCGGCAGCACCATGGTGCGCGTAGGCACGGCGATCTTCGGCGGAAGGCCGCGCCCGGCGCCGTGAGGCCCGTGCCTTAGAGCGCGAACACGTTCTCAGGAGGCCACGGCGCCGCTGCGTGGGGCGCTCAAGGGGGCCGAACGCACCCGGCCGACCCAGTAGACGGCCAGCAGCACCAGTGCGGACGCTACCCAGCCGTTCGTTCCAAAGCCCTGTATGGTGCCGTCCGCGCCGTTGGCCAGCAGCAGTCCGCCCAGCCATGCGCCGGTGCCCGTGGCCACCTGCTGCACGGCCGAATTCACGCTCATGAAGGCACCGCGCCGGGATGGATCCGGCACCGTGGTGAGCAGGGCCTGCATGGGGATCATGCGGCCATTGGACGCGATCATGAAGCACGGGAACAGCAGGATGATCGCCAGCAGCGGCAGCATGGGCAGGTGGGTGATGAACAGCATGGGCACCACCGACGCCGTGGCCACGATCCGGAACACGCGCTGCTTGCCATAGCGGTCCGCCAGCTTGCCGATGGCGCGCGAGGTGAACAGCGTGGCCGCGCCGCCGGCCAGGTAGATCCACGAGATCTGCTCCGGCTGCACGCCGTGGTTGGCCACCAGCACCGGCGCGATGAAGGGCACCAGCATCATGTGCGCCACCATGACCATCGCCGTGAGGCCGAACGCACGCACGTGGGCCGGCTGCCGCATGAGGGCGAACAGCTGCGGCAGGATCTGCGACGCAGGCACCGGCGGGTGCGCTATGTGGGCCGTCATCGGCGGCATCACCCGCTGCGCGCCCAGCCAGATCAGGACCGAGAACACCACCAGCAGGAAGAAGGGCGTGCTCCAGCCGAAGTGCGCGCCCAGCACCACGCCCAGCGGCACGCCGGCGATGGCGGCCAGCGAGAACGAGGTCATTACCAGCCCCATCGCCGCGCCGCGCCGCTCGGCCGGGATCGCGTCGCCGACGATGGACAGCACCATCGACCCCAGCACGCCGCCGGTCAGGCCGGCGAAGGCGCGCGACATCAGCATGGTCGAGTAGCTGTCGGCCAGGGCGCAGCCCAGGTTGGACAGCGCGAACAGCGCATACACCACCAGCAGCAGGCGCTTGCGATCGAAGCGGTCGACATAGGTGGCGGCGAAGAAGCCCGACAGGCCGGCGCACCAGGAGTAGGTCGATACCGCCGTGGCGAAGGCCGACGGGCCGACCGAGAAGGCCTGCATGATCTGCGGCCCGAGCGGCATCATCACCATGAAATCCATGATGATCGTGAACTGGGTCAGGGCCAGCAGCCAGAGCAGCGCGCGTTCGCGGCCGGGCGGCAAGGAAAGAGGGGTGGTCATGGGCAGGCGCCGCGGGCGGGAAAACCCGCAATCCTAGGCTTTTCCGGCGCTTTCCGCTTGCCGCCCCGCGCGGGACTACAGCAGGCGGAAGGCCAGCGGCATCAGCAGCGAGGCCAGCACCACCTGCAGTCCCAGCGCCAGCCCGGCATAGGCGCCGGCATCGGGATTGACCTGCAGCGCACGCGCCGCGCCGATGCCATGCGAGGCCGTGCCCAGTGCGAAACCGCGCGCCATCCAGCCGTCGGCATCGGTCGGAATGCGCAGCAGGGCGAACAGGTACCTGCCGGTGAGCGCGCCCACCAGCCCGGTCAGCACCGCGAACACGGCCGAGAGCGCCGGCACGCCGCCGATGGCCTGGGCGATCCCCATGGCCACCGGCGCGGTGATGGACTTGGGCGCCAGCGACAGCACCACCTCGCGCGGCAGGCCGAAGGCCCAGGCCAGCGCAACCGCGCTGGCACTGGCCGTGGCGCCGCCTGCCACGGCCGCGAGCAGCAGCCGCCCCCAGCGCGCGCGCAGGGCCGCGCGCCGCTGCCAGAGCGGCCAGCCCAGCGCCACCACGGCGGGGCCGAGCAGGAAGTGGATGAACTGCGCGCCCGAGAAATAGGTGGGGTAGGGCACACGGGCCAGCAGCAGCCCGGTGGCCAGCACCGCCACGCTCCACAGCACGGGGTTGGCCCAGGGGGCCTGGCGCAGCCGTACGTAGGCGGCCTGCGCCAGCACATAGACGGCGAGCGTCGCGGTCAGCCCGAACAGCGGGCTGGACGACAGGTAGACCCAGAGTTCAACGAAGTCCGGCATCGTCCTGCCCGGCAGTGCGGCGCCTGCCGCCCTTGAGCACCAGGGCGGTGACGGCGATGCCGGCCCAGGTCGACAGCGCGATCACGGCGAGGATGCGCAGCCCGTAGTCTTCCAGCAGGCCCAGGTGGGTCATGACGCCCACGCCCACCGGCACGAACAGCAGCGACAGGTGGCCCAGCAGGAAGTCGGCGCAGGCCGCGACCGGCGCGCGCACCGCCGGATGGAACAGCGCAGCGAACAGCAGCACCATGCCGACCACCGGCCCGGGGAAGGGCAGGCCGAAGGCGTGCGACAAGGCCTCGCCGGCCGACTGGAACACCAGCAGCCAGGCCAGTCCGGCCAGCGGTGTCATCGGTGCCATGCGCCGGTCCTCATCGCGCCAGTATCGACCGCCCGAACAGGCTGGCGACCAGGTCCACTGCCACCTCGGCCGTGCGGTTGCGCACGTCGAGCGCGGGGTTGATCTCCACCACGTCGAGCGAGCCGAGGCGGCCGGTGTCGGCGATCATCTCCATGCACAGCTGCATCTCGCGGTAGGTGGGGCCGCCGCGCACGGCGGTGCCCACGCCGGGCGCGTCGGCGGGGTCGAGGCAGTCGAGGTCGAAGCTCACGTGCAGGTGCGTGTCCTGGTCCAGGCCCTGCAGCGCCTCGGTCATGGTGGTGCGCATGCCGTGCTCGTCGAGGTGGCGCATGTCGAACACCTGCAGGCCCAGTTCCCGGACCGCGATGCGTTCGGCCGCATCCACGCTGCGGATGCCGATGAAGGCGAACTGGTCGGGCCGCACCGCCTGGGCTGCGCCGCTCCAGCCGGTGAGCGCGGCCGGCCCGTGGCCCAGCAGGCAGGCCACCGGCATGCCGTGCAGGTTGCCGCTGGGGCTGACCGCCGGGGTGTTCACGTCGGTATGGGCGTCGAGCCACAGTACGCGCAGGGCCCGGCCCTGAGCCCGGCAATGCCGGGCCACCGCGCTGATCGAGCCGATGGCCAGGCAATGGTCGCCGCCCAGCAGCACCGGGAACTTGTCCGCCGACAGCGCTGCGCCGACGGCGTCGTACACGGCGCGGTTCCAGGCCACGACACCCTCGAGGTGGCGCAGCCCGTCGGCCGGCGCGCTCCAGGGCGTTGGCGGCCCGGCGAGGTTGCCGCCGTCGGTCACCGCCAGCCCCTGGGCGGTGAGCGCCTCGGCCAGGCCGGCCACGCGCAAGGCATCCGGCCCCATGCCCGAGCCGCGGGTGCTGGCGCCGATGTCGGTCGGCGCACCGATGAGCTGGAGCGGGGCGGCCGGCATCAGAACCTGGGCAGGTCGGGGTGGGCCAGCTGGCCGCCGCGCACCAGCATCTTTCCGTACTCGGCGCAGCGCTGCAGCGTGGGGATGACCTTGCCCGGGTTGAGCAGGCCGCGTTCGTCGAAGGCGTGCTTCACGCCCAGCATCTGGGCGCGCTCCTCGGGCGAGAACTGCACGCACATGCTGTTGAGCTTCTCCACGCCCACGCCGTGCTCGCCGGTGACGGTGCCGCCCATGGCCACGCTGGTCTCCAGGATGTCGGCGCCAAACAGCTCGCAGCGGTGCAGCTGGTCGGGGTCGTTGGCGTCGAACAGGATCAGCGGGTGCAGGTTGCCGTCGCCCGCGTGGAACACGTTGGCGCAGCGCAGGCCGTACTTCTTCTCCATGGCCTGGATGGCCAGCAGGATGTCGGCCAGCCGCGCGCGCGGGATGGTCGAGTCCATGCACATGTAGTCCGGGCTGATGCGGCCGCTGGCGGGGAAGGCGTTCTTGCGGCCGCTCCAGAAGCGCAGGCGCTCGGCCTCGTCGGCGCTGACCGTGATGGCGGTGGCGCCGCAGGCCCGCAGCACGGCCTCCATGCGGCCGATTTCCTCCTGCACCTCTTGCGGCGTACCGTCGGATTCGCACAGCAGGATCGCCTCGGCCGCGAGGTCGTAGCCGGCCTGCACGAAGTCCTCGACCGCAGCGGTCATGGGCTTGTCCATCATCTCCAGCCCGGCCGGGATGATGCCGGCGGCGATCACGGCCGCCACCGCATCGCCGGCCTTGCGCACGTCGTCGAAGCTGGCCATGATGCAGCGCGCCAGCTGCGGCTTGGGCACCAGCTTCACGGTCACCTCGGTGGTCACTGCCAGCATGCCTTCGCTGCCGATCAGCACGGCCAGCAGGTCCAGCCCGGCGGCGTCGAGTGCCTCGCTGCCGAATTCGACCGGCTCGCCCTCGGCGGTGAAGCCGCGCACCCGCAGCACGTTGTGCAGCGTCAGGCCGTATTTCAGGCAGTGCACGCCGCCCGAATTCTCGGCCACGTTGCCGCCGATGGTGCAGGCGATCTGGCTCGATGGGTCCGGCGCGTAGTACAGGCCGTGGGGCGCGGCGGCCTCGCTGATCGCCAGGTTGCGCACGCCGCACTGCACGACGGCGGTGCGTGCCAGCGGGTCGATCTTGAGGATGCGGTTGAAGCGCGCCAGCGACAGCGTCACGCCCAGCGCATGCGGCATGGCGCCGCCCGACAGCCCGGTGCCCGCGCCGCGCGCCACCACCGGGATGCCGCGCGCATGGCAGGCCTTGAGCACGGCCTGCACCTGGGCCTCGGTCTCGGGCAGCACCACGGCCAGCGGGCGCTCGCGGTAGGCGGTCAGGCCGTCGCACTCGTAGGGCACCGTGTCTTCGGCCGTCCAGAGCACGGCATCCGGTGGCAAACAGGCCTGCAGCGCACGTACTGCCTGGGCTTGGTGCTCTGCTCTTGATAGCGTGGTGGCGGCTGGTTCGGCCAGGGCGGAGGTCATGCGGCGATTCTCCACGGCTTGCCCGGACTGTGGGCGTGAAATTTACGGCGGCGGCGCGTGAGCCGGCTGCGCGGCGCGGCCAAAGCTGAACACGCCTTCGGCCGCGAGCCGGGCGGTTTCGGCCCGCACCAGGTCGGTCACCACGGCGATGGCCGAGCTTTGCGCCCGCTCGATGCGCGTGGCCAGCACCAGCATGCGGTGCAGCTGCACGCCGGAGATCTCCGACAGCCGCGCATGGCCGGCACGCTGCTCCTTGAAGACCGACACCGGCATGATCGTGGCCCAGCGGCCCTGCAGCACCAGCTCGCGGATGGCGTCGACCGAATCGATCTCGGCCTCGACCTTGATGCGCGCGCCCAGCGGCGCCAGCGTGCGCTCGACGATGCCGCGGTGCAGCCCGGTCATCAGCAGCGGCAGCGGGGCCAGCGCCGACAGCGGCACCACCGGCGGCATCTTGCGCGCCGGCGGCGTGATGAGCGCGAACGGCTCGGCCAGCAGCGGCTGCAGCGCGAAGTCGCGGTGCGGCTCGGGGTTGGTGACCACGGCCATGTCCACCAGCCCGCGCTCCAGTCCGTCCAGCAACTGCGGCGTGAAGGCCTCGCGCACCACCAGCCGCACGCCGGCCAGGCTGCGGTGGCAACGCTCGAACACGCCCGGCAGCAGCACCCGCGTGAGCGTGGGCGACACGCCCAGCACTACGGTCGATTCACCGGCCGCGCCGCCGCCCAGCTGCTGCTTCACGCGCGCGGCCTCGGCCAGCATGCGCCGGGCCGATTCATAGAGCGTGGCGCCGTCCTGCGTCAGCCGCACGCCGCGTGCGCCGCGCAAGAGCAGTTGCACGCCCAGCTCGGCCTCCAGGTCGCGCAGCTGGCGCGTCAGCGCGGGCTGGGCGATGGAGACGGCCGCCGCCGCCGCGGTGAAGCTGCCGGCATCGGCAATGGCAACGAAGTAGCGCAGGGTGCGGAGGTTCATGGACTGCCGGCTGGAGCAATAGCGCAATGATATGGCTCGGCGCCAAATCGGCATTGGACCGGCGCGCAGCGCATTCCTAGACTTTGCGCTTCAGCCCGAACAATGGAGACAAGCGCGGCGACGCCACGGGGCGGCCGCCAGCGCACGCCATGACGACAGAACGCAACACCCTGTGGATTGCCGGCGACCGGCTGCAGCACTTCACCGCCGCCGCGCTGGCCCGGGTCGGCCTGCCGCCGCAGGATGCGGCCAAGGTCGCGGCGCTGATGGTCGAGGCCGACCTGCAGGGCTCCGACGGCCACGGCATCATCCGGCTGCCGCAGTACGTGCAGCGCATACAGGCCGGGGGCATCAATGTGCGGCCGGACATCCGCGTGGTGCAGGAGCGCGCCGCCATGGCGGTGGTGGACGGCGATAACGGCATGGGCCACCTGGTGGTGTCGCGCGCGGTGGAGCTGGCGATCGAGAAGGCACGCGGCGCCGGCGTGGCCTGGGTCGGCACCCGCGCCAGCAACCATGCCGGACCGGCATCGCTCTACGCGCGCATGCCGGTGGCGCACGACATGGTCGGGCTGTACTTTGCCGTCGGCAATGCCAACCACCTGCCGCCCTGGGGCGGCATGGAGATGCTGCTGTCGACCAACCCTATCGCCGCCGGCATCCCGGCCGGGGACGAGCCGGCGGTGGTGCTGGACATGGCCACCACCGTGGCCGCCTACGGCAAGGTCAAGGCCAAGGCCAAGCGCGGCGAGGCCATGCCCGAGGGCTGGATGATCGACCGCCAGGGCCGCCCGCTGACCGACCCCACGCGCGCCCACGAAGGCTTCCTGCTGCCGATCGGCGGCCACAAGGGCTACGGCCTGGCGCTGATCGTCGGCCTGCTCGCCGGCACCCTGCAGGGGGCGGCCATGGGGCGCGGCGTGGTCGACTTCAATGCCGACCATGTCACGCCGACCAACACCGGCCAGGCGATCCTGGTGATCGACCTGGCCGCCTTTGGCGGCGCCGGGCCGTTCAAGGCCGCGGTCGACGCGCTGGTGCGCGACATCCGCGGCAGCGAGCGCCTGCCCGGCGTCGAGCGCATCTGGCTGCCGGGCGAGCAGAGCCACGGGCGCAGGGCTGCGTACGCGCAGTCCGGCGTGCCGGTGGCCGCCGCGCTGGTCGAGGACCTGGACCAACTGGCCGCGCGCCTCGGCATCGCGCCGCTGCGCCAGGCGCAGCCTTCCCCGTCATAAAAAAGGAGACCTCCATGACCCTCGTGAAGAGCCTGCTGGCTGCGGTGTGCCTGTGCGGCACGGTGCTGCCGGCCCTGGCGCAGCCTGCGGCGGGCTATCCCAACAAGCCGATCCGCGTCGTCATCCCGCTGGCCGCGGGCAGCGCGGTGGACAACGGCGCGCGGGTGCTGCTGCAGCGCATGGGCACCGAACTGGGCCAGGCCTTCGTGCTGGAGAACATCCCCGGTTCGGCCGGCCTGATCGGCGCCGAGCGGGTGGCCAAGGCGGCGCCGGACGGCTACACCCTCGGCGGCTTCAACGACAGCGTGCTAACCATGGTGCCGCACATCTACCCCAAGGCCGGGTGGGATGCGCTGACCGACTTCACGCCGATCTCGCTGGTCGGCACCATCGAATGGGGCCTGGTGGTCAAGCCCGATGCGCCCTACCGCACGGTGGAGGATTTCATCCAGGCGGTGAAGGCCGCGCCCGGGCGCATGAACTACGGCTCGGGCGGCAACGGCAGTCCGCAGCACCTGGCAATGGCCATGTTTGCGTCGCGCGCCGGCATCACGCTGACGCACGTGCCCTACAAGGGCGCGACGCCGGCCGCCATTGCCGTGGCAGGGGGCGAGGTGGACGCGGCCTTCCAGGGCCTGGGCACCGTGACCTCGCTGATCCAGGCCGGCAAGCTGCGCCTGCTGGCCGTGTCCACGCCGCAGCGCCTGCCGCAGTACCCGAACGTGCCCACCGTGGCCGAATCGGGTCTGCCGGACTTCTTCTTCAACTCGTGGTTCGCCCTGGTCGCGCCCAAGGCCACGCCGCGCCCGGTCATCGACCGCCTGAGCGCGGCCATGCGCAAGTCGCTGGACGACCCCGACACCCGCAGGCAGCTGGTGGCCCAGGGCATGACCATCCGCGGCAGCTCGCCCGAGGAATTCGGCCTGGCGCTGCACGACCAGTACGAGCTCTACCGCAAGGTGATCCAGGCCAACAACATCAAACCGGAGTGACATCACGTGCCAGAAGCCACCATCCTGCATCCCGCCGACCTCAAGGCCTATGAGCGCGGCGGCGGCGCGCGCACCATCCCGCTGGTATCCGCACGCCTGGGCGCCACCAGCTTCATCAACGGCATCACCGAGTTCGGCCCGGCCGCGCAGATCCCCTGGCATTTCCACAACTGCGAGGAAAGCGTGATGCTGCTGGAGGGCGAGGCCGTGTTCGACATCGGCGACCAGCACCACCGCCTGGTGCCGCAGGACACCACCTTCATCCCGGCCGGCGTGCCGCACCGCTTTCGCAACCTGTCGGATACGCGGGGGATGAAGATCCTCTGGATCTACGGACGGGTGGATGCCACGCGCACGCTAGTGGAGACGGGCGAGACACGGGCCGTCTCCGCTGAACACATCTGAGCCTCAGCTCAGGCTGCGCCGCAGCCACTCCGCAAAGGCCGCGCACTCCCAGCGGTCCATGGCGCCGGTGCGCCAGCACAGGTAGTGGCCGTGCGGGCTGGGTACGCTGCGCTCTGACATGCGCTCGAGCTGGCCGTTGTCCAGCCAGTGCGCGCCGAGCTTCAGGCGCACCAGCGCCACGCCCAGGCCTTGCGCGGCGGCGTCGCACATCAGGCCGATGTCGTTGAAGGACGAGCCATCGGTGGGTTCGGGCCAGTCCACCGCATGCGCGGCGAACCAGGTGCGCCAGGGCTCGAGCGGCGAACGCAGCAGCGTGGCGCGCTGCAGATCGTCGATGCTGTCGAAGGGGCCGTGCTCGCGCAGGTAGGCGGGCGATGCCAGGGGGGTGACCACGTCGGCTGCGAGCAGGGTGTGCTCGACGTCGGCATAGCGGCCGGTACCGAAGCGCACCATCAGGTCGGCGTCCTCGGCCACCACGTCCAGCAAGGGGATGCTCACCTGCAGCGCCAGGTCGATCTCGGGGTAGGCCTCGGTGAACTGGCGCAGGCGCGGGATCAGGATGGCGCGGGCGAAGGTCGGTGTCACCGCCACGCGCAGCTTGCGCCGGCCGGAGGCCGCCTGCGCGCTGGGGAAGCGCGACAGCACCACCAGGCCTTCGCGCACATGGGCCAGGTATTCGCTGCCGTCGGTGGTGAGCGAGAAGTCGGCGCGGCCGAACAGCTTGGTGCCCAGCAACTGCTCGAGCTGGCGCACGCGGTGGCTGACGGCGCTGGGCGTGACGCACAGTTCTTCGGCCGCCAGCGTGACGTTGCGCAGGCGCGCCAGTGCCTCGAAAGTCAGCAGGCACTGGATGGGCGGGATCCTGCGCAGTCCCCCACCCGACAGCCCCGCTGTCTCGCCCGCCATGGCTACTTGAAGATGACGGTCTTGTGGCCGTCCAGCAGCACGCGGTGCTCGCTGTGCCATTTCACGGCGCGGGCCAGCACCTGGCTCTCGGTGTCACGGCCCATGGCGGTCAGGTCTTCCACCGTCTTGCTGTGGTCCACGCGGGCCACGTCCTGCTCGATGATCGGGCCTTCGTCCAGGGCTGCGGTCACGTAGTGGGCGGTGGCGCCGATCAGCTTCACGCCGCGGTCGTGCGCCTGGTAGTAGGGCTTGGCACCCTTGAAGCTCGGCAGGAAGCTGTGGTGGATGTTGATGGCGCGGCCTTCGAGCTTGCGGCACAGGTCATCGGACAGCACCTGCATGTAGCGCGCCAGCACCACCAGCTCGGCGCCTTCGGCCTGGATGATCTCGTACTGCCTGGCCTCGGCCTGGGGCTTGGTGGCGGCCGTCACCGGGATGTGGTGGAAGGGCACGTTGTAGCTGGCCGCGAGCTGGTAGAAGTCGCGGTGGTTGCTGATGATGGCGCGGATGTCCAGCGCCAGCAGGCCGCTCTTCCAGCGGAACAGCAGGTCGTTCAGGCAATGGCCTTCGCGGCTGACCATCAGCACGGTCTTCATGGGCTCGGACTGCGGGTGCAGGCCCCACTGCATCTGGTGCGCTTCGGCGAAGCCGCGCAGCTCCTCGCGCAGCGCACCGGCCTCGCGGTCGCTGCTGAACTGCACCCGCATGAAGAACAGGTCGGTGGCGCGGTCGTTGTACTGGGCCGCATCTTCGATGTTGCTGCCGCGCTCGAACAGGAAGCCCGAAACCGCGTGCACGATGCCCGGGCGGTCAGGACAGGACAGGGTCAGGATGTAGACGTTGGTCATAGCCGCCGGATTGTCGCAGCATGCCGGCCGTCGCGTGCCACCGGCCGCCTGTCGCGCCCTCCCGCGCTTGCGGCCGGGCCGCGCCCTGGAGCGGGGTTGCGGGCATGCACAATCCCCCACAGTCCGCCGGTGTGCCGGGCCGGCATGGTACGTGCATTGCCGCATGCGGCCCTCGTCCACTCCCCCCTCTCCGGAGGCCGGTCCCTGCCTACTCTCCCTTCATGAAGCTCTCCTCCGGCACGCCCGTTTCCGCCATGCCCGTTCCGAAGCCGGGCCGGCGCCGCGCGTTGGCCGGCGCCTTGCTCTACCTGTTCCTGGGGACGGTCTGGATTCTCGGCAGCGATGGGCTGCTGGGAGCGCTGGTGCAGGACCACACCCTGCTGATGCGGGCCCAGACCCTCAAGGGCTGGGCCTACGTGGCCTTCACCGCGGTGCTGGCCTGGTGGCTGCTGCAGCGCGACCCGGCGCTGCAGCGCGCGCACGAGCGTACCGAGCGCGAGCTGCGCAGCGTCGTGCAGAACGCCGGCGTGGGCATCGTGCGGGCGTCGGTGAGCGGGCACATCCTGTCGGTCAACCCCAAGCTCTGCTCGATCCTGGGCTACCCGGAAGAGGCGATGCTGCGCATGCGCCTGGATGCGCTGGTGCTGCCGGAGGACATGGCGGCGGCCGACCGGCAGCGCGATGCGGTGCTGCGTGGCGAGCTCGACCGCTACGAGGCCGAGCGGCGAGCGCGCGCGGCCGACGGCCGTGTGCTCACGCTGCTCTTCAATGTGTCGCCGGTGCGCGATACCGACGGCGTGGTCACCCACGTCGTGACCGTGGTGCGGGACATCACCGAGATGCGCGCCGCCCAGGTACGGCTGCGCATGGCCGCCACCGTGATCGAGAACACGGTCGAGGGCGTGCTGGTCGCCGATGCCGACCGCTGCGTGCTGTCGGTCAACCCGTCCTTCACGCGCATGTTCGGCTACGAGGAGGACGAGGTGCGCGGCCGCAGTACCCGCTTCCTGCGCTGCGAGAGCCAGGACGACGCGATGTACGAGCGGATGTGGGCCCAGGTGCATTCGAATGGCGCCTGGCGGGGCGAGATGTGGAGCCGGCGGCGCAATGGCGAGGAATCTTCCGAGCTGATGTCCTTGAGCGCCGTGCGCGGCGACGCTGGCGAGATCACGCACTATGTGGCGGTATTCACCGACATCTCGCTGCAAAAGGCCTCGCAGGCGCAGCTCGACTATCTGGCCCACCACGACGCGCTCACCACCTTGCCCAACCGGCTGATGTTCCAGCTGCGCCTGGAGCAGGCCCTGGCCGAGGCCGGCCGCCGCGGCGAGCAGCTGGCCGTGCTGCTGCTGGACCTGGACCGTTTCAAGGACGTCAACGACAGTTTCGGCCACCTCACCGGCGACGAGCTGCTGCTGCAGATCGCCACGCGCCTGGCGGCGCGCCTGCGTCCCACCGACCTGCTGGCACGGCTGGGCGGCGACGAATTCGTGCTGCTGCTGCGCCCGCTGGGCAGCGCCGAGGAGGCCGCGGACATGGCCCGCCTGTGCATGCAGGAATGCCTGCGGCCGTGGCGCTCGGGCGAGGGGGTCGAGCTGGCGGTGGGCACCAGCGTCGGCATCAGCCTGTTCCCCGAGCATGGCACCACGCCGGCGGCGCTGCTGCAGGGCGCGGATGCCGCGCTCTACCGCGCCAAGGCCGATGGCCGCGGCGTGTTCCGCTACTTCGCAGACGAGATGACGGCCGCCGCGCGCGGGCGGCTCGAGCTGGAGGCCCGGCTGCGCCGCGCGGTGGCGCAGGGCGAGCTGCTGCTGCACTACCAGCCGCAGGTGGACATCGCCAGCGGCCGCATCGTCGGGGCCGAGGCGCTGCTGCGCTGGCTCGATCCGGAAAAGGGCCTGGTGCCGCCCGGCCACTTCATCCCGGTGGCCGAGGCGACCGGCCTGATCGGCGTCATCGGCGAATGGGTGCTGGCCGAGGCCTGCCGCCAGGGCCGGGCCTGGCTCGACGAGGGCCTGCCGGCGCTGTCGCTGGCGGTCAACCTGTCGCCGCGGCAGTTCCTGCTGTGCGATGTGGTCGGCCAGGTCACCCAGGTGCTGCGCGCCAGCGGCTTTCCGGCCGACCGGCTGGAGCTGGAGATCACCGAGGGCGTGCTGGTCGAGCGCGAGCAGGATGCGCTGGAGACGCTCGGGCGCCTGCGCGCCCTGGGCGTGCGCATCGCGGTGGACGACTTCGGCACCGGCTACTCCTCGCTTGCCAAGCTCAAGCGCTTCCCGCTCGACGTGCTCAAGATCGACCGCAGCTTCATCAGCGATATCCCGGCCAGTGCCGACGACATGGCGATCAGCTCGGCCATCATCGCCATGGCGCGCAGCCTGGGCCTGCGCGTGATCGCCGAGGGCGTGGAGACCCCGGCGCAGCTCGAATTTTTGCTGGAGCGCTGCTGCGACATGTACCAGGGCTTCCTGCGCAGCCGCCCGCTGCCGGCGGCGGAGTTTGCCGCCTTGCTGCGCGCGCAGGAGCACGGCATCGACATGGCGCTCTATAAAAAATAGCGGGATGCCGGCGTCTTACCTTGATTTCAGGTAGTTATTTAACTGAAATGAAGGAAATAAGCCGGCATGGTGCTATCTATTTTGATAGCTCCCACACCGGCTTGCGCCGCGCGATGAAGGCCGCCACGCCCTCGCGGAAGTCTGCGCTGCCGTAGGCCTGGCGCACCAGGTCGTCGCCGTCGGGCAAGGTGTGCAGAGCCAGGCGGCGCAGCCCTTCCTTGGCCACGCGCTGCGTCACCGGCGCCAGCGCCGCGAGCCGCGCGCAGAGCCGGGCCGCGGCGTCGTCCAGCGCCTCGGGTGCGCATACCGCTTCCAGGAAACCGCAGGCCAGCGCCTCTTCGGCGCTGAGCGTCTCGGCCAGCAGCAGCATGCGCCGGACCTGCTGCGGCCCGAAGGCCGCGCGCAGGCGCGCCAGGTTGGCCATGGACAGGCAGTTGCCCAGCGTGCGCGCGATCGGTACGCCAAAGCGCGCGCCGCTGGCCGCCACGCGGAAGTCGCAGGCCGTGGCCAGTGCCAGCCCGCCGCCCACGGCCCAGCCGTCGACGATGGCCACGGTGGGCATGGGCAGGCACTCCAGCTGCGCGATGCCGGCGTCGATGCCGCGCTCATAGGCGATGCCGTCCTCGCCGCCGCTGAAAGCCGCGAACTGCGCGATGTCGGTGCCGGCGACGAAGGCCTCGCCGCCCGCGCCGCGCAGGGTCAGCACGCGCACCGACGGGTCGGCGGCCACGCGCTCGCAGATCTGCGCCAGCGTCCGGTACATGGACCAGGTCATGGCGTTGCGCGCCTGCGGGCGGTCGAACACCACGGCAGCGACGCCGCCTTCGATGGCCAGGTGCACCGCGCCCTGCGCGTCCGGCGCGGCGCTCATGCGGCGAAGGCGCCCTGCGCCCGCAGCTGGGCGCGCTCGTCCGCGCCTATGCCCATCTCCTCGAGCACCGCGTCGGTGTGTTCCCCCAGCAGTGGCGGGTGGCGCCGCACCTGCTGCGGCGTGCCCGACAGCTTCACCGCAAAGCCGATGTTGGGCACCGTGCCTTCCACCGGGTGGTCGATGTCGATGCGCATCTCGCGGTGGCGCCCATGTTCGCTCTCGAAGGCCTCGGGGTAGCTGAGGATGGGGCCGGCGGGAATGCCGACTTGCAGCAGCGCCGCTATCCATTCCTCGCTGCTGCGCGTGGCAAAGCTCTGCTCCAGCGCCTCGACCAGTTCCAGCCGGTGCGCCAGCCGCGTCGAGACACTGGCAAAGCGCGGGTCGGCGAGCAGGTCGGGCCGCGCCAGCGTGTCGCACAGCAGTTTCCAGAGCTTCTGGTTGGTGGCCCCCATCACGAAGTAGCCGTCGGCCGCCTTCATCGCCTGGTAGGGCGCGCTCATGCGGTTGGAGGTGCCCAGCGGCTCCGGCTGGCGGCCGGTGCCCCAGTACTCGGAGATGTCCCAGACCGAGAATGCCATGGCCGAGTCGAACAGCGAGGCGTCGATGTACTGCCCCTGGCCGCTGGCCTGGCGGCCGATGTAGGCGGCCAGGATGGCGTAGGTGGCGAACAGCGCGCAGCCGATGTCGGCCACCGGCACGCCGGCCTTCACCGGCGCGCCGCCCGGGTAGCCGGTGACGCTCATCACGCCCGACATCGCCTGCGCCATCAGGTCGAAACCCGGCCGCTGCGCCCACGGGCCGCTCTGGCCGAAGCCCGAGATGCTGGCGTAGACCAGCGCCGGGTTGACCCGCGACAGCTGCTCGTAGTCGATGCCCAGGCGCTTCATCACGCCGGGGCGGTAGTTCTCCACCAGCACATCGGCATCCTTCACCAGGCGCAGCAGCAGCGCGCGGCCGGCCTCGGACTTGAGGTTGAGCACCATGCTGCGCTTGTTGCGGTTCATGTTGAGGAAGCCCATGCTGTCCTCGCCCTTGAGCTTGAAGCCCATGGCGCCGCGCGTCTGGTCGCCGCCGCCGGGCGGCTCGATCTTGATCACGTCGGCCCCCAGGTCGGCCAGCAGCATGCAGCAGTAGGGCCCGGCCATGACCTGGCTCACGTCCAGCACGCGCACGCCGGCCAGTGGCAGGGGGCGTTGTGTTGCTTCTTTCAACAGAGTTCTCCTTGCAGTGCGCAGCCCGGGGTTGAGCCTTATGCATCCGGCTTGACGTTGGCGTCCTTGACCACCTTGGCCCACTTCCTCGATTCGCTCTGGATGAAGCCGGCGAACTTCTCGGCCGAGCCGCCGCCGTCCTCGGCGCCGTACTGGTCGAACTTGTCCTGCACGTCGGGCATGGCCAGCACCCGGTTGATGTCCTCGTTCATGCGCTGGACCATGGCCGCGGGCAGGCGCCCCGGGCCGACCAGGCCGTACCAGGTGGTGGCCTCGAAGCCGGGAAAGCCCGACTCGGCCATGGTCGGCACGTTGGGGTGTCCCTTGGCGCGCTTCTGCCGCGTCTGCGCCACGGCCACGGCCTTGCCGCTCTTCACGTGGGGGGTGGCCGCGGTCATGGTGTCGAAGCTGTAGTTGATCTGCCCGCCGATCAGGTCGGTCAGCATCGGGCCCGAGCCCTTGTAGGGGATGTGGATCGCGTCCAGGCCTGCGGCCAGCTTGAACATCTCCAGCGCCAGGTGCTGGGCCGAGCCGTTGCCGGCAGAGCCGAAGCTGATCTTGCCGGGCTGCGCGCGGCACAGCGCCACCAGCTCGGGCACCGTCTTGGCCGGCTGCTGCTCGTTGCACACCAGCAGGTTGGGCGTCACGCCCACCAGCACCACGGGCGTGAAGTCGCGCTCCACGCTGTAGGGCATCTTGGGAAACAGCGCCGGCGCGATCGCGTGGCTGTTGATGTGCGCCATCAGCAGCGTGTTGCCGTCGGCCGGCTGCTTGGCCACGTATTCCGCCGCGATCACGCCGGTGGCGCCGGCCCGGTTTTCCACCAGCACCTGCGTATTCCAGAGCACCGAGAGCTTCTGGCCGATCACCCGGGCCAGAATGTCGGTGCCGCCGCCCGGCGAGAAGCCCACGACGATGCGTATCGGCCCGGCCGGCAGCGTCTGCGCCGCGAGCCAGGGGGCGGCCAGGCTGGCGGCCGCCGCCCCTGCCGTGCCGATGAGGGTTCTGCGCTGCATCGCGTGTCTCCTTGGTGTGTTGGGGCGGCAGCGGGGCCGCGGTGTCAGGAACGAAGCAGGCTCATTTTGAATACAAAAATATCTCGATCAATAGCGTATTCCCTGGTGGAATTTGTCTGAAACCTATATTTGTATACATAAAAGAATGGACGACACGCTGGTATCGACTCCTTCCGCCGGCCTGCACCAGCAGGTCGCGCAGCGTCTGCGGCAGATGCTGATCGAGGGGCGCATCGCCCCCGGAGACAAGCTCAACGAGCGCGAGCTGTGCGAGGCCCTGGCCGTCTCGCGCACGCCGCTGCGCGAGGCGATCAAGGCGCTGGCGGCCGAGGGGCTGGTGGCGCTGCTGCCCAACCGCGGGGCCATCGCGGTGCAGATGGACGAGGCCGACGTGCGCCATACCTTCGAGGTGATGGCCGGGCTCGAGACGCAGTCCGGCGAGCTGGCCGCGCAGCGCATCACGGAGGACGAACTGGCCGAGATCCGTGCGCTGCACTACGAGATGCTGGCGGCCTGGACCCGCCGCGACCTGCAGTCCTACTACCGGCTGAACGCCGCCATCCACCAGGCGATCAACGCCGCCGCCAAGAACCCCGTGCTGGTGGCGGTGTACGAGCAGATCAATACCCGGCTGCACGCGCTGCGCTTTCGCTCCAACCAGAACGAGGACAAGTGGGCCGGCGCGGTGCGCGACCACGAGGACATGGTCGCCGCCCTGGCCGCGCGCGACCCGGCGGCGATGCGCGCGGTCATGGCGCGCCACCTGGCGAGCAAGCTGGAGACCGTGCTGGTGCTGCTGCAGGCCGACGCGGCCCAGGCTGCGCCAGGCCGTGCGAATCGCAAGGAAAAAGGCGTCTAGCCCAGTTTGGCTCTGGGCTTGGTGCTATCTATAAAGGAGCAGTGCCGGGCGCCGGTTCAGGGCGCAGCGCGCTGGCGCAGCGGCGCGCAGTGGTCCACGGGCGCCATGGCGGGCGTGGACCACAGGCTGTCGAAGCGCGCGCCGTCGCCAGTGCCCGGCGCCGTGCCACCGGCCACCATGGCCACGCTGCGCACCGCCAGTGCGCTGGGCAGGTGCTGCGGGACACCCAGCGCGCGGTCCACATGCCCGGAGCCCGCCCACAGCACCACGGTGCGCCCGGCGCTGGCCGACTCGGCCACCACGTGCGCCATGCTGCGGTCGCGTGCGATCTGCACCCGGGTCATGGCCGGGATCTGGCGCTCGGGCAGCAGCCCGCAGTGGCCCTCGCGGATGGCTTCTTCCTGCGCCTGGCGTGCCGCGGGCGCCAGCTGCGCGTCGAGCGAGACGTCGGCCATGGCCGTGCGCACCAGCCCCGCAGGCAGGTTGGCACCGACCACCGGCACGCCGGCCTGCACCGCCAGCCGGATCGCTGGCGCATAGCGCTCCCAGGGCCAGGCGCGCGTGTCCCAGGCCAGGGCCGTGCGGATCGCGGCGTCGTCCGCATCGCGTCCCAGGGCCACGGTGGTGGTGCCTTGCGGCGCCATCTCCAGCGCCAGGGCCGCCAACTGGCCGCGCGCGGCCAGCGCCTGCACCTCGGCCGCCACGCGCTCGGGCTGGCCGGGCGCATCGTGGGTTTCGCCGATCAGCAGCACGTCCGGTGCGGGCGCGCCCATGGCGGCGCAGCCGGCCAGCAGCAGGGTCAGCAGGGCGGCGGCGAAGGGGCGCCGCGCCGGGGAAACAGGGGAGGGCGCTTGCATGGACCGATACTATGCGGCTCTTCCTCCTCCCGCTGTCTTCCTTCTTCCGTGCCTGCTGTCGTCCGGGTCCTGCTGACATTGCTGCTGGCGCTTGCCGCGGCGCTGCTGTGCGTCGCCCTGCATACGCCCATTCCCTGGATGATCGGGCCGCTGGTGGCGACCGCGCTGCTGTCCATGGCCGGCGTGCCGACCGCCAGCGCCACGCCGCTGCGCAACGCCGCGCAGTGGACCATCGGCACGGCGCTGGGGCTGTACTTCACGCCCGCCATCACCGCCCTGGTGGCGGGCATGTGGTGGGCGATCCTGCTGGCCATCGCCTGGTCGCTGGCGCTGGGCACGCTGTTCGGGGCCTGGCTGCAGCGGGTGCATGCGCCGCGATTCGCGCAGTTCGGCGCAGGCCAGCTGCGCGCCACCACCTACTTCTCGGGGGCGATCGGCGCGGCCTCGGAGATGACGCTGCTGGCCGAACGTGCCGGCGCACGCACCGACCTGGTCGCCGCCAGCCACAGCCTGCGCATGGTGATCGTCACGCTGCTGGTGCCCTTTGCCATGCAGTGGAGCGGCCTGCACGGGCTGGACATGCTGCCGCCGGCGGTGCGCGACGTGCGCCTGCCCGGCCTGGCGCTGCTGGCCGTGGCGACCGGCGCCGGCGTACTGCTGCTGCGGCGCGCCGGCGGCACCAACCCGTGGTTCCTGGGGGCTCTGGTGGTATCCATGGGCATCACCATGAGCGGTACCGTGCTGTCCGCGGTGCCCGCATGGCTCACCAGTGCGGCACAGCTGTTGCTGGGTGTCAGCCTGGGGGTGCGCTTCACGCGCGAATTCGTGCATACCGCGCCGCGCTGGCTGGGCAGCATCGCCATCGGCACGCTGGGGCTGCTGGCGCTGTCGGCCGGGTTTGCCGTGCTGCTGTCGCAGGCCACGGGCCTGCACTGGGCCACCATGGTCCTCGGGACCTCGCCGGGCGGCATCACCGAGATGTCGATCACCGCCAAGGTCCTGCAGCTGGGCGTGCCGGTGGTGACCGCCTTCCAGGTGTGCCGGCTGATCGCCGTGCTGCTGCTGGTGGAGCCGGCCTACCGGCGCTTTTTCGGCGCCGGAAAGCACAACGCCACGGCATAGCCGTGGCGTTGCAGGGCCGCCGGGGCTGTCCCCGGCTGTGGGGCGGGTGGCTAGTGCACCAGCACCGGGTTCTGGGCCAGGCCGGCGTAGCTGTCCAGCGTGTCTTCCACCTCTTCCTGGGTGGGCGTGTTGCGCTGCCAGTCGAGGATGATCTGCTGGAACATCTCGGCCCACGAGCCGTCCAGGTACACCTCCTTGCCGGAGCGCTTGTCCACGATCTCGAAGCCGTGGCGTGCCAGCTGGGGCACGTCGGAGGTCGCCGTATCGTCGTCGCCCGCGTCCGGCACCATATGGACCACCACGAAGGAGTCGGAGTCATAGAGCATTTGCATGATGGCGTCCCTTTCTATCGGAGGTTACTGGTAGATAGCAACCTTGATGCCAGTTTCAAGTGTAGCGGTCGCAGCGGCCGGCTCTTTTTTCGGGGGCTTTCCCTGAATACAACGCAGCAGGCGCGGGTTTGGATTACGGATTTCCCATACTGCGCAATTTCTGGTCCACATAGTCGCCATTCTGCTGGGTGATGCGTATGCGCACCGGCAGGAAGCCCAGTGACGGCGCATACCAGACCTCCACCCGCGTGTCGTAGTCCTTGCGCGGCGCGCGGTCCAGGCGCACGGTGGCCAGCGGGCCCATGGGCAGCGCCAGTTCCTCGTGTTTGGCGACGGTGAAGAGCCAGTCCTCCGCATCGCGCGTGCCGACCGTCTGCACGGTGATGGCCGCGCCCTCGGGGTAGCGCGCCGGATCGCCTGCCATGAGCGCGCCCAGCTGCAGGAACACGCTCAGCCGGTCCTGCGCGCCCGGGGCCAGCGCCACCTCGGGTGCGTTGGAGCTGAAGACGATGCGTCCCTGGTCGTAGTCGAAGTGGGCGGCCTGCTCGCTGCGCCGCGGCTTGTCGCCAAAGCGCAACGGCTGCAGGCCCTGGGGCCCGACCCGGCCGGTGCTGGTCTGGGTGCGCGAGCCGATCAGGAAGGCGCTCACCTCCATCCAGAGCTCGTAGTTCTGACCATCCTGCTGCCAGCGCAGCTCCGACTTGGCATGCCAGGTGAAGCCCTTGGCAAAGCCTTCGGCGTCGTAGTACATGTGCGCCGGCGCGGGCAGGCCTACGGGCGGAGGAGGAGGGGCGGGCGGTGCCGGCGGCGGCGCCGGGAGATCGGCGGGCGGCTCGGGCGCCGCGGGCGTGGCCACGGTGGGCGCCGTGGCCGGGCCGATCACGGCTGATGCTATTGAATCCGTAGCATCGGGCCCAGGATTTTCCTGGGCTTGCTGTATTTCTGTCGGAGGTTCTTCTGGCGCCGGGGCTGGCTTGGGCGCGGGACGCGGCCGTGGCTTCGGAGGCGGCGGGGCGGGGGGCGGTGCCGGAGGCGCCGCCGGCGGCACCATGCGTGCCTCGAAGGGCACGGGCTTGTCCGCGTCCGGGGCGTCCGGCAGCCCGAACGGCAGCCAGTGCAGCGCCACCAGGTGCACCAGCAGCACGGCGGCGGTGAGGGCGGCCAGCGGCCGGATCGGGATGCCCATTGCCCGGTACCCGCCCTCAGGCGCCCGCAAAGCCCAGGTCGCGCGAGAGCAGTTGCGCCGCCGCGCGCAGCGGCGCCTCCACCGCGCCGCCCCACTCGGGGTCGAAGGTGGCAGCCGAGCCCAGCGTGACGATGCCCAGCACGATGTGGCCATCGGCATCGAACACAGGTGCGCAGAAGCCCACGATGCCGGGCAGCAGCGTGTCCACCACGCGCGCCGAGCCGCGCGTGCGCACCTCGGCAAACAGCCGCGCCGCCTCGGCCGCCGTGGCCGGTACGTCGGTGCGGCCCAGCTTGCGGGCGTGGGCGATCTCGTCCTTCAGCAGCGGCGCGATCGCCTCGGGCGGCAGCCACGCGGCAAAGCAGCGGCCGGTGGCCGAGGACAGCAGCGGCATCACGTCGCCCAGCCGCAGATTGGCGGTGACCGACTGCGGCGACTCTTCCCAGTGCACGATGGTCGGGCCGCGGTTGCCCCAGACGGCGATCGCCAGCGTGTGGCCTATGGCTTCCATCAGCGCCGGGATGCGCTCGCGCGCCAAGCGAACCGGGTCCAGCCGCGACAGCGCCGCCAGTCCCAGCCGCAGCGCGGCCGGGCCCAGGTCGTAGCGCGAGGTGCGCAAATCCTGAGCCACCAGGCCCAGGCGCTGGAAGCTCACCAGATAGCGGTGCGCCTTGGCCGCGCTCATGCCGGCCTCGGCGGCGGCGTCGCGCAGCATCAGCGGGCCGCGTGCGCGCGCCAGCGCATCCAGCAGCGCGAAGCCGACTTCCACCGACTGGATGCCTGCGCGCGCCTTGCCGGAGTCGTCGTCGGCCTCGTCGCCGACGCCATGGTTAAAGGGTTCGCCCGGGGCTTCCAGCCCCTGCCGCATTGCCACTAGAATCCCCGATCATTTCTTTTAGTTAAACAAGTTTAACTATACGTAATCGGACCGTGGTCCGAAACTGCCTACCACCACGGGGACTCCGCTCAATGAAACTCGCCACTTACAAGGACGGCTCGCGTGACGGCCAACTGGTCGTCGTCTCCCGCGATCTGGCTACGGCCCATTATGCGACCGGCACCGCGACCCGGCTGCAGCAGGTGCTGGACGACTGGAGCTTCCTCTCCTCGCAGCTGCAGGACCTCTACGACGACCTGAACGCCGGCCGCGCGCGCCACGCCTTTCCGTTCAACCCGGCCCAGTGCATGGCGCCGCTGCCGCGCGCCTACCAGTGGGCTGACGGCTCGGCCTACCTCAACCACGTGGAGCTGGTGCGCAAGGCGCGCAATGCCGAGGTGCCGCAGAGCTTCTATGAAGACCCGCTGATGTACCAGGGCGGCAGCGACGACTTCATCGGCCCGCGCGACGACGTGGTGGTGCCGTCGGAGGACTTCGGCATCGACTTCGAGGCCGAGATCGCGGTGGTCACCGGCGACGTGCCCATGGGCTGCACGCCCGAGCAGGCACTGGACGGCATCCGCCTGGTGATGATCGCCAACGACGTCAGCCTGCGCAACCTGATCCCGGCCGAGCTGGCCAAGGGCTTCGGCTTCTTCCAGAGCAAGCCGGCGACGGCCTTCGGCCCGGTGGCCGTGACGCTGGACGAGCTGGGCGACGCCTGGGACCACGGCCGCCTGAACCTGGTGCTGCAAAGCACCTGGAACGGCCGCAAGGTCGGCATGTGCGATGCCGGCCCGGAGATGACCTTCCACTTCGGTCAGTTGATCGCCCACATCGGCAAGACGCGCAACATCCGCGCCGGCAGCATCGTCGGCTCGGGCACCGTCAGCAACAAGGGCGTGGAGCAGAACGGCCGCATGGACTGGCCCAAGGGCTACAGCTGCATCGCCGAGAAGCGCTGCATCGAGACCATCCAGGACGGCGCGCCCAAGACCGCCTTCATGAAGTTCGGCGACACCATCCGCATCGAGATGAAGAACCGCAGCGGCCAGAGCATCTTCGGCGCGATCGACCAGAAGATCGCGCCGCCGGGCCAGCCCATCGCCACGGTATGAGCATCCGGGCCGGGGGTCCCGTGACAAACCTCGCAAAACCTCACAACACCTCACAGGAGACATTCGCATGCATCGCAGAACCGCTCTGGGCGCCCTCGCCGCCTCTGCCGCCGCCGCGGCCATTCCCGCATGGGCCCAGTCGTCCGACGCGGTGATCCGCTGGGTCGTGCCCTATCCGGCGGGCGGCGGCACCGACGTGCTGGCGCGCACCGTGGCCGAGGCCATGCGCGGCACGCTGGGCCAGCAGCTGGTGATCGACAACCGGCCTGGCGCCTCCACCAACATCGGCGCGCAGGCCGTCGCCACCGCGCGGCCCGACGGCCTGACCATCATGTCGGCCGACAACGCCTTGCTGGCCTACAACGAGCACCTGTTCCACAAGCTTCCGTTCAACCCGGACAGCAGCTTCAGCTATGTCGGCGGCATCAGCCGCTTCCCGCTGGCGCTGGTGGTGGCGCCGGGCTTCGAGACCAGGACGCTGAAGGACTTCATCGCCTACGCCAAGGCCAACCCGGGCAAGCTCAACTACGCCTCGCCCGGCAACGGTTCGCCGCACCACCTGGCGATGGAGATGTTCAAGAGCCGCACCGGCACCTTCATCACCCACATCCCCTACCGCGGCGCCGCGCCGGCCATGGCCGACGTCATGGGCGGGCAGGTGCCCTGCATGTTCCTGGACCTGGCCGCCGGCCTGCCGGTGATCCAGTCGGGCAAGGTGCGGGCACTGGCCATCGGCTCGGCCCGCCGCGCCGCGCTGCTGCCCGATGTGCCAACCCTGGCCGAGGCCGGCGTGCCCAATTCAGAGGTGTTCGCCTTCCAGGGCATCCTCGGCCCCGCGGGCCTGCCGCAGCCAATGGTGCAGCGACTCAACGGCGCGCTGAACCAGGCACTGGCCAGCGCCGCCGTGCAAAAGCGCATGGCTGATTTCGGCATGGAGGCGATGCCTGGTACACCCGAGCAGTTCCACACTTTCGCGCGGGCTGAAGCCAATCGCTGGGGCCCGATCATCCAGGCCACTGGAGTCAAGCTGGATTGATCAGTTGCAGAGCAGGCCATGCGCAGACATCCGCGGAACCGGCTCCGCCGGGCCGCTGGATGTGCCCCCTGCAAGGGGGTTGGCGAAGACGCGAAGCGCGCAGCCTGGGGGTTAGCGTGTATATACCTTGCGCGAGCCGTCCTCGAACAGCTCGTCGTCGCGCAGCAGGGCGCCGTCGGCGTCCCAGGTGCGCTCGCGGCTGATGCGGCCGCGGCTGTCGAAGACCGACTCGGACTTGAGCTTGCCCTGCATGTCGTAGCGCCGGTGCGTGCCGGTCGGCACCGGGGCGTAGCGGCCGGTGTCGATGTAGCGGCCTTCGGCGGCCAGCATGCCGTTGTCGTAGAACTCGCGCGTCTCCAGCACGCGGGTGGTGCCGGCCATGGTGTACTGCGCCTTGCTGCGGGGCTGGCCATTGAGGTAGTAGGTCGACTCGCTGCTGAGCTCGCCCTGGGTCCACAGCCGCTCACGGGTTAGCGCGCCGTTGGCGGCGAATTCCTGCTCGCGCTCGCGCACCGCCTTGCCGTTGTTGACCGCCCACAGCACCTCGCGGCGCTTGGCGCCATTGGGGCCGAAGCTGCGCTCCACGCGGCTGGTCAGAGTGACCTCTTCCTGCTGCGCGGGCAGGCCGTTGTCCTGGAAGGTCTCGTAGCGCAGGCGCTTGCCGGCGACAAAGGTGCCGCGGGCACGCACCGCGCCGCTCTCCGCCACGAAGGCCACGGTCGAGGTGCGCAGCGGGAAGCCGCAGAGCTTGGCGTCGTCCACCACCGGGGCCAGCACCGGCCGTTCCGCACAGCGCAGGCCGCGCAGTTCCCCGCGGGAGGTGAATTCGGCGTAGGCCAGCTCGCCCGTGGGGCCGTAGAAGCTCGCGCGCTGGAGCTGTCCATCCACATAGAAAGTGCGCGCCAGGCCGACCTGGCGGCCGTCGTCGTAGCTGGCCTCGCGCACCAGCTGGCCGTTGGCGGCGAACTCCTGGCTGCGGCCCTGCATGTTGCCGCGCTCGTTCACGCTGTACTCGCGCGACAGCTTGCCGGCGGTGTAGTAGCGCACCGCCCCCATGAACTTGCCGTTCTGCAGCTCCTGCTCGCGCACCGGCTGCCCGCTGTCGCGGTCGCGGCAGCGCATGGTGCCGCTCTTGCCCTGGGTGGTGTGGCCGTTGGCCGGGTTCACGGGCTCGCCGTTGAGTTCGCAGTCCTGCACGGCCCACGCGGTCCCGGCCGTCAGCGCCGCCAGGACGATCACTGCGCGACAGCCGATGTGGACACCGGATCGGGGACTCATCGACCGCCTCTCCCGTGCGCCTGGCTCTCTGGAACGTACTGCAAGACCATGGCGGCCGAGCTTATCAGCGGGTCCATCCCTTACCGGGACAGCGGGGCTATCGTTACATAGCGAGACATTTCGCCGCGACCGCCACAATGCCCGCGTGCACCGGGCCCGGATCGGACCGGGCTGCACGCTTTCCCCGCTGCGGCGGCACCCGCTCCAGCCGATCTCCAGAGGACTCTGCAATGCATACGAAGAAACCCGCAACATGGCTGGCCGCCGCGGCTTGCGCGCTCGGCCTGCTGGGCACCGCCCATGCCCAGCACGTGAAGGTGCAGGGCGCCTGGGTGCGCGCCAGCGTACCCGGCCAGAGCGGTACCGGCGGCTTCATGACACTGACCGCGCCGGTGGCGCTGCGCCTGGTGGGCGTGGCCACGCCGGTGGCCGCCACAGCCGAGGTGCACGAGATGCGCATGGACGGCGACGTCATGCGCATGCGCGCCGTCGATGGCCTGGACCTGCCCGCCGGCACGCCGGTGCAGCTCAAGCCCGGCGGCTACCACCTCATGCTCACCGGCCTGCGCCAGGCGCTGACCAAGGGCACGACCGTGCCGGTCACGCTGGTGCTGCGCGATGCCCAGGGCGCCGAGCACCGGCAGGCCCTGCGCCTGCCGGTGGCGGCCGCTGCACCGGCGGCCGCCACAACGCCACGAGGGGCTGTCGAGCACTCGCACCATGGCCACTGAGCGGGTGCGGTTGGAGTAAGCTGGCCGCCGACGTCCCGAGCGCGTGCACGGGGCGCACAGCCCATCTTTCTGGAGCGGTCATGAGCGATTCACCAGCGTTCGGTTTTGGCAATTTCGTCCCCGGATTCGACTTCCTGCAGACGCTGGTGCAGTCCGCGGCCAAGAGCGCTGCGCCGCGTCCGGGCGCCGGATCGGGCATGCCCGACTGGTCCAGCTGGATTGCGCCGACCATGAAGGTCGAGGACCTGGACAAGCGCATCAACGAACTCAAGACCGTGCAGTTCTGGCTGGAGCAGAACGCCCGCGCGCTGGCGGCCACCATCCAGGCGCTGGAGGTGCAGAAGATGTCGCTCGCCACCCTGCGCAGCATGAACGTGCAGGTGGGCGACCTGGCAGCGGCTTTCGGCCTGCATGCCGGGGCGCCCGCCTCCGCGCCCGCACCATCGGCCAGCGGCCCCTACGACGACATGTACACCGCGCGGCCGGCCGCCGAGTCCGCTGCCCCGGCGGCGCCCGCGCAGGAGGCCGCCGCGCCGCCTGCCGCTGCCCCTGCCGCGGCGCCGGGCGTGGTCGATCCGCTGCAGTGGTGGAACGCCCTGACCGGGCAGTTCCAGCAGATCGCCGCGACCGCCATGCAGGACGCCGCGCGCCACGCCAAGGACATGCCCATGGCACAGATGGCCGACGCCACGCGCCAGGCCTTCGATGCCGCCGGGCGCATGGCGGCCGATGCCATGAAGGACGCGACTGAAGGGCGGAGCGGGAAAGCCCCGACTCCCCCGCCTGCCAAGAAGCCGGCGGCGCCACGCGCGGCCACCAAGACTGCCGCCAAGTCCGCAAGGCCTGCCGCCTCCAAGGGCTGGGCCGCCGCGGCTGCTCCGCGCGCTGCCGCGGCCCCGCCGGCACCCCAGGCGCCGGCCAAGCGGCCACGCACCTCCACCGCTGCGGCAGCGCCGGCCTCGCCGACGGGCCGTGGCCGCAGCCGATGAAACTCTTTCCCTACGCCCACGCCACCCATCCCCAATGGCGCATGGCTGTCGGCCTGGTGCTGGCGCAGCTGCGCGCGCAGATGGCGCTGCCCGACCATGCGGCAGCGCCCTCGCTGGGCATCGTCTACATCACCGACCACTACGTGGCCGAGGCCGAAGCCATCCTGGAAACCCTGGGCGCTGAACTGCCCGAGGTCATCGACTGGGCCGGCACCGTGGGCATAGGCGTATCGGCCAACAACGCCGAGTACTTCGACGAGCCCGCGCTGAGCGTGATGCTGTGCGACCTGCCCCCCGAGCACTACCGCGTCTTCTCGGGCGTGGCGCCGCTGGGGTCGCTTGCCACCGGCAGCTTCCAGGCGCACACCGCGCTGCTGCATGCCGACGCGCACCTGCCCGACCTGCCCGACCTGATCGCCGAGCTGGCCGAGCGCACCGCCACCGGCTACCTGTTCGGTGGGCTGGCCGCCAGCCGCAGGGGCAGCGTGCAGTTCGCCGTTGGCGGCAACGGCAACATCCGCGGGCAAGGGGCCGCCAGCGGCGTGTTCCAGGGCGGCCTGAGCGGCGTGGCCTTCGGTGACAGCATCGCGCTGGTGTCGCGCGTGACCCAGGGCTGCCGACCGGTCGGGGCCGTGCACCAGATCACCGGCGCGGAGGACAACGTCATCACCGGGCTCGACGGCGAGCCTGCCCTCGACGTGCTGCTGCGCGAGCTGGGCGTGTCGCTGGAGCGCTCGCCCGAGGCGCTGGCTGCCGTGCGCGCCACCCTGGTCGGCCTGCAGTCGGCAGAGGACGGCGCGGCCAGCGATCTGGTTGGCCGTACCGGCCACTTCGGCGTCGATACGCGGGTGCGCCACATCATCGGGCTCGATCCGGCGCGCCATGGCGTGGCGGTGGCCGAACGCGTGGCACCCGGCATGCGCATGGCGTTCTGCCAGCGCAACGCCCAGGCGGCGCGGGCCGACCTGGTGCGCATCTGTGCCGAGATCCGCGAAGAGCTGGAGCCCGAGGAGATGCCGCTGGCCACCGCCGCGGCGCTCGCGGCGCCGGAAGCCGAGTCCGCCCCGCATCTGGCGCGGCGCATCGCCGGGGCCATCTACGTCAGCTGCGCCGGCCGCGGCGGCCCGCACTTCGGCGGCCCGAGCGCAGAGCTGCAGATCGTGCGGCACGCGCTGGGCGACGTGCCCCTGATCGGCTTCTTTGCCGGCGGCGAGATCGCGCGGCACCACGTGTACGGATACACCGGGGTGCTCACGGTGTTCGTGGGGGGATAGGCGCCGGCAGGCGTGCTATCGAATGTGAAGCATGAAGCCCAGGTAGATCCTGGGCTTCATGCCATTTTGGTTCGGAATCAGGCCTTGCCGTAGGTCGAGTCGAAGCGCTGCTGCAGGTAGGCCTGGGCCGTCACCGGCGCGTAGCGCGGCGCCTCGCCATCTGGCACGCAGGACGGGATGGCCTGCACCATCGCCTCGGGGTTCGGGTCCAGGAAGAAGGCGATCGAATAGCGCTCGTGCGGCGGCCGCACCACGCGGTGCGGCGTGGACGCGTAGACATCGTTGGTCCAGCGCATCAGGCAGTCGCCGATGTTGCAGATGAAAGCGCCGGGCAGCGTGGGGGCGTCCAGCCACTGGCCGTCGCGGCGGCGTACCTGCAGGCCGGCCACGCCGTCGGTGGCCAGCAGGGTCACGTTGCCGTAGTCGGTATGCGTGCCGGCGCCGGCCTGGCCGGGCGGCGCGCCGTCCAGCAGCGTGGGGTAGCGCAGCAGGCGCAGCGTGGCCTGCGGGCGATCGACCTTGTCGGCGAAGAAATCCTCGGGCAGCCCCAGGTCGGTGGCAAAGGCGGTGTGCAGGCGCTGGCCCACGGCCAGCACGGCATCGAAGTACGCCTGCACGCGCGCGTCCCAGCCCGGCAGGAGAGGCCAGATATTGGGCGGCCGCGTGGCGCCGTCGGTCCAGATCAGGTTGAAAGCCTCTTTCAGGTCGGCGGCGGTCTTCTCGTCCAGCGCCTCCACGCCCAGGCCCACATAGCCGCGGTTGTGGCCGTGCCGGGCAATGGCCAGCTCGCGCTTGGCCGCGGCCGGCAGCGCGAAGACCTCGTGCGCGGCGGCAAAGGTGTCGGCCACCAATGCGGGCGGCACGCCATGGCCGGTGATGAGGAAGAAGCCGGTGCCGCGGCAGGCGGCGCCGATCTGCGCCGCCACCTGTTGCCGCGCGGCGGCGTCAGGGGAGGCGAGGGGGGCAATGTCGATGACGGGGATGTCGTGCTGCATGGGCGTGATTGTCCATCCGTATCAGCGCCCCATATCCAATACAGGAGGCTGCGGAGCAGGCCGTGCGCAAACATCCGCGGAACCGGCTTCGTCGGGCCGCAGGATGTGCCCCCTGAAAGGGGGTTGGCGAAGACACGAAGTGCGAAGCCTGGGGCTCAAGCCTCGGACTCATGCCAGTGCTGAAGCAGGCGCCGGCCGATGGCGCTCACCACCAGGAAGAACAGAAAGCCCAGCAGCGTGGCGGCGATCACCTCGGCGAACAGCAGCGCGGTGTACATGCGGCCCTGCGCGAACACGATCTGCACGCCCAGCCCGCCCTGCGCGTTGCCCGAGCCGATGATGAATTCGCCCACGATGGCGCCTATCACCGACAGGCCGGCAGAGATGCGCAGCCCGGCCATGATGCTGGGCAGAGCACTGGGCAGGCGCAGCTTCCAGAAGGTGGTGACGCGGCTCTTGCTGTGCAGCGCGAACAGCTCCACCAGCGTGCGCGAGGTGGAGCGCAGCCCCAGCAGCGTGTTGTTGACGATGGGGAACAGCGACATGATGAAGCTGATGATCACCACCGACAGCTCGTTGTAGCCGAACCAGAGCACGATCAGCGGCGCGATGGCCACCACCGGCACCGTCTGCAACAGTACCGCATACGGATAGATGCTGCGCTCCAGCAGCCTGGACTGGCTCAGCACCGCCGCCAGCGCAATGCCGCAGACGATGGCCAGCAGGTAGCCCAGCGTTGCTTCCTTGAGCGTGGCCAGCGTCGCCAGCAGCAGCGTGCCGGCGTTCTCGGCCACTGCTGCGCCTACTTCCTGCGGGCCGGGCAGCAGGTAGCCCTTGCCGGCGTAGACGGTGGCCGACAGCAGCCACCAGGCGGCGATGCCCAGCAGGGCCACCGCCAGCACCGGCAGCGCGGCCAGGGCGCTGTCGCGCAGGCGTGAAGAGGGTGTGGAGGTGCTCATGCCGTGGCCTCCGCCACTGCCTTGCGCCGCAGCGCGGCGGTGACGCGGCCGGTCAGCTCCGCAAACTCCGGCGTGGCGCGCAGCTCGGGCGCGCGCGGGAAGGCGAAGGGCACGTCCACCACTTCGACGATGCGCCCGGGCCGCGCCGACATCACCACGATGCGGGTGGACAGGAACGCCGCCTCGTGCACGTTGTGCGTGACCATCGCGCCGGTGAAGCCCGACTGCTGCCAGAGTGCGGATAGTTCTTCCTGCAGCACCTCGCGCGTGAGTTCGTCCACGGCGGCCAATGGCTCGTCGAGCAGCAGCAGCGCCGGCCGCAACGCCAGCGCGCGGGCCAGCGACAGCCGCATGCGCATGCCGCCCGACAACTGGTGCGGGTAGCTGGCCTCGAAGCCGGCCAGGCCCACCAGTTGCAGCGCCTCGCGCGCACGGGCGGTGCAGTCGGGGCCGCGGTAGCCCTCCAGTTCCATCAGCAGCTCGGCATTGCGCAGCACCGTGCGCCAGGGCAGCAGCGCGGCTTCCTGGAACACGAAGCCGGTGGCGGTAGCGCCTGGCCGGTCGACCGTGCCGCTGCTGGGTTCGACCAGGCCTGCCAGGATGCGCAGCAGGGTCGATTTGCCACAGCCCGAGGGCCCGACGATGGTGACGAACTCGCCGGCCGCAAGCGCAAGGTCGGTCGGCGCCAGCGCCTGCAGGCCGGTGGCATAGGTCTTGGAGACGCCGCGCAGCGCAACGCTGGCGCCACGCGCTGCAGGGCTGGTCACGGCGCGCATCCCGTGACCAGGCTGCGGTCGTAGGCCTGCTTCTCGTCGAAGCTGGCGGGCAGGAAGCCCACGCTCTTCAGCTGGCCCGCCAGTTCCTTCCAGCGTGCGTCCTGCATGCAGCCGATCCGGCCCAGGTCGTGCGAGATCAGGTTCTCGATCATGTCCTTGTTGGCCGCGTCATAGATGGCGGGCGATATCTGCTTGTTCATGCCGGTCAGCAGCGGCTTCAGTCCGCCCGGGTTGCGCACATAGTTGCTCCAGCCCTTCTGCACCGCGGCGATGGTGGCCTTCACCAAGGCCGGGTTCTTCTGGATCATTTCATCCGTGGTGAACAGCACGTTGTACGGCCGGTAGCCGAGCGAGGCCACGGTGATCTGCTGCACGTCGATGCCGGCCTCGGCCATGCGCGCGGGCAGGTAGAGCGAGTAGCCCTGCTGCACCATTTTCGGGTCGTTGCGGAACAGGCTCAGGTCGCCGCTCACCGGCAGCTCGCGCACGCTGGCCAGCTTGTACTGTTTCTTGGTCCATTCCCAATAGGCGCTGCCGATGTTGACGGCAAAGCTGCGGCCCTGCAGGTCAACTATGCCCTTCACGGCCGGGTCGCGGTGGTAGACGAAGGCATAGGGCACGTAGTCCAGGTGCGCGAACACGGCCTTGACCGGCGCGCCGCGCAGGCGCGCCAACAGCACGTCGTCGGCGTTGCCGATGCCGAACTCGGCCTGCCCCGAGGCCACCTGCGGAATGGTCTGGATCTTGGGGCCGCCCTGCAGCACCGTGATCTTCAGGCCCGCGTCCTTGCCGAGCTGGTCTTCCTGCGCCTGCCAGTAGCCGGCCTGGTCGGGCTGCGCGAACCAGTTGGTGAGGATGCGTACCGGTTTGCCGTCCTGGGCGAAGGCCGCGGTGGACAGGGCTGCGAGCAGCGCAAGGGCGATGCGCCGGGTGGTGGTCGTCATGGAATGGGTCCTTTCAAAAATCGTGCCGTATGAGTCGTCCCAGGCGCTCAGCGCCACCTGCAGCGCCGACAGCCCAAGGCGCAGAAGGCCGTGGAACAGGCCAGGCCGGGACATCCGCGGAACTGGCTTTGCCAGGCCGCTGGAGAGGCCTTGCAGGCCGCGCCGGGCCAGTGGCCCGGCCCTTCGCCAGTCTCGAAAGGTCCACCGGACCTTTCGTGTATGGGCTCAGCCCCCTGCAAGGGGGTTGGCGAAGACGCGAAGCGCGTAGCCTGGGGGTGTTTCACTTCAGCGCGCGAGCCAGGGCAACTGGTGGTCGAAATAGCGGAAGGTCTGGAACACGCTGTTGAGCCGCCCCGGGCCCGTCTTGCGCGCGGCCTCGTCGGGGTATTCGTCGAACCAGGGAATCACGTATTCCCACACCACCTCGCCTGCGGGCGTCACCTCGAACAGCCGGCCGGTGGCAGATTCCGTGATGTGGGTATTGCCGTTGGGCAGGCGCTGGGCATTGCCCATGAAGGCGGTGTAGAAGGAATTGACCATCTCGTCGGCGTATGACCACACGACTTCGTTCGTGGCCGGGTCGATCTCCACCACGCGTGAGAACGCCACATGGCTGCCGCTGCGGAAGTTGCCGTTGTCGAAGGCCAGGATGCGGCCATTGTCCAGCGGCACCGGGGCGTGCTGGTGCGACACCACGCTGGGCGGTATGTGCAAGCGCGCGCTGCCGCTGGCCTTGTCCACACCGATGATGCCGCTGGTGGTGCGCAGGCTCATCAGCACCGTGCCGTCGGCCATCACGCCCAGCCCGTTGACCAGCGGCCAGTGGTAGCGGCCAAAGCCGGGGTGGATGGGGAAATCCTCCGGCGCCAGGTGCTCCCAGGCCTTCCATTCCCAGACCAGTTCGCCGGCGCGGTTCACCTCGCGGATTACGTCGCCGACCATCGTCTCGTCGTCGCCGTGCGCGGTGCCGCCGGGCACACGCGCGGCAAAGCCCTTTGGCACGGGTGCGCAGGCGGCGTACAGCAGGTTGCCGTTGGGCAGCCACTGCGCGTCGTGGTGGTGGGCCGGGTCTTCGTAATGCCAGACCACCTCGCCTGTGGGCGTGACCTCGGAGAAATCGCCGCCATGCCACATCGACCAGGCAGGGTAGCGGTCTGGCGAATCGGCGTGGTTGCCGTTGTAGCCCAGGTTGCCGTTGGGCAGGATCACCGCGTGGCGGCCGGCGCGCAGCGGCATCTTCCACTCGTGCACCACGGCGCCGTGGATGTCCACCAGGTAGACATGGCCGCGCGCGGTCTGTGGCGCGATCAGGGTGTAGCCACCGGCGCTGAGCGCCGGGTCGTGGGCGATCAGCCCCACGCCGCGGCGGCGGATGGTGATCTGGTCGACGGTGCTGGGCATGCGAGTCCTTCCAAAAGAGAGCGCCGCAGCGGTCCACCAGCGGCAATGCCTGCACTCTAGGCATTCCCTCCTGTTCGGAATATCGGTTTGTTTTTGATGGCCTGTATGGAAAAGTCTTACAGTCACGCCATGCCACTGCTGTCCCAGTCCCTGCGCTGCTTCGACGAGGTGGCGCGCCGCGGTTCCCTGCGCAAGGCGGCCGAGACCCTGCACCTGACCGCCGCCGCCGTGCACCAGCAGGTGCTCAACCTGGAGGCACAGGTGGGCACGCCGCTGTTCGACCGGCTCGCCAAGGGGATGCAGCTCACCGCGGCGGGGGAGATCATGGTGGCGTCGGTACGGCGCAGCCAGCGCGACCTGGACCACGCGTTGTCGCAGGTGGAAGACCTGCGCTCGTTGCGGCGCGGCCACATCCACCTGGCCGTGTCGCCCTCGTCTGCAGAACATCTGATCCCGCAGGCCATGCAGGCCGCCATGCAGCGCTACCCGGGCGTGACCTACAGCGTGCGTTCGGGCACCGGCGAGCAGATCCTGCGCTGGGTGGCCGCGGGCGAGGCCGACATCGGCTTCTGCCTGCGCCGCCGCCCGCCGCCGGGCGTGGAGGAGGGGCGCGCCTGGCCGCAGCAACTGGGCCTGGTGGCGGCGCCCGGCCATCCCCTGGCTGTGCCCACCGGCAAGCCGCTGCGGCTGCGCGACTGCCTGGAGCAGCCGTTGATCCTTATGGCGCAGGGCACCGAGCTGCGCGCCATGATCGACCAGATCGACGCGCGCGAGCACCGCACGGCGCGCCCGCTGGTGGAGACCAGTTCGGTCGCCATGGTGTGCCGGCTGGTGGCCAGCGGCATGGGTGTCGGCTTCCTGATCCCCGAGAACGTCGCCGAGGACGTGGCCGCCGGCCGCCTGGCCTGGCGCCCGCTGGCCGATACGGGGGCGCGCTCGCACAGCTGCCTGTTCCAGCGCAGCGGCCAGGCCACCTCGGTGGCGGTGGGCATGTTCCTGCAGTACCTGGAGGCCGAGATCGCCACGATCCGTGCCCGCCTGGGCGATACCGAGCCTACGCCGCTGGCGCTGGATGCCTTCGCGACTTGACGCCTGCTCCGCGGCCTCCTGCGGGGGCTCTTACGCGGCAGCGGTCGCAATGCGCGGCACTGCGCGTTCCATGCCGGTGAAGGCGAAGTCCACTTCCGGCGCCAGCCCGCTCACGATGCGCGCGATCGACTTGCCCGAGCCGCAGGCGTGCGTCCAGCCCAGCGTACCGTGGCCGGTGTTGAGGAACAGGTTGCCCAGCTTGGTGCGGCCGATCAGCGGCACGTTGCTGGGCGTGGCGGGCCGCAGGCCGGTCCAGAACTGCGCCTGCGAGGCATCGCCAGCGCCGGGGAACAACTGCTCCACGCGGCGCACGATGGCCTCGCAGCGCACCGGGTTCAGGTTGCGGTCGTAGCCGTTGAGCTCGGCCGTGCCGGCAATGCGCAGGCGGTCGCCCTCGGGTGTGGTCAGGCGCGAGAACACCAGCTTGAATTCGTCATCGGTCAGCGACACCTGGTGCGCGCGCGAGGCGTCCAGCACCGGCATGGTCACCGAGTAGCCCTTGGCCGGGTAGATCGGCAGGCGGATGCCCAGCGGCGCGGCGATCAGCGGACTGAACGAGCCCATGGCCAGCACGAAGGCATCGCCGTGGATGCGCTGGAAGCGGCCCTCGGCGTCGGTCACCTCCACGTGGTCGATGCGGCCACCGACCTCGCGCAGCGCGGTGATGGTGTGGCCCATGCGGAACTGCACGCCGGCCTCGGCCGCGCGCTGCGCCAGCGCCCGGGCGAACTGGTTGGCGTCGCCCGATTCGTCCTCGGCGGTGAAGGTGGCGCCGGTCAGCTGCGGGCGGATATGGGCCAGTGCGGGCTCGATGCGCACGGCCTCGTCGGCCGAGATCACGCGGCGGTCGCAGCCCAGCTCGCGCATCTGGCGCGCCGGCGCTTCGGCGCCATCGAATTCCTTCTGGCTGGTGTAGAAGTGCAGGATGCCCTGGGTGCGCTGGGCGTACTCCAGGCCCAGTTCGGCGCGCAAGTGCTGCAGCGTTTCGCGGCTGTAGGTGCCCAGGCTGACAATCTGCTCGATGTTGTGGCGCGTGCGCGCCGGTGTGCATTCGCGCAGGAACTGCAGGCCCCAGAGCCACTGGCGCATGTCGGCACGGATGCGAAACAGCAGCGGTGCGTCTTCGCGCGCCAGCCACTGCAGCACCTTGAGCGGTGCTGCGGGATTGGCCCAGGGCTCGGCGTGGCTGACCGATATCTGGCCGCCGTTGGCAAAGCTGGTTTCGGCGGCCGGCGTGGCCTGGCGGTCGATCACCGTGACCTCGTGGCCAAGCTGCTGCAGGTAATGGGCAGAGGTGATGCCGAGAAGGCCGGAGCCGAGGACGATGGCACGCATGGCGAAATCCTTTCAGGGTTTCTGCAAGGGGTGCGCGCACGGTTGCGGGAACGAATGAAGCAACCGGACGCACGCATCCCGTTGCCGCTCCCCCTGTCCTCGGTACCTGAGAGATTCACCCCGCAACGGTTGCGGGGCTTGCTCCTTCGGTGCGTGGCGGGCAGCCGCCATGGGACATGGGGCGCGCCGCAACGTCTCTCCAGACGGCATGTGACTGATGTTGCAGTACCAGGCCGTGTACGGGACGGCCCACCTGAGCGTTCATGGGAGTTTGCGCCTTCGGTGGAATGGCGTGGCCGCCATTCGCTCTCCTGCTGCCCTCGATTCTACGGTGCCCGCGGCCGCACTGCCAAGCCGCGGCTGCATGCCGGCTCAACGGCGGTACGGGTCGTTCGGACGGCGGTCGAAGCGGTTGGGCACGCCGTCGCCATCGCGGTCCCATCCGCCGCGCTGCATTTCCCAGCGGCCGCCGCGCTGCACCCAGACCGGCTGGCGGTAGTGGTAGCCGGGGCGCGACTGCAGCCAGACGCCTCGCACCCACACATGGCGTCCGCCGCGCCACTCCCAGTGGCCTGGGGCCCAGACCATGCCGCGGCGCGGCGGCGGCACGACCTCGGCCCGCGGCGGGGGTGGTGCGACCTGGACGAAGACCTGCGCCTGTGCCGCCGTGGGCAGTACGGCTGCGCCCAGCGAGAACACGGCCAGCGATGCGGCGAGGGCGGACTGGGCGATGCGGCGATGGTTCTTGGCGGTCATGGGACTCTCCTTGTCGTGAATCGAGTCTCGATCCTCGCCAGTCCGTGTCAAGTCTCTGTAGGCGACGCGCTAAATAGTGTGTGCTGGTGTGACTACGCACGCCGCAGGGCGGTGAAGGCCGCAAGTTCCCAGCGCCTCGTCGCCAGCAGCAGGGTGTAGCCCTCGCGGTCGGCGTCGGCGAGTTTCTGGTCGGTTTGGTGCTGCTGCGCGAAGTCCTGCGCCACGCGCTGCATGCGTTCGAAGAAGGCCGGCGCCAGGGCGCGGCTGACGCTGCCATGCACCAGCAGCAGGCCTTCGCCGGGGCCGTCGAAGCCGCCGCTGAAATAGTCGAGCACCGCATGCTCGCGGAAGTAGTCCATCACCGGGCCGTGCGGTTGCCAGCGGAAGGTCTTGGCGAGCTTGAGTCGGTAGCGGTTACCGGGCCGCAGCTCGATGATGCCGATGCGGTCGAGCTGTGCCAGCGCGCGGATGGCCTCGGCCTCGGTCACGCGGTAAGCGGTGACCACCTGCTCCAGCGTCCATTGGCTCAGCACGCTGATGGCCATGAGCAAGAGCGTGCGGTCGGCGACGACGGCACGCTCCTGTTCCAGTGTCAGGCGATCGGTCAGCGGCTGGGCATCGGCCACGCGGCGTGCCAGTTCGGCGAAGTCCAGCCGCAGCGCGCGGCAGATCGCATCGACGCGCGACAGCGGCATGTCGCCCTTGGCGAGCATGCGCTTGACGCTGGATTCGGCCATGCCCAGGGACTTTGCCAGGTCGGCATAGGTCATGTGGGCGGCCTTGAGTTCCTTCTTCAGCGCAGCGACGAGATCGGCGGTGGTGCTCATGCCGCCGATTGTGTCGCGGCGGGGATCAGCCGCGTTCGTCCTGCTGCAGCGTGCCGTTGTGCATGGCGGCCAGCACCTGCGACCTGACCTGGGCGCGGGTCAGCATCGACGGAGCGGTGTGGAGCACCGGCAGGCCGTAGGCATCTCCCACTTCCAGCTCGCCGGCTGCGCGGGCGCGCTGCAGCTCGGCCACCACCTGGGCACGGGTCACGGTCGATGCGGGCGTCTGGATGGCGGGCATGCCGTAGGCTTCGCCGGCATCGAGTTCGCCAGCGGCACGGGCACGCTGGAGTTCTGCGACGACGCTGGCACGGGTCAGCGGCGCGGCCGTGGAGGCCTCCTGGGCGAAGGCGGTCTGGCCGGCGGCCAGGGCGATGAGGGAAGCGGCGATGAGGGTACGGGTGTTCATGGCAGTGTCTTTCAAGAACGGTTCAACGAGTGGGCCGTATCGGTGAGGCGCCTTCGCGCCGTCTTGTACGGTCCGTTTTCGCCGAGGGCTCGAAAGCGATGCGGCGATGGATGAACTGTAGAAGCCGTTCCTCGTTAGATAAACAGCATTCCCGGCGACGCTTCGTTGCTGATTCCGGAACAAAGCCCGTGCCCTGAAGGCCTTCCTGCACAATCCGCCGCACGCACGGGCCGCGACCGTGCCCTTTCGCTGCCTGGAGCTTCCGCATGCCCGATACGCTTCCCACGCCGGCCGACGCGCCGGTGCACCCGAACCAGTTTGCGCTGCTGCGCCAGCGCCGCTTCGCCCCCTTCTTCTGGACACAGTTCGCGGGCGCGGCCAACGACAACCTGTTCAAGTTCGCCTTCACGGTGCTGGTGACCTACCAGCTCAGCGTGTCGTGGATGCCCCCCGCCATGGCCGGGCTGGTGATCGGGGCGCTGTTCATCCTGCCCTTCCTGCTGTTCTCCGCCACGTCGGGGCAGCTGACCGACAAGTACGACAAGACCCGCATGATCCGGTTCGTCAAGAACCTGGAGATCGGCATCATGCTGCTGGCAGCAGCCGGCTTCCTGCTGGGCAACGTACCGGTACTGCTGGCCTGCACCTTCCTGATGGGCCTGCATTCCACGCTGTTCGGGCCGGTGAAGTTCGCCTACCTGCCGCAGGTCCTGCATGCGCGCGAACTGACCGGCGGCAACGGGATGGTGGAGATGGGCACCTTCGTCGCGATCCTGCTCGGCAACGTGGCAGGCGGCCTGCTGGTCGCCGTGCCGCAGGTGGGACATGCCTGGGTGGCGGGCGCCTGCGTGGCGCTGGCGCTGGCCGGGCGCGCGGTGGCACAGGCCATCCCCCCGGTGCCGGCCACGGACCCGCAGCTCGTCATCAACTGGAATCCGCTGAGCGAGACCTGGCGCAACCTGCAGCTCGCGCGGCGCAGCCCGGTGGTGTTCCGCTCGCTGCTGGGCATCAGCTGGATGTGGTTCTTCGGTGCGGTGTTCCTGAGCCAGTTCCCGAGCTTCGCGAAGGAGGTGCTGCACGGCGACGCGCATGTGGCCTCGCTGCTGCTGGTGGTGTTCTCGATCGGCATCGGCGTGGGCTCGCTGCTGTGCGAGGTGCTGAGCCGCCGCCATGTGGAGATCGGCCTGGTGCCGGTGGGCGCCATCGGCATGAGCGTGTTCGCGGTGGACCTGTACTTTGCCGCACGCGGCCTGCCGGCCGCCGCGGAGATGGGCGTGGGGGACTTCCTGGCGCGCCCTGCGCACTGGCGCGTGATGGCCGACCTGGCGCTGCTGAGCCTGTTCGCAGGGCTCTACAGCGTGCCGATGTACGCGCTGATCCAGCTGCGCAGCCAGCCCACGCACCGCGCGCGCATCATCGCCGCCAACAACATCCTCAATGCGCTGTTCATGATCGCGAGCTCGCTCATCGCCGGCGCCCTGCTGGCGGCTGGGTTCAGCGTGCCGCAGATCTTCCTGTTCACCGGCCTGGCCAACGCCGTCGTCGCGGCCTATATCTTCCTGCTGGTGCCCGAGTACCTGCTGCGCTTCATCGCCTGGGTGGCGACGCACTTCGTGTACCGCTTCCAGATCCGTGGCGAGGAGCAGATACCGACCGAGGGTCCGGCCGTGCTGGTGTGCAACCACGTGAGCTTCGTCGATCCGGTGCTGATGATGGCGGCCAGCCCGCGGCCGATCCAGTTCGTGATGGACCACCGCATCTTCGCCACCCCGGTGCTGGGCGGCTTGTTCCGGCTGGTCAAGGCGATCCCGATCGCCCCGCAGAAGGAGGACGCCGCCGTCTACGCCGCCGCCTTCGAACGCGTCGCGCAGGCCCTGCGCAATGGCGAGCTGGTGGCGATCTTCCCGGAAGGCAGCATCACCCAGGACGGCGAACTGCAGCCCTTCAAGGGCGGCATCATGAAGATCCTGGAGCAGGCCCGGGCCGATGGCCTGCAGGTGCCCGTGGTGCCAATGGCGCTCAGCAACCTGTGGGGCTCGTTCTTCAGCCGCATCGAATTGCGCGGCGGACGGCGCACGGCAATGGTCAAGCCGTTCCGCCGCGGTATCTTCAACCGCGTGGGGCTGGCGGTGGGGATGCCGGTGCCGCCCGATCGGGTCCAGCCCGCCGAGCTGCAGGCCGACGTGGCCCGCCTGCTCGGCCAGACGGCGGGTTGACCTACTCGATCGTCGCGCCCGACTCCTGCACGATGCTGCGCCACTTCTGGTAGTCGTTGCCCAGCAGCTGCGAGAACTGCTCAGGCGTCATCGCCTGCGGTTCCGCGCCCTGGCCGTGGATCGCGGACTGCACGTCCGGCATGGCCAGCAGGCGGTTCACCTCCGCGTTCATGGTGTTCACGATGTCCTTGGGCGTGCCGGCCGGCATGAACAGGCCATACCAGGTGCTCACGTCGAAATCCTTGAAGCCGGATTCGGCCACCGTGGGCACGTCAGGCAGCGCGGTGCTGCGGCGCGCCGAGGTCACGGCCAGCGGGCGCAGCTTGCCGGCCTTGATCTGGCCCATGGCCGAGGGCACCGAGGACACCATCAGGTCCACATTGCCTGCCAGCACGTCCATCATGGCCGGGTTGGATCCCTTGTAGGGCACGTGGCGGATCTTGATGCCGGCGGTGTTCTTGAAGATCTCGCCCGCCAGGTGGATGGTCGTGCCGTTGCCGGGCGAGCCATAGGTGATGGTGTCGGGCGCGGCGCGCGCGGCGCTCACCACGTCGGCCAGCGTCTTGAAGCGCGAGTTGGCGGCGGTGACGATGATCACCGGCGTATAGGCTACATGGGCGACGGCCACCAGGCTCTTGGTCGGGTCGTAGCTCAGGTTCTTGTAGAGCCAGGGCGCGACGACCATGTTGTCCTTCTGGCCCATCACCATGTCGTAGCCGGTGGGTGCGGCCTTGGCGGCCTCCGCGATGCCGATGGTGCCGCCCGCGCCGCCGCGGTTGTCCGGGATCACCGACCACTTGCTGACCTCGGTGAGCTTGTTGGCAACCAGGCGCGACAGGATGTCGGTGCCACCGCCGGGCGGGAACGGCACGATCAGCCGGATCGGCTTGGTGGGGTAGGTCTGGGCCTGCGCGGCCACGGTGAATGCGAGGGCTGCGAGCGCCAGCATCTTGCGGATCATGGGAGTCTCCTGGGCGGGTTTTTCGGCTGTCGCGGGCCGGCGGGCGGCATGCGAGCCGGGGAGTGTGCCGCAAAACCGGCGGCGGGCGCCATGCCATTGGAAGACGGGTCTCCGCCCTCCGTGGGGTATTGGGTATCTCTTGGTAATACTGAAGGATCCGCATTCTGTGATGGGTTCAGAATTTTGACCCTGCTTCAGGGGTTGCGCGGCACCATCCGCCCACCTCAACCCCTGGAGACTTCCGATGCAAGCCCCCCGCCCCGCTCCCATTGCTGCCAACGCCCCCCGCCGCGATACCCGCGCCTGGCAATTGCAGGTCTGGGCCTCGTTCGCGGTGGCGGCCTTTCTGTGCGGCACTGGCCTGGCCTGGCTGCCGGGGCAGAGCCTGGACCGGGCCTTCATGGTGATGGGCTACGTGTTCTGCCTGTCGGCGGTGTTTGTGCTTGCCAAGTTCGTGCGCGACCGGGAGGACGCTGCCGGCAGCGATACGCCGCTGTGGGGCCTGGTGGTCTGGGGCGGTTTTGCCGTGGCCATGGGTCTGACCGCCTGGGGCCTGCTGCGCATGGCGATCGACCCGACCTACAAGGCCTTCTTGGCGGTCGCCTGGCTGTACCTGGTGTCCTCCGCCTTCACGCTGGCCAAGATGCTGCGCGACCGGCACGAGGCCGACCTGGCCCGGATTGAAGAAGCCTGAATCTACCCACGCCAAGGAATTCACCATGAAAACGCTTGTCACTTTTCTGCGCCGGGGTGCGGTGGTCGCGGGGCTTGGTCTGGCACTGACCTTGCAGGCCGCGCCGGCCCGGGCGCAGAGCGAGGCGTCTGCCGCGCTGTCGCTATTGCCTGTGGCATCCGCGGTGGGGGCTTCTGCCGGCGTGCTGCTGGCGGGCGGCGCGGTGCTGGCCGTGGCGGCGGTCGAGTCGACGGCGCGCGGCACCGTGTATCTGCTCGAACGTGCCTCTGACGGTGCGCGGGTCAGTGTCGAGTTGTCGGGCCGCGCCGTATCCGGCGTGGCTGCCAGCGTTGGCACGGCAGTGGTGGTGACCGTGCTGTCCACCGGGGTGGTGCTGTCGGCCGCTGGCGAGGCGCTGGCCTTTATCCCCAACGCGCTGGGCCAGGCCCTGCTGCACAACGAGCGCCTGTGATGAGCACGCTGCGCAAACTGGCACTCGCGGCTTGCCTGGCCGCGGCCTTCACCGCCCCGGCCCGGGCCGGCCGGACGTGCACCGACGCCCGGCCAACGTTGCAGTCCATCAGCCGCGGCATGGCGCTGGCCCGGCGCACGGCCGCCGCGCTGGACGCCAGCGGCGCCCAGGTGGTGGTGCTGGCCCGCGCCGGCCAGGACCTGAGCCGCTACGACCTGCGCTGGTCGCACCTGGGCCTGGCCTGGCGCACCGCAGACGGCCCATGGCGTGTGAGCCACAAGCTCAACCAGTGCGGCACCGCGGGCTCAGCCCTGTACCGCCAGGGGCTGGGTGAATTCTTCCTCGATGACATGTGGCGCTACGAGGCCGCCTGGGTCGTGCCCACGCCCGAGCTGCAGCAGAAGCTGCTGGCCGTGCTGCAGTCGCGTGAGCGCACCCTGGAGCTGCACGAGCCGCGCTACAGCATGGTCAGCTACGCCTGGGGCCGGCAGTACCAGCAGTCCAACCAGTGGGCACTGGAGACCATCGCCGAGGCGATGGAGCCCGCCACCATCCACAGCCGCGAGCAGGCGCAGGCCTGGCTGCGCTTCAAGGGCTACGCGCCAACGGTGTTGCGCGTGGGGCCGCTCACCCGCCTGGGCGGACGCATGACGCGCGCCAATATCGCCTTCGACGACCATCCCCCGCAGGATCGCTTTTCTGACCGCATTGCCACCGTCACCGTCGATTCGGTCTTTGCCTGGATGGCGGCCAGCGGCCTGGGCGGTGCGCCGGTGCGGCTGGGACGTGGGGATGGCAATGAAGAGTTTCAGTGAAAATGGCTTGCAGCCAAGGTGCCGCCTTGGCTATCAGCTATAAAAAAAGTAGTACACAAGAAGGAGTGCACATGGGCAAGGCATTGCGGCTTTCCGAGAAGTGGTTCAACCGGGGCCTGTGGCTGGTGGCACTGGTGTTTGCCAGCTTCCTGATCGGGCTGGGCGGCACGCTGGTGGGCGACCTGCCGCGGGTGGAGCAGCGGCATACGCTGGAGGACTTCATGGACCCGGCCGCCACCGCCAGGCAGCGCGCGGCACAGGACGCCGCGCAACTGGCGCAGCGCCAGGCCCAGGACGCGCTGGAGCAGGCACGGCTGCAGCAGAAAGTGGCGCAGTCTGATTCGCAAGCCGCGCGCGAGACCTTCGACAACTGGCTGGCCACGCGCAGCGTCACGCAGCGCTCCGAGCAGGATGCCGAGCTGCTGGCCCGTACCCGCGCGCTGGATGGCCTGCGCGTGCGTGAGCGCGTGGCCGAGCAGCAAGTGCAGGCCCAGCAGCAGAAGGCGCTCGATGCGCGCCAGGCCGAGGCCCGCGCGCGAGACGGACTGGGGGCCTTGCAGGCCGATGCGCAGACGCAGCTCAATGCCGAACTGCGGCGCGTGGAGCTGCGCGTGTTCCTCTACCGCCTGGCGCTCACGCTGCCGCTGCTGGTGGTGGCCGGCTGGCTGTTTGCCAGGAAGCGCAAGAGCACCTGGTGGCCTTTTGTCTGGGGCTTCATCTTCTTCGCGCTGTTTGCCTTCTTCGTCGAACTGGTGCCCTATCTGCCGAGCTACGGCGGCTATGTGCGCTACCTGGTCGGCATCGTGGTCACGGTGCTGGTCGGGCGCCAGGCCGTGGTGGCCTTGCAGCGCTACCGCGAGCGCCAGTTGCTGGCCGAGCAGCAGCCCGATACCGTGCGCCGTGAAGAGCTGAGCTACGACACTGCGCTGGGCCGCCTGGCCAAGGGCGTGTGCCCGGGCTGCGAGCGCCCCGTGGACCTGAAGGCGGCCGGCATCGACTTCTGCCCGCACTGCGGCATCTGCCTGTACGACCACTGCGGCCGCTGCGATGCGCGCAAGAGCGCCTTCTCCAAGTTCTGCCATGCCTGCGGTGCCCAGGGCCGGCTGCTGCCGGCGGAGCTGGCCACCCCCGCCGCGGCACCGCCCGGCTAGCGCGTACTCGCCGGGCGCAGGCGGGCCAGGCGCCGGCCCAGCTGGCGCAGCTCCTCCGCCGCGGCCCGCGCCACGCGTGCGGCCTCGTCGCGCGGCGTATCGCCCGCTGGCGCCTCCAGCACCGCCAGCCGGCTCTTGTAGCGCGAGGCCTCCAGCGGCCGGAACAGCACCTTGCCGCGGTACAGCGTGGCAAACGACGAGGGCACGATCGCCACGCCCAGTCCGCAGGCCACCAGCGCCAGCACGTTCACGAACTGTCCCGCCTCGTGCCGGATGGCCGGGGTGAAACCGGCCTCCACGCACAGCGCCACGGTGCGGTCGAAATAGTCGGCGTCCTGGTGGCGCGCAAAGCCCACGAAGGGCTGGTGTGCCGCGCCCCGCAGGGGCAGCGGGCCGTCGCCGGCGGCCAGCGGGTTGTCCGGCGGCATGGCCAGGCAGTAGGGGTCGTCGATGCCGAGCAGCTCTTCCGGCACCGGCTCGCCGTCGCCCGGGCGCGCCAGGCCCAGCTCCAGCTCGCCGCCGCGCAGCGCACGCAGCTGCTGCGAGGTGATCATCTCGCGCGCCTCCACCCGCACATCCCACTGCGCTGCCGCAATGCGGCGCAGCAGGCCCGGCAGCACCGAGTGCATGGCCGAGGGCACCAGGCCCAGGCGTACCACGGCCTGGCGGCTGTGCTGCCGCTCGCGGGCGCGCACCGGGGCCTGCTCGGCGCGGGCCAGGATCGCACGGGCGTCCTCCAGCAGCGACTCGCCGGCCGCCGTCAGGCGCACGCCGCGCGGCAGCCGCGTGAAAAGCTGCGCGCCCACTTCGTCTTCCAGCTGTTTGAGCTGCGCCGACAGCGGCGGCTGCGCGATGAACAGCTTGCGCGCCGCGCGGCTCACGTTGCCCAGCTCGGCTACGGCCACAAAGTAGCGAAGGTGCCGCAGTTCCATTGGTGTTGACCCCTAAAAACCATACTCGTTTTGTATGCTTCGGATACTAAAGGAGTGTTGGACGTATGCATGGCGGATGCCGACACTCTGCGCCTCGCCAGTTCTCAACCGGAAGCCGACCCATGCAAGCCTTGCGCAAGACCCTGCCGTCCCACGGCCTGGACCTCATCGAAGCCCCGATGCCCGTACCCGGGCCGGGCGAGGTGCTGGTGCGCGTGCATTCCACCGGCGTCTGCGGCACCGACCTGCACATCGACGAATGGACGCCCAGCTACCACTTCGTCTCCCAGGCACTGCCGGTGACCATCGGGCACGAGTTCAGCGGCGAGATCGTGGCGCAAGGCGAGGGCGCGCACAGCCTGCCGCTGGGCCAGCTGGTCGCCGTGCGGCCCTCGGTCACCTGCGGCCATTGCGCGGCCTGCACCCGCCAGGATTTCGACGCCTGCACCACGCGTCGCGGCATCGGTGTGACGCGCAACGGCGGCTTTGCACCGTGGGTGGCCGTACCGCTGCGCAACTGCGTGCCGATTCCGACCGGCGTCGATGCCGACGTGGCCGCGCTGGCCGAGCCGCTGACCGTGAGCTTTGAAGCGGTGCGCACCGGCGGCGTGCAGCCCGGCGACCGGGTGCTGGTGCTGGGCCCCGGCAACATCGGCCAGGGCATTGCGCTGTTCGCCCGCGCGGCCGGTGCCCGCCAGGTGGTGGTGGCCGGCCATGGCGACGCGCCGCGGCTGGCCGTCCTGCGGCAGATGGGTTTCGAGGATCTGCTGGACTTCGCCGGCACCGACATGGACACGGCACTGGCGCCCTACCTGGCCGAAGGCCGCTTCGACGTGGTGATCGAAGCCACGGGCGCTGCGGCGGTGATCGCGCCGGCGCAGCGCGCGCTCAAGGCGCATGGCGTGCTGGTGGTGACCGGCATCCATGCCGCGCCGGTACCGATCGACCTGACCGCCATGGTGCGCCAGCACCAGCAGATCCGCGGCTCCTACCGCGCGGCCGAGAACTGCTGGCCGCAGGTGGTGGCCTTCATGCAGACGCACCAGCCCGTGCTGCGGCAGATGATCACGCACCGCGTGCCGCTGTCGCAGGCACAGGAGGGCTTTGCCCTGGCGCGCCACAAGCAGGCCAGCAAGGTGCTGGTGCAACCCGCGCTGGATGCCGCCGCATGACCGCCTTCCTGGCGCTGTGGAACAGCGTGGACCGCGCCGGCGTGCGCGAAGAATACGAAGCCTGGCATGCCTTCGAGCACGTGCCCGAGCGCGTGGCGCTGCCGGGCTTCCTGGGGGCACGGCGCTACCGTGCCGATGCGGCCACGCCCGGCGCGGCGCCGGATTACTTCACCCTCTACGAACTGCAGGGCCTGGAGGCGCTGCACACGCCGCAGTACCAGGACGTGGTGGACCGGCCCACGCCCTGGTCGGCGCGCATGCGGCCGCACCTGAGCGACTTCGTGCGCCGGCCCTGCCTGCTGCAGGGCTGCGTCGGTGAATCGAGCGGGGCGCAACTGGCCACCGTGCGCTGGAGCACGGCCGATCCGCAGGCCTGGTGCCAGGCGGCCGCGGCTGCCATGCTGCAGTCGGTGGAGAGCGGACAACTGCTGCGCGTGACCCTGGGTACCATGCCGCCCGGCGCATCCGTGGCCTATCCCGTGGGCGCCGCGCAGACGGCAGCCGCCGCCCCGGGCGAAACCGCCATCGTGCTGCTGGCCGAACACCAGGATGTCGACGCGCTCGACGCCGGTGCCGCCGCGCTGCTCCACACCCTGACGCCCCTGACCACCACCGATCCCCTGCAAGCCCGTTTCACCCTGCAGAGCCAGGTGGGCCGCAGTGCGCTGCCACTGCGTGGCACCGAACGCCTGCCCGGCCGACCCGGACTCATGTCCCGCTACAACAGAGACCATTCCCAATGAACAACAAGACCTTCCCCCGCCGCGCGGCACTGTGGCTGTGTGCCATCGCCGCCATAGCCCCCGGCCTGGCTGCCGCGGCCGACAAGATCGACTGGCCCACGCGCCCGTTGCGCCTCGTGGTGGGCTATGCCAGCGGCTCCTCGCCCGACATGCAGGCGCGGCTGCTGGCCGAGCCCCTCGGGCGCGCGCTGGGGCAGCCGGTGGTGGTCGAGAATCGCGGCGGCGCCAGCGGCAACATCGGCGCCGACAGCGTGGCCAAGGCCAGCGACGGCCACACCATCGGCGTGATCGGCAACGGCCCGCTGACCAGCTCCAAGTACCTGTACGCCAAGCTGCCCTACGACCCGCTGAAGGACTTCGCCCCGATCGCCATGATCGGCATGGCGCCGCTGGTCTGGGTGGCGCCGAAGTCAGAGGCTGCCGATCCCGCGGCCTACTTCAAGGCGTTGCGCGCCAGCGGTGCGCAGGCCAACTACGGCTCGATCGGCACCGGCTCGGGCGGCCACCTGGCGGCCGAGCTGATCAAGGAGGCCATGGGCCTGCAGATGGTGCATGTGCCCTACAACGGCGGGCCGGCGGTGGTCAATGCGCTGCTCGGCGACCAGGTGCAGATGACGCTGCTGCCGGCGTCCACCGTGATGCCGCTGGTGCAGTCCGGCAAGCTGTCGGCGCTGGCGGTCACCTCGAGCGAGCGCAGCCCGCTCGCGCCGGGCGTACCGTCGATGCGCGAAGTGGGCGCGGGCAGCGTCGATATCGAGGTATGGAACGCCGTCATGGCGCCGGCCTCCATGCCGGCGGCGCACCGCGCGCGCCTGACCGCGGTGCTGACCGAGATCCTGCGCTCGCCCGACATCCGCCAGAAGCTCCTGGCCCAGGGCTGGCGCGTGGACGACCCGAGCCCGGCGCTGCTGGCGCGGCGCATCCAGAGCGACAGCAAGCTCTACGGCGACCTGATCGCCAAGAAGAACATCCGGCTCGAATAAGAGCCCATCCGCCGACGCCCCCACATGCCGCTGCCGCGCGCGGCAGCGGCGTGGCGAGCGCGCGCGTCCGCGATCCGCATTCATCAACCGAGGAGGAGACCTCATGAAGACCTTGAAGAAAGGCGGCCTGTCCCTGGCCGCCATGGCCGCGGCTGCGCTGCCGCTGGCGGGCCATGCCCAGAACCAGACCAACGTGACGCTGTATGGCGTGGTGGACATGGCCGTGGAGTCGTTCCAGACCGGCGCCGGCCACATCACGCGGGCCGAGAGCGGCGTGGTGGCCGGCTCGCGCTGGGGCGTGCGCGGCACCGAGGACCTCGGGGGCGGCCAGCGCGCGCTGTTCGTCGCCGAGGCCGGCTTCAATGCCGACACCGGCGCAGCCGGCCAGGGCGGCCTGGGCTTCGGCCGGCAGGTGTTCGTGGGCCTGGGCGGCGGCTGGGGCCAGCTCACGGCCGGGCGCCACTACACGACCTTCCACACCTCGCTGGCCACCTACAGCCTGACCGGCCTGATCTGGGGCAATGCGGCCAACTACTTCCGCGACGGCAGCGTGCTGCGGGCCAACAACTCGCTGCGCTACCAGTCGCCCGAGATCGCCGGCTTCACCGTGCGCGGCATGCAGTCCTGGGGCGAGGCTGCCGGCTCGCGCGTGGGCGACCTGTACGGCTTCTCTGTGGACTACGCAGCGGGCCCCTGGACTGCGGGCGTGTCGCTGATGGACCGCCGCACCACCGACGCCAATACCGACCGCTACCGTGTCGCGGGGCTGGCCTACGACTTCAAGGTCGCCAAGGCGTCGCTGCTGGTGTCCACGCGCCGTGACGACCTGCCGGTGGCCACCAGCAATGACGGGCGCTTCTACGAAGCCAGCGTCACCGTGCCGGTGAACCCCGCCGGGCTGCTGCTGCTGTCCTATGGCGCCTACAGCGGCCAGGCCCGCGCCCAGACCGATGCCAAGGCCCTGAGCCTGCGCTACGACTACCAGCTGTCCAAGCGCACCAAGCTCTATGCCGGTGTGTCGCGCATCCAGAACCAGGCGGGCGCGGCCTTCACCATCAACACCGCCAGCAATGCCGGCCCGGTGGTGGCTGCAGGCAGCCGGCCGAGTTCCGTGCTGGCGGGCGTGTCGCACTCGTTCTAGCGGCGTATCCCCGCGGGTCCCGGGGTTGGGGGAAAGCGCGCTAGGATGGACCTGCGCCGCGCGCTGCATGCCGGCCGGAATGCCGCGGGAACTCTCCGCGGCAGCTCCAGGCAAGGCGCACACCGTCCCCCTTCCAAGCTCCAAGGACCCGACATGACCACCCCCAGCTATACCGACACCCGACTGTTGATCGACGGTGTCTGGTGCGACGCCGCCAGCGGCAAGACGATCGACGTCGTCAACCCCGCCACCGGCAAGACCATCGGCAAGGTTGCCCACGCCGGCATTGCGGACCTGGACCGCGCACTGGCATCGGCACAGCGCGGCTTCGAGGCCTGGCGCCGAATCCCGGCCAACGAACGCGCGACGACCATGCGCAAGGCCGCGGCCCTGGTGCGTGAGCGCGCCGCCGACATCGCCCGCCTGCTGACGCAGGAGCAGGGCAAGCCCTTCGTCGAGGCCCGCGGCGAAGTGCTGGCCGGTGCCGACATCCTCGAATGGTTCGCCGACGAAGGCCGCCGCGTCTACGGCCGCATCGTGCCCTCGCGCAACCTGTCGGCGCAGCAGCTGGTGCTCAAGGAGCCGCTGGGCCCGGTCGCGGCGTTCACGCCGTGGAACTTCCCGGTCAACCAGATCGTGCGCAAGCTGGGCGCGGCACTGGCCAGCGGCTGCTCCTTCCTGGTGAAGGCGCCGGAAGAAACGCCGGCCTCGCCGGCCGCGCTGCTGCAGGCCTTCGTCGATGCGGGCGTGCCGGCCGGCACGGTGGGCCTGGTGTTCGGCGACCCGGCCGAGATCTCGGGCTACCTGATCCCGCATCCGATCATCCGCAAGGTGACCTTCACCGGCTCCACGCCGGTCGGCAAGCAGCTGGCAGCGCTGGCCGGCCTGCACATGAAGCGCGCCACCATGGAGTTGGGCGGCCACGCTCCCGTCATCGTCGCGGCCGATGCCGACGTGGCGCTGGCGGTGAAGGCTTCGGGCGGCGCCAAGTTCCGCAACGCGGGCCAGGTCTGCATCTCGCCCACGCGCTTCCTGGTGCACAACAGCATCCGCAAGGAATTCGCCGAGGCGCTGGTCAAGCACGCCGAAAGCCTCAAGCTCGGCGATGGCCTGGCCGAGGGCACGACCCTGGGCCCCTTGGCCAACGCCCGCCGCATCACCGCCATGGCCAAGGTGCTGGACGACGCCCGCGCCAAGGGGGCCACAGTCGCCACCGGCGGCGAGCGCGTGGGGACGGCCGGCAATTTCTTCGCGCCCACCGTGTTGACCGACGTGTCGCTCGACGCCGACGTGTTCAACAACGAACCGTTCGGCCCGGTGGCCGCGATCCGCGGCTTCGACACGCTGGAAGAGGCCATCGCCGAGGCCAACCGCCTGCCCTTCGGGCTGGCCGGCTATGCATTCACGCAGTCCATCAAGAACGCGCACCTGCTGTCGCAGCAGATGGAAGTGGGCATGCTGTGGATCAACCAGCCCGCAGCGCCTACGCCGGAGATGCCCTTCGGCGGCGTGAAGGATTCGGGCTACGGCTCCGAAGGCGGCCCCGAAGCCATGGAGGCCTACCTGGTCACCAAGGCCGTGTCGATCATGGCCGTGTAAGGGCGGCATGCGCGGGCGTCGCGCCGCCCGCCGCTGAGTAGTCCCCGGCCGCCCTTATCAGGACACCGCGGAACCGGCTCCGCCGGGCCGCCGGTGTCGCCCCCGGCAAGGGGGGGCGGCCACGCGCAGCGGGCAAGCCTGGGGGCGAGCTTGGCTAGTGCGGTACTTCCGCCGGCGCATCCGTGGCGCCGGCACGGCGCGGCCGGCGGATCAGCAGCAGCAGGGGGATGGTCGCCAGCGTGATCACCATCATGAGGGTGAAGTCATCCAGGTAGCCGATCAGCGCGGCCTGCCGTGTGAGCTCGGCGTTGATCAGGGCCAGGCCCTGCAGGCTGTCCGTGCTCATGGCAGGCGGCAGCGCGGCCAGGCCCTGGTTGCCGGGTCCGACCAGGGCCGACAGGTTGGCGTGGGCGCGGCCCGAGCCTTCGGTGAGCAGGGCCTGCACGATCGAGATGCCCACGCTGCTGCCGATGTTGCGCAACAGGCTGAAGATCGGCGTGCCCTGGTTGCGCAGCCTTGGCGCCAGCGTGGCGAAGGCCGCGGTCGACAGCGGCACGAAGGTGAAGCCTATGCCCAGCCCCTGGATGAACCCCGAGATCACGATCAGCGTGCTGTCCATCTGCAGCGTGAGCCGCGTCATCTGCCAGAGCGAGAACGCGGTCAGTCCGAAGCCCACGGCCATGATGGCGCGTACGTCTACCTTCTGCACCAGCCGGCCGACGATGAGCATGGCGATCATCGTGCCGACGCCGCGCGGCGCCGTGACCTCGCCGGTGTAGACCACCGGGTAGCCCATCAGCCCCTGCAGGAAGTTGGGCAGCAGCGCCATGGTCGCGAACAGGATCATGCCGACGATGAAGGCGAACAGCAGTCCGGTGACGAAGTTGCGGTCCTTCAGCAGGTCGCGGTCGAAGAAGGACACGCCGCGCACCGTCCAGGTGTGCACGACGAAGAAGGCGAAGGCGATCAGCGCGGCGGCGGCCTCCAGCTTGATTTCCCACGAGTCGAACCAGTCGAGCTGCTCGCCCCGGTCCAGGAACAGCTGCAGCATGCCGATGGCCAGGCTCAGCGTGACGAAGCCGAAGATGTCCAGCCGCTCGCCCTGCGGCCGGCTCTCCGGCAGGTAGCGCGCAATGCCCCACAGCGCCAGGATGCCGACCGGCAGGTTGATGAAGAAGACCCAGCGCCAGTCGAGGTTCTCGGTCAGCCAGCCGCCCAGCAACGGCCCGAGGATCGGCCCGACCATGATGCCGGCGCCCCAGATGGCCATGGCCTGGCCGACCTTCTCGCGCGGGTTGATGTCCAGCAGCACCGCCTGTGACAACGGCACCAGCGCCGCGCCGAACACCCCCTGCAGCAGGCGCGCGGCGACGATGCCGACCAGGGAGGTCGCCAGCCCGCACAGCGCCGAGGCGATGGTGAAGCCGACCACCGACACGATGAACACCCGGCGCCGCCCCCAGTGGCCGCAGAGCCAGCCGGTCAGTGGCAGCGTGATCGCCGAGGCGACGATGTAGGAGGTGAGCACCCAGGTGATCTGATCCTGCGAGGCCTGCAGGCTGCCCTGCATGTGCGGCAGCGCCACGTTGGCGATGGTGGTGTCCAGCGCCTGCATGATGGTCGCGAGCATGACCGCGACGGTGATCATGCCCCGGTGTGCCACCGGGGCCGCAGTCCCGGCGGCGCCGCTCATGGCCCAGCCCCCGGCGCCTCTTCGGCCCATGCCATCAGGCCGCTGCGCGCCTTGCCCAGCAGCATGACGAGCTGGGCGCGTTCTTCGGCGCTGAGCGCGGCCAGGCCGCCCGCCTGTATCGCATCGCTGATGGCAATGGCCTTGTCCAGCGCCTGCATGGCGGGCGACTGCAGGCGGATGCGCTTGACCCGGCGGTCGTTCTCGGCCGGCTCGCGCCGTATCCAGCCCGCGGCTTCCATGCGGTCGCACAGCGTGGCCACGCCCATGGCGCTCAGGCCCAGGCGCTGCGCCAGCTCCGCCTGCGACAGTGGCGGGTCGTCCCCGTGCATGGCCAGTACGCCAAGCAGCTTGCACTGGGCTCGCGACAGGCCGATGCGCGCGCGGGCCAGGCGGTCGAAGTGCTCGCCATACAGCTTGGCCACGTCGCTGACGAGAAAGCTGAAACGATGGGTGAAATCACGCTTCATAAGCCAAATTATTATAAATAGGCTTATGAATTTTTGCGGGCACCGCGCGCTTGCGTGCCAGACGCCTGCCGGCACCCTGGCCGCGTCAGGCGAGCGGCGCCCTCAGACGCCGCTCGCCCGGTCTGCCTTGAACTGCGCCCGGAACTCGGAGAAGCGCCCGGCGTCCAGCGCCTCGCGGATCTCGCGCATCAGGTTCAGGTAATAGTGCAGGTTGTGCACCGTCGTCAGCATGGGGCCGAGCATCTCGCCGCAGCGGTCCAGGTGATGCAGGTAGGCGCGGCTGAAGCCCTCGCGGCCGCCGTCCTCCCACGGCACGCCGGAGCTGCCGGCGCAGGCGTGGCAGGTGCAGGTGGCGTCCAGCGGCTGCGGGTCGCTCTTGTGGCGAGCGTTGCGCAGCTTCAAGTCGCCATAGCGCGTGAAGATGGTGCCGTTGCGCGCATTGCGCGTGGGCATCACGCAGTCGAACATGTCCACGCCCTGGGCCACGCCCTCGACCAGGTCTTCCGGCGTGCCCACGCCCATCAGGTAGCGCGGCTTGTGGGCCGGCAGCCGGTGCGGGGTGTGCGCCATGATGCGCAGCATCTCGTCCTTGGGCTCGCCCACGCTCACGCCGCCGATGGCGTAGCCGGGGAAGTCCATCTCCACCAGGTGGTCGAGCGATTCCTGGCGCAGGTTCTCGAACATGCCGCCCTGCACGATGCCGAACAGCGCGTTGGGGTTCTCCAGCCGGGCAAACTCGGCCTGGCAGCGCCGGGCCCAGCGCAGGCTCAGCTCCATCGAGTTGCGCGCCTCGCGCTCAGTGGTGATGTGGCCGTGGGTGTCGTAGGGTGTGCACTCGTCGAACTGCATGACGATGTCGCTGTTGAGCACGGTCTGGATCTGCATCGAGACCTCGGGCGTGAGGAACAGCTTGTCGCCGTTGACCGGCGAGGCGAACTTCACGCCTTCCTCGCTGATCTTGCGCATCGCGCCCAGCGACCAGACCTGGAAGCCGCCCGAGTCGGTGAGGATGGGCTTGCTCCATTTCTCGAAGCCGTGCAGCCCGCCGAAACTCTGCATCACGTCCAGCCCGGGGCGCATCCACAGGTGGAAGGTATTGCCCAGGATGATCTGCGCACCCATCTCTTCCAGGCTGCGCGGCATCACGCCCTTGACCGTGCCGTAGGTGCCCACGGGCATGAAGATGGGCGTCTGCACCACGCCGTGGTTGAGCGTGAGCGTGCCACGGCGGGCGTGGCTGGCAGGGTCGGTGGCGAGCAGGTCGAAGCGCAGCATGGGCAGGTCAGGCAGGCTTGTGGGCAATGACGCGGAAGCCGCGGATCGGCGCGCCGCGTTCGATGCGCAGGTCGATGAATTCGATGGCCACGTCGTCGAAACCGCTCTGCTTGCACAGCGCCTGGATCGCGCTGACCTTGTGCGCGTAGCGCATGGAGTCGCGCAGCACCAGGTCCGGACCGCTTTCGTCCGCTTCCTCGCAGGTGAAGATCAGGTTGCCATCCGGGCGCAGCACGCGGAACGCATCCGGAATGGCACTGCTGAGATCGCCGACGTAGATGAACACGTCGCAAGCGGTGATGACATGGTAGAGCGCCTCTGGTGTTTCGCGCAGCGCATCCAGCAGGTTGACCGTGTGGAAGCGGTCGTAGACGTTGTGGCGGGCCGCCTGCTCGATCATCTTGGTCGACAGGTCCACGCCGATCAGGAAGCCGTTGATGCGGCCCAGGAATGCGCCTAGCAGGCCGGTACCGCAGCCGAGGTCGAGAATGTTGAGTTCCAGGGTGGGGTAGCGGCTGCGGATCCATGCGGCGACTTGGCGCGGCGTGTCGTACTTGAGTCCCTGCACAAGATGCACATCGAAGGATGGAGCGTAGCTGTCGAATAGCCCTTGCACCATGGCGCTGGGTTGTGTGTCAGGAACCTCACCGTGCAGCTTGTGCTGCCAGAAGCGGTACGTCTCGTTGTCCGGCGCCAGTTCGACCAGGCGTGCGGCGTCCAGCTTGGCGCGTTCACCCAGGCCGAGCCGGTATGCTGCGCTCATGCGTTCTGCCAGCAGGTCGGGGTCCGACGGGTCGGCTTCCACTGCTGAATCCAGGATACGCAAGGCCTCGTCCATCTCCCCGGAGTCCGCCAGAGCGCGGGCGAGCAGGCGTTGCAGCGGCAGGCTCTCAGGCGCAAGGCCTGTGGCCTTGTGCAGCCAGGGCAAGGACAGCGCCGGTGTGCGCGCGTGTGTGGCTATGTCAATGGCGCGGCTCAGGATAGGCAGGTCTTCCGGTGCTAGGTCAATGGCTTTCTGTGCCTGAGCCAATGCTTCGTCCAATTGGCTCTGCCGCGCCAGGCAGGCCGCCAGTTCGATCACGGCCACGGGCCAGCCCGGCGCGCACTCCACGGCGCGGCGCGCCGCCTGCAGCGCTGCCTTGGGGTTGCCTGCCGCTTCGCCCAGGCGCATGCCCAGGATGTAGACAGCCGGATGCTGCGGCGCTGCAAGGCCCAGCTTGTTGAGCTGCTCTGCGGCAGGCCGCAGGTCCTTCTTGGCAATCAGCTGCTCGACTGATTGCAGCTGACGGTTGAATTCATCCAGTGTCGACGGAGGTGTGCTCATGTGAAGTCAGGAAAGCGTGTGCCCGAGGCGCACGACGGCGTTGGCACGGGGGAATGAAAGAAAGGACGCGGAGCGCAAACCCACCATTATCCGGCCACTCAGTGCACGGGTTGTGCCGCAGGAGACGCGCGGCCCGGCGCGGGTTGCAGCATGAGCACGCTGCGGTTCAGGTCTTCGACCACCAGCAGGCGGCCCTGGTGGTCGACGGTGATGCCGGTGGGCTTGCCCATGGGCCGCACGCCGGGTTTGGCGTCCCAGCCGGACAGCACCGGGATGACGGGGCGGGTCGGCAGGCCCTTGGCGTCGAGTGCGATGCTCACCACGCGATGCCCGGCGGGGCGGTAGCCATGCCAGGCCACCAGCAGTTGGCCGGCGTAGGGGCTGGCGGCGGGGCCGACCAGCATTTGCAGCGGCGCGGCATGGGCCGGCCAGAGTCGCAGCGGGGCTTCGGTGCTTTTGCAGTCGTAGCGCTTCTCGTATCCGCGTGCGGGGCGGCGGTCGGCCACGCAGTAGGGCCAGCCATAGTGGCGGCCAGCCTGCAGGACGTTGAGTTCTTCGGCCGGCTGGTCCAGGTCAGCGTAGTCGATCGAGTTCTCGCCCTGCAGCACCGTGCCCTGGGCCGGGCCGTTCTGCAGCACGGTCAGCGCGACGGAATTGCGCAGGCCGGTGGCAAAGGGCTTGAAGCTCTGCAGGCGGAACTGCGGGCCGCCCAGCACGGCTTCGTAGACCGTGGCGCGCGGCTTGTCGCCGGCCAGTTCGGGGCAGGGCGCGGGCTGCTGCTGTTGGTCGTTGCGGCAGGCGTCGCTGAAGGAGCCGACGTTGACGTACAGGCGCCCGCCGGGGCCGAAGGCCAGTTCCTTGAGCGGGTGGGCGCCATCGTCGGGCAGGTGGTCGATGAGCGCTTCGCGCTGCAGCGGCTGGCCAGCGGTGACCAGCGGCGTGCGCCAGACGCTGCCGGCTTCGCCGATATAGACCTTGCCGTCCGGCCCCAGCGCCAGGCCGAGCGGGCGGTCGAGTTGCTCGGCCAGCACGGTGACGGTGGCACGGCGTGGCGCCGGGCCGCTGGTGGGCAGCGCCATCTCCAGCAGCCGGCCGCGGCGCGGCTCCCAGGAGCCCATGTCGACGATCCAGTAGCGGCCCGGCGCTACTTCCAGAATGCGGCGCGGAAAGCGCAGGCCCTGGGCCTCGTCCGCCACCAGGGCCACGCAGGTGCCGGGTGGGCTGGTGATGTCCACGCGGGCGTAGTCGCCGCACAGGCCCTGCGGCGTGTAGCCGCGGGCCAGGGCGGTGGCGGGCAGCAGGCTGGCAATGATCCAGATCAGGGTGCGAAGCGACATGCGGGCCTCCGTCAGTCCACCGGCTGCGCGCGCTCCAGCAGCATCGCATCCCCATAGCTGAAGAAGCGGTAGCCCTGGGCGATCGCATGGCGGTACAGCGCCATCACGTGCTCATAGCCCGCAAAGGCGCTCACCAGCATCATCAGCGTGGACTTGGGCAGGTGGAAGTTGGTCAGCAGCACATCGACCACGCGGAAGTTGAAGCCCGGGGTGATGAAGATGTCGGTATCGCCCGCCGCCTCACCGTTGCGGGCCCAGGATTCCAGCGTGCGCACGGTGGTCGTGCCCACGGCCACCACGCGGCCGCCGCGGGCGCGTGCGTCGGCGATGGCCTGCTGGGTGGCGGCCGGCACCTCGTAGCGCTCGTGGTGCATGGTGTGGTCGGCGATGCGCTCGACCTTCACCGGCTGGAAGGTGCCGGCGCCCACGTGCAGCGTGACGCTGGCGCGCTGCACGCCGCGGGCGTCCAGTGCCGCGAGCACGCCTTCGTCGAAGTGCAGCGCGGCAGTGGGCGCGGCCACCGCGCCCGGGGCGCGGGCAAAGACGGTCTGGTAGCGCTGCGCGTCCTCGGCCGAATCGGCGTGCGTGATGTAGGGCGGCAGCGGCACGTGACCGTGGCGTTCCATCAGGTCGTACGGTGTCTCGCCAGCGAGGCCTTCGAAGCGGAACAGGAACAGCGGCCCTTCCTCGCGCGGCCAGCGGCTGAGCAAGGTGGCGCCAAAGCCGCCGACCATGCGCAGCGTGGCGCCGGGCAGCGGCTTCTTGCTGACCTTCATGTGGCAGACCACCTGGTCGCCCTGCAGCACGCGCTCCACCAGCAGCTCGACCTTGCCGCCGGTCGGCTTCTCGCCGAACAGGCGTGCCTTGACCACCTTGGTGTCGTTGAACACCAGCAGATCGCCAGGCTGCAGCAGGCCGGGCAGGTCACGGAATACGCGGTCGGCGGGCGCAATGCCGGTGCCGTCGAGCAGGCGCGAGGCGCTACGCTCCGCGGCGGGATGCTGGGCGATCAACGCCTCGGGCAGAGCGAAGTCGAAATCGGCGACGCTGAAGTCGCGTGTGGGTATGGAAATGGTCGTCATGGCGCTTGAGGACGGGACGCGTCCGTACCAAGGAAGGGAAAGGGCCCGGCGTATCACCGGCCCCGCGGCAAGGGCAGAATTCTCCCATGCCCGTGTTGCCCCCGCTGCCTGCCCCCGATCCTGCCGCTGCCGCGCCGCGCCCCGTGCCGGCGAAGAAGGCTGCCACCAGCCCGGCGCGGCAGGCACTGCTCAAGCTCGGCCTGCGCCGCGACATCGACCTGGCGCTGCATGTGCCGCTGCGCTACGAGGACGAAACCCGCATCCAGCGCATTGCCGATACCCGCCATGGCGAAACGGTGCAGGTGGTGGGCACGGTGGTGCACAGCGACATCGTGCTGCAGCCGCGGCGCCAGCTGAAGGTGCTGATCGACGACGGCAGCGACACGCTGGAGCTGCGCTTCTTCACCTTCTACCCCTCGCACCGCAAGGCCCTGGCCGAAGGGGTGCAGGTGCGGGTGCGCGGCGAGGTGCGCGGCGGCTTCATCGGCCGGCAGATGCTGCACCCGGCCTTCAAGCCGGCCGACGCGCCGCTGCCCGCCGGCCTGACGCCGGTCTACCCGGCCAGCGCACAACTGCCGCAAACCTATCTGCGCAAGGCGGTGCAGACCGGCCTGTCCCGCGCCGACCTGAGCGAGACACTGCCGGCCAAGGCAGACCCGTATCCGCCTGGCCCGGGGATTTATGGTCAAAAAGGCCTGAAGACCAGGTGGAGCCTTCGCGATGCGCTATCTTTTTTGCACTATCCCGCACCCGACACGGCGCTGGCCACGCTGGAGGACCGCAGCCACCCGGCGTGGCAGCGGCTCAAGGCCGAAGAGCTGCTGGCCCAGCAGCTCTCGCAGCTCGAAGCCAAGCGCGCCCGTGACGGCCTGCGCGCGCCGCTGCTGCAGGCCACGCCCGATGCCGACGCGCTGCCGGCGCAATTGCTGGCCGCGCTGCCTTTCGACCTGACGGCCGCGCAGCGCCGCGTGGTCGAGGAAATCGCGCAGGACCTGGCGCGCCCCGCGCCCGGCGGCGGCGCCGTGCCCATGCACCGCCTGCTGCAGGGCGATGTCGGCGCCGGCAAGACCGTGGTCGCGGCGCTGGCCGCCTGTATTTGCATCGCGGCTGGCCACCAGTGCGCGCTGATGGCGCCGACCGAGATCCTGGCCGAGCAGCATTTCCAGAAGCTGGTTGGCTGGCTGGCGCCGCTGCTGGCCGCGCGCGGCCTGCAGGTGGCCTGGCTCACCGGCAGCCAGAAGAAGAAGGAGCGCACCGCCGCGCTGGCGCTGGTGGCCAGCGGCGAGGCCGCGCTGGTCGTCGGCACGCACGCCGTGATCCAGGGCCCGGTGGTGTTCCGCCATCTGGCGCTGGCCATCATCGATGAGCAGCACCGCTTCGGCGTGGCGCAGCGCCTGGCCCTGCGCGGCAAGCTGCAGGGCGAGGGCCGCGAGCCGCACCTGCTGATGATGACGGCCACGCCGATCCCGCGCACGCTGGCCATGAGCTACTACGCCGACCTGGATGTTTCCACCATCGACGAGCTGCCGCCCGGGCGCACGCCCATCGTCACCAAGGTGGTGGCCGACAGCCGGCGCCACGAGGTGGTGGAGCGCATCGGCGCTCAGCTGGCGCAGGGCCGGCAGGTGTACTGGGTCTGTCCGCTGATCGAAGAGAGCGAGGCTGTGGACCTCACCAACGCCACCCACACCCACGAAGATTTGCAGGCCGCGCTGCCCGGCGTGACCATCGGCCTGCTGCATTCGCGCATGCCGCCGGCCGAGAAGAAGGCGGTGATGGCCGAATTCAGCGCCGGCCGCATGGGCGTGCTGGTCAGCACGACGGTGATCGAGGTCGGCGTGGACGTGCCCAATGCCTCGCTCATGGTGATCGAGCATGCCGAGCGCTTCGGCCTGTCGCAGCTGCACCAGCTGCGCGGCCGCGTCGGCCGCGGCGCGGCCGCCTCTGCCTGCGTGCTGCTCTACGCCACCAACGAAGGCGGCCGCGTCAGCGAGACCGCGCGCGAGCGGCTGCGCGCCATGGTCGAAACCAACGACGGCTTCGAGATCGCCCGGCGCGACCTGGACATCCGCGGGCCGGGCGAGTTCCTCGGCGCGCGCCAGTCGGGCGCGGCGCTGCTGCGCTTCGCCGACCTGGAGGCCGATGCCGACCTGCTCGCGTGGGCGCGCGAGCTCGCGCCGCGCATGCTGGACCTGGACCCGGAACTGGCGCAGCGCCATGTCAGCCGCTGGCTCGGCGGCCGGGCGGAGTTCCTGAAGGCCTGACCGCCCGGATCAGCCCCTGCCGCCGGCCCGCCGCCGCAGCGGGCCGAACCCCGCCAGCGCCAGCAGCAGCGCCAGGACGGCCAGGCCCTCGCGCGACAGCGACGGAATGGCGGTGGCGCTGGCGGCCAGTGCAACGGCCGGGCCGCCAGGATCGGTGATCACGGCGTCCTGCGTGCCGTCGTCGTCGCCAGCGCCGCCGTCGGTGAGCGTCAGGGTCACCGTGTTGCCCGCGATGCGGGCGCCGGGGAAGACATACCAGTGCGGCGTGTCCTGGGGCGAGGTCTTGCCGTATTTCCAGTACTGCGTGCCGGCCGGCAGCGCGGAGGAGAAGGTCAGCACCACCGTGGCCGTGCTGCCGGCCGTGCCGCCTGTCAGCGTCACATCGAACAGCCCGTACGGGAAGCCCAGGCCCGGCGGCAGCGTGGGCGGCGACTTGGCGTCGCCCGTCGCGCGTATGAAGCCTGCCGACCGTGCGGGGTCGACGGCCCAGGTGTCCCCCGAAACCAGGGCCCGGCCCGTGCCGGTCTGGGTCCCGGTGCCCTGGTACGGCGCGCTGCACTGCGCGGTATCGGCCTGGGCGGTGCAACTCCAGCGCCAGGCCGTGGCGTCGGGCACCACTGAGCTCGCACTGCCGACCGTGCACAGGCCGGCCGCCGGCGCAAATGCCGTGGCCAGGCTGCTGGCACTTCCGCAGGCCGCGGAAACCGGTGCCACGGGCGTGGCCGGCGCCGATGCGGCGGACGCCGCTCCGGCGCCGACGCTGTTGGCCGCCGTGACCGTGCAGGCCACGGGAACGCCGTTGGACAGGCCGGTCACCGTGATCGGCGAGCTGCTGCCGGTGGCGCCCTGGGTGCCGCATTGCACGGCATAGCTGCCCAGGGCCAGTCCGCCGATGTTCGCGGGGGCGCTGAAGCTGACCGTGAGCCGCCCGTCGCCTGCCAGCACCTGGCCGATCGCGGGTGCCGCGGGCAGCACCGCCCGCCGGGCCACGCCCTGCAGGTTGACCGCGTCCGCCGGCGCGATGCCCAGGTCTGCCGCGGCCTGTTCGGCCGGCCCCAGCAGCTTCGGGTCGAGGCCGGTGATCATGGCGAAATGCACCAGGGCACTGAGGTAGGAGCCGTATTTGCTGGGATGGAAGTAGTCGGTGTGCCAGAGGTTGAGCTTGCCAGCTTCCGGCTGGTAGGGGTTGCGCATGGCGTAGCCCTCGGTCACGGCGCGCAGGAACGCGTCGCCCACCGGGTTCACCGCCTTGAAGCGGCCGTTGGACTGGAATTCGCCGTAGTAGCCGTCGTGCAGGTCGCGGGTCATCGCTTCCAGGCCTTCGGCGGCCGAGTAGTAGGTGCCGCCAGCGGCCGGATTGGTGCCGTTCGGGCCGATCATGTCGGGCCGCGCCCAGGTCGAGTACAGGTAGATGTCGGTGGATGCGCTGGCGTTGCCGTTGCCCGTGCCGGTGGTCCGCACCGTGTTGCAGGCGCTGGCCGAGGCCCCCGTCACGGCCGTGCAGGTCGCGGCCGAACCGTTGCCGAACAGCTGGGTCTCGGTGAAGGTCTCGGCATCGCCGACATGGAGCCACTTCTCGATCTTGTCCGCGTAGGCACGGAAATACGGCAGGTTTGCGTTGGACGACTTGCCCGCGGGCATGGGTTCGTCGCTGAGGTCCTGCAGCACCACCACGTCCCACTTCTGCGACGCGAGGTTGCCGCGCAGGTCCCAGTTGGCCGGGTTGCTGTTGAGGTAGTGGCCGCGCAGCGAGGCCGCGTTGCGCGCGGAGATCGACACGTCGTAGTCAAGACCCATCTGGTCGGTCAGCTTCTTGAATACGCCCGGGATGCCTCCCCATGGATGGGGCTCGTCCGCATTGGAGCCGGTTGCGTCGGCGAGCCACATGGCGGCGGTGAGGTCGGTGACGTTGGCCGTGTTGTAGCTCATCACCGGATCGACCCGGCCGAAGGTGTAGCTGTTGCCCTGGAACAGCACCAGCTTGCGCGAGAAGGTCACCGCGACGCTGCAATCGGCCGTCACCGCCCGGGTCACGTAGCTCGTGCCCGTCAGCGCGCCACCGCAGCTGCCCCGCACCGCCGCGCGGTAGCCTGCGTCGGGCGTGACCGTGAGGGTGGCCGTGCCGCCGGACAGCACCGATACCGAGCTCCCTGGCGCCACGCTGCCGTGTCCCCTGCTGCTGACGCTGACCGTGTAGGCGGGCAGCGGCGAGAAGCTGGCCTGCACCGTGCAATCGGCGCCGATGGCCGCGGTGGTGTAGAGCGTGCCGGCCAGGCTGCCGCCGCAGGATCCGCCGACCGACGCGGCGTAGCCGGGGTCGGGCGCCACAGTGAACGTGGCGGTGGAGAGCGCATTCACCGTCTGCGCCGCAGCCGGGCTGATGCTGCCGTGCGCTCCGGCGCTCGGCGTGACGGTGTAGGTGATGGGGTCGAAGCGTGCCTCGACCGTGCAGTCCGCTGTCGCCGCCTGCGTGGTGTAGGTCGTGCCCGCAAGGGTGCCGCCACAGGTGCCCCCCATGGTGACGGACTGTCCCGCCCCCGGCGAGACCACGAAGGACTGCGTCGCGCCGGCGAGCACGGTCTGCGGCGTCGCCGGGCTGATGCTGCCGTTGCCGACCGTGCTGGGCGTGAGCGTGTAGGTGACCGCCTGCGTGAAGGTCGCGTCCACCGTGCAGTCCGTCACCAGGGGCTGGGTGGTGTAGGTCGTGCCGTTCAGCGTTCCCCCGCAGCTGCCGCCCACAAGCGCTGTATAGCCGGGCTCCGGCGTGACCGTGAAGTTCAGGGTGGCACCGCCCGCGGCCACCTGCGGGCTGCCCTGGCTGATGGACCCGTGCGGCCCGGCCGAAGGCGTGACCGTGATCTCGGGGGCCAGCGCGACGCCTCGGAACGCGGTGTTCGCCGCCGCGGTGGCCAGCAGCGCGGGCGTGCCGGCGAGTGCTCCGTTGTAGCCGCTGGTGTCGACGAGCTTGACCAGCTCCCCACCGCCGGTCCCGGTACTGCCGCCCTTGCGCGTGGCGTACAGCGTCACCGTCGTCCCCGTGACCGACGCCGCCAGTCCACGGTAGCTGTCGGCCGCCGTGCCTGCCGTTCCATTGGAGACCCAGGTGCCGGCTACCAGCGAGAACTTGCCGATGCCGCCGCCGGCGCCGTTGGTGTCGTCGGCCACATACAGCGTATCGGGCCCGGGTACGTCGGCGCTCAGGTCCGCCAGGAAGAAGGCGTAGTTGCTCGGGCTGTTGGTGTCGGAGAGGCCGGGCAGTCGCGCCACGGCCGAGGCGGTGGTCGGCAGCCCGCTGCCGATGGCACTGATGCCGCGGCTGCCCGTGCCGGCGGCCGATGCGTAGAGCTGGCCGCCGAAGATGCCGAGGGCCCGGACGTTGGAGAGCGTGGCGCTGGTGACGTCGCTCGAGGTCGTGGCCCCCAGCGTGCTGTAGTGCACGCCCTGCGACGTGTTGGCCGCCGCCGCCACCCCGGTGGTCCAGAGGTTCGTGCAGTCGGTGCTCGTCGCACCGCGGAAATTGCTTTGCAGGGCGAAATCGGTGAGCGCGGTGGAGGTGTCCACCACGCCGGCAGCCGTCACCCGGCCCACCACGCGCGGGATGGCCCCGCCGCCGGCCACGGTCCCGGAGGTGGCGAGGTTCCCAGTGCCCGTTCCCAGGTCGCGCCCGTAGCCGGGAACGACCAGGCAGTTGCGGTTGGTGGATCGGGTCAGCAGGCCGTCGGTGGTCGCCGTGCCGCTGGCCACCAGCGCCTTCTGGGCGCCGCTGCCCACGGTCGGCAGCGCGATCGACTGCACCAGCGTGCCGTTTGGCGCAAATTCGTCCAGGAACACCGCATTGCCGGTCGCGACAAGGCTGGCCGCGCCGTCGCCGACGCGGTAGACCACCACGTTGCCCGGGCTCAGCGGGCCCGCTGCGGCGGCTCCGCCCCAGGCTGCGGCCAGAGCCAGCAGGCAGCCGGCCGCCAGCCTGCGGCCTGCAGCTCCTGCGCGTCGGTTGCGCACGCGCGGGGGCGGTGGAGGGGCATCCACCAGGGAATCGATCACCATGCTGTCTCCTCGTTGTAGGTACCGCGCTGCCGGCGATGGCGCGTCCGGGGGCGGGGCGGCGGATCGTATAGAGATCGCCCTGAAACATCCAATATCCCCAATCGCGGTATTCCATACGTTGCAGGTATGGAGTGCCACGCACGCCGCCGGAGCGGCCTTTGCCCGGTGCGCAGCACTGCAGGACAATAGGCCTCCATGACCCTCACCGAACTCAAGTACATCGTCGCCGTGGCCCGGGAGAAGCACTTCGGCAAGGCGGCCGAGGCCTGCTATGTCTCGCAGCCCACGCTGTCGGTGGCGATCAAGAAGCTCGAGGACGAGCTGGAGGTCAAGCTGTTCGAGCGCAGCGCCAACGAGGTGGCCGTCACCCCGCTGGGCGAGGAGATCGTGCGCCAGGCGCAGAGCGTGCTGGAACAGGCCGCGGGCATCAAGGAGATCGCCAAGCGTGGCAAGGATCCGCTGGCCGGCGCGCTGACCCTGGGCGTGATCTACACCATCGGCCCCTACCTGCTGCCCGACCTGGTGCGCCAGGCCATTCACCGCACGCCGCAGATGCCGCTCATGCTGCAGGAGAACTTCACCGTCAAGCTGCTGGAGATGCTGCGTACCGGCGAGATCGACTGCGCCATCATGGCCGAGCCCTTTCCCGATACCGGCCTGGCCATGGCCGCGCTCTACGACGAGCCGTTCCTCGCCGCCGTGCCCAGCACCCACCCGCTGGCCGCGCGCAAGGAGATCACGGCCGAGGAGATCAAGAGCGAGACCATGCTGCTGCTGGGCACCGGCCACTGCTTCCGCGACCATGTGCTGGAGGTCTGCCCCGAGTTCGCGCGCTTCTCCAGCAATGCCGAAGGCATCCGCAAGAGCTTCGAGGGGTCTTCGCTGGAAACCATCAAGCACATGGTCGCCGCCGGCATGGGCGTGACCCTGGTGCCGCGCCTGTCGGTGCCCAAGGACGCCTTCGCGCCCAAGGGGCGCCGCCGCAAGGACGACGGCGAACCCCATGTGCGCTACATCCCCTTCGCCGGCACGCCGCCCTCGCGCCGCGTGGTGCTGGCCTGGCGCCGCAGCTTCACCCGCTACGAGGCGATCGCGGCGCTGCGCAATGCGATCTACGCATGCGAGCTGCCGGGGGTGACGCGGCTGTCGTAGCCGCGCGCCCGCGGGGGCACCGCAATCCCCGCGATAGATTCACTCTGTTGCGCCCTGTCGCGCGGCACGGTTACAGTGGTTGGCACAACTTTTCTGTAGCAAACCAGCGGAGCTGACATGGCCAAGACCAGTACCAAGAGCAACAAGACCAAGACCCCGATTGCCGCCGCTCCGGCCGCTTCGGCCGGCAAGGTGCCTTCCAAGGGCGAGGCGCGGGTGGCGCCGTCGTCGGGCAGCAAAGGCGCGCCGGTGATCAACATCGGCATCGGCGAGCGCGACCGCGCAGCCATTGCCGAAGGCCTCTCGCGCGTGCTCGCCGATACCTACACGCTCTACCTCACCACCCACAACTTCCACTGGAACGTGACCGGGCCGCACTTCAACTCGCTGCACGCCATGTTCATGGCCCAGTACACCGAGCTGTGGGGCTCGACCGACGTGATCGCCGAGCGCATCCGCGCGCTGGGCCACTACGCGCCGGGCTCGTACGCCGAATTCAGCAAGATCGCCACCGTGGCCGATGTGCCCCAGACGCCGCCCAAGGCGATGGAGATGGTGCGCATCCTGGTCAAAGGCCACGAGACGGTGTCGCGCATCGCGCGCGAGTTCATCCCCGTGGCCGAGAAGGCCGGCGACGATCCGACCGCCGACATGCTGACCGCGCGCTGCACGGTGCACGACCAGACCGCCTGGATGCTGCGCTCGTTGCTGGAAGAGTGACCCGGACGTCCCTGCCGGCGGCGGCCCCGTGAGCCCGCCCGGTAGCGCGCTGCCGGCGCTGGCGGCCTGGGTCGACGCCCATGCGGCGCTCGTCTGGTGCGGCCTGGTACTGGCAGGGGGCTTGGTCCTTGCGGCGCGGGCCCGCGTGGGGCGTGCCACGCCAGCCTGGCCCGGGAGGGGCGCGCTGGCGACGGCCGGCCTGATAAGCGCTGCCGCATTTGCAGCGGTAGCCTGGGCCGTAGCCTCGGGTTCGGGGCTGGTGGTGCTCGACCAGGGCATAGCCGACGGGCTGGCTATCCACCTGCCCGCGGCGTGGCTGCCAGCCGTGCTGGCGACCACCCGGATCGGCGATGCGCCGGTGCTGGCGGCGGTGACGGTGCTGGTGGCACTGCTTCTCCTGGTACGACGGCGCTGGCTGCTGGCGGCCGCGTGGATCGCCGGGGTGGCGGGTGCCGGGCTGCTGGTCCGCGCCTGCAAGCCCTTCGTGGCCCGGGCCCGCCCGCTGGACGGGGTGGTGGCCGAGCACGGCTTCAGCTTTCCGAGCGGGCACAGTGCCGGTTCCCTCGCGGTCTACGGGTTGCTGGCCTGGCTGCTGGCACGCCAGTTGCGGCCGGGGCGCCGCGCTCCCGTGGTGCTGGCGGCCGCCCTGCTGGTGCTGGCCGTGGGCGTCAGCCGGATCCTGCTGCGGGTGCATTTCGCCAGCGATGTGCTGGGCGGCTGGCTGCTGGCGCTGGCCTGGACCGCATGCGTGGTCTGCGCCGTGGAGCGGGGGCGTTCAGAAGATTGAAAGGCGGCTGCGGGCACAATCCCGGCTTGTCTTTCCACCATCGACCCCGGGGCGCATGCCCCGCTTTCCCATGACCGCACTCGTGCCGCAGCGCAGCCGCCTCGGCCTCTACCTCGACCTGATCCGCTGGGACCGGCCCGCCGGCTGGCTGCTGCTGCTGTGGCCCACGCTATCGGCGCTGTGGGTGGCCAAGGGCGGGTTCCCGGGCTGGCACCTGCTGATCGTGTTCGTGGGCGGAACTTTCCTGATGCGCAGCGCCGGCTGCTGCATCAATGACGTGGCCGACCAGGAGTTCGACCGCCATGTTAAGCGCACGGCCCAGCGTCCGGTGACCAGCGGGGCCGTGTCGGTGCGCGAGGCGCTGGTGCTGGCCGCGGTGCTGGCGCTGGCGGCCTTCGGGCTGGTGCTGACCACCAACGCGCCCACGGTGGTGTGGTCTTTCGCGGCGCTGGCCATCACGCTGGTCTACCCCTATGCCAAGCGCCACGTGGCCATGCCGCAGGCCGTGCTGGGCGTGGCCTTCAGCGCCGGCATTCCCATGGCCTTCACGGCCATCCAGGGCAGTGAATCGTGGCTGCTCACCGCCATTCCGGGCGATGACGGCCTGCTGCTGGCGGCCATCGAGGGCGGCGTGCCGGCCCTGGGCTGGTGGCTGGTGCTGGGCAACCTGTTCTGGGTGCTGGCCTACGACACCGAATACGCCATGGTCGACCGCGACGACGACCTGAAGATCGGCATCCGCACCTCGGCCATCACCCTGGGCCGGTTCGACGTGCCGGCCATCGTGCTCTTCTACCTGCTGTTCCTGGGCATCTGGGCGGTGGCGCTGCACGCCTACGCGCTCGGCCCGCTGTTCTACGCGGCCCTGGGGATTGCGCTGGTGCAGGTGTTCTGGCACTGGAGCCTGATCCGCGGCCGCACGCGCGAGGGCTGCTTCCATGCCTTCCGGGTGAACCACTGGCTGGGGCTGACCGTGTTCGCCGGCATTGCCGCCGGCTTCGCCATGCAGAAGTCGCCCTAGGCCTCCGGAAATAGCGTGAACAGGCCCTAGCCCCTGCCGAATTCGTCGCCAAGCTCTGCCGCCCGGGTGCGCGCGGCCTCCATGGCCCCGACAAAGGCTGCCTTCACCCCTGCAGCCTCCAGCGCCGTCAGCGCTGCATAGGTGGTGCCGCCCTTGGAGGTGACGCGCTCGCGCAGTACCGCGGGCGGTTCGTCCGACTGGGCCGCCAGCGTGGTGGCGCCGGCAAAGGTGGCAAGGGCCAGTTGCTGCGCCTGCGCGGCCGACAGGCCCATGCCGGCACCGGCCTGCACCATGGCCTCGATGAAATAGAAGACATAGGCCGGGCCGGAGCCCGACAGCGCAGTCACCGCGTCGAGCTGGGTTTCCGCGTCCAGCCACAGCGTCTGGCCGGTGGGTGCGAGCACCTGCTCCACCAGCGTGCGGTCCGCGGCCGTGACGGCGCCGCGCGCGAATAGGCCGGTGATGCCCTGGCCGACCAGCGCCGGCGTATTGGGCATGGCGCGCACGATGCGCTGGCTGCCCAGCCACCCGGCGATGCTGTCGCTGCGGATGCCGGCGGCCACGCTCAGGTGCAGTGCCTGTGCGGCAAACGGCGCCACCGCCTGCGCGGCCTCGCGGAAGACCTGCGGCTTGACCGCCCAGACCAGCAGGGCGCAATCGCCCAGGGACGCATCGGCGGCCGCCTGCGCGCTGACGCCCTGCTGCGCCAGCAGTTGCGCGCGGGCGGCCCCGAACGGCTCGACCACGCGGATGCGCGCCGCCGGCAGGCCCTGGCGCCGCAGCCCGCCGATCAAGGCGCTGGCCATGTTGCCGCCGCCGATGAAGGCGATGGATTGGTCGTGGAGGGCAGCGCTGGATGCGGTGGCAGTCGTCATGGTGCAGGGGCCTGTGGCAATGAAGAAGAGCAGGGCGGGCATTGTCGCGCGCCCGCGCCACGGCCTTTGCCACTACCCGCAAAAATTTAAAGGAAAAGTGGCTCTAGCCCAGGTGTGGCCTTGGCTATTAGCTATGGTTTTTGAATGAGCCTTGAATATCCACGGTGCGAGGCGCGCCCCGCAGCGCACGAAGCCGACGGGCCGCGGAGCAGGCCACGCGCAGACATCCGCGGAACCGGCTCTGCCGGGCCGCTGGATGTGCCCCCTGCAAGGGGGTTGGCGAAGACACGAAGTGCGAAGCCTGGGGCTCAGCCCAAAGTCGCCTGGCGCACTGCATGTTCCCAGTGCTGCATGCGCTCCTGCGCCAAGGCGGGCGCCAGCGTGGGTTCGAAACGCTTCTCCGCACGCCACAGCTCCGACAGCTCCGACGTGCTGCCAAACACGCCACTCGACAAGCCCGCCAGGTAGGCCGCGCCCAGCGCCGTGGTTTCCACCACGGCCGGCCGCACCACGGGCACGCCCAGCAGATCCGCCTGGAACTGCATCAGCAGGTCGTTGACGCAGGCGCCGCCGTCCACGCGCAGCTCGCGCACCGCGGGCACGCCGGCCGTGGCAGCGTCGCGCGCCATGGCCTGCAGCAGGGCGGCGCTCTGGAAGGCGATGCTCTCCAGCGCTGCGCGGGCGATGTGGGCCATGGTGCTGCCGCGCGTCAGGCCGGTGATGGTGCCGCGCGCATCGGGCTGCCAGTAGGGCGCGCCCAGGCCGGTGAAGGCCGGCACCAGCATCACGCCGCCGGCGTCGGGCACGCTCTCGGCCAGGGCCTGTACCTCGGCGCTGCCCTTGATGGCTTTCAGGCCGTCGCGCAGCCACTGCACCACGGCGCCGCCCACGAACACGCTGCCTTCCAGCGCGAATTCGGGCTGGGCCGTGGGCTGGGCGGCGCTGGTGGTGACCAGGCCGTTCTGCGAGGTCTGGAACACCGTGCCGGTGTGCATCAGCATGAAGCAGCCGGTGCCATAGGTGTTCTTGGCCATGCCGGGCGTGAAGCAGGCCTGGCCAAAGGTGGCGGACTGCTGGTCGCCGGCCACGCCGCCGATCGGGATGGCGTGGCCCAGCAGATCGGCGCGCACCTCGCCAAAGTGCGCGCTGGAGGGCAGCACCTCGGGCATCAGCGCGCTCGGGATGTCCAGCGCGGCCAGCAGCTCGTCGTCCCAGGCGTTGCGGTGCACGTCGAACAGCATGGTGCGCGAGGCATTGCTCACGTCCGTCACATGCCGCGCGCCGCCGGTGAGCTGCCAGATCAGCCAGCTGTCCACCGTGCCAAAGGCCAGCTCGCCGCGCGCCGCCTGTTCGCGCGCACCGGGCACCTGGTCCAGGATCCACTTGAGCTTGGTGCCCGAGAAGTAGGCATCTATGCGCAGCCCGGTGCGGGCCTGGATCCTGGGCTCCCAGCCGGCCTCGCGCAGGCGTGCGCATTCTGGCTCGGCGCGGCGGTCCTGCCAGACGATGGCGCGGTGGATCGGCTGGCCGGTGCGGCGGTTCCACACCACCGTGGTCTCGCGCTGGTTGGTGATGCCGATGGAGCGGATGGCATGGGCGCCAATGCGGGCCTGCTGCAGCGCCTCGCGCGCGGTGTCGAGCTGGGTTTGCCAGATCTGCGCTGGCTCGTGCTCGACCCAGCCGGGCTGCGGGTAGTGCTGCGGCAGCTCGCGCTGCGCCTGGGCGACGATGCGGCCGTGCTCGTCGAACACGATGCTGCGCGAGCTGGAGGTGCCTTGGTCAAGGGCAAGCAGGTAGGTCATGGTGAGAAGGAGTGTGCCCAAAGGGGCCGCGCGCGGCGGCGGGAATTTCCCGATGGCGGGGGATCAGGCCAGAGCAGTATCCCAGCGCACCTGGGCTTCGGTCAGCAGCGCAGGAAACGGATCGGGCGGCACCACGTCGGTGAACAGCCGGTCGATCTGCGACAGCGTTGCCAGCTCCACCATGGCCGGGCGGTTGAACTTGCTGCCGTCGGCCGCCAGCCAGACCTCGCGCGCCTGGCGG
>Ga0116227_10000198_pt1 | contig 105452 bp, 66 predicted proteins | sample S1TSphgellanicum_FD_89693 | JGI IMG/M metagenome (GOLD analysis project Ga0116227, IMG submission 89693) | Host-associated microbial communities from peat moss isolated from Minnesota, USA - S1T2_Fb - Sphagnum magellanicum MG | ecosystem: Host-associated > Plants > Peat moss > Unclassified... | reverse complement strand
TTTGGCCCAAGGGGCAACTTCAGCACTTTCAAAACATATGTTTAAGGTGTACACTTCTAAAATGTGTTGCATTTAATTTTGAATTTCATTTTTGGTGTTTGCGTTTTATATTTTAATTTTCACAAATTTAATGTTATTGTTTTAAAAATTAAATAGAATTAAAAGATTAAATTCAAGGATTAATGAGTATATTTATATTATATGTAATATAATAAGCTCATTTTTTGGTTTGAACTACATTAGTTTTTGGTTTGAACGAATCAACCAAAAAACATTTCAAATGAAAATTTAAAATTAAATGGTCCACCTCATAATTTTTGTCATCTTCCATTTGAAAGTGAATTTTTGCCAAAATTTTAACTTATCACATATTTATGATCATTGGCCTAAAAAAACCCCTTTGACATGATAATTATCAAACTCTTCACATGGCTCATAAACCTAGTCCAATCATATAAAATCACAATGTTTATAAAATATTACAAATTTCATCAAAATTACAAGTCATTTTAATCATTTTTTGAGTATATTTGCATTTTTTAATACATTGTGAAAATATTTTATAATAATGACATGGTTGAAGGTCAGACATGGTAGTCTTGAAAAATAATACAATGTGACAACAATATTGGCCCCCATGTAATGTGCTTTCACCCCTTATAACAAAACGCAAACAAAACCAAAAACTTCAAACTTCTTAGTAAACTCAAATATCTTTCAAACATTCTTACCAAACACATGCCTTTCAGAAACCTCTTACCATTCAAAAAATGTTCAAAACTCCAATGACTAACAACAAAAAAATTATGAGTTGCATTAGAACTTTGACAACCTATAATAGGGCTCTAACTTGTAAGAAAACAAGTCAAACCTTTCACCAAAACACACACCTCTCACAAGTTTTTCTTATCTCTCACAAAACACTTAAACGTCTTATTATGAACAACAATAAAGTTTTAACAACTTGCAAGAACGTTCTAACCTATAGCAAAACAACTTGGACATTTTCACCAAAGTCATAGCTCTCACAAACTTATTATTACCTTTCACAAAACATTCAAAGCTTCAATGACTAATTACACCAAAGCTTTAATGAATTGCACTAAAGTTCTTATGACTTGCAACACCGTTTGAACTTACAAAAAAAAATTCAAACAATGTCACCAAAGTTTTAATTCTCACAAACCTTGAATACCTTTCACAAAACATTTAGAGCTCTGAGATAGGTTGCAACAAAGTTCCAACAAATTGCAACAAAACGCACTTTGACAAGTTGCAACAAAACTTTGACAAGTTACAAGAAAAGTCCAACAAGTTGGGACAAGGCCCACTTTCATGAGTTACAACAATATTTTGACATAAGCTACAACAAAACCCGCTTTGACATGTTGCAACAAAACACTAATGAGTTGCAATAGAACTTGTTTTGACAAGGTACAATAAAACTCTCAGGATTTGCAATAATACCATGCAGGAAATCCTCTCCCACAAAGCTTTAATCCAACATAAAGCTTAAAATTGCTAAACCCTAATAGCACATCTTTGTGTGCTTAAATGCTTGGGTGCTCGTATGAACAAAAATTTTCTTCAACAAAACAATGGCAAAGTAACAAAACAACAAGACAATGACAAAGCAATAAAACAATGGCAAATCTTTGATGTGACAAAAAGTTCATAGGAAAGAGGTAAAACTAGCAAAACCTTAAACCTTAAACTAGGATATGCATATACATATGTATATTAGAACCTTTAAAAATTATATAAAAACATTTATAACATAGCTTTACATATCCAAACCAATCATCAAATACTAACAATGGATATCCATAATGATTTTAGATTTAATGCACATATGTATAAACATAAGGACATTAATGGGCCCTACATCTATTAAACTTTATTTATAACACCAAATATGGGAAAAGTTGGACAAAATCCAAATATGCAGAATTTGTGCATATCTAGCCATTGTGCATGTTCATAAGCATTCACCAATATATCTAGCCAATGTTGGAAGAAACCCATTTTGATGAATGCAAGCCAAATAAAATCAAGGATGAAAAAGGGTTCAACAATTGGACTTCCCATTTGTATTGAACATGTATTAGGTACTAGTGTTGGTCAATTCTAGCTTTTAAGCCAAACCTTTGGTTTTAGTTTTTTTTTATTTCCTCAAATTTTAAAACCTTTGATTCTTTTTGTTTTTTGTTCTACCAATTTTTGGTTGACTATTTATAACTAGTAGGAACCTTTGTTTCTAGGATTGATATGGGGCTAATTCTAGCCAATTATTGGCTTGGGAATTTTTTAAAATGTTTCAAGCCCATTTTTTGTTTTTGTTTTTATTTTTGTCGTTATAAATCAAAAAATTTGCCTAAAAATGCATTTTTTTGTTTGTTAAGATTCACTTTAATAAGTTAACATTTTTATGGAAAAACAATGTGTGAAATAATGCAAAAACATTTACTTGTCAAGAAAAATTCATATTAATTGTTAACATATTTTGCAAAATTTTACAAAAACATGTTTAATGAATGTGAAGTGTGGAAAAATAGCTCAATAACCAAAAATTCATATAATAGAAAAAATGAAGGGGTGCATGCACAAATGGGTGGACCGATTTGAATGTCATGTAAGCCAATTTTGCCTTGCAGTTGCCATTGCAATGCCCATGTTGCTTTATAGATCTTGAAATTTATTAACATGAACTTGATTTAAAGATCTTAATTTGAATATCTACATGAATGCACAAAATCATCTTATAAAGTAAAAGAAGTCCTAAAAGCCATGGACTTTTGAATTCAAAATTCATGGATTATACTCCTAACCATCATTTCTTTGTGGATTATGATATAGTCCATTGATTGATGGGGTGTGTTTTAGGGACTTGAAATTAGTAAGATATCATAATTAAAAAGCTAAGGGTCAAAAAAAGAATTAATTGAATTCTAAGATTATACTTATGGACTTTTGAATGGACTAATAAGAGCATTTTTTTATAAGTCCATATCATATTGGAGGAAGAAGTGTTTTATGATTTTTTGCTTACATGCATAAAGAAGAAGAAACTTTAAATGATACATTAATGACATGCAAAAATTATGGAGGAAATCAATGTAAACTAGTTGTAAGTTTCAAAATATAATTAAGATTTTGAATAAATATGGACTCTGGATTTGTGGTAATTTGGTCCACTCATTTGTGCACCTACCCAAAGTGCATAACTACAAGATACTCACAATGACATCATACTAAAAATTTACAATTTTTTTACATTTAAAAATTAAAGACCCATCAAGTTATTGTACTCAAACAATGAAATTCTAGTTGCAAATTATTTAATTTTGAGAGGTAAACATTACTCAACATGAGTAATATGTAATAATGGAAACATCAAATATGTTGATGGTGGATGTTGCCTTGTTCTTTCAAACTTGGGTTGATATGGAACACCACACATGAAAGGTTTCAAAAATTAGAAAACAATACTAGCTAATAACTTGATAACGGGACATTAGCAAAACATATAAAGCTATTTTTAAATGCAAGGTTCAAATGAATAGTCAATAGCCAATACCTAAATTGTTTGCTACCAAAGATAATGAGTTCAAAAAACATCATCCAAAATTTGCAACTATGCATTATCTTCAAAATAGTCCTCCTCTTAAATCAAAATTTCATTTTCTTCCATCAAAGTTTCTTCATGAACCATGAAATCATGTATATAACCTTCCTTGATGAACTTGCATCCCACACAAGCATCATTAAACTAGTTTTTTGGCAATCATCACAAGGTGTGACAAATATTCACTTCCAAATCTTGAATAACAAAGGCTTGTGATTAAATTTGTGCTACAAAGAATTCTCTATGTTTCAATTTGAAACCCCACAATTTTTAGCATTTGGCATGCTAGAAAAAATACATTTGGGAATTGAATGTCATGTCCTACCAACCATGTTGAAGGATTTTCACAATCTATAAAGGCTCACACACAAGCAATGAAACAACTATAATTCATTTGCCAAATTAAAGATGATTGCATCATCATTAAAAACTTGTGCACCAAAACAATTGTTGCTTCTAGTGGGGCTACATGTTCAATATGTGTATTTAACCTTTGTGATGTGTTCCTATGTCAACACCTACAACTATCATTGTTATCCCACATACAAAAAATAACATGAAAATACCCTTAATGGTCCACCATGTTCAAACCAAAATGGTCATTCACCTACAATGAAAACAAGAATCCAAGCCTAGCACATCCACGCAACAAAAATGCAAGAATTAACATGTTAACCCAAATTTTCATTATATAAATAATAACTAATTGTACCAATCAGTAACTAGTGAAACAATACCATTTTGAAATTATTTTAGTGATTATTGGATAATAGGTCCTTAAGTTAATTGGTTTGTTATATGAATAGGCACCCAATCTATTATAGTAACCAGTTGTTCATAGAAAACATGTGACCAATAATTCCTACTTTGATTTTGAGTTTGTATTGACTAGTGACTATTTAAGTTGAAACAACACTATGACTTGGTACAAATAGGAGGATTTTTTAGGATGATAGGCTATCTTTTTTTTATTTTTGTGACTCTTGGAGTTTGTTTTTTGAATTTGTACACTTTTGATTTTTTAAGTTTTTTCCTTTCTAATTTTATGTGTGGAAATTCATATTAGTTTTGTTCTTTGTGAATAAGAAAAAAAATTATGTTCTTGTCTCCATATTTTTTCATATTTGTAATATAACTCACCTATTGATGATTTCTACAAAGGAAAATTAGAAACAAAGAAGAAAAATTATGTAACATAGAAAACATCCTTAACATTTGGCGACCATGTAGTGGAACAAAATTGTAAACAATCACATTTACAATCTTTGGTTTTAGTGATTGTTTTATTTTTTGAAAATTTTAATTTTGATTTGTACTCATTTTAGTCGTTTTCTAGGACTATTTTGTGTTTTGATAAGTTTTTGATTTTTTACAAAGTTAGTTTGAAGAATTCTTAAGATTTGCATGTTTGTTTTCTAATTTATAAAACAACTTATTGATCAAAAGAAATTCTAATTAGCACTTGTTTGGAAATAGTAAGAGATGTCAAGAATAGTCACAAAGGGCCTTAGAAGGCAATTAGAATTAGGAACACCACAACAACCTATTCATGCGACGGTTCAATCATAAGAACAACCACATTCTCAAGCCAAAGGAATTCAACTAGTTGATGCTCCTAGCAATGAACCTCAACAACCCATTAGAACAAATTTACTTCATCAAATACTAGCAAAGCATGAGGACAAAAGGGAATCACAAGTACCTTCAATTGGTCAATTTTTGACACCCAAAAAACTAAACTAAACCTCGCATGTCCAAGAATGTCAATCATGTACGAAATTACTTTGTAGACCACATAACATAGTGAATTTGATGTTGTTCATGCTTTTTCAACTACTTTAATACCTTGGCCATTTCAACACATGTCTATTGAATAATGAGTTAATTTTGAAAAATTCATTTCAACAAATGAAATATTCCTAAATATTCACTATTATTGTTGACAATATTTTTTGATTTGGAAGAAATAAAATTTGAAAATTTCAACAATTCTGAAAATAATATAATTGGTGTCAAATTGGCCAAGGTACTACTAGGGTATCCTTTGTTTGTGCACTCATTCATGCCAATGATGATTGCAAATTCCACAACAATTAGTTTAGTTTCAATTTCTTCATTTAGTTATACCAAGAATAGGATAGTATGAGAGAGTTCCTAAACCAGGTTTAATAACATGCTTTGCAAAGTTTGCACACCATCTGCAATGCATAACCACCTTAATTTGCACCTCCATAGTTCAGACAAGCCTTACCATTTCTCTAGAAAAACCATATGGACGACTTGGGGAGAAGCATAACTTTGAACAAACATGACATGAGATGTCTCAAATGATGGTAATATTGGCACACGACATCAAATTCCTCATACCTAGAGTAATGTAATGAGGAAAAGCATGAAATATGAGGTTCATGCTTTTGCATCCACAAAGCAGCATTGCCAACACAAATAATTGCAATCACGATAGACAAACAACCAGCAAACAGATCAGAGTTGCAGGCACAAAATGTAAGTGCATCTACTAGACTTTCATGCTCAATAGAAACTAACCAAGTGCTAATTGTCATCAACATGAACATAGTTGTGAATTTCTCAAGGCTTCTTGAGCAGGTTCAAAATGCAAACTAATCCAAGATCATCTTAATTTGCAAAGTTACGTTCAAAGTGATGAAGACTATATATGCAACCTGCTGCATCTTACTTGACTCTCAACATGAAAGCTTCAGGTAGCCAGCTGCCACATACAATCCATCATACATGCAACCTTGAGAATAACTGTCCAAAAGACTCTTGATGTGCCATGGAGTGGATGACTAGAAGTTAGATTGCCTCACAAAAGTCATGAAAGGATGAGAGAGGAAGACCTACTGACAGATAGAAATTAAGGTTTGGTTAGACAGCTCCTAATTGAAGAAATAATTTATAGAAACAGAAAGAGAAAAACAACATGGACATATTCTGGAAGACCAATGAAAATTATGCCCTTATAATGCATTAGATAGCAAAATTGCTTGGGAGAAAAAAACAAGGGAAATAGACAGACAGACAAAAGAAAGAAGGATAAACCTAAATTCAAGTTGTGATCTTGAGATTCAATGCCTCAATTTCATGACTATGATCTTGGACAATTTGCATGCAGCCTAAATCAGCTAGGCCCAGGTCATAAAAGAGTCCATCACTAGAGCTCACATATTCTTCTTTCAAAACAAGATGAAGAGTGATACTGCCTCTTCCCTGAGATCATCAGGTGTTAAGGACTTTGTAAATTGCAAATGATATGAAATTGTTGTAGTCGCAATTCAGCTTCAATAATGGCACAAAATTAGTTTGCTGCACATTTTCTCATTTCTGTCCAGATTTTTTGATTTTATGTTAATGCTCATGGTGATGATTTTGAATGTCTAATTTGCTATAATGTTTTAGTGTAAGAAGTGGTGTGAATTGTTCTGTGTTTAGGATTTGTATGAACACAACATGAGATTTATTAATACTTTTGGGGAAAAAAAGCGGACACCAACAAAATGCTCCTATGGTTTCACTACAAAATGCAATGTGGTATCACAATGTCAAGTATGTATCTTGGATTGTGTGGACTTGTGTGTTTTGTTTTTGTGAAGAGTGGTATTGCCATGCTGATGGACTAAAGATATAAGCAAATATGTGCTGAAATTTCTGAGGAAAAATGAAGATTTGGTATCAACAGAAATATTGTGATCCTGGATAGATCATGCAAACTACTCATTAAAAAAATCCATTTAATTCCTCCTATTTCACACATAAAATTAGAACTGTGTACAAATGATGAAGGGACACATGTGAATTTTCTGCTCGTGATTTTTCAAAGGTGAACTTTAGTCTTTTTCTAGTTGTGTAACACGCATTTTATTGTCAGATATTTGTGGCAATTTTTATGAACAAAAAGGTTCTTCATGCTATTTCCATTGCACACTTTGCTCCTGTTCAAGTGGACTCTTTGGATTATAAAACCAGCAGCAACAACAGTGTGATCAGCTTGTTAGTATATGTCAAATGCAGAAGTTGCAGGGTGGAGAAGAATAAATAAGCTTGAGACCAAGATTTGAGTCCCTCTAGTGTTGCAAGAGACACTTAACAAAGTTCCTAGGGAAGCTTGATCATGTGGGTGGGTGCAATTTGTGTGCACTCTGGGTGGGTTGCCCTTTGTCATACACCAAGTAGACCAAGTTCACTCTGCTCCAGATGTGATTCATGGAAAGGATTAGATTCAATAGAAAGGGCTGTGTCAAGACACATTGAGTGTTTCCAGACCAGTGACATTTGCGGAACAACAAAAAGAAAAAAAATACAGTGAGGATAGAGGAAGAAGATCAGGGATCTCTAGAGACATGATTCCAGAATTGACTGACTACCCATCAATTCTCAAAGAAAGAAATTCATCTGGAGGTTGCAATTTCCCTATATGAACTATCACATGAATTACCAGATCATCTACCCAAGTCCATAAATCTGGTTCATCCACCTCTAGCAAAATATACACTAAGATAGTCTTCCAAAATTTATCAGATTTCCTTCAATTTGGTTTCAGATGTGATGCGATCTCAGATCTTTTAGTTTTAAGGGTCTCAAGATTTCCTTTAGATTGCTCTAATCATGGATTCTGCCCCAATAGCAGCATTTCATTACCTCTGCTCCATCTAGCTATGCTCACAATCACCTCACAACTCTATAGGTCAAGCATTAACCGAATGTAGAGTTGTGTGAGCTTTGAGTTAACTTGTGAATCGCAGGTTGACACTCATCAACTTTTTTTTTAACGATCATATGTTCCTCCTACAAAGTTCTTTACATATGAAATGTTTCCAACATTCCTAACGTTAATTACCTACTGATTCACAACCCAATTGCAGCTCTCCAACAGAAAGTGCCCGTCCATGCATCTACTGCAATCTAATGGAAAATCCCTGAAATGGAGATATAACTTATCATGTGGCAACACAGATTAACTGCAAAACAAGTTTTGTGAGTGAAAAAGCTTTTTGGCAATAATAAGTATGCAATACTACCATCCAAACTCCCTATCAGATCAGATCAGAGCATAATAATAATACCTTACATACATTTCAATACCGCCACTACTATCTTGGTAGATTCGACACTAATTATACTTTTATTTCAGAAATGCTGAAAATTTTCAAAAAACATATTTTTAAGTGTTAAAAAAAATTTGTGAAGGAAAATATTGAATCTTTGAGAATATTTTATTTGCCAAAATGAAATTTTTAAAAATTAATTAATTATTTGACAGACATGTGCTGAAGCTGCCAAGCCAAAGTACGATATCATGCCACCAAAGATGGTGACTGCAAATCCGATGTAGTAGATTTCTCAGGCTTGTTCCTTGCAAGAATGGGTATTGTTGTTGGCTCGATACAATAATGTCTCCAGCTATTTTGTAATTTATTGGCTCTGCCTGTAAGATTGTTCCCATTCTTAAGGAGTGGGGCTGAAGAAGTTAGAACCCTTCCCTACCTACACCTTGTGATCTATGCCTCGTTAGGTTCATTCTAACCGTCTCCTCGTGCTTTAGGATAGGTAAAGCCCAAGGGTGGGGGACATTCCCAAGATGTTGGGTTGGAGTCAGGTACTAACTTGTCTTAGGCCCCTTATTTTGAGATTGCCTCCACCTTCGGTCTTTACCCTACACTTGTTTATGATGCTGCTTAGGATTTTTATTGTTTTTCCATCGGAGATTTGGAAGCTACATAGTGGAAAGCCTATGTGTGATCTAGGCTTGTCAGAATTATCATTATTTCATTTCAGGTGACACCAGCACTGACAAGACAAACTAAACATGGTTTTGCATATTTCTTGACCTAAAATGCGGTCCCCATGTGGGTAGGGTAAAAACTAGCCTACCATTTCCCCGTAATTTATAGGTCAAATTTTCTCATACATTAGAGTTATCCAGAAAGTCACCCTGTCTTCACCCTCTCTTTGGGGCTGCTTTCACCCCCCTATCCCCTCTGTCAGTGGTATCCGCAAAGTAAAGACATTTCAATAAATCTCAGTATGAAATGCTGATACTCAGCATTTAATGCACAAGATTCGAAACTAATTATAGTAGTTGTACAGCTAGGAGCAGTGAAAATATTTGTAGCAGCAGTGGAGGCTCTCAGGAAAAAGGAAAGACAGGATGAAACTCAGTTTACTACCAAAATTGATGGTTTTCTGAGCACGGATGGATGGACTTAGGGTTCACAATATCAACCTATAATTAGGTCTTATGCAAGTGACGTACAATGTTAATAGGTGCTATTTTGTTCGAATGTACCAACACCTTTTTACACCTTGTTTACACAATGTGTATAATCTTTCAACTATGAAATGGTCTGTGCAGGGCATTTTTTGAAATAATTCTTTTATGACATGTGCAACCAAAGATCTTGGGTTTCACCTTGACTTTTTTTTTAACAGAATACAAAGATGCTAGACTTCCAAAACAAATTAGGCCCACTTTACACTAGGAGTGAGGGCCAAAAAAACTTGGGGCCAACTTTGGGCATTTTTTTCGTGTTATTTGGCCCCAAGTTACTAATAAATGCAAAAACATTGGCCCCAAGGGTTACAGATTGGCTTCCCCGAATTTGATGGGGCCAATACAAGGACATAAAGTTCAGCATTTATTAATAACTTGGGGGCAGATTGAAAAGATTTTTTTATATTTTAGCCTCAACTCCTAGTGTAAAGCCCTGCGGGCTGAATTAAACTTTTGCACCAATACAAATGCTTGATTTGAGTCAAACATTGGCCTTGACTCCGTGTGTGAAGTGGGCCTTAGTGTTAATCTTTCCCTATAGAAAGAAACAAGGCAGATCTTCAGAGCATTTCAAGGGAAAATTTCAAGTGAGACTGCATGGCCTCATCTTCCGAGTTACATGCACATTTTTTAAAAATAGAGGATTATCCTCTCAACTATGGAGTGGAACGAGCTGTAATCATATGAGTGTGCCAGAAGTTGGCAATTTCTTCACAAATTGTTCACTCAACAGGGGCGGGAAAAAGGAATCTCCATGGCAGAAGTTGACAATTCTTCACAAATTGTTCAATTAACTGAGTTGAAAAGGAATCTCCAGGGACTCTGGCAGAAGTTGGCAATTCTTCACAAATTGTTCAATTAACTGGGTTGATGAAAAAGGAATCTTCACAGACTTTGGCACAAGTTGACATTTCTTTGCAAATTGTTCAATTAACTGAGTTGAAAAGGAATCTCCACGGACTCTGGCAGAAGTTGGCAATCCTTCACAAATTGTTCAATTAACTGGGTTGAGGAAAAAGGAATCTCCGCAGTCTGTGCACATGGCAGTCAAGTCCCAAAGAATCATCCACTCTTGGCAGCAGCAGCAGATATGCGGGGTGCAAGTAAGTAAGTTCATTGTGAACCCTAACTCCATACAGATGTGAAATCCATTAGCAGATCCATGGTAGGTCCATAGTGCAGAGCTAATGAAACACATGATGATGAACAAGGTGCATGAGAATACTTTGGTACCCAGAAAGAGGCAAGCAAAATCTGTTTGCAGCTGAGGACACTGCACTGCAGATCAGGGCAGACCACACCACATGGGTGCATACTATACATTGTCCCCTGGAGGGTGTGTTCTATAATTTGGAGGACAGCGACCCATTGTGATTGATTGCTCTAGAGGAGCTTTGCAGGCCTTTAAAATATTTCTTTCTTCCTTTCAGTACACACCACCAACCCATCTACCATCTAGAGGTGTGATCCATTCCTTTATAATCTGGAACTATTTTAATTAGGCTTGAAATGAAAGTGATTAGTGAATCTATCCATAAGATTGATACCTATAACCCTATATCTATTAAAGTTATCTGTAATGTCACCTAGTCTTTGAGCCTTCATCTTTCAGAATTAAATAACCAACTGCCGAAGTTAAGATTTGAAATTTAACTAATCATTTGACAGTTTGTTGTCAAATCCGTTTGGGTACTACCTACGGTAATATCATCTTTCATCTCTAGTTCATCCCTAAATGAAGGATATTTGTAAAGCGAGTGAAATTTGAAAAAAAGATATTAATGTTGAGGATGAAGTTTACAGGATGTGAAGGCTGGGCAAAATAAAATAGCATGAAAAGACACAATTGTTAAACAATAGTGAAGGTGCAATATATTAAAATAAGTAACAAATTAAACATTGAGAATGAAAAAGAAAGTAGCATCAAAATTGGTGATAAAATGAGCTGCAAACCCTATTTTATTATTAGGCCTTTGTACTCTTTTTTTCTCAATGTTTTTATCTTTTTATTCCAATTTTCAGCTAAACTAGGGGTTTTGGTGCCCATACATAGTCCATGACTTCACAAATAACTCTATTGGCTGAAGAAATTTCTACTGACAACTTCTAGTTACGTAAACTTTGAACTTTATGGCTGATTTTGTAATCCCATTTGTCGATGAAGAAGATTGGGCTCCAAGTAGAGATAAAATGCCCTAACGTTATATTTGCCCATAGTTGTTAATGCAGTTAGTACAAGAGTATTGCTGCAATTTTTTCTGCACTTGGCCTCCTTTTTTTGCCTTGGCATTCTCAGGGCACATTTTGGGTTCATGTTATACATTGATCTTGGCATGTTGCGAGTACTTGGGAGTACACAACATGCTACTTAGCATGTTACGAGACTCTTGGTACGTGCCCCTTGGTACTTGTAAGATGAGAGGTTTATGGGTGCAAAATGTGACAAGCTGAAAAAAGAATTGGGGCAAGGGGCAGACTAGTGGGGGAAAATATTGCAACAGTACACTTAGTTATAGTTCGATGAGGTTTTGGATCTTTGATCTTTACTCCTTGCTTCACTTGACCATGTTTGAAAGTGCAAAATTGGGTTACCATTTCCAAATTCTGGTGATCATGCACATGAATACCATGTGGGTGGGAGGATGAGGGATTAGGATTTCCAAATTCTGATGATCACACGCACTACCACCATGTGGGGGGTTGAGGGGAAGATGAGGGATACTGCTGTCATGCTAATGTCTAGATTGTGAGCTGTTTGGTCATGCAGCTCTTGGTAGCTGTTTGTTTGGATTAAGAAGAGCATTATATACCCAAAAACTTCATATTGTGAATTTGTATTTTTGCAGTTCATCAGGCCCACATGCTGTTGCTTAAGATCTGGCAAGCTCCCGCAATGATGGGTACTTTTTACAATCAAACTCTGTAGAGAGAATTCTGGTTGAAAAGCTGTCCAACATTTGGAATTCTGTAATGACAGATAAGGGGCTTTTTGGTAGACTTTTTAAGCAAGAGTTCTGCATGAGTGAGTGAGCACTACTGGGACATCACATTGAACTACTACTACTACTACTACTACTACTACTACTGTGCTGCTGCTGTTAAGTTCATAACAAGACTGTCAGACAAATGTCTTTGGCTAGATTTGGACTCTATGCCTCAGAAGACTAACATTGATTCTGGTAAACCTTGTGGCCTCCAGCTTTACCCTACACATAAAAAGCTTGTTGTAATTTTGCCTTTGTTATCGTAGGGCAACCACACAAGGTAATTTTGGCTCATTGTGAGTGATGCCCGCAGGGTTGTTATGCTTGTAAGGCGCCTTGATACACAGCTTTTACTGTTTCTTATTAGTTTTAAACAGTTTTATATGCAGTGTAAGCTCACCGTTTCCAGTATTATGGTTATAAACTTCCTATACCCTCGGGTATATGGAGCTTCTAACCAGAACAGCCTAGATGGGGTAGCCTTACTCTGTATGTAAAAACCATAGTGTAATTTAGGGGACCTCCCCAGTCACAATTTCCCACTTCTAGATATTTCTCATATTAATTTATCTCTAAATTTCTATAGAGGCAAGGAGATCACATGTAATAGGCATAGGGTGGGGGAGATTTGTTACAAGGTGATTTGCGGCATCCATTTGAATGCATCTGGGTCATCCTTATAAAAGTGCACCTCAGTTTTTCTAAAAGGCCAGGCACTACGGTCATTGTCTGTAGCCTTGAACCTTGGGCTCTGCCCTCCTTAGTGAGACAAAAGGCACTAACAGTAATGTCTCTTGCCTCCCCCTATTCCTAACTCACACATTTCATGCAGGTTTAAACCATGTGAAATTTCATTGAAGCCCGTACAAAAGAGAAATTTCAAGATTGTTGTACATCACATGAGTTTGTGTAGCTACAAAAGGTGCAAAAACTATGGCCAACGTAAAAACAAATAAAGAAGGTACATTTCCCTTCATTTTCTGATAAGCTTATTGTGACTGGTGAGGTCTCTGGAACACAATTTGTTCCTTTGCCCCATTGTGACCCAGTTTGGGTTTGCCCTTGGAGCTCAGATTTGGGTTCTCTCTCTTTGTGCTTCCTCTGAGTGCTTTGTTTAATGGAGCTTGCCAGGCAATAAAGAACTCAATAATACATAACAAAAAGAAATGGTTGCCATCAGAGGCTTGGAGTCCATCACTCCAGTGCTATTGCGATAAGAATACTTAAAATGGAGTGGAGGAAAATAATGTTGGGTATCACAGTTGTAAGTTCTAACACAATGGAAGTCATGTGCATCAATTGAGGGGAAAACTTAGAAAGCAGAATGTAGGCTCCCACATTCAAATTGTCCACCAAAATTGCCCTGGAAGCAATCCATTAAACGGAATAATTGTAGAGCCTAATTAGTATGGCTAATCAATCCATTTCCATGATGGATTTTTCTGTCTGATGCCTCAGTAAGGCCGCATGCCACTTACAAAATTTTCACAGTCTGACCAATTGTACTTTGAATTGACCTCCAAAAGCTGTCAGGCTTTCAGGGAATAAGCTTGAAAGTTTTTTGCATCCCTACAGTCTACATCTATTCCAACAAAAAAATTATATCTACCTTTTGATCCATGAGGATTTGCCTACGCATCCTTATGTACATGAATTGGTATTTCATAAGCAGTTCCAAACTCCCAATTTGATAAAAGTGCCTTCCCATGGGGTTGGACCTTTTGGCTTGTTTGGAGTGTCTTTGGAACATCCCAATCTATGTTGCCACTACAAACTCTTGTAAATTTTCTATGTCTGCAACAGGTGATGGATTAGTTAAGGTTGTTCATTTTTCTAAAATAGAATGAAAATACGAAGCCCGATGCATGATACAATTTTTAGGTGCAATATTGCTTAAATGCCATTCTCGTTCCTTTGATAACATCATCCCACAAGTTATAATCAACTTCTTGTGTGAGATTCTGCACAGAAAAAGAAATAGTCATTCCCAGTGTCGTGTAGTTATTGGCTTTGAAAAGAACTTTCAGTGTCATGAGTACTAACTGCATAACACTGTGGTTGTCGGGCTTTTCTAGACTTCTAATATACACCATTGTATACAACCCATTATGTGACACACTCAGTTTGGAGTATTGGTCTTGATGGGTTCCAAAGTTTCTTTTGAAAAGTGGAACTTTAAATTGATGGGTTGAAAACATAAAGAGAGAAATTATTTGCACAGAGAAATTCTAACATATAAATTCTACGAAACCTATTTTGGGTGAAGTGTAAAACATAAAAAAAATTTGAGTGCTCACTTTGTGAAATGTGCCATAACTTAATGTGAAATTAAAATTTTGATATAATATATGCCACAATAAACATTACAGATTGTACATTGTAATAGTTGAAATCACAAAGTTTATCTCACACACGTGTCATGGCCTTTTGTGTGAGATAAACCACATTCTCCTATAATGTAGCTTGCAAGTGAAGCAAAAAGTGTTGTTGCTGGTGAAATTTAGTCACAATCACCAACTCTGCAAAATCTCCTTTGCACCAACCTTGTGAGTCCAAGCTCCGAAACAACACACTAATTGCAGTTTGCCCATTGCATTTACATAATGATGCACAATGAATAAATTAAAAACTTACCAAGCTTCAAGCTTGAAAGAGAGTTCAATAGCTCAAACCTATAAGCATCCATGGCAGCACTACCACAATGCACAACTAATTGATCAGATGCAAAGGAGACATGAGCTGGAGGAAACACCTTAATTTATGAACTAGATGTGAAGTTGCAATGAAATTTGACAACTCATCTGTCATCGAGGGTTGCCCAATTGTGAAACAACCCCTTTTCATGAATACCATGGCCTATCCATCAATATGATGGCAATGTGAGTCACTTCTGCCCCTTCTTTGTGACAACAACTAACCCTAACGAGGAGATCCTCTTCTGAATGGGGTCAATTTCTGACAATCGGATCCTTGTGGTGGATTCATGATACTTAGAGTAAACTTGGGGTACATATTGTACTTTGAGTGCAGCTCTATGTACATACCTATCTATATACATGATGCAAAAGTTTCTGAAAAGAATTCTTTGTAGCCTGTTCACAAACCCTTCTTCCTAGTTTACTACGCCTACCATTACAATCCGTACTGTTGTGCATGGTAGAAGATTTGATATTGCAATTGGACAAAGAAATTAAGTGTTAGGTTACATTTCCATCCATTCAACTTGTGAACTTTGTGATTCCATCTTACACATTCGTTTCATTTGGTGACCTATATCCTTTTAAAGGGTTCCTTGAAGTCCATTGTTGTCTCCTTACCTGGTTGGTAAAATCATATCTTTTGCATGAGGTTTAAATTGAATTTGTGACAACCCTTTGTTTGCTTCAGTAGTTTTGGTTTTCAATGAAGTTATTTTGTTTGAATTTTTTTAATAATAAAAATACTGAATGGGGGCTCCTTTGATTTTGAACAGTCCAACTTTGCAATGAACCCTATTTAATAATTGTGCCATTGGCGAGAAGTCCCAGTGAATTGTGTCATTGCCAATTGTTGCTAAACTTGCACGCACACCCATTGCAATATTGTTTGACTTCATTTAGAATATGTTGAGGTTAATAGTATCAAATCATAACTGATTCTTGCACCAATCATCAAAATTCATATGTTAAAATTGTTGTAAGTTTGTTAGGTGATCTTCGTGATGGACCTTGTAGAGGTTTCACTAGCTAAGCTGTTTTCTTGGATATTGCACTCCCCCTATGACTCAGTTCATGTGTCTTGTTTTTCTTCACAATGAAGTCTTTCATTTGTGCCAAAAAAAAAATTATTGACCTGATGCTTGAAGAGTGTTCAATGTTTGGGGGAATAGCGTAGGCATCGTTATATGGATGAGCTACTCAGATATGTTAAGCCTAATGGCTCAACATATACAACCACAACGTTGCTTCTAAGTTCCTATATTTTGACTTCAAACTCAATACACTAATATTTGCAAGCACAAACAATCAGCCACATCAAGTCTACCATTTGAGCTACCATCATTTTCCTTGATTGCCATGGATGATGGAACTCGGAAGTGATAGAGCTCCACTCATTCAGGAGATCAAGGTGTTTGTTTACCCACCCTTTGACGACATGAGGAAGGAAAGAAAGCAACTGAGTAAAGACTAATGACAAAGAAGATTGATGAATTGTTACACACTCAAAAGGGGTTTTTCATCAGGGCCTTTGTGAGAGAACACTTTGCTTGCTACAAAGGCACACACTATACCAGTGTTGGGTTGGGGGGAGAATCAGCCAGTCAGGGTTGCAGGAGTGTCGAGAACAAGTGTTGATTTGAAGGCCTGACAACCCCTGAATTTGTTCTGATACCCAAAGTTTTCATATATTCTCCTTGCCCATTTCATATGGGTAGGAAAATGTGGGTACCTACTACCCATTTAGGCTTATGTAGGTAGTAGTACCCACTACCGACTGAGGCTTATGTAGTAGGCTTGTGTAGGTAGTAGGTACTCAAACTCTTTGGTACGGGGTATTAGCCCAAGGGCAAAAATGGCCTTCTCAAACCTGAAATGACTCGGGTATCTGTGTACTCGCAAAGGAATTTACTTTCTCCACTTGTGGAAAAAAAAACAAAAAAAATCATAGCACATGGTAAAACTTGCTACCACATACTACCTCCATATACAAACAAATCATAAAATTCCTATATAATTGAGAGTTGAGTTACCCCAAAAAAAAATTGTTTGCCATTGGTGGGTTTTTTTTGGTGGGAGATTTTTGCCATTTGGCAACAAAAAAAGCAAATCCATTTTGACTCAGAGAAAGGACTTTTGTGAAAAAGTTGTGCAAAAGTTGCCAGATTTAGAGGAATTTCTTTTTTGAAATCACTACATTCTAGATAATAGGTTCTAAAACGTTTCTAGTTTCCTCTCTGACCTGTAGCCAAATCTGGCTAAATTTCCTCTTGTGGATGATCACCAATGTGGCTACATCAGAAAATTGAAGAAAAAAACAAAAAAAAAAAGACCTCCCTTTTTGCCACATCGTGCAAACAATATTTTACCACATGCAGCAATTGTAGTTCATGCAGATTTAGAGCTCAAGTTATGCTATAGGTAACAGGTAAATTACACTAATTGCATCAACAAGGCTAAGCATCTATTGTTTGCTTATGCTACATGACACCTGTTTCAGCATATTTAGAGTTCAAGTTATGCTTTAAGTAATAGATAAGTTATGCTAATTGCATCCACAAGGTAAGCATCTAGTGTTTGCCAATGCTGCATGACACCCGTTTCAGCATACTTAGAGTTCAAGTTATGCTAATTGCATCAACAACGTAAGCATCTATTGTTTGCTAGTGCTACATGACATCAGTTTCAAATCGACCATATCGTCGTTGCAATCAAATAATAAGCAATTCAGCCACCAACTATGTTATATATGCCAAGGGGGGCTGCATGTGTTGAAATCAGTGGTGTTAGAAGTCATAGTTACATGTTACCCATGAGTGATTGCTCACCGGTGCATTCAGCAGCTTGCGAAATAATGCTGGTCAATACAGCAAGACCCACTCAATTTATTAAAAAAGTGCAGCAACCCAAGACCCCCCTAATTCTGCAAATTTGGATAGAAAAAGTACAGCAACCCAAGACCCCTAAATTATTCTGCAAATTTGGATTACTTGCAAGGAGGAGCTGCTGCACCAAGTGAAGTGATGAGTAGTAGTAGTAATAGCTTTGTCTGGCAATTGTGAGAAGCTGGATTTAGCTTTGAACTGAATTCGTCAATCTGGAAGAGTTGAGGGAAAGTCCAAAGGGACAAAATGGCAGAAAAGCAATCAAATGACGCTCCATGATATGGTATATATCAACTGGTGTTGTACATATATGGCGATGATCAAACTGTGTTGTAGCTCATGGGAGACAAAACAAAAGACTTACAAGAAACGACGGTCTGTAAGTCTTATACAGTTCAAACTTTGATTTGTAACGTATTGGGTAGCTGTGCAACAGAGATGATATTAACGAGGCCATAAGAGCATCTCCACCAGTGCACAGTAGGGTTATTCCAGACAGTAAAATTTATTGCGAAAAAGTCAAAATGTGCCGGTTTAGCTCAGGAAATTGGTTTTTCTGCACCAAATTTGTGCAGCTTGCCATAGCTGGTAAAAGGCACAACACAATTTTGCACCTCCAAAATAGAGTGTAATAAATTGGACTTGACTGCGGTTCAGTATTTCTTACTGGTCGATCATATTGATTGGTCCAGGTGGTTTGCTATTAGTAGTCCCCAAGTACATGTAGTTCCAGTTACAGTTTTATTGGTGGGGTTGCCAAAAAGAAAACAGCTAAACTTAAGACATTTAATTTTATTATCCAGAGTGACATACTGAGCACCGGTGGAGATGCTCTAACACTTCAAATTTGAGCCTTCGTGTGTACTTTGTGACCCAACTCTTATGTAACCTGTTTTATTGGTCACCATCAGCCAAATGAAGCTCCAGGTTTTCTTTTTTGGGGTTGGGTTGGTGCTAGAAGATACACCTTCAGAGATGTGACTATTATACCCTAGCTTCATTCATTAGCATGTAAGAGACTCAAAACATCACAATTATATAGAGCAAAATCAAGGATCAACTACCGTAGTTGAAGAGTAGGTTCACCAGGTCTTTGTCGAATAATTATTTAATTTTGAAGATTTCATTTCAACAAATAAAACGCTTCACTTCCCTTCTCCAAAAAAAAAATCTTTGAGAGAAAGTCTTTTTTTGAAAATTTCAGCATGCCTAAAAATAAAATAAAAAATTGGGTCAAAACCTGCTATTTAACTATGGTATTTTATCAAGAGTAGTTACTGTAGTCTACAATGCTTCTTATAGGCATTTACATTGTAAGCAAATTTATTAGCCCTTTTTATAAGCATTACACCTTACACAAATTTATTGACTCTCGAACTAGCATATAAATGTTGTACTTCATCCAAAATATGATGTGTAAGCCAGTGATTGGAGGCAAGGGGGCGGATGGTAGGATTGGAATTGCTCTGACTACTACGGATCTAAAATTTGTCGTAAAATACAAAGCAATCAATCAAGCATTAAGTAAGAAGTTGGCAAATGAACAAACACAAAATCAGCAACAAATCCAGTTTGGAATTTGAGGACACTAAATATTATGTTGCCGAGTGAGTTGCAGGAGGGTGATGAATGCAATTTTACATACATGATATGAATGAAAGAGACGGTGATTAGTCCATCCACTGGCAAATCTTACTATGCAATGATTCAAGATTTTAACAAGTCAGAGACTCATTCATGCATGGGAATTATTACTTGGAACTCCCCCACCTCCCGCCAAACCCCATTGCAGAACATGATCATAGATGGTGCATTCCACCAACTCACATATGCAGTCTTCCCCTCTCCTGTCTCCAAACTCTTTGTATATTTGGAGAAATTAAGTTCCTTAATTTGGTAGAATTGGTTTCAAAGTACAGGAGTAGTAGTGCCTTAGCCACTTTGACACATGTTTGTTGAATAATTAATTAATTTTTAAGGAGTCCATTTTCAACAAATGATATATTCTTCAATATTTCATCAAAATTCTTTATTTCCTTCAGGAAAAAAATTTCTGAAGAAAAAGAAAATTTTTGAAAATTTCAACACTTCTGAAAATAATATGATTAGTGTCAAACTGGACTGGACTGCACTGGACTGGACTGGACTGGCCGAGGAGGTTCGAGGGAGTCATTTTCTGAATGAACATACTCATGCAATCAACACTAGCCAGTGGGTGTGCTGCCACTTCACTCCAAATGTTGGCAAAACCTGTAAACTACTTCCGGCTGCTGTAAAACTTTGAGGGAGACAAAATGTTAAGACATGACCAAAGCAAGTTGGTGTATGCTGGCCCCCAGTATCACAAAACCTGTTTGTCTGCAGTTTGCTCCCCTCCAAGCTTTTAAAACCTGAAAGCAAGATCTTCTTCCCCAGCTGCTTCATCTTATGGTTGTGATTAGGTCATGTCCAGTTCACTTCGATTGTGGTTATTTCCTTTTTTAAATTGATTTTTAGGGTCCTATTTTGTCCTTATTTCAAGCTATTTTCTAGGTGGGACAGATAGCTATCTACAGACTCCATTTTTTGTGCTGTTAGAATCCGTTTAAGTGACAATTTTTAATCAACAATTAATTGGCAATTAAGAAAGTTGATTAAAGTGAGAATCGACAAAGAGAAAGCTGGTTACAGTTTGGATCATTGCTTGGAAGAACCCATTATCACCTAATGGAATGTCTCTTTTTCTGTAATTTCTAATGAGAAAATAACAAGTCTAAATTCAATAACTCGTGCATTGAGTTGGAGGTTGCTAGATTTTCAAGATGAAATTGAATATGAGTGATGAGAACAAGTAGACCAAGAACAAAAACACCAGAGCAACACAACCAATGTAGGTAGGTCAGTGAGTAGGGTTTAGGGTAAAAGATGAAATTAAACACGAGTGATGAGAACAAGTAGGCTAGACCAAGAACAAAACCCACATGTGCAACACAACTAAACATAGGAGGACTCGAGACTCAAACCCTATTTTTCTCAGTAATTAATATTTTTGAAAATAGTACTCAAGACAAAATCCTATTATTTGAAATAATTGAAAAATAGGGTTTTGAAATAAATAGTTCTTGAATGGGTGCCAAGTACAGAAAGTTGAAGTTGGGTGGTGATTGATGAGGGGAAATGTGAAAACTCTGGCTCTCTCTCTCTCTCTCTCATCAACCTTTGCTTCCTTACTGAGTAGATCTTGTCTTTTATGGGCAAAATTTCTTCCAAAAAAAAAAGAATTCAAAATCAAAAAATGAAGTGACTTTGGAGGGGTTTCAATTTTCAATAGCCAGAAGTGAAGAAAATAATAATAATAAAATTGCCAGATCAAACCCAGTTTCAGTCTGGTTCTTATTAACTCGGATGGAATCAGTGGTTAATTATCGATTGACCTCTCGTTAACCCTCAATTCTGGTCACTTTTACTTTCAAAAAAATTATTTTAAAAAAACCTTGGTTTCTATTCACACAAAAAAATACAATTGGGAACCTAGTTCTGGGTCTAGTTGTTTTTTTCTTTTAAATTCCTATTCCAAAAAAATCTGGTTCTGGTTCCAGTTCCAGTTCCAGTTCCAGTTTTGAAAATCAAACCTGATTCCAGTTCAATTCTTACTGATTAAAACCGGAACCAGCAATTCCAACCCACCAGACCACGTAACCGTCCAACATTGGTTTATAGCCAGAATTGGCTAAATCTTCACAGGGATGATGGTCATGTTTTCTACATCTTACTATGGATGATTGCCACTTAGGCTAAATAAATTAAAAGAAATCCTATAAATAAATAAAAACACAGCATTCTAGTATAGTAGTACCTACTGGGTATTGGAGTGAAGAAACCAAGTGTGGAAGGGGAGGGTAGGAAAGAGATTAGGGAGGTAGGTAGGAGGGAGGGAGGCAGGTAGAGGGGCCTGTAACAATGTAAAATCAGGACTTAATTTGGACTCCTCCTCAGTGCTCTTGTTGCACATTTGGGTGGGGCAAGGCAGAGCTAGTAGCTGCATTTGCACTCCTCCTCAGTGCCCATCTTGCACACCTTTGTGTGGTGCAAGCTAGCTAGCTTGGGGTGGTGCAAGCAGCTGGCTAAGCTAGATATCTAGCTAGCTCAAGGGATTTGCATTGAGGAACATGACAGAAAGCTCTCCAGCAGGGAGGAGGAATGAATGTCCTAGAGAAGGGAGCAAGAGATACAGTTGCTGCTGCTTCCTCAAAGCAACCTTTCCAATCAATGTATGTCCTAGAGAAGGGAACAGGAGATGCTGCTGCTTCCAGTTCAAAGGAAGCTCTCCTCTTAGCAGGAAGGGAGGAAGGAAGGGTGGGAGGGAGGAATGTCCTAGAGAAGGGAACAAGAGATGCTGTAGCTTCATCAAAGTAAGCTCTGCAGCAGGAATGTATGTGTGTGTGTCCTAGAGCAAGGGAATTGGATCTTGAGGAAGATTAGCTGCAGATGGATGGGGCGCAGCACCACAGTGTTGCAGGAGATCATTGTGATAGACGTTGGAGGAGGTGTACATACAATAGGGAGGGAGCTGGCTCCATATTGTAGTTACATTCATTCTTCAAGGATCTGCGGATCTGCCTGCGGCAGAGGATTGCTTGCTGGTTTCTGTAAGATCCGATCACCAGCATTGCCCATTTGCAGGTATCTTGGATGCATACCCATTTGCATGAATTTGGGTGATTGGCCAACATGAAATCCATAGATCGTAGGTGTGGATACAACAATAACGACACCTGAAATTCTTCCATCAGACACCTAGATCAATGCTCTTTTGTTTTTTTTAATGCTTGTTTTGCTGCTCTGCCATGCTTGTTATTGTCTAGGGACTCATCTTTTGAAGCTGTTATCAGACGCAACCTGCAATTTGCTTGGTGAGTGAAAAAACTGCGCACAATGCCATGGCAAGCATACGATGATGTGGTGATTGTTTGAGCTTTTGTTTTTGTGGTGGGTGCAAAGGCAGTGCTCCCTGTTGGTAGGAGGAGTTCATAGCTGCAAATCAATGCAAGCTCAAAGGGTGTTACACCAGCCTTGAGCCAAAACTGTTTCCAGTGTTTAGCAGAGGATTCAAAGTCATTGAAAAGACTAGATCAGCTGCATGACGGGAATTTTTCAGGCCTTCACAGGTCACCACCGCTATCATGGCTCCAAGAGGGTTACTACTACTGCTGGTAATGACAAAACTCCTGCACCTCTCCCTGAGATACTCCTAAAGAAGCACCAAAGAAAAAAAAAAATTCACAAAATTTGAGATGTACCAAGTCTCTTGCCTATTGATTGAACTCTGCTGTTCAGTTGATTGATTTCTGGGAGACCCACAAGTTTCCTTTCACAACAGCAGCTCTGACCCTATCTTATGTTTTTTGGTTTGATCACGCAGGTCATTTGCAGTTGGTATCAGCTTGTGAAAGCCCACATCGGGATCGCAGCAACCAAAATTGGATGGTGCGTTTTTATTTGGTGTGACCTATGTGATTCCAGGACTACCTTTTTTTGTATTCAGGACCCATCAATCACATCTGCATATATGCATTGGAAAGATTTGGGTTTGTGGCAGACATGATGATTGTAGTAGCCGGTATTGCAAAAGAAGGATTGAAAGCCAGTTTTCTGCTGTCTACTTACCTGGTCATGTTTGGTTTCGGTTTCTTACAGTTTGATGACAATGCTTATCAGAACTTGGTAGACAAGAATTCGCAACCCACGACAGCAGCAGCAGCAGCAGCAGCAGCTGTGGATTGGTCAAAAGGCCATCACAGAGCATATTCTGACATCAGCGATGTATTCACCAAGACTTTTGAGGCTCCTGTACTCGTAGTGGACATGGATTCAACAGACCTGAACGAGAAGCTTGGCCGAGAATTCTCAGACTCTGAAGATCTGCCACAGGAGAAGACTGTAAGTGTGGATGACTCAAGGAAACAAATTTCCTCTGTCCCCCCCCTCCAAAAAGAATACCAGAAACCTCTCAGCCCAGTTTCACCAAGGGAGTGCAGTGCTTCTGAACTCATCAGAGTCAACTCCAAAGATCTCCAGAAACTGCCATCTTCAGACAGCAGAAATATTGTGCGGGCTTCATTCCATAGAGAAAGAAGAACTAACAGGGACAGCAGCCTTGCAGCTAAGGAAAAACTGCCACAAGCATCAGTGCATTTGGGAACTTATGGCAGTGTGAAGTCAAAGAGCTTACAACGGTCGTCATCTGTGAATGGAGAGGATCATGATGGGTTTTGGATGTCAGTTGATGGGAGAGAAGAGACCCCGCACTCATCTCATGTGGACTTGCCACGGTCATCCTCAGTGGATGCAAAACAGGGCTCCCAGATGTTGGGTAACAGGACGTTCACAAAATGTTCAACCCCAATAGATGGGAAATATGCAATGAGGCTAATGGTGGAGTTGCAGGAGGACCCAAGACTATCTGTGCCCGAGGATGATCACCAACTCTCAAAGGATGCAAGGCTTGATACACCAAGGTGGCAGCTGTCTGGTCTCAATACACAACAGTATCATCCTGAATCCAAGTCACTGAAAACAACATCCTTTGACATCAGAGAATCACTTCAAGCTGCTGCAGAAGTCAAACACTTGCTCCAGGCCTCTCAGCAGCAAGTGCGAGATGGATCCAAATTTTCTCTAGAGGGTGGTGGAACCACCAAAGACCATCCCTCTTGCACCATCACATCTACAGAGTCCCCCAGGAGGCTTGCTGTGGATGGTCAAGACTCATCACCCCATGGTGTTGCCTGTGGAATGACAACACCACCACCCAGGTCGAAACTCAATACTGGCAGAAATCCAATGCAACATGCCAGTAGGCTAGTTTCTGGAGATGATGGTGCTGCTGCTGCTGCTTCTTCTTCCCAGCTGAAGAAAGAGAATGCTACAGAGAGAGCCTCCTATGGTCAAAGCGAAAGTTACCGGCGGATCCCAAATGTAGTGGCCCGCTTGATGGGTTTAGAAGAACTGCCGGATGGCTCTGCTGATGACCCATTACATCATACACATCCAGCAAAACTCTCAAAGGAGACAAACCACCCTTCATCAAGGGAGACAAGATCAATGCAAGGGTTGTTGCAGTATACCCCACCACCACTGACAGTTTCACCACCACCACCACCTTCCCCAAGGCAGTTGGATGGCTACAATTACAAGCAGCAAGTGAGTGAGGGATTCCAGCAGTTGAGACAATGTCCTCCAGCTCAGGTTCAGAACCTTGATGTGCAATTGAGTTTCAAATCATCATCATCACCAGCTTCTGACAAGAAAAAAATGCTGAACCAAGCACTTGACTACGGGGAAGATGAGGTGCCACTTCAGTACCAGGCAGAGGAGAGCTTCTGGACTCATCCTGAGGACAAAAGTGGTCATCACACAGAAGTGAAATCTGATGACAATAAAAAGAAGCAGATTGAATCCAGCCAGGAGCCTCCAATCTGCAGCCCCGGGGATGATCAGGAGATGCAGCAGCAGCAGCTGCTGCAAATAAAAAGCTCTGCACAGGGTCGGAAATTGCTAAGACATATTCTTCAGGCAATGCAGCTCAAGGGTCCCCTACTGCGACCTGCTAGCCGCAAGAAGTCACAAGATACAAAGACTGCCCAGCTTCAAGCTCCAAAACCAATTGTGGATTCTGGATCAAAGTCTCAGATAAAACAAGCATCAAAACCACAAGCTGAAGAATTTCAGGACCTCCCAATGATTAAAACCAAGTCATTGCATGAGGATGATGATGCTGTCATCCTTGGGATTCAACAATGCAATTGGAGATCTTTCAAACAAGATGATGATGATGATGATGAGTCGATCATAATGCTTGGCAACATTCCTGAGACATTGATCATTATACCTAAGCCCATTATGGATGATGCAGATCCCATTACTGACACAGTGATGATGTTTTCGAGCTCACCTCCAGCTCAACCTGGAGAAGATTTGGGCAGTGTCTCCAGCAGATCCAGCATCTCAGGAAGGTCTGCAGCCACAAGCTCTGTGCAAACCAGTGTGGAAGGAGAGTACTGGCATACCAACAAAAGCAGGAATAAGTAACCACTCTCTCTATCTACCGCCTGTGTTTCAGTTCCCATTGTCCAATGATCTCATTTGTATCTCCTTCTGACATACATATCCATATTCTCCATCTGGAAATTATGAAGACCTGCATAGTAGATCTCTGTATGTAAAGATGATGCAATGCAATCTCCCTGAACAAAATGGCTGTGAGCTTTTTATGTGCAGGGTTGCACCCAAGAAAGAGACTGGTGGAGCAACCAGAAATGGAAAGTCATCATGGGTTCAAGCACAGACCTCTTTGGGATTCCTTTGTGAACCCAATAGTGGTTCAAGTAGTTTTTCAGGTACAGAAACAACAACAACAACAACTGCTACTACTACTACTACTACTACTACTACCAGTACCAGAAGGTCAAGAAAGGAGCGTATTGCCGCAGCCCGCTTGGTTCAAGGCAGTTCCCTGGATGATGATGCATCACAAGGTGGTGGGCAGGATGTGAGCCCCATGAGGTCTAGATCTCTACTACCATTTGCTCAAGGGAAACACTCCTCAAGGATGTCATTTCCAACTAAGGAAGCCAATCCTTCGAAGCTAGGGCCACTCAAAGAGTCCAGGTGTGCGACATCTGGCAGTCGGGGTGTTGGTTCTCAGTTGGTTGAGAATGGGAACAAGGCTCGGTCAAAGCTGCCTAGGTTGATGGTAAAGGACAGGACTCGGGAAGAGACCACCCAGACAACAACACGTCTGAGGTTCAGGACACAAGGTTCAACAAAACAAGACTTGTTGAAGGGGATGTCGAGGACTGGTGGTGGTGGTGATGGTGGACCTGATACAGTACCCCAGCTACTACATCGAAGCAGCTCAGACAGCAAGCTCATTTCCCGGATTGCCAAGAAACTGACTCCAACAGAATCTGCTGCTGCCATGAGCAAAAAGGCTGAACGTCGAAAGAATCCTTCAGAAGGTGTAATTTTGAGGTCAACAAAGCAGCCAACAGGCAAACCTGGCAGCAATAATCCAGCTACAAAGCCCAGGAGATTGCATGCTCATGTGGATAATGAAACACAACATGCTGCAACTACCTCACCAAAGAAGGAAATCAAGTTTCAGGATGCCACACTATCAGGATCTGTGACAACAACAGCTGCAGACAAGAAACATACAGATCACAGGGAAGAAAAGAATAACAACTTGCAGAAATTGATGATTGAATCATCAATCCAGGAAAATGGAACAGTGGAATCCAGATTGAATCTTCCAACTGCACTTACAGCACTGCCAGAAAATTTAGTCGTTGCCGAGAACATTTCTGGCAGAAAAAGTTCTAGAGTTAATGTCCGTGGCACTGAGGAGCTAGAATCTAATGTGATGCAGAAACCTGGGGTGCGAATCACAGAGGGTGAGGCTGTGGACCACAGTGAAGACACCACAGATAGCTCACACGCTTCCTCCAGCAGTCAAATTACCAGTTCGAATTGTCAGAAACTCCTTCAATCAGAAGTGAGTCCATATGAAGGTGGATGTTTTGTTCTGAGGTTCCTTCAATGACTGAAATCGGTGTCTGAGTTTTTCAGCCATATTCATGCAGTGTTTATGGACTAATCTTTTTTTGTATTCCATGGGTGGTTTTTGGTGGCATTTGCAGGAGCAGCAGGATACAGAACTGGATGAAAGAGAGATTGTTGAATTGTTAACACCACGTGGTGTATCTGTGAAGGAGGACAAGTCCAATGCATTTGGGCCAGCTGAAGTCATTGATCAGCCCAGCCCAGTCTCTGTGCTGGACAACTTTCAGTTCCCGGAAGAGGAATCTCTGCCAAGTCCAAGGACAAGCAAGACCAGTAGTAGTACTATTGACAGCTGTGAACAAGGTTAGCATTGTGATCACCCAACACATAGAAATTCAGCAGAAAAGTTTTCTGAGCCATTGTTGTCTTTACTGCAAGCCATTTTCTAGAGTGTGTTTCTGAATGTGGGTGCTGTTGTTGTATGAGAAGAAATTAAGCTAAATACAACATTCTAAACTCTTTTGGTCCCCATGCAGATGGCTTTGATCCTCCACACACACAGCAATTGGAGGAGTTGACTGCTGCTCTAAAAGGCCTGGCAGACATCATTGGATCTGACAGAGACTTCAATAACAACAACTACCCACACCTCAACAAACAAAGTGTGGAACTACAAGTCCCAATAGACACTGCTCTTTGGAGTAATCCCAAAAACAGCTGTGTCCATGGGATTTGCCTCAGGAACAAGGATGAAGAGAAGGAGTATGTGCGGGATGTTCTGGTTGCATCAGGTGTTGTTACAGAGGATGACACTAGATCCATGAACTGCTTGTGGCAGACTCATGATGGCCATGTAATGGATCCAAGCCATTTTGATGTTTTGGAGTCCAGACACAGGCACCGGCAACCAATGTTCAACCCAAAAGAGAACAACAACTTCCTTTTTGAGAGATGCCCAAAAACTTATTCACAAATAGAAGCTCTTGGACGCCGGGTCTTGTTCGATGGCATGAATGAAATCTTGGTTCAAAAGCTGGACCCTGTGAAATTCAGTCCACTGCCATGGATAGGGCATGATCGGCACCAGCTGCAAGAAAAACCAGGAGGACAGCAGCTCATCCAAGAAGTCTGGGATGAGCTGCAGGGTGTTCCATGTGTTGCCTCTCAGAATGTGCGTGACACTCTGTACACCATCCTTCACAAAGACATACACAACACTGCAAAGCAGTGGTCCAGTATGGATCGTGAAATAAGTGAGGTTAGTTTGGAGGTTGAGTGCACAATTGTTAAGGAACTCATAGATGAAATTGTGGAGGATTTGATTAGTGGGTTTTGCAGCACCTCATGCAGTCTATCCACACAAACCATTGACACAGCAACTACTACACAACAGCTCTTTGCTTATTGACCTTCTGTTGCCTGCAATTGTACAATAATAGTCTCCACATTAACAACTTCATATAATTTTTTATTATAAAAATGTCAGCCTCTACATGCTTTCTCATTGCTTCAATTTTTCAGATGAACTTTGCTGATTTTTTATTTTGCAATGGAATGCAAACCCAAGGAGCATCACATACACACTCACTTAACCATGTGAAAGGGAAATACCGTGCCATTCATTCTATACAAGGCATTCACAAACACACATTACATTCCTCGACAACAACACTCAAAGGGTTTGGAAAAACTGAGCACATCCCACAACAGACCCACATTTTGGCTACTCTCTTTCCAAACCCTAAAAACCCCAGTTCCTGTTTCTCTTTTTAAACTAATCCCTGGACTTCCCTCTGCTCTCAAGACAGTCACTGCAAATCCATTTTCCATGTATGTCAATAGGAACACATCCCTCTCTCATGGTGGCCACCATCACAGTGTCAAGCTACATTATTGTGCACCAGCTTGACTGCTGCTCAACCCCAGCAGCTGGTGTTGCTGCATTTTGCTGTGCACCACTGAACTCAGCTGTGTCCACCCCAAACTATGAAAAAAGATGGTACCCACAAATCCTGAGTTAACAATTTTTTTCTTCAATTCATCTACACATGTCAAGAGACTAAGTGAGACACTTGCAAGTGAAATGACTTCACCAGCATTGCTTATATGTAAACAAACCAATTGCATTGAAGAAAAGAAGATATGGGTTGGTTCGGTCTCACTTACCTTATCCCGCATTCTTGTGCTCCAAGCATCCTTGCGGGGCAGGCGGGTGTCACCTGGAGCTCCAGGAGCAGTTGGTGTGGTTGCCTGATTCAGCTGATGGTTACCTGCAGCTTGTCGACTTGCCCTTGCAGCCAAGTATTCTTCATCACTGTCATAATCCCTTTGAGTGCTTGCTGATACCACTCTTAGAACTGTTGCGAAAAATAAGCCAAGCACCTGCAATCAGGAGCATCAAGAAGATTTAAGATACTCCCATCTGCTGACTGTTCTTCTTCCAGGTCCTGTAAAGGAGTGCAAAATGATGCTTTCAATAGTGAGTGTAAGAAGAGCACTCACTTCCAAAACCACAACACTTAAGGCAACCCATTTGCAAATGTCAAGATTTTCCTCCAAAAAATCTTTAATTTTGTCCAGCTCCCCTGTGGGATCGTCAGGCAAGTCCTGCACACTCCGAAAATTTTGATTAATTTTCCAGCATGAAGAAAGCTCATACATCACCAAATGTAATGTGATGATGGTGTTGAGTTTCATAACAAAGAGAATGAAAAGAAAAACAAAAGGAGAGTGAGTGATGTTGGGGGCTGAAGCACTTAGTGTGGATTAGGCTGAATTATTAGGGTTTACCTCATGCCAGTGACTGTCAAAGAAAAGAACTCCAGCAATTGCAAACTGCACCAAAAGCAACACAATCTGTATCACAGTATACTGCAAGACTGTTAAGAGATCACATCTGTCAACAAAATTTGAACTGCAATAGATGTCAATATATATCAAATTCAGCAACGGTTCAAAGCCATCGTATTAGAGATTCTATGATCATGTCCCCACAATAACTGTTCTTGAATGGCGAAAAATTACACCACGTGGAGTAGGATACACAAGAAAGACAAAAGCTATTGCTGGTCTCTGCTGCGACATGGCCTGTACAGGTGACAAGCAAAGTGAATATCCCACCAGCCATAAAGGCGTAGATAAACCTGTACACATCCATTCCCATGTGGCATATCTTAGAATTGCAAACTTTCAAAGGATCCACCACCAAACTAGTGAAATTGGTTTGCGACAAAATCCTATCCAAACCTCCTCCCAAGTTCTTCCCAATTGCTTCAAGAGAGCGAGAGAGAGAGAGAGAAAACACACATAAGGTCACACGTTGTCAAAATAATCAAATGGGTAGTTTTCATAGAATTTCAATGAGAAACTGACCAAGGATCAGGAAGATCAGGAAGAGCAACGGTAGACTTTTGATATGACAAGAAAGGTCTTCCAAGCTGTTCCATGCCAGCATCAGTCACCGGGAGACTGAAGCTAGTAAGGATGTTGAAATCTCCATCTCTGGCAAGGTTCCCATCTAGTGGCAAGGTGGTGGGAGAAGGAGATGGAGAATCTGATGAAGAGGGAGGAGCTATGTCTGAGTGCCATTCTTTGAGCATCCAAAGAGAGTACAAAATCATAAACGCCCCCACCAGTGTCACCAAGAAGTTGAGCAGCTTCAAAGTGCACTGAAGGAAACCCTGGCAAGTCATGGTGGTAACCCAAAATGGACAAGAGAATTTACTCGAAAATTCTCCTCCTCACATACATTGAATCCTTGTACTATTGTGATGTGTGATTCCTGGGTTCTGAAATTTCCTTCAAAAGGAAGACCACAATTCCACATCAGGTACTTACACATGCAAAGGTTTTTTTAATTTTCTTTAAATTTTTTTTGCACAAAACCCAAATCTCAAAAGAACAGAGAAGCTCCTCAAAATTCCAAATCCTTCATGAATTGATTCTCTTAGGTCAGGAATCTTAAACCATAAATCCTGACAATCAATATGTTCTTTTCCATGCTCAAAACCCTAAAATCTTCAAGAGCAAATCAGCTCAATACCCACAATCGCTGAAGAGCAGCCCTGTGACACCCCCTCTTCCTCTTGCTCCTCCTCCTCTCCAAAAAGAACCCAACAACCAAAAACCGAAACAAACAGAAAGCTCAAAACTTTAAGGGTTCAGAATCTCACTGAAATGTAGAATCTGAACTAGAGGAGTTATCTCTCCTCTTTCGTCTCTTTCTCCAGCCACACAACAACAACAACCCTGCACCAAGAAAAAAATTGGATAGAAGCTTTTCCTTCTTCTCCTTCTTCTTCTTCTTTTGTTTCTCCTCTTAACCCATTTCTCTTCTTGAACCACACTAGTTCTGCAACAACAACTACAGCACTTAATGATCTCCAGAACTACAACTACTACTACTACTAATGCAAACCAATCTGACCTGCTTCCTCCACAAAGAGATGGGATCTCGGACTTTGATGAGGTTTTGGATTAAGACCAAAAAAAGGTGCAATCTTTGGATACAATCCGGAGTGCACAGATCATCCTCGATCCCAGAAAGTCCTACCCATGTTGCGTGATCCACAAATCCCCCAGTTTTCGCTTCCGATTCCCCGCAGTTTAGCAGCAGGAAGCTCCGGTGTTCTTCCGCTCAGAGGGAGAGGCAGGCAGCCAGGCAGGGAGGGAGGGAGGTAGCGAGGAGGCCGGGCAAGGGCTGCTTTTGAATTTTTTCGATCCTGCCCGAACCAAAGACCAGGAATTTGTGCCGGTGATTTTTATTTTTTTATTTTTTGCCCTTTTTTATTTTCTTTTTTGGAGGGGTGGGAATTTTCTCATCCTGGCGACCCCAAAAAAAAAAGTGAAGGGGCAAATGATAGAAAGCAGTTTTTTTGAAAAAACTTGGATGGGTCCAAGATGCCACATTATAAGGAATAAAAGTTCTGAAGTCGCCATATTTCAACATATTGCCAAAATATAGGAGGAACCCTAAATTTTTCACCCCCCAAAATCAGGGTTCCAAACACTACACCATCCATACTTGAGCACTGTTCTCCTTCTTGTGCAGAATATGGATCAAAAGCATAAGTGCAAGGTGCAACTTGTGAGTAGTGAATATCTAATTCTCTCACATTTGTGGGGACCTGAAAAGCTTCAGAATTTTATCAAGGAATAGCTGATTTTTCATCTAATGTTGTGCCTTTTCAGACTCAGAAATTGGGTTGTACTAAAGACTCATGATCATGCCTTGAGAACTTCTCACCTGTTGAAATCTAGGTTTGTGAGTGAATAAGGTGGATTCACACTTGGTGTTAGCGACTTTAGTATTATGTCCACTAAAACCAAGCTAGTCATTTAGAACCTAAACCTATTTACCACTAAGATTTTATGTTAAGTTTAACATTCACTTAATATTAAATAATCACCCATTTAACATTGGGTGCCACCTAAGATGCCACCTAGATTTTCATTTAACACTGACTTAACAATAGGTGTGAATGCACCTTAATTAGTGTAGAAAGTGTAGATCTACAAATGTGGTTTGAGTGCATTTTGTTGTTGGGACTAAATATGATGTTAGTTTGAGAAAAAATGGGGGTTTTGAATAATAATGTTTTTTTTTTTTTAAATTGAATAATAATTTGGGGGTGAGGTGAGATGATAGTGGCATTAGAAATGTACTTCTTACTTTTGGATTGTGTTCCAAGTATGCAATTGTTTTGTAAAAAATTGGGTTTAGGCACATGTTTGATACATATAGGTGATCACATTTTAAAAAGGGTCTAGTGCTAAATTCAGCTTTGGGCTATGTTTTGGTTTCAACAAAGCTTGAAGGATATGAGCATGTTATGAAATGGGCATGGTGAAGTTTTGCATCAATGTTGGCCAGTTAAGAACAAGGGTAAAGTTATTCATAATCAACACCCAGCCCCACCATGATTTTCTTTCAAAGCCGGCAAGTTTGAGCATTTCTTCAAGTTCCAATTTTGCCTCCACAACAAGTGGTTCGATGTGATTATTATGGCAATGATAGAGCATGTCCTTGCTACACAAGATGCAAGAAAGGGAAAAGAACCCTTGCAATGATGAAAAGTGATATCTCGTGCAAAACCTGTTTGTGTTGTCACATGATCTAAATAGGTAGTTGTAAATGTTCAATAGTCCATGGCGTTGCACAAGCTTGTTGGAGGAGGAGAGAGTTAGTGGTAGAATTCCTGGGACATCTCAGATGCTTACTACCAAGTCCTTGACACTGGACTCTAGGAATGTTGCATCCATCTCCTCCTCTCAAGCTACAAATATCAAGTGTCTTGTTAGTCTCCAATTATCCCACGCTAACAAGCAAATCGACGTTTTGAAAGTTGAATCATACCCAATACTAAAATGTTGTCTTGTGTAATCATGTGTTGAAGGTGATGTCTGAGAATCGAAGCGCAAGGAACTTCTACACCTCATGAAAACACTCTAGATTTGTTCCAGACCAGTTTGGTATCAGTTAACACCAGTGACTAGCATATACGTGCATCGACCTAATATTATATTTACACATACTTTCGGTGAAACCCTACATGTTTTTAGTGTGATTTCAGGGCATGATACTTGTCATATTTTTTCCTTTGCTATTTGTGGGCATTTCAAAAAATAGAATGGAATGAGCATTCAATTTTTTCAAATTAATAATTTTATTATTTATTATAAATAATTTTTTAAATCTTGCAAAAATTGATATAATGAGTTCCAAAGTGAGCCACCATATCTTGCATTTGTCAACAATTGTTAAACTTTGCCAATTGTTACATCTTAAAAATATGTTTAATATCTGACTAATTAGGGCAAATATGTATGTTGGACTTTGAAGTTTTGTGAGCATGGGGGTAGAAAAGAGAAAACAACCCTTTGTAAAAGAAAACAATTTTAAACATCTTCATTGACCCCAAAAACACCTAAAAGGTTTTTGAATGTCCTGCCCACCCATGAGCATCAATTCTAGGTCATGGAGTAGCCTAGAACCTGCTACTTACACCACAAGGATTTCATCATTGGGGTTTCCAAGTCCCATTGACATTATAGGGAAATCAGCTACTATGCATGTATTCACACATGTGATCCTTGCATGCTCATTCATTGTCCTTATGTGATTTATTGCAAAACTGTAGTATTATGGGACCCTGGGTCCTGCACCCACCAGTGAGTGCATCATCCACTGGAAACCACTTATGGATGATTCAGTTATGGATGAATCACAAACTGAGTTACCAAGGTGAAACCCCCTTGGTACCCTCCTACTTCCACCTCACATTACTTAGGTAAATGTTTATGTAATTGAGTTAAGTATCATAAGTAAGTTGGTAAGGAATATGAATGGATACTACTTGTGTAGGTAGGAAGTGGGTTAGGTATTTGGTGGCCACTACTTAGGTAGAAGAAGAGTATACTTGTGGGGATGGTTAGTATATAGCTAACCACCATGGTTAGTTATGGGACACAATTACAATGAAAAAGTATTTCATCTCCACATACCATCCATCCTACATGGTGAACTTGTGGGTAATGGTTCACTATTCACTTTGGCCTGCAAAATAGTACAATTATTTCTGTTGGAACTAAACCAGATTTGAATCATTGACATCTTAGATCATACTCCATATTATATACCAAGCTCATTAGTGAGAGAGCTACACTATTATCATGTGTAGTAGTACCTTATGGACAAGCTGCTATTGTATCTATATACACTATATAGGTGTTTGTTTTTGTTGGTTTGTTTGTTTGTTTGTTTGTTTGTTTCTATGTGACCTTGCCCTAACCCTTGCAAACTGTGTGGTGTCCCACTTTGCTTTTGGTTTTGTTGGAAAGCCCTCAATGCCTCAATGAGGTGTTGTGCACATTTGTTGGTTCATGATTTTCAGACTAATAGAGAAAAAGTTATTGAATTTAGAATGATTTTTTCCTTTGAAAATTAATAATAAATAAATTTTAGTAAGGTTTCATAAGAAGTGAGAAGTTAAGCTCACTTGGACTGAAATAGTATTGGGATGTGTGACACGGGAAGGGTTTAGCCCCTAAGAGTTAAGCTTGTTTTACAATCATTTTATTTTTATTTGAGCCTTAATTATAAATTTGGTCCAATCTTTTCATCCATGAATCAAATTGCAATGTCAATTGTTAAATTCAAAATTCATGAACTGATAGTTCCTTGATCAAAAATTCAAGCAAAATCAAACAAAGGACGATGAGATGGCAAAGTTAAATTGATTGGTGTTGGGTTTGAAGCTTCACTAATAAAAAATTTTAAAAGTCTTTTGACATGAATTAATGTATACATTTTAATATGGCACTCACAATAACTAAGTTAGCTACTCATGAAAAAAATTCAAATCAAAATGTGATTCTTCAAATAAGAATGAAACTTTTCAAGTTTTGGAACGAAAATGTGAAAGTCCTCAAAAAGGGGTAGCAAATCAAAATAGTGAGATCTCTTGAGTCAGCTTTTAAATGAGTTTTCAAAGTTAGCCTAACTACACAAGGAAGGTTGAGTGCGGGTGAACTTTGTGTCCTCACACATGTGGGGGAGAGTGGTTCCATGGGGTTTTCTTGCCAAGTTCCCCTTTAAATCCACTTGGATGTGCTAGGACAAAAAATTAGTGAAAACATATTTGAAGTGTGGATCCAACCAAAAAAATTTAATATTTGAATATCTACCACCTATTGATCTAAAACAACCCAAAAAACATTTTTTGGCCTATCAAGCATTTAAGGGTTAATATGCTTGGGCCAAGAGCAGAAGGTCTCACTATTGTGATTACAAAAATAACTTGAACTACTATACCTCAAGGGCAAGTTCAACATACCATTGCCTTATAATATTATAATGGTGTCCCAACAACTTCAGCATTTGATCTAGATTTTTTCAGGTTTCAACCCCCACAACTTGATTTATTTTTATATTTGACATTTTCAATACTATGAGAGTAGAACAGAGAGAGTCTAGGCAAACCAAATCATCACAGACAAACCACACTCTGGTGCAAATCTTTAGATCCAAGGATCAGTAACAAACACCCATTTCTCCTCACATGTTTGTTTGCAAGCAATATATAAAATAGCTTTTTTCTTTTCATCATCTTTGCCACAATGTTGTTCTACCCCGCCCCTCCCCCAATTTTTTGCCCTCCACCTAGTGCTTCCAATGTTGTAAAACTTGTTCAATTTCATAAAGGAATGAGAAAGATATGGGGTGTTTGGTGTAAGGGGGTTCAGTGTTTCATGATGGGTGAATTGAAACAAATTAGGATTTCAAGCTTAAAATCTTTGATCATTGCATCTTTGCTTTGTTTTGTAAAGCCCTGACTGGTGCACCCTTCAGATTTTAAATCACTGAAAGAGACTAAAAATGAGAGATATATGAGGCTGAAACTAGAGAGGGTCTGGAGCTATTTTTTCAAAACATTTGAACCAAACTATCATTCATCCTCTTCCTTTGTTTTCTGTGTTGTTCCTTTACTTCTGATGCCCAAAAAACATTTGTAACCTTCCAGTTTGCACACCAATGCAACAAAAATCGCTCAATTTGGTTAAGGAATGAGGAAAATATTGAAAAGTGTTCGACAATAGATACATGTCGGGTGATGGGCAGCTTTATCGTATTAGGGTATAGACACATAAAATAATATTAAAGCATACTGGTACTCTGGCGTATGGCATAAGAGGAGCATAAGAGGAGCTCAGATCTTCAGCCATCTCGCTATTTTGTCTCAAAGACACCCACCCACAAAATTATAGCTTCGAGGTATCCAAAACCAAACCAGTGGAGACATCTGACAACATTTCACCACTAAAAACATCACTCAGAGACTAGGGGGCCAGCATTGAATAACAGGGAAACAAGCTCACATGTGGTACATTCTTAAAAACCATCAGAGCTAAGCCATTGTATCAATCTCTTGCTAGAACTGAAACCTTATGGCAATCCTTGTTTTTTTAAGGGGCAAGTTCTGATTGTCCAAGCAAGGCAAGTAATACTTTTTCTCAAAAAAGTGACAAGTATGTTAGGTATACATTTTGATCAGGTGGTGACATTCAATTGGGTTGTACAATAATTAGTTGTACATTAGGTACCTATGCAACCTTCAATCTCAAGAAGTATTTGACATAGATGGAATCTGGACAAGTGTTGGCTGGATATGTGGAAAAGTCTGGATATGCACATGCATACTAACAATCAAATATGCATGGAGTCATATCCGGAAGTTGTTTCTTTTCTTATAAATGTCTCTATGCATAACCAATAGAGGAGCCCCTCAATGATATGTATATGTGTATTTGTATTCGACAGAATGTGATTTCGAGATATACATATCCGGAAACAAAGGATCTGAGAATTCTAGATATGAATTTTCATTGTGCATATCCAAGGTTTAGGGTACAACGAATAAAGCATCTCCCTCATTGCAAAGAGTGCGGGGAAGCTTTGCGCCATCATTGTTGAGCTTTTCACTTGAAATTTTCTACAAGTTTCTACAAGTTCTTGCATCAACTTGTTCAAGTGGATTTTATATTTTCATTGTTCATATCTAGGGTTTAGGGTTGGGGGACGATAGATATGGCATCTCGCTCATTGTGAAGAATGGGGGGAAGCTTTGCACCATCATTGTTGAACTTTTCACTTGAAAGTTTCTGCAAGTTCTTCCATCAACTCATTCAAGTGAATTATATATTCTACCTTTGGGTTTTGACTTTCAACGTCATTGGCATTGCTCAAGAGTTCTGACAAATTCCTGCAAGTTCATACATCAACTCACTCACCTATGGCTTTTAACATCAGTGTTGTTTAACAACCTTGCATCAACTTCCTTCTGTTGTTGTTGTTACATGAAAACTTTTGCAAGTTCTTGTGTTAACCATCGATCCAAAAGCCATTGTTGGTTTGTCAAGTTCTACAAGTTTTATTTTCATGAAGTGTAAGTGTTTTTGACCCCTTAGTTAAGTTTTGTTTCATGCTTCAACTATCAATTGCATCCTATATATGTTCATCACCTTTAAGTTTTCGACTTTCAATTACATCTTGTAAGTGCTTCTATTTTTGTTATTGTTTTCCATCTAAATATGTCATGTTCATGAGGTGTGGTAGTTTAAAGTTTGGTGCTTAGGTGTGTTTTCTTACTATTTGAAACTTCTTATTTCACCATGGTTGAAGATTGAATTCAACTAAAGTTTGAAGAATTTTAATTTTGATTTTTGCCATGTGCTTTTGAAGTACAATGGCATTTTAAGGTTTGGTGCTCAAGTGTCTTTCTTGCTATTTGGAGCTTTGCAATGGTTGAAAATGAAATTTGTGTCATTGAAAGCATAAGTGGAATTGACGAAATTTTCCTTAATGTGAGCACAATCCCTTTTTGATGTCACAACTTTTCAAATGTGGAAAGTGTTCATCACCAACAATGCGACAATGACTTATTATTTGCCTTTAATGAGGTGTATCTTCAAGTTATGGAACAACACGCTTTGTTATGGAAACCACATAATAAAACTTCTATTTGCTAGAGTTTTTTTCTACTGTAAATGACAACTTGCATGTTGATCTATTGAATCCTCAAATGTTGAGGTGCATCATTTGCTAGTCTCAACAAGCTTCTAGTAATGTTTTAAACTAGTCTAGTTTTATTGATAAAAAGGGCATCATCAAGTATGGAAAAATTAATGACATTACTCCTATGCGAAAACATGTTGATAATGATCATTTTCATTTGCTTGCTAAAAGAAAATTTGTACTAAGTGAAAAGGCAATCGTTAAGCTTTTTGAAATAGATCATAATCAGCAATATGGGAAAAAAAGGATTGGGGCAACTGATCCTGCAATCACTTCTTTTTTTGGGTCAACAAACCCATACAAGAATGTTAATGAAGCACAACAAAGATTTATTGAAGACCTTGTGTTGTACATTTGCAAAGGCTACACACCTCTTTCAACTTGTGAAAACATCTGGTTAAGAAGGTTAATATTGCGCCAATGTCCCCACATTGTATTTCTTTCCCATTTTTTTCTTGTGAAATAAATGTTTCCTGCAATGGTCGCAGAGACCATGGAATTACATGTTCTACCACATATAGAATGAACATTTATTATGTCTGTTAGCTTTGATCTTTGAATGTTTAGAGGTGGCATAGATACATTTGTTTTGGTCACTAATTATTTAAATGAAACTTGGACACTTAGGCAAGGTATTATTGGCTTATTTGAAGTGCATGAAACAAATGGCAATGCCATGACTTTGTAATTCCAATCTTTGCTAGAAAAATTTGGACTAATTCATTAGGTGATTAGTTTTGTGAAAGATGAGGGTATCAACTTGGGAACCATGGTTGCAATGCTACAATCAATCATTGATTGTGAACTACTCAAGCTCTTGTGAGTTTATGAGGGTACTTATTTTGGACATGTGATGTTTAAAACATGTCAATATGTGATGAATAATGATAAGGTTTTGATGGGGTTTAATTTTGGTGGACGTCAAAGATGCTTGAACAAGTTTGCAAAAAACAATTACTTGGACAAAAAATTCAAGGAAAAGGAAGTAGAAATGGGAAAAGGCTTGCATTGAAAATAGGATGCAACATTGAAAGCTAAAAACTCCAATGAAAACCAAGTTTGCAAATAAAGTTATAATGTTTGAAGAAACTTTGGAATTCAAACAAGTCATCTTGTTATATTATGGGAAGCAAAAGAAACTAGAACATTACAACAAAAAGTTCTTAAGGCCTAGGTTTGGGCCATTGCAGAAGTTGTCACTAATTGCTTGAATCATGTGGTGATAGCATGTGTGATGAACCAATCTAGAGGCCACTGGTTACTATCAAATGCCTTAACTATCGCAATCAATTTGATTATGGCTATGGAATTTGAATCAGATCCCCTTATGGGAATGAAACATTTGACCTTTTTGATGTTGAGCTCCACACATTGAACTAAAACATGCAGCATGAAATTGTAAAACTACTTAAACCTTTTTTGGAATTTTTGAAAACATTTGACTCTTGTCAAGTTCACAATATGTTGGCCTTGATGTTGGATCCCCAAATCAAATCTCTTGTTGGGCATGGTAATGCAATCTGCCTCGCTATTAAGTACGATGTGAAAAAATCATCCCTTTTTTTATGATTGTTTTTAATTGACTAAATCCTACTATTGAGGTAGTTGTAGCACCATGTGATGAACCTACTCTTCATATTGAAAAAGAAAACAGTAACATGTTCAGTGTTGGAACTTTCGTGGAAAAATCTTCACAAACACTTATTATTACAGAACTTTCTTTATTTTGGAAGTTATCTATTCCACCATCTATGTGTGTGGATCTTTTAGCATGGTAGCGGACCCATAAGGGTTAGTTTCTAAATGTTGTTTTTTTAGCCAAACAAATACTTGGGATTCTTGGTTCTCAGATTGAAACAAAAAGGGTGTTTAGCCTAGCTAGTGTTTTGATAGCTTTAAAGTGTTGTTGTTTACAGGGAAAACCTTGATAGGATTATCATCGTAGTAAAAAGTTGGCAAGATGATCCGCACATGAATTGCACGACAAATGCAAGCTTCAAAGATTATATCAAATCTAAAGTTGTTCGAGCTTTAAAAATTTATGAGTTTATTGAAAATTTTAAAGAGCTACTAGTTGATAATGATTAAGTAATTTTATTTTTTTTTCTTTTAGTTGGTCCTTTGAAATGAATTTACTTTTTGTTTCTTTTCCATGTTGATGTTGCAACATTTTGGGCCTTCTATTTTTGTTGTTGATGAAATTGTAGTTGATGCTACATGGTTTTAAGCCTTTTGTTTTTGTTGTTGATGTTACAAGGTTCTAGGCCCTCTTTTTTTTTGTTAATGAAATTGTAGTTGATGCTACAAGGTTCAAGGTTCTAAGCTTTTTATTTTTGTTGTTGATCAAGTTACAATTGATGCTGCTAGGTTTTGGGCCTTCTATTTTTGTTGTCGATTAAGTTGTAGCATCAACACCAACTTCCATATTAATGTTGCTAGGTTTTGGGCCTTTTGTATTTGTTGTTGAACAAATCATGGCATCAACATCAACTTCCATATTGATGTTGTTGAGTTTTGGGCCTTTTTCTTGTTGCTAATCAAGTTGTAGCAACTTTCTTATGTCCTATGGGCTTCCGGGCATTTTACTATGTTATTGATCAAGTTGCAACAACTTCTTAGGTGGGTGGATGGGTGGGTTCGGTGTTTTAGTGGGTGTGGTTTTGGAGGTAGCTTGTCTTGTAGTGGGCAGAATTTTTTACAAACTAAGGTTCACTTCCCCCACAAGCTACTCGATTTCCAAGAATAAAATTAGGGTTTATGATTACCCAAGTATGAAATTAGGGCTTAGGATTTCCAACTATGAGATTAGCATGTGAACTTTACTATATAAGACTAGTGGGTGCCCGTGACCTTCGGCCACTATGAAGTCCCCCGGTTTCCTTAAACTTGGTTCGCGTTTTAGAAACTTTTGATTTTTTGATTTTTTAATTTTTATGTGTTTTTTATTTTTATTATTATTTTGTGATCATCCAACTAGACGGACATTTCATCCATCCCCTTAATCGGGACGGATAGTAGCTAAAAGAAAAAAAGCTTCCCCAAAATCCATCCCGTCATCAAGTCGGACGGACATTTCATCCATCCCCTTAATTGGGACGGACAATAGCTAAAAGAAAGAAAAGGTAGTCTTGGTCAATACCAAAAAAAAAAAAATTGATTTTGGGCTGTCCAAGGCCTAAATATTTTTTTTCTGGTCTTCCCCTAAATTCGTCCCGTCATCAAGCCGGACGTACATTTCATCCGTCCCCTTAATCGGGATGGACAGTAGCTAAAAGAAGAAAAAAAGGTAGTCTTGGTCAATACAACAAAAAAAAAAAAAGATTCTGGTTGTCCAAGGCCTAAATATATTTTTTCTGGTCTACCAAATCTTTTGCCTCAAAAAATCAGACTGCCCCTGATTTCTTTTTTCTCTGGAGTCAGTTACATCTGGGGAAATTACATTTGGGGAAGCGCCTCAAAAAATCAGACTGCCCTGATTTTTTTTGGCTCTAGAGTCAGTTACATTTGGGGAAGCTCCACAAGGTACGGGCAGTGAGTGGAAGAATTTTTCAGGCACTACCCACAAAGATAAACAGACACCACTGTTGCTTTAATATATAAGATAACCAATATGCATATCTACAATTTATCAAAAAGTTGAAATTTTGACAAATGCATAACCGACAATGAATGAAAAATTTCAATGGATGCATAACTATATCTACAATTTTATAAGAGAAAATTTGAAATATCCAGATGCAGATCTTCTACTCATTTTTTAAAAAAAATATGCCCTATGCACATCCCTCTGGACTGGCCTAAAATGCCATATCAGGCCAACACTGGTCTGGACCATGCAACACTGGAAGTGCAATAGAACCTGGTTTGGAACATCCATGATCCAACCTCAGGAAGTATAGTGGTACCTACAGATGAAATGCAACAGAGTCAGTGATGGTCAGTTATTGAGTTATTGATCTAGTTATCAAGCCAAGGCTATTGAATTTTTATAACTAGTTAAATTGATAATCGCCTAGTATTGAATTTTCAAAATCTAATAACCTACCTGGATGACCTGATTATCATCCATGTAGGTTATCAATCTTTAAACATTAATACAAAAATTTGAAAAACACCAAAATAATAATAATTTTAACTTTTCAAAACCCTCTAACCAGTGTATAAACAGCATTTCTCAACTGGTTTATTGAAAACCTATCCTTATGCACAACTGATGGTTATTACCCAATTTGTTGATAACCTGTGTGGTCCACAACAATCCAAAAAATAACATACCCAGAGGTTATTAAAAACAATAACCACCCAACTCTGAACAAGAACCTGGTGTGGGATGTTTTTTCAAGAATCCAGTCCCAACTTCCAACTTCAATTTGGATCAGAAACTTCAGAAATTTGAGGGGGCTCATAATCTCATCAGAGGTTCCATCGAATCAAAAACTGAGCTAGAACATAAATTAGATGTGGAGTTGGTAATTTGGTGATATGGAGTCACTGATAGTAACACAATGTGGACTCGATGCCTCAGCTAATTCAACTTGTTGAAGTGGTAAAGTGGATGTTTACTTAGCATTTTGATAAAATGTTAGTGGACTTGGCAAATGGAAAACACCAACTTGACAAAATAACAGAATTGGGAAAATCAAGTTTGCAAAATAGGCAGGCAAATGGTATTCCATAATTCTTTTCAAAACAACACTTTCCTTTGACAGGAGCAAAAAGCTGGATCAGTCTTCAATGGTCAACATGAACCATTAATAGTGGTCACTAGTCATTAAGCAATGGAAAAACATGATTGGAATGGCTAAAAGGCCACAAGAACATCTTTGATTCATCTGCTTGGTACAAACTTGGTACAAGAACTTTTCAGAGCCTCACACAGAAGCACAGGAAAAGAATGTTTATTATGAGCTGGACCCCCTACTACAGCCACTACATAAGATCACAGGCTGGCAATTTGGAAACATGCATAAACAGGAATTTCTATCCAAAGATATGATCACAGAAGTTCACCTATCTACAGAAGGATTCTTGTGGACTGCTGCTCTTTCAGGCAAAAGTCAGGCCCTAGCAGACTTGAATCATTGCATTGATCAGGCTCTCTTTCGCCTGTACTGCTTGTAGAAGTAAGCCATTTGGAATCGCCACGCAGTGACAACCAAGACAACCAACACAATAACTACGATTAACCATATTGGTGTGTCCTCTTGCCACTCTTCTGCAAATTGAATTTCACGCACTTCAAAATTTGTTCGGGACGTTCCTCCCCAGATCTCTGATGAGTACGAAGGCAAGATATATGTCCTTGTACTTGTCCTCATGGCAGCAGAAGTGACAAAATCTGATGAATTAAGAACCACTGTACCAACAACATTTGCTGCTTGCCATCCAGAGGCGCTTCCCAGCAGCAAAACCTTTTCCCTGGAAACAACCACTAGAGTTCCATCTCCTCTCAAGACTAGGCCATCTGCTGATGGTAAGCTCTCCCTCATTATCACATTGTGAACTTTTGCATCGTTCAGATCTATCTTGAAAAGTGCACCTGAATTTGTCTGAACAACAAGAAGGAACCCATTTTTGTGGTAAACAATTCCATTAAGGCCATAGAAATCCGTCGAAGTGTTCACAACAACTGGTTGTGTGGTAAGGATTGTGTCTTCAGCATACACTGCTGCTGCACCATCCTTTGTCACCCTCCACACATAGTTGCCAAAGGAGTTTGTCACGTATGCATTACCCAGGGCATCAATGGCCACATCATTGGCAAGAGTTTTTTCACCTTCACAAAATAGATTAAAAAAAATTCTCAGTGCACAGTTTTGCACATCCCCTGGAAATCTGGAGCAATCTAAGGCCAAGTGATTGTGATATCCTACTCTTATCATCACTTCTCAAATCCAAATTTTGCTCTCTCTAGATATTATTAACCAGAGACTCAAAAGTATTCTAACTCCAGAAGGGTTATTTGCTTCCAAGTGATACATTCATGTGCTCATGGTTAGACCTTACTAGAATGACTTGCAGAATAAACAAGGCAATTGCAGGCAAAAAGATGTTCAACAAACTGTTAACCTTTGAGAAATTATAAAAAGGAAGACTGCATTTACCTTCCTTCAACACAACAGTGTCCAAACGTGTGAAAAAAAGGCGTTTATTGGAATCAAGGTCATAAGCTGCAATCCCACTGAACACAGGTGCAGAAAAGTTCAAGTCTTGTATAACTGCAACAACTCTGTTGTGTATTCTGTCCACAGATATCCCCAGAATAGCAAATTTGCCAGCATAGTCACTGTCCTTCACAAACTCATTGAGGGTGCCATCAAGAGAAAGAGAGAAGAGAGAGCCAAAGGTGGTGGATCCCAACAGAAATCGTTCATGCTTATCATCCCAGTCAAAACCCCCTGGGAAAATGTCTGGACCCTGAAACTTGATTGTCTCCACAGGTGGTGGTCCAGCCGTCACTGTCACAATACTGAATACAGATAAAGACAGAAGAATATACACCCATGATGACCTCCTTATGTTTGTCAATGCTGCCATCACACTAGCCTGCTAACTCCTAAAATGAAATATGCTTATTTCCAGTTGCAAGTCATGTGTGCGCACTGCCCACACAAACAAAGAAACCCACACATTTGGTCTTGTTAGAGCCAGCCTTCCATTAAGATTTGAAGATCTCAAGATGAGGTAGTCAAGTCTATTAATTTAGGTCATCAAAAGTCATTGAGATTCAATAACTCATTGCTAGCACTCAGATGTGTAGCTAGCTGCTCAGAGTGCCTTGACATACATATTATTGTGACTCTTTCAACATTCAATCAATTTTACAACACCTCAAAGTTCATGATGTAGAATTGACATTCAGAACACACTAACAAATGTCTCTGCTTGTTTTAGGGAATGCAATGGTTCAGGAAATACAGTCAGGTTTTGAAGCTAGGTGTTAAAAAAGTTCTGGTATGACAAAGAGACATGTGTAAGTCCCCTTTATGAAATTATTCCAGTAATAAAGCAAGCAGAAAAAAGCAGAGTTCATGAGCCCAAAAAAACAAAAGAAAATGGCCATCTCCAATCACCTTCAATTCCCTTCCTCAAATAGATAGTCATGACCTACACATTATAAGGGAGCTGGGTGCTACAAGTCTTGTTGAGTAACATCCTTACTCGCTTTTATTCATGGCAGATTCAATTGTGAAGTTTAGTCTATCATTTAGTCGAACTGGCTTACACAAGATACAGTAGCCAAATTCATTCAATCGTCTGCGAAAGCACCATCCAACCTAGAATCAACTACACGAGATATCAAGCCCCGCAGTCCTTCTACAACCATCACGTCAGCAGCTATTATATGAAAAATTGAGCAGCTTGGCTACTATACAATATAGAAACTGATCAAAACAGCAAGAAAAACGGCCATCATAGAGACTACTGACAGAGAGAAAACAGCAAGAAAAACCGAACATACAAACTGATTAAAACAGCAAGACAAACGGCCACCGTAGAGGCAGAGAGAAAGAGAGAGGGAGAGAAAGACCGACCGAAACCGGCGCTTGTACGCACCTTTTCGGGCTCCGATCGAGTGAGTGCATTCCTTTCCGAGCTTCGTGGTATTCAACAGCTTACGAGATGAACAAAACAAAGACAAAAACAACAACAACAAAAAAGCTCTGCAATTTCCGCTACGTGCACCAGTCAATCCTCGGATCGTCTGCCACACTTGCCGTCATGCGCGGAAACTGGCACGACGATGGCGTCCATCGTCCAACGCTATGGCGACGTCAGGGTTTGGCTGCCGCACGGAAAACGCCATATCCAGAGAGCTTGGTTGATCTCCTGGTTCGTTATCTCGCCGCTTCCAAGAAAGCGCGTTTTTTGCGGTTCTGTGAGAAAACATGGAGGCCATCTTTTACCTAAGTGTAGGTAAAGATCTATTTATATCAATTTGTTGGTATTAAAAAATTGTCAATTTTTTCCAATAATTACCAAAGTTAGTTTTTTTTAATTAGAAAAGTTAGTTCCACAATTTTTCGAACTAAATTTGATAATTAATGAAAAATTCGAAAAAAAATTAAATCACGAAATTGAGGAAAAAGAAAAAGAAAAAAGAAAACCCCCTCTCTCCTGGTCAGGTCATCTCTTGTTGTTTTCTCTAAAATTATTTCTTTTAGGGAATTTCAATTATATTTCATCTTTATCTTTTTGGATGTTTCCTTTCCTTTTAGGTCCATCTATTTTCTTTCTATAGGTTCACTTTCGAATTCTCTTTTTCATTCTTCTTCTTCCTTTTTTCCCAAAAGATTCCATCTTTTCATTGTTTCTTTTAGGGTTTTTTTGGGAAAAATTCATCTTTATGTTTTTGGATATTTTTAGAGGTTCATTTGCTTTCTTCTACAGCTTCAGTTTTCAATTGTCTTTCCAGCTTTTTCTTTTTTTTCTTTTTCTTTTTTCCTGTACAGCCTTGGGGGTAAACCAGCGCCCACATTGGTAGCATGGTAAAAATTAAAAACCCCAAAATCTATTTTAATTACTTCTAAAGACTAAAAATATCCTTTTACTAGAGTAAATCAGGGTCTCTGAGTCCAAATCTAACCTCTGCTGAGTTAATATCTGGTTTCACCTTGGTAACCCATTCTGGAAGAAGTAGGTCCTTTTTTAAAATCTAATTTCTGTTTTCACATTCTTAATTTTAGATTTTAGTTTTCCTCCCTTAAATGCTTTGTTCCAACACCCAAAAATAAAATAAATTTTAAGGGGGATAAAAAATGAAGAATAACAAATAATTACAATATTTTCTAGATTTATCTAAAGTCTATGGTTTCAAGTCACTCATATGTGTATGTTTCTATGTAATTCAAGAAATTATTACTCAAAATAATTATTATTTCAATACCTTTTCAAAAAATATATGAAAAGGCACAATAACATGTGTCTTTTCATGTCCATGTAGATGGTCAAGGGAAAAGGATGAGGTAGTTTTGAAGTATGTTCAATTTGATCTCATGCAATTATTGTTACAATTTCAAATATCAAAGCTTTTGACAATTCTACAATAATTTAATGATTTGATGCATCACTGTAAATGAAATTCGGAGAGTAACATCAATAACTTGCAATATTAATAATGCAACTTGAAAAATGCATACAAGTTTTTCTTTGTCCTTATTTTAGAATTGAAATATATTGCAAATTATCAAATGCATGGATTTAATTGCTCACACAAGTCTTCCAACATGATTTCAAAATAAAACTTGATTCATTATTGGGACTAAATCAAAATGCAAATGGAATTTACATCTCAAACTTATCATTGGCAACGCCTAGATATGTTATGAAACACCCAATGCCTAGAAGATCATAGTTTAATTTTATAATAGAATGTAAGAACATTTAAACAAAATTTAAATTGTTTCATTTAGTGTTATGCAATTGTTGGGGCAACTTTAATTCAATAGTAATTTAAAAATTGGAGAGTAACATTGATCGTTTACAATATTGAAAATGCAACTTGAAAAATGCATACAATTTTTATTTTGTTCATATTTTAAAATTGAAATATATAAGATGGATGGATTTAATTGTTCACACAAGTCTTTCATTTCTTGAAGGTAAAAATGAAACATGACATTTTGCTAAAACATTTGAAACTAATCATTAAGAAATGAAGATTAAATTGAAGCGAGGGAAACAAAAATGATGTAATTTTATAATTCAAATAATAATAAACCTTCATCTTTTTTATCATTATTTTTACCTATTTTCCACATACCTTTTTAAATTTTCTATTTCAATTATCTTTACCTATTTCCCCTATCTACCGCATTTGTTTCCCCTATCCACCTACATTGTTTGAAAAAGGGTGCATGGCAAGGCCTTGACACAAGGTAAACAAACAGCTCATCGCATAATGGCTCTACCCATTATTATGTGTCAAGCAAATGAACATTATAGGCAATGAAATTGTGGGACATGGTCAAGTAATTTAAATGCAAAATTAATAAGTTTATGATCTATCCAAAAAGCCTCTGTTGCTCTTAATATGCATTGTTTTGATGGATTGTTTGACCAAATGTGATCTAGTTGTGAACCATACATTTTTGTGTTTTTATTGAAATTGAAGTTTCATTTTATTGATAATCATAAACTTAAATAAATGTCTTACTTCGAAAGTTTATTTTTTGAGTACATCCACATTAAAATCCTCTAAAACAACTATTGGACAAATATTGGGAGATTTTGATATTAGTTCTTGAAATGTAGATAATAAAATTGTTAAAGATAAAAATGGGGGCTTATAAACTACAATGATGTGAACTATTCGATAAGTGGTGGTATTGAAGGATGCAGCTATGAATTCTAATCCACACATAATTACAAATTCACATGAATCAAGTACAATACTTCTATCATACAATAACATGGTTCCTTGGCTTTCGTATGTAACAATTTTCTTGTATTTTGAGTGATTTGAATATTGATGTGAAGATTTATTTTGAGTTTTGACTTCAATTTCATTCAATTTCATTCATCTCATTGAATATGAGATGTCCGTAAATTGTGATCCGTTTCAATATTTTGAAAATGAATCGATAGAGATCTTGTGTTTAATGATTGAATTATTATGTGTATTTGTCTAAAAGGTTGCAAATATGGTACACACAATTGTCATTAAGTTGTTGTTTTAAACATTGCATTTTATTTGAAACACATTTGTCAACTTTAAAGTTGCTTCAACTAAAGGTGCAAGTAAATACAAGTTTTCTTTTTCTCTTACACGAAATAATGATGTGTAAGTTAGTCCGTGATGATGTATTCCATAGGGATCAAATGTTTAAAAATCAAGAGTTAAACCTTAAGATCGATGAATTGTACATGCTACAATTGGTTATATTGGGTATTGAGAACGCGTGATTAAAAGACTCGAATTTTCTCCAACTTGTATCTCTTAAAAAAATTGTCGTATCAGTGTCCATGTTTCATGAATGTGGGTTGTGTACAAATATCGATTTTCGTATTCTAGTTACAAATCCTATTTTAGGATTATCAAAACCAATCCATATGAAGGATTCATTATTTTGCAACTTGGTGACATATTGGAAAACCCCATCAACTCCATTCAATAATCCATCATGAATGGCACATAATTTTATTAACATTCCAATTTTGATTTGGATTTTGGAATGCAAACCTACTGTTTGTGACGAGTCATTCTCTAATTTGAAAAGTTTCAGGCATGTGTCATTATGTTGGTCATTAACATCAAAAACATATTCTTGTCCTTTAGTGTTTTGAAAAACAAAATCATTTCTTTCGTTTGTTGATTTATTTGTGTAGTACATGTAAAAGAAATTTAAATCACTTGGAGGCAGACATAAACATGTGTGATTTAATAATGTAATGTCTACAAGATTGTGGGTTGCAATTCGAAATCTATTGACGACTTTAATAAATTGGTCATCAATTTTACGCATGACATGGGTGAGTTCAAAACAACAAATGTGATCTAGTAAAAAATTAATCGCCAAGGCATCAATATTATCAAATTTTCTTTGGAACACCTAATTATCTCGAATAGGTGGTGATTGATATAAATCACTAGTTATTATGATATCCATGTTTCCAAATAAATGATTATGTGTATGTTTGATGGATCTAAGATGGACGTCGATAAAAGAAAATATTCCACTAACTATGAGATAAACTTCATCTAACACCAAAAGTTGTAATTCATCATAAGTTTTTGATAAGGAATTGAGCCTTTCCACTAACAAAGATTGTAAATGTTTGCAATCTAATGGAAGGCTTAATCTTGAATGGATAGTAGTGCCATCAATATTGAATGTTGTTTGCATTTGTACATGATTAAAATTGCCTTTTGCTTCAAAGGATCAAAACCAAGTTTTTTATTCTAATGTCTTAAGAAGCCTTGTATCAGAAGCAAAAGTATGAATGTTTTATTGATATCTACTCCTCTTGTGAGGATTAAATGTATTGGTTGATTTGGATGCATTTTTTTTCTTATACATGCAATCATCAAAGATTGCACGTTGTTATTTGTTTAATTTTAAAAATTGAAAATAAAATTCTTCATTCAATATTAATTCATCTCTTTTTTCAATCATGCACAAAATTATCGATAATGTACATTGTGTTTTTAAGTGAAATTCACATCCAATATTGTAATGTTCAATTTATGTGTAATTGTTGACAGGTTTGGAAGAGACTTTTCATCAACACTATTAAATTTATCCATCCAAATGCCATCATTATTTTTTTTTGCAAGGTCATGTGCATGTAATTCAAGGTCCTCCCAATTTTCTAACCCATGCACATCTTTTTTAAGCTTATAAATGAACTTTAAACGTACATCATTTATTAAATTTTCATAAATGTTGTATGCATCATGCCATGATTCATGATTTTCAAGTTGTGATTCTTCTAAAGTTGTGAATGGATGGAACAACAATAATTGTTCTCCATAATATTTTTCAGAATTTTAATGTTTATTGTAATTAACATATCGAATTATTAAAAGGATGTGTCTTTTTTTGAAATCATGATTATTTGAATTGTAATGCACTAAAAAATCACTTAAAGCAAAATTATGTAATGTTTCAAGACGATCCAAATATTTATCAATCACAAATTTCTCTTTGATGTTAGTGGAATATAATAATAAATTTTTCAATTTTTTCTTCGATTTAAGGATAAATACATGTTCAAATGAAAACAATGTATTCAAAAATGAAAATGATTTTGAGGCATGATAAAAAGATTAAGATAAAACCGTATAAGTTGTTTATTGAGTAGACATTTGTTGTGCATTTTTAAAAACGTGACCTAATTTTCTTACCCTTAAGTTTGCATCAACATTTTCATTTTCACATTTTTTTAATAATGGTTTGAAATTTGTTGGTGATAGTTCTGTCAATTTTTATGAGATATGATGTGCAATAATTTGCCATAGCATACAAATCAAGAATGAATTGTATGTCAATGTTTGCTTCCCATAATGTTGTAGATTTTATTACATGAACATTTGTTCTAATGTTTTTCATGTGTCTCTTTAAAAAAAAATGGGTTTTGTCAATTTGTTACACAAAGAATCAATATAAATGGGGAAGTCTAAGTTTAATTGATTAAGAAATCTTCAAATGAGATATCAACTCCCATTTTAATATTGTTTAAGGTTTCAAAAATCCTATTCACAATGTCCGATAGATTTTATTCTTTTGCCAGATGATAAATTTGTTTTTTAATGGTTCTAATATTTCAGTGCAAGGCATAGGTGGCAAAGGATAATGAAATCGACAAACAACTTGGTTTATTTTTTTACAAGTTTGTCTATGTTTATGCATTTATGAATCTTTCAAATGCAAAGGAAGCAATGAATTATTAAATGTTACATATTTGTCGACAAATGGTTCAATAGTTTCATTACTGTCTACATCATATGTTGGGCCATTTTTTATCCACAACAAATCATGAGCATGTTCAGTTCTTCTATTTTGAAATTTTGTTACGAAATAAAAATCATCAACTTTACCAAAGATGGATGAATCCTTTTTCAAAAGGTTACGAAATGTAGCCATTTGATGATTGTAATAACGTGCACATGTAACTAGATCAAACTTGACAAGATTTGCGAAATGTTTAGATTCAAATTCATCAAAAAATTCAGAATTTCCATATGATTCTTATTCAATGTGTGTAAAGCTAATATTAATGTAGTCCATTTACTTTCTGCATTAGTGAAAGTCACAAAGAAAGTTGGTGAACCCAATTAACATATCATGGCAAATGCATCTCATCAAAGTTTGGACAAATAATTAGGCGACATTCACAAATGTGTTGAAGCATGATACCCTAAATCAAAGCATAATAATTTACCTAAATTAGGCTTACTTGTAAGATCTTCGGCTCTCAATACATAATCATTTAACTTGCCTTTACGTATTTTGATCCAAGAGGCAAATGTGATGACTTGTATATAAACCTTAATGACCTTAAAAAATAATTTTGGTATGTGTCTATCAAATCAATGATCTTTATGCATAAGTTCCCATTGAGTAATATCTTGATATTGAAATTGGCCATAATTGAAGGTTTTTGAAACATTCCAAAAAATAATGGGGGGTAATTACAATCTTCGTTATTTTGGTCTTGGAAAAGTCCAAGTGGTTTGTAGTCTTGACTAGGAGCCGCAATAATAATATTTTCATTGTTCATAATTTGATCGAGCAATAGGAAATTTTGAACCAAAATATTTGTGGCAAGCTTTTCAATTATTTCCTCAAATTTATCTAAACTTTGTTCCATGTCTAATTATGTTTCTTGCAATGTGTTGAGATGATTTTTACTTTGTTGAATTTTTACAATGTTAAACGTGTCTTCCCACATAGGTTTTACTGAATTTTTTGTATTTATGTACATTCGAGTTTTCACAAGATCTCTCAAAACTACCATCACTTGGTTAGGCCAAATGTTTCCTAATAGATAAGGGAATTTGTATTCTAATTTACGTTTCAAAATAAGACCAATTGTGGCTTCATCATTTAGCATGTGTGGTAGTATAAATTGTGTTTTATTGACATTGGCTGGTACATTGATTATACTTCCACAAATTTTAAATCGTCCATACCCTTAAACTTGCCATACTTATGCAAATGTTTGTCGTGGAACTATTAATCTTTCCTCTAATTCATATATGTTTGACATTGAATTAATGATTAAATTAGTTGAAATATTATGAAGAACTAGATATTTAGGTTCTTTATTAATAACAATCAACTTTGTACAAATACAACACACACAAAAATTACCTAATAGTTCAGGTTTTGTCGTTTCCAAACTAGATACATACTTTCCTAATTGTTGAGTTTTTTTTAGTAAGATGAAAAGTTTGCAATTTGAACCATAGCCTTTCACAAACAACACATTCATGCATTGGAGAATCTTTTTTTTAATCTTTGTATTCATTAATGTGTCTTGTCTCTATATGTAAAGTTTTTTTCCCGTTTATTTGATTTTTGATTTATATTTGCTTGTTTTAGATTTCAACTTAGTATGAGACTTATTTTTTACTTTCTCATCCAAACTTGATGTTTTAGTAGCACAATTGTGTTCATCAATTATAATGAAATTTGATTCATTGTGCATGTGATTTAATTGTTTTTCTAAATTTGTTTTTGTTCTTTTTTTAGGGATTTCCTTAACTTTTTTAGTTGATCATGTACTTTTTGTGTATTTAACATTGGATATACATTACATTTGTAAAAGATGCCGACAATTGTTTTGAGAGAACAATGATAATGTATTTTCATAAAGTGTTTTAGTTTTTCAATATGTTCATGTTTCCATTCAAAATATGTATTTTGTTTATGAAGTTTTTTGCATATTTTTGTTGAAATTTTCATAATTTGTTTTTGAAGCACTAAATTGTCATGCATTAGAACATTACTTGTGATGGGAAAAATAATGGGGGTAGGGAATTCACCATCAGATTTCATGCCTGCAATATCACAATCCAAGTTTGGATTATGTATGTTTGATTTACAATGATCACTACTTAAGTTTTTTGTTAAACAAATTCTTGAACTATTTTGTTTTGATTTCATGTATTGAATATGTTTCACTATTTTTCAATGTTAAACATTGGATTTGAATTATTACTTATGAATTTTTCTACTAGGGTTTTCAAACTTTTTCCCTTCATTCAAGTCCATTAGGTTTTGTAAGATGACATCATTTTCTTTTGTCCATGTAATATATGTATTAGTAATTTTACATTTTTTATCACTATCTATTGTTTTACAAATCTATTCATTACATCTTTTTTTGGGATAGTGTGGAACTTTATGTTGTAACAATTGAATATTGTTGATTGTTGCATTGTCTTTTTCTACATGTTACTAATGTTATTATTAAAAGTTGAATTGTGTATTTCAAGTCTTTTTGCCAGTTCAAAGTGACTATTCATACCCTCATGATATGCCAAAATTAATTTCTCATTCGTATTGAATTCATCTCCCATATTCATGTATGGTTTACATGTTCTTGTTGACCATGCTTCTATTGGACGTTTTATGAATTCGGATAACCAAAAGAAGATTGTGAAAGTAGCCCACAAACCACCATTTGAAGCCTCGCATTCCACTTTATATAAGTAATTCTCTACATATTTAACACCATGCAAACTCATCAAAAAGTTAGGACTAAATGCAGATCTCAAGTAGTGTTCAACCCTATAATCATTTGTTACTAAAGCTTGTCATAAGCATTCAACAGAACCCTTTCGTAATGTTATACTAAAAACAATACCATGTAACAAATAATTTATGGAATCAAACAAACAATCTCCAACTATGTATGGATAATTAATAATTCTTTGCAACCCAACATTTTTCTTTAAAATGTTTATTGCCATTTTCAATGTGAATGAAGTGAATTCATAATATTGGAGGTTATGGTTCATATGTTTATTCCAGTCTAAAATTTTGGGATCCGATTTCTATTACTAAAATGTTTGAACTTGAAGATTTGAAATTTGAACTTTTAAATTCTAAAAAGTTCAAGAACTAAAAATTTTAAATCAAAAATTTTGAAAAATCAAAAATTTGAAAGTTTGAAAATTATAAACTAAAAAATTAAAATTTGAAAATTTAAAATTGAAAAACTGATATTCTAAAAGTTAAAAATTTAAAATCTGAAATTTGAAGTAGTGGTTGGTATGTTTATTCATATGGTGATAAAGAAGAAGGAAAACAAAAATAATCAAATTGACATAATTGAACTTCACAATGTAGTTAAATTTGAAAATTGGCTATATAAAATTGAAAACAAAGAGTTTGAACTATTAAATATTAAGATACTGAAAATTTGAAATTTGAAATCTCTTTGTGAAATGTCTAGAAGGAATATGAAAATTTGAAAATTCAAATGTCTAAATAATGAAAACAAAAAACTGAATTGTTTGAAAATTGGAAACTAAAATGTTTGAATAAAGAAAACCAAAAATTGAAATGTCTAAGTAATGAAAATTTGAAAACAAAAATGTCTGAATTTGGATGTGTGAATATTGAAAGGGCGTATTACGATTTTTCCGAATGGTATGTCTAAAAACACCTTTTTGTTTCATCACTATCTTGGGCATAATTAATACATTCCAAAATAATAATTATTTTTACATCTTTATTCTTAGCCATAATCCCATTTTAGATGTTATATTTGTAAAACCTATAAGATTTCGCTTAGAAAAAGAAAAGCAAAAGGTTCTAACAAAAAAGATCAATCAATTAATTCCTTTTTGACATTTAACCCCTGAAGAATGAAACCATTTGCTACTTAATTGTATTATAAGGATACTATCTACATTTAATTTTAGACCACACATTTGTTCAAGGAAGCTTTTGATTTCCATTTTTATTTCTTCAGCCCCATTTTCAATGTTGAAAATAAAAACTATGAAATCATTAGCCCTATGTGGCTTAATTGTTGGAAATGAAGATCTAATATATTATATTTGGGATTTTCCCCTATTTCCATTAGTATAACTCTTAAATTTGTTAGATTATAAGAAGAAAAAAATTCTTACGAAAAAATCCATAAGTTGAAATTTTGATGAAATTTGAAATCTCTTTGTGTAGCATGTGGAAGGAATCTAAAATTTTGAAAACTAAAATGTTTGAAGACTGAAAATTAAAATTTGAAATGTTTGAATACTAAAAACTAAAAACTGAAATGTCAAAATATTGAAAACTGAAAATTGAGATGTCTAAATATTGAAAATTGAAAACTAATATGTTTAAATACTGAAAACTGAAATGTTTAAATAATGAAAACTAAAAATTGAAATATTCCAATTATTAAATATTAAGATATTGGAAAACTAAAAATTGAAAACTGAAAATTTTAAAATTGGAAACGAAACATTTAAAATCTGAAATCTGAAAATCTGAAATGTGAGATTTGAAATCTGAAAATTTGAAAATTGAAAATTTGTAGTCTAAAATCTAAATCTAAAGTCTAAAAAAAAAATTCATTAATTTAAAAATCTAAAATCTAAAGTCTAAAATTGGAAAACTAAAAGTTTGATGTCTGAAATTTGAAAATTGGAGTTTGAAATATGAAAATTGAAAAAAAGAAATTGAAATCAGATAAATTATAAATTAATGAAGTTTGAAAAACTATAATGTGAAATTTTGTAATATTGTAAATCAAGTTTTTTGACAAAATCTTTACACACTTATGAGTTCTTATCCTGCTCTACTTATGCATATCCAATGAAATCCGCAATAAGGTTCAATGAAAAGGAGCCATGAATATTGATGTTCGATAAATTTTAAATAAGATGAATGTGATTCTCATGCAGTAATTTAATAAGGGCCTCCTTGTTGATACCAACAATTGCTTCAATCCATTCAGATTTCACAATCGTGTCTACTAGTCTGTTGAGTGAGTTAATATAACCTTTCAAGTTCCCAATCAAAACACATGCATTGGCTACCTTACAATCATTGCAGCAAAAGAAACCGTTATCTTGCCTTGATATTTCAACCAAGTGACACATTTTGCAAATTCGTTTGAACAGAGGCAATGTCGCTTTGGGACAAACAAATATCTAACCACCCACATTTCACCAAAAAATGTGCAATGTTAGTTTATCACCGCAAGCTTAATAACAACACCTACAATCTATTTGGAGATGTTAAGGTCAACAATCTTTGAAAAATTATTACATGATAAATTTACACACAAGTACAATTTGCTATTTGATAAATAAGGTTATTTTCATACCTTTGTTGCGACATGTTGAGCACCAAACTTGTTGTAAAGTCCATGCAATAGAATTAATTGCATGATTATGTTTTCGTTGACAATTGGTGCAAAAATCATTGTTGGATTTGTCTAGTATCGAACTGCACCTGCTGATTTTGCACACATGTTTTTGACCAAAGTTAATTTGGGAGCTCCTGTACATAATTGTTGAACAAAAAAATCAAACTCCTTATGAAACATGGGCTAAAAACTTATTTGCACACATTGCAAAGTGCATGGAGATTCAAGATTTCATATGGCAAAGAACAAGAAAACAAAATATAAGATATAGAATGTCAAAAAATTTGAATACAAACCATTTGGACATCTTCTAGGGAATCTCCATTCACTACAATGAGCTTGAAACTACCATTTACTTCTCCTTGGAGCCATATAATAACAACGGCGATTGATGTCATTGCCCACTTGTCATGAACCCTCTTGTTGAAAGATGCAATAGTGTTCGCATTAAAAAATGCAAACTATAATCAAGCTTATCCAAAATTAGTACCTTGGTTGAGGTTGTCAACTGCAAGGAAAGATCAAGATCTCCCCTTTCAAATTTTTCCCCTGTTTGGAAAGTGAAATTCTCAATTCTCAAAGGATTCCCTTTTGTGAACTTGTCTTTGTGAAAATTGATAAGGGAACCTCCAATTGTAATAATAATAATACATATACTGTGAATATCTATCACATCTGCATGCAAATAATTATATGGAGTGATCTTGTCAAAGTTCCCATATCTATTCAGGACAAAGCAATGAAAAGCTATGTCTCTAATTGTTGACTCCAAATCATCGATGACAACAATTAGACAATTTGTTCTCTTGTTAACACCTACCATGTTAGTAAAAAAAAATGTAAAGCAAGTTTAGACAATGTAATATGCAACAAAGACAACCTACAAGTGGACTGCTTAAAGAATGTGCACACAAATTGAAAGAGGAAAAAGAAATAGTAGCAAACTAAGCAAAGCTCAACGAAGCAAATGACATGAAAAAAACTGCAAACTAAATAAGAGTTATGTGCATCAAATGTGTGTATGCAAAGTAACAACTAAACATAAGTTTTTTTATAGTTACACAAATATGATTATTCAACTTCTAGGGCATATTAATGTTTTAAATCCAAGAGATATAAGGTTTAAGGTTTAAAAGGTATAGGGCATAAGGTTAAAAATTACTCTTGTTGTGTTGCTAATTGGAGTTGTTGTTTTTCTTCTTTTGTTACCTAAAATTATTGTTGGATTTAGAATGCTACTGGATCTATTATTGTGTTTTTCCTTTTGGAGCTACTACAATTGTTGTGCAGTAGTGCTAGCTGGCTGTTATTGTTATAATTGTTGCTGAATTGTTCTCTGTTTTTTGAACTATTGTATCAAAACTTATAACAACACCCAAAAATAAATATAAAGGGGTGAAAAGTCAAAGTTAGATGATCAGAATTCCATGAACAATTTGACTACCCAATTACTTCATCAGCTTTTAATAGTGGCATAGATAATTATACAATAATCCACCCAAAATTTTGGTTAAACTAAGAAAATCTACATCTTGAGTTTTTGTCACATTTCCAAAAACAACAAGATTTAGTCATTATGTTGGGTAGCACTCACAAACTCCAAATAATGAAGGTCACATTCCTCTCGGTCGAAATCCAGTAAATAAATGCAAAAAAATAAACAATGTAAAAAAAAAACCAAAAGGAGACAATTATATTATCCACTTGTAGAAATTAAGCAAGAATCCACACCATTGAATAGGAACATAATTCAATAGACTATTCCCTAAGGTTTTGATCAAATCACAAAATGGCTTGAATGATAGTTCCCCATTCTCTTCATCCTTTTGTTCACTAGGTTATGCAACAAAATTGAAAACTAGGTAGCAACCCTTGTATTTAAGAGAATAAAAGGATTCATGCATCAATATTTCCTCCACCATGTGGCAAAATGAACACAAAACATCTCGCAAAAGGAGATGACATTCTCCCACAAACATAATCCAAAACAAAGCAAGCCCCAAAATCAAAAGACAACTATAAAGACAAGACACCAAAACCTTTAAAATGCATCTAAGGCTAGACATCAACTAATGATGTCTCTAATACATTGATGAAATGACAACCTCTTCAAAGGAGGGGTCAAATCTCCTTCATCTCAAATCACCTTTCTAGGATGATTAATTGAATCATTAACAACATCAACTAGTTGAATAACTAACAACTAGTTGACCACATTCTCAAACACATACATCTTCATAGATTTATTTTGTAACAATTGACACAATATGTTCAATCTAGATGTGATATTTAGATCTCAAAGACACTATTTACTTTCGTTGCAAGATTCTGGAAGAACTCATGAGATTAGGGTGTAGCATAGAAATTGTTTGTAATTGAACAAAGTAGGAACACCTTGATTGTCCCTAACAAACACAACATGACAAGGCCAATTAAGACCAAATTGTGCTAGATAGTTCACCATGGATCTTGAAACATTTGCAAAAGTTAAATTACCCACATCTACTAAAATTATGTTCACATGTATTAATTCAGTTGGGTCCTTTTGCTTACAAGAACTCAAACATGTTTTAAAAGTGAAAGCCTACCAACAGACATTAGACATTATAAACTAATCAACCAATGCAAACGCCAATAGCAGGGTAAGGCTTGAAGCGTGCATCATGACCTCTATGTGATTACTTGCCAGTGGCAAAATTAGAATGTAATGTAATGAGGTCATGAAGCCTTGGCAGCTAATCAGTTAATCAAATCAATATGTTGTTAATAATACATGTGTACATGACCCTGCTTGGGGTCCTAACTATGTTTTATAATACCTAGAAAAACCTATACATTCATAATCTAACAACCTATATATCTACAAATCTAGTAGCATGTGTTTACCAATGATAAATGTGATGAACACCAATTCCAAGTCAAATGCAAAAGAATCACAAATTCACTTACATAAACTAGTTGGATGGCTATATTTTGGCACCATTTACGTTTCATCAGAATAGGGTGCTTGTATTTTCAAGTGCACCTATTTCTTTAGATTTTTCTATGCACTATAACCTACAAAGATGGGGGTCTAAAAACCTAGGTGACTGCTATAGGCCTGCTTTGCAACTAAAGCCATTTTAGTGGCATCAAAATCGACATTGCAAACATTTGCAAATGTTTGCATGTGCTTCATGCCATATTGTGTGAGCATGATGTGATTCAAAGGTGCGCACCTACATTCAAAATGTTCCAAAATTAGGAAGAAAAACAAAGATTCAGTTAGGATATGCACCACATGAAAATTAAAAGAAAGACAATGATTTGGTCAAGACATACACCACATGGGAGAAAACATTGCAAATGTAGCAGGAACAACAAATACAAAGACTAAGAATAAAAATTAGGAATATCAAATTGAAAATAAGCCATAAGGTTTGACTCAATTGAGGCATTCAAACCAAAAAGACAGGGGACTAAACTGGATGAGCTCGCAACAAAACATTATCAAGATGGTGTTATTCATCAAGTGGTATTAAATGACATCAAGTAGGAATTAATTCATGAGAGCTTAGGTCAATGTAAATATAAAAAAATTCCAATTAGCCCCCAAGTAGGTCATCAATGAGCACATACCTTTTTATGATGATATCATGTTTCTTTCGGTTATTGAAATCTACACCTGAAAGGTTCAGGTGAAAAAAACAACACATTAATGAAACATTACAACTGCTACAAGATCTATTACCTATCACATCATGGGTGGCACAGGAGAAATGGAAAATTCACTTTTTGGAACATATGGATGAGTAAAATTACCACCCATTGTCTCCTCATCTGAAATCAAACTTACATGAAACCAACACAATCATGTTTCTTACCCTCAAATAACATGCATTTTATGTTTTGGGACTATATCCACCAAGATCCACTTGGGAGATTCTCCACTTCACCGTTCGAAAGCAAATAGGGAGGCGAGTGAAAACAAATCAATGCAAAATACCCACCACAATGAAAGTAAAAGGAAAGTCCTCCAATAGTTTAGTGATAGAAAAAAAGAAAAAAACTCCACCAAAGCTCCAAAAAAGTCCATCAAAGTATGTCATCTCTCACTACCGTTGAAGGCTATGGTAAAAGGGGCCACGGTTGCATTGCTCCCACCAGTGTTTTAGGGTTTCATCGAAAACCTAATGTACTTAGGGTTACATCCACCCAAACATGGAAAATTACATCCATGTGAAAATTTTCATTCTTTGAACACTTGTCATCTCCACATTGGCCAATAAGTGAGCCAAAATTTTATCCCCAATTCCAAATCCTACATAGATGCGCAGTCTTTGTTTTATGGGCGTAGCCAACAAAAGCAAATAAAAGGCATTATGGAGACAAAGGGCACAAAAAGGTAGGGGTTAGGGGCATGGGTTGGATATAAAATGTTAAAAATATATTATATATTTCAATTTGAATATTTTCTTTTTGATAGTTATTTCAAAAAATAATTTTATTGTTTTCATTTTGTGAATAATTCATTTTGAGCAATCATAAATCATATTTATAAATAATATTTGGATAGAAAAGTGTGAATTATATTTAGTTATATAATTTTTGAATTGACACTATATAACCTTGGATTAATCCCCAAAAAAATCCCCAACCATGGGCTTTTAGTATTTAAAAAATTTTCAAATTTTAAACCAATGTTGTTTGGCCTTGATTTTGAAAAGAACCTTTGGTTTTGATTTTTTTTGGTTTGTTAGAACTTCCATTGTAGTTCTAAGAATAATTTTTTGAATTTATGAAACCTTTAGTCTCAAAGCCTTCCCAAAAAATTCAAAATTCAATCTTATTTAACACTTAGTTTAATTCCATTTACATTGCATGTCGTAACCCCACTTTGGGGCTAAGTGTGAGAATGCAACTCACATTCCCAAAAATGGGAAAATGGAGTCCTCTGGGACTCCCGAAAACTCAGAAGACGATTTGAGGGGTCAAATCTCCTCGCCTTGGTGCGTTCTTTATATCAATGGAAGCTCTTGAAGCGTAGATGTCCAAAATGGCCTCGCATCGCCCATTTGAACATCTGCAGCCCAAGTTATGGGCAAAAGAAGGGTCGGGAGTCAAATTGCCAATTTGACTCCCGACCACTAAAAGTCGGGAATCGACCTTTTCCCGACATTGCCTCAAGGAGTGTGACACGACGTTGGAAAGCTCTCGACGAAATCTATAACTTTGGTTTAGACCTCGTCCCGATCCGAGTTTGGGGCGAGGAGCTATGAGCGTTCAAAGTCTCGGGACTTCAACCCGGGACAATTTCAGGACTCCAACTTGGGAGTCCTGGGAAAAAGAGCCATTTGGATGTAGCCTCAGCGGAGAGTTGCAGAGTATACTATATGGGGGAAGGTGGTGGCTTCCCTCGAGTCTGGGCCGTGGTGAGTCTTGTGTGTAAAAGTGCCCGTGGCTTGTCCCAACACCCAAGGGTGTTTCCGAATGTGAACTAACCTTCTTGTGGTTAGTTTTGGATGCAAATTCAAGCTTGATCTTCTAGTCCATCTTCCTAGTCTAATCCCGGGACTTCTAGCACGCCCCTCTACCCCTCTTTAGTGCTGGAAGTCGGGAGCGCCCCTCAAGTCCCAACTTTCCACAACTCAACAAAGTTGGACCCTCAAGTGGGTTCAACCCGGGACTTGGGAGTGCGTCATTGCACCCAACTACGATAAAGTGTAATATGAATTTAATCTAATTTAATGCACAACACCCAAGACAAAACATTATGTATTGATTTTGATGGAAAACCAAATAAACTTAGTAACTTGATTAAAAGCAAAATCCATTAATTATTGCTTTTTAAAATAACTTGTATTTATATAGTTAAATAACCTAGACTTGTTTTTAAAAAGAGAATATAGCCCAATCTAGATTTGGGTTGTAGTTTTAAGAAGAGGTCAATTGCATGGTTTGGATCCAAAATTATTTTTAACAAAATTTTAACCCTTTAATTTAGGTACCATAGAACCTAACAAAAAACTTGTGGAAAAACCTATTTTATAACCTAAACTTGCCAACGTTGGTTCAAACAGAAAAATTGTTTATCGTTCAAACTAATGTTGGGGAAATGTTCAAATTGAACCAAACCTTAATGGATATGGAGGCAATTTTTGAGCTTCATAACCACAATTTTCAAAAAATCAAATATGCAATTTCAATATATAACCACAAATTTCAATTCGTTTGAAAAAAATCAAATGATTACAAATAAAATTATTAGTTTTGTTAGGAAACATGAGTTTTTGGAGACTTTTGAAGTAATTGGAACCCATGATTCTTTGTTTTTTAATAAAATACTCATAAGTTGATTTTTTTTCATTTTAATATAGTTAACATCAAAACCAAATACCCTTTCAACATTAGTTCAAACTAATGGTTAGTTCTTTTTTTTTTAAGAGAATCTTTGGTCTCAATTTTGACATTCATTTTTTAATAAGTTATTTGTGTGTAGGTTTGAACCTAATTCTTCAAATTCTAAACTTATAATTCTAGTTTTGGCATAGATTTCCAAATTCAAAAACCTTTGGCCCCAATTTAAAAACCAAATCCATGTGTATTACACATTCTCCATGATTAGAAATTGTGTAGGAATGAAGTTTTACAACCAATTAAAAACTGATCCATTTACAATAAAGTTCAACTTACATTATCAACTTTTCAAAAAATATCACCTTACTTACTTAAAGGACTTGAATTTTTGTTTAAGATTTTTTTTTCATGATTCTAGTTCTAGCAAAAGGCTAGTTCCATAGGGCAATTATTGTGCCAAATCCACTAAAAGGATCCAATGTGACATGGATTTAAGGCTCAAGTGGTCACAAATCTGTTTTGTGTGTGAATTGTCTATTTTAGTTGCATCGAAGAAGTTTGCTACCTTTTTGTTTTTCATCATTCAACGAAGGGGTTGAACAACTATGTGCGACAATGCATAGTTATGACGAAGCAAAACATTTGGGGCTTTGGTGTTCTTTTATTTGTTTTACTAAATTTGTTAAGTGCTTAGGCTTTTGTGATGGGTTTTGTGTGGTTTTGTTGATTTTGAAGTTGTAAAATGTCATTTGTCATTGATGCTTTTAGTGCCTATTATGGAGCATGGACAACTATTTAAGGTGGGTTTTTATGTAAGTTAAATACGCTATTTCAGAAGGATTTTGAAGTTGGTAGTATAATGGTGTTGTAATTTTTTACTTTATGTCTTGTTGAAGAGATGAATGTTCTTGACAAGTTGTTCTAATTTTCTTTCTTGATATCTCCATTACACAAAGATTTTCAAAATGTTTATTGAGATCTATGATAGAAAATCATAGCTCAAAAACACATGGAAATGATGAAGGGCTTTAGGGAGTTTGAAGGCTTGTGTGTATGATTTCATATGTTTGGGTTTGATGTGTTTGAGTGGTTGTCTTGAATTTATGTGCGTTTTGAGGGAATGACACCTATTGGGATGGGAACTTTGAAAGAAACCAAGCTCTTCATTTCTATAAATGCAAGTGTTTTTTGTATACAAGTAGTCACGATTAATGTTGAATTATCTACTGTAAAGGCTTCTTTTGAACTGTGAAAAATGGGAGAAATTTGGGACACTGATGGAAGGTTGATTCATTTGTTTTTTTGTGGGCTTGACGTTGTAATTGTTGATTAATTTATGTTATGGGCAAAATTGGAAGTTTGTAATCAAAAGTAATAATGTAGGTATGGGCTTGAAATCTTGTATGATGGAATCATAATTGAAAACAATGATAGCTCATGAGAGTAAATTTGGAGTGATTTGATCCCTAACTATGCTTTAGAAGTCAAAGTTTTAAGATATTGTAGAAATAAAAGTTGAATATCTTGTTGATGAAAAGATCATGTTATTGTTCATTTTATTTCACAATTGTGTTGTCTATTGAATCAATGCGGTGTGCATATGTTTTTATCCTCGTTCTTTTCATTACACCAGTTTAGGTCCAAATCATAATAACCTAAACTTTAAACTTGAACCTTGAGTTTAACACTGCAAACCGGAGGAAAGTGCTAACACTAATTCAAACTTCTTTTATGACATAAAACAAACTTTTCTTTGGATCTTTTGGAATATTAAACAAGAGTATCCAATTCAATGCAATGTTAAGTTCAATGCAATGTCAGGTTCAATGGTTTACAAAGATGAGGCATTCAATTTTTAAAAAGAATCCTTAACACTTTTAATGTATTTTATTTTTATTTGAAAATTTCGTTATTTTGAACATGAATTGTTTTCAATGACAAACATGCAATGATTTGACTCATCCTTTGAATGGAAAGAATGAAGTTCGAATTTGATGAAAATCTCTTTATCACTATTCATCTTATTTAAGAGTCATTTCATTGATGTTGTCTTGTGAAAAATCTTTTAAGAATTTTAGTGAAAAGTTGGACAATGGTTGAAGTTGAGGAAATTGGAAAACACCCCATAGATTGAATTTAGAAAATTTGATAATGTTGGAAAATTGATGGATGAAGGGAAATTGGGTAAAATGGAATGTGAAAAAATTGATAAGTTGGACAACCAATGAAATGGGTGAAGTCCCAAGGAGCTTGATGCACATTTTATTGGTTTTCTTTGTTATTTTATGAAAATAAGGCAAAATGAATTTTGGGCTACAATCCTTTTTCATTTCAAATCACATTTGAAGGGAAGCCTGGGTGAGGGAAGGAGAGGTCTTCATCTACACATAATTCTATTACTTAAAATACTAAGGACATAGTAGGGGAAATTGAAAAACTATTCCAAAACATAAACACAAGTGCACCTTGTAAGACATTGTCAAATGTGAAAGCAAATGTTATTGTAGCCAATGCTTCTTTTCAACCATTGCTTCTGGCTTTGTTTCTTATAGCAAATTCAAACCTACATATTATAGTTAAAATATGAGATGTTCCTCCATGAAATTCTCAAAAAAAAACTTTGAATTTATAATCACATCTCCATTCAACAATTTTTTGAAAATGCGAAACCAAATGAAATATTAATGAACTCCAAAGTTCACAATAACACTTAATGAACATTCTCAAAATGTGGGACTATCTAAAACTTAATAAAATTATTCGCAAATTTGCTCACCTTTGGACCTTAATTTCATCACCCCAACCCTTGGAGGAGCTTCAAATGTTGTCATTTACGAAGGAGAATACTTTACTACATCTGGGTGTTAAAATATGAACATTGAGTGTTTATTGCAATATTACGTATTATGTTATAGATATTCAAGGTTTTACCTATATAATTACAATAGTAGTGAAAGTGAAAATAATAGTGAAGTTGTAATGAAGTCGGACTAAAACTAGTTTTACCATTAGCATTGGAGAAAAATGAGTTTCATGCCCTGTTAAATGCTAATAATGTATTATCCCATTTTATCATCAAATTAGTTGTATTGATGTTGAGTTTCATTTTATTTACATATAACTTTTATTTGACCCCAAAGCTCACAATAATTAACACCCAATGAACATTTCTCAACCAAATGAAAACTCAAAGACCACCTTTGATTTCTCTAATGTATGTAGAGAGCACATTGCTGAATGCAAAATCGTGCCAGGCTTTTTGAAAATGAAAAGTTTAGCCCCTATGGGCAATTTTTTTGGCCTTGCCTACTGAGGCAAGGATATTGTGTTTAGATTCATTATAGAGTACTAGTCTGTAAACCCATTTTGCAAGCAAAATGATCAAATGAGCAAAAGACTAAAGTGTTAAAGACTAAAGTGTTATGTATCAAAGTCCATTTTGTCCACTTCTACCCATCAAATGAATGTTGTGTAAAAAGGCACTCTTTTTTTCCAACTTGTGTGTGTGTGTGTGTGTGTGTGTGTTTTATTTTTTTCACACACACCAAAGGCCAAAACCCAAAACCTTTTTTTTCTTTTGGGGGTGGGTGGGGACATCATTTGCAAGAGAGATAGATGACGGGTATATTGGCTTTTAATAGTATATACCCTACTATTACCTTGGCAGTTTTCCACACTAATTTATATATTTTTCAGAAATGTTGAAATTTTCAATTTTTTATTTTTTCTTCCCCCAAGTAATAAAATTTTTTTGAAAGAAAATATTGAACATTCAAGAAAATTTTATTTGGTTGAAATGATTTTTCAAATGATTTATTTATTTATTTGACAAACATTTTTTGAAGCTTGCTACCAAGGTATGTTCTTTTTTTTTAACTAATTAATTATTTGACAAACATTGGTTCAACCTGCCAAGGTAATACAATATATGATATTATTATTAGATGCAAGAATAACCCCCCCCCCCAAAAACAATTTGGGGGGTATCCTAGAAAAAATCTACCTATTCAAAGTTCTTTTTAAAAAAATGGGGTTAATAAGTGAATGCAACTTGTAGTCTTGCCTAATAAAAGGCATAGTTGACCCAAAAAAGGCATCCCGCCCACCCCCAAAGTAAAAAAAATTATAAATGATGGTTTGTAAGAACATTCCACTCGAGCTCAAGGATTAAAAATAGCAATCTCCCATGGAGATATCAACCGCCACTCGCTTTGGCTGAGGGCTCTCAAGGGACCACCGGGGGAGGGGTGGGCTTCCAGCCAATCACGAATTACCGAATCAAGCATGTGTGAACACCAATTATTTTATATAAGTAAGATAGTAGAGCTTAATGGACTTTGGCCCCTAGGATAATAGGTCTATTTGTATATGAGGATTCTCGAAAGATGGTATTTTAACTTTGTGTTGGAACTTGAGATTAGTTATGGAGTTATAATATCTTGAAGGATTTTGGTTTCTTTTAGAGGATTTCTTGAAGATTATATTTTTGCATGGTGAAATATTTGAGTTTCACATAATTCTTCTTTTGCCTTAAGATCCTTTTTAGTGTAAATGGCAAGGGTAGAGTGTGACAAACCCCTTGTTTTCATAAAGCTCGACATCATAATTTTATTTTTTTTTCCTGTGATACCCGTCAAGTACTTATTGGGTATCATGAGAAAATAAACGCAAAACAAAATGTAAGGTCACTCTTTACACTTGGTAAAACAAGTAGGCCAAAGACATTACGGAAATCGAGCACTGTTCAATTGCCACCTCATGTGGGCCCGCATTTTAGCAACACGCTTGGCCATTTGCTCTAACTTACACTGATGGTTTGTTTTTTGGGCAAAATTTCAGCAAATTTCGACTTTCAAAATATGATCTGGACCTATGTACATGGGAAAAATATGGCCCAAATTCACCAGATTTTGAAGGAAAAAATAAAATCATAATCGCCATAATAAGTTCTGGTAGGTAGCCAAGATTATACAAAGGTTCTGTGTTTTTTGGGCTACTTTCATATCTTGTATGTAGCCAAATCTGGCTAAACCATCTTATGGATAATTGCCACTTCAGCTACATTACAAAACTGGGGAAATGAAAACTCAGCCTGCCTACGTGGAAAGATAGATACAAGCCAAGTGTGACGTCAACACAGTACGTGCTTGTCGCAAACGTGGGCAGGCAGCGGGATGCTCACTGTGCTCATGAAAGAGCGACTATGTACTTACATTTGTTCGCGATTTTTGCGAAACCAATTTTTCTCAGACTTGTGTAAATTAGTTCGTGCCGTTTTTGATTCATCTGTTTTGAAACGAGCGAGAAGAAGAATTGGAGAATTTTGTGTTTGTTTGTGTGTGTGCTTGCGTGCGCGACAGCACAAGGAGGAGTGGAGAGATCCCACTGATTGAGAACAGATATGTCGCGACCTCAGCTGCTGCCTCAGAAGGTGGAAGACGAGTGGAGCGGAGCCGGACCGCTCAGCACTGCGCAACGTCTTAATGCTGCATTTGAGGAAGTCGTGGTGTCAGCGTTCCCTGATCTGCCCAATAGCAAAGGTGCTTTGCTTGCACGCTGTTTGCTTTTTTTTTTAAGGGTTTAATTCTTGAATGCCCTACCAGTTTCCCCTGGTATTAACAGCAGCATCAGCTCATATTTGGCATTATTTCTGTGTTACAACCCCCATCGCAGGGCTGATGCAGGACAGTAGATAGGGGAATTGCTTTCGAGAAAACAGTTTTTTGTGGCATATACTATGGTGCTCTCTTGGTAACACTATACCTTAGAGGCCACATACCTACGTGACCCATCCATCAACATCCTGAGATCCATTTGGTAAATTAGGGCATTAGTCTGATGTTTCTGGCTTCATCTTGCAAGTAGGTTTGGCTCCAAATTCCCATCTGCTGCATGCTAGATATCATATACTGTCAATGAGTCAACTAGTTAGTTGTTCAAAGGGGATGAGCTGTCGGTGGGCTTGTTAGTCTAGGTGGACAGGGGACACGTGTTGCAATTGCGATTGTTTTGTGCAGTTCCAGACTTGTCCATATCTCTTATAGTAATGCAGTAGCTGTAATGGTGAAGAGACACTAAGGGAAATATGTAAAGCTTACATGGTGTCACTCTTTTTGTCTTCTGATGCATTTTCAAGTCTTTCCCTTCTGAATTGAGATTGTCAAAGAGAAATTCCCAGGCTGCTTTTGGTCCAATTTGTATGAGGCATGTTAAATATTGCCATGGCAAAGAGATTTTGGCTGTAACCCTTGAAGGGCGTATGGCTGACATCCTGACATGTTTGTGAGATTGAATCATAACCATGGTCCATGCAGGACATGAGATAAAAACTCCTGTTCATCCATTCAGGGTTTATCTCTTTGGGTTTGAAGTTTGAAGCTGAAGCTAAATAGCTGGGTTTGTTTATTGTGCAGTTTTGGAAATAGATTCAGATGCCAGTCTTGCAGATGCCGTTCAGCTCCTGGGAGGTAACAATATTCTGAGTGCACCTGTTCGCGATTGTAGTGCCCCAGCAGATTCCAGCTGGATGGATCGGTACCTGGGTATCATTGATTTCTCAAACATTGTTCTTTGGGTCCTTGATCAGGTATAATCTCATGTGAGTGATAAATGTTTTTCAAGCATTGTGCTCTTCATCATCATTGTGAGGACCTTGTCACTTGCAATTGAGCTGTCTACCCTCTAGAGCAGAATAGGCAAACATTGATGAGTGTCTGGAGGACTCTCCAGGATTAAACCAAGTAGTAAAAGCTCTGTAACTAAAATCATCAGATTCATGAGAATGGGGAGATTGTGTGTTGTTCTCACAGTCAGAAGCTGCAAAAGTAGGGATGGTGGTAGGAGCAATTGGATCTGGTGGAGTTGCAGCTGGTGCAATTGGTGCACTGGCAGCTGTAGTTGCAGGAGCAACTCCATTGGGTGTGGCTGGAGGTGCAGCACTTGCCTCAACTGTTGTAGGTACTGGGTTTGGAGTAACAGCAGCAGTAGGTCCAGCAAAAAGTGGGTCTGAAGCTGTAGGTGCAATGGGCATTGGATTTTTTGAAGCACTCACAACATCTGAATTCTACAAGCAAACAAAGGTTTGTGTAAATGCAGGATAATACTCCTTTTTTGATACACTTTGTCATGTTCCAGGGTACCAGATTTGCAGTTGACATGTCACAATATTCTTTCTCAAAGCTTTTTGTGTGCAGAGTTCTGAATTGGCTACATGATTCAATGAGTACTGCATTCATTCTCACTATCATTGCTGACAGATGTATCATTTGGTTTATGTAGGTTGCAGACATAGCAGGTTCATTTCGATGGGCTCCATTCTTACCAGTCAAGCCAGATGACTCCTTGCTAACAGTTTTACTTCTTCTCTCAAAATATCGAATCAAGAGTCTGCCAGTGGTGGAGCCAGGGGAGGGACAGATCAAGAATTTCATCACACAAAGTGCGGTAATCCACTTCCTGTCACAATGCGGTGGTTTCAGTTGGTTTGATAGTGTTGGCAAGCAGACACTGTCAGAGCTTGGCCTTCCATTCATGCAACCTGAAAAGGTTGTTAAGGTATGGATCTTTTTCTTCCCTCAGGTGTTTGTGTGTGTTGCCCTTTGCTGTTCAGTGTGACTGGCAAGCAATTCAATCTCTTGATATTTGTGCAGCATATCATCTTGACATGTAGCCATGAGGACATGGTGTTCTAATTAGATCTGAGGACAGGTTTGAAATACATTGGGCAAGCAGGTTGATGAGGATAGTCCAGTAATGGAGGCCTTTCAACTGATGAGAGACACAGGAGTGGGAGGAGTACCTGTAGTTGCAAACGCGAGTATGAAACTTATGGGAAATATCAGTGCCCGCGATCTGCAATTTCTTCTCTCTACACCAGAAATCTTCAAGTCTTACAGGTAGCTAACGTCAATTATCTCTACCTTTCTGCAATGATGTTGCAAACTGCTAGTGGAATAACATACATGATTTCCTGTAAAGATTTTGGAGTTGGCTTGTGGCTATTGCAGTCTCCTAACTGCCAGCAATTTCTTGGAGGCGGTCAGAACATATCTCCAAAGTCAAGGAAATGTGCATGGACCTCTTCCAAATGACCCTGTATCGTGCACTGACAAGAGCACTCTCTTGGAGATAATTACAAAGCTTGATGAAGCAAAAATCCACCGCATCTATGTTCTCAATCCTGAAGGTGACTTGAAGGGGATTGTAACTTTGCGAGACATTATCTCCACATTTGTGGAAGAACCACTTGGCTATTTTAAGGACTTTTTTGCTGGTGTAGTACCTGCAACAACATTTGCCTGAGGATTTCAGAATTTGGTTCACATTTACATTTCTACATTGCATATGTGTGCACTGGAATTTTTGATACATGGTTCCTCATGATCTTGCAAACAAACATGGCTTCTCACCTCATACATAAGCAAGCCATGGAGACTCACCAGATGTATTAGTTGTCTATGGGCTGTAGAGATCTCTCTTAACATGAACCCTCATTTCTTTGACAACTGCTTCAACTTAACAACTAGCATACTCATTGGCCCTGCTCCCAGTGCACGAGATGCTTGCTGTTCCAATTTTCAAGAATGCAAAAAAATGGGTGTGTTTTTTCTGAAGATTTTTCTTTAAAATCACCAGATTTGACACCAGGTTTGAATAGATAGCCAATTTTGATGTTTGATCAATTTTTTAAAAAACTTTATGGATAATAGCAAAGTGTGGGGGTGAGGGGACTTGGGTTTAGCAGGTTAGCCAATCTCAAGAGTTGAAGGGCTTGATTTGAGTAGCTTGCAGGTAAGGTGGACTAGCCATCATCCACAAGAGGACTTAGCCAAATTTGGCTATAGGTCATAGAGAAAGTAGATTTTTTTTGAAATCCCACAATGTTTGTTATTGAAAAATTTGTAATTCATATAGTTTTGCATGAATTTGTATGCCCTTTTAACTTGGTTTTCAAGAATTGAATTCGACAATCAAAAGGGAACAATTCAATTGAGGTGATGGTTGAATTTTAGAATTTTTATAGCATGTTGTCAATTCATGGTGCCATAAGTGTAACGCAAATTCACTTACAAGAGCCCTGAGGGTCAAAATTTTGCAATTGTCTATTATTCATCCTACTCAAAAACATAGTGTGCCAAACATAGGCCATTGCCATTTATTCAAAACATTTTCATGATGTATATATATGGGTATGTTCACCTTAATGAGTAGCCTTTGGATCATTATAGTCTTTTTTCCATACCATAAGGACTTATGATAACATGGACAAGAAGGAACAAAACCTCATGTAGGTGACAAAAGATAGATTCAGGCTTATGTTACGGTTGACAATGTCACATAAGCAAACAAGCAAATGCCACACTACCTTTGAAACCTTATACAATCAAAAAATGTTGCATGGAAGAAGTGTAGTCGAAAGGTCATTTGGTCTTTCAAAAAAACATTTAGGAAGCTTTTGTTCAAGGTTTTTCAAATCCTTTTTTAAATATGATCATGTTCCAGCTTGTTATTGTACATTAGGCAAGTTGACTCTATACAAAAATCATGTTGATAGTTCAATTAAAGTTAGGTAATTACCCTAGAATAGGGGCATTTTCAACACATATTTGTCAAATAATTAATTAAATTTAAGTAGTCTATTTTTAAAAGTAAAAATTTCCCCAATATTTTAAATGATTCTTCATGTTCCTTCACAATTGTTTTTTTGGGAGAAAAGTAACTTCTTAAATTTTCTAAAAGCAATATAATTTGTGCTAAAGTTGCCAATGTATTATGCTATTTTGAACCAACTTGGTGCAAGAAAACGAATTAAACAAATAATTCAAGAAAAAACATGGAAATGAAATTAATAGTGATTAATAACCTGTAGGTTCTTTGGTAAGATTACACAAGGTCTCTATGACTAGCCAATGTACACCATTGGAACAAAGTGTTGGAAACCACGTAGGCCTCGCATTCATAAACAATGAATAGCTTGCAACTACACATTTTACTTGAATGCATACATTAAAAGACAAGTTAGAGTAATTCCTCCTCAACAATAGACATGGGGAGGAACATACTTACTAATAATATCATTTGGAATCGCCTAAATTTCGAAACACTCTTCAAACCAATCATATATTTTATATAGATAAACCTTTATGTATTCCCCCCCCCAAAAACCATACATGGTGGTATTAAGCAAAAGGTTTTAAGCTATAAGAAACTCTTTATTTGTTATAGTCCTTTTTTAAAAAAAGAGCAAAATACCTTGAACACATAAAGGATCTTGAAGTACTACTTCTGCATTTCCTTGACCAAAACCACCTACATTGGGATTATTGGTTAAAGGTTGATCTACCTTAAATTGATTCACCTTTTGAAATAATAAGTTCTAGTCCTGGAGGTATAATATCAATCACTTGATGACCATCTACTCCATTATCAATAGTTATTTCATATCCACCTTTTTCTTTATGTATAATTTTATTGTAGACGATATCATTATTCCTATTCCCATCAAGATAAATTTGCCCTCTTCCTCTATTACCACCCACATATATTGGATATTTCAAGAAATGAGCTTATTTATTAGTCGAAGGATCTAGTGAAAGGAGAGGAAAGACAATTACATTATACTTTTTACCATGAATTGGACCTACCAGAATCAAGACTATGGGATTGAAAATAAAGATTACCTATTCTTTCTTTTATTTAAGGAGGAATACAATAAAAAAGGGTTAATTGAAATCCCTTGAGTAAAATAAAAACTGCTCCTACATTTAAGGCTCCTTTTTTTATCATTAACAAGAATTTGTTTTATTTGTGTATCATAAGGTATTTTAATGACAACCTCAAAAACCGTGTCCGGAAATACAGACTATGGAACTTCGATATCTACAAGTTTTTTGGCCAAATGACAATTAGTGCATATGATACGACAAATTGCTTCTTGGGGATTTTCATAACCTTGTTGTGCAAAAATAGGATATGCCTTGGAAATGGACGGCCAAGCTATTATTCTCGTTGTGATCAAGATTTAAATAGACCGAATCACCCATTCTTTTAACCAATGACTAATATTTTTGTTTTGCATAATTTGATTATTGTTTCAAAAATTTCCACAAATAAGGTGCCTTCAACATCCTAGTTATTGTAGCTACCCCCCATTTATGACTTTACCCATTGTAGTAACAACAAAGGTAAGAAATCAAAAGTATTTTACTTATTTTTAGAGATTGGTACCCAAAGTCAAATAAAAGAAGTAATGGTTAGAAAAACCAATTCGTTATTCCAAAATGATTTTTTCATTCATTCATCGTATGATAAATTGCCACAATAGAAAGAAATATACAATTCAAATGACCAAAAAATTCAATATTTAAAAATTATATCTAAAATAACTAGAAAAGTTGAATGAAGAACTTAGTATTTAGTTAAGTTTTGGTCTAAGTTGCTAAGAAATAGTTCCAAAACACAAATAAGAAATTGATGTATTCTCACGGGTTGCCCTTGCTTCGTATATGAGTTATTTCGCATTTCTCACACAGTTTTTCGTGAATTAGCATCTAAAGGTTCTTTAATAGGCATAAATAAATCAGGTTGGTAGTCGATAAAATAAAGGTTAACTTTGCAAGTACCAAGAGAGTGCAACAATTTTATTTTATTTTATTTTTTGCAGCAAGCAAATTTTTTTTTTGGTGTTGCATACATTGTTTTTGCTTGACTTTGCTTAAGTATTCCTTTATTGAAAAAACTTCGTATGGAGTCATGGGAACAACATACTTCAAGGCTAAAGACTAGCTCAAGTGAAAAGGGGATAAGCAAATGTATAAAAGCCTTGTCGAAGATGACCAAGATGAGCTTTTGGGCTCAATTGAATTTTGATGCTACGAATTGACGCTACGAACTATGGACAAAATTGCCCATATATATTGGGCATGTTGAAATTACATGAGTTCTTTAAAGTGTAGTACAGTCCTCAAAATTGGCATAGGTTAAGTGCTATTAATGGGGTATGGTAAAACAATATTTCTCTATATGAAGGTGTGCATGTAAGGGTGTATAATGAGATATTAGTAGGGGAAAAGCAAAAAAACGAAGGCCGAGCTGTCATGGTTCAAATAGGGTTGACCTACATGAAAAAGTAGCTTACTTAAATAAAATTATATTTACTTCAATTAAATTAAAGCCAATATGAGGACAACTTGGCATGTTTAAACATTGAGTTGAACCAGTAGACATGTGGTATGGGAGTAGGCTTTACTAGGTTTACAATTTCCAAAATAAACTAGTAACTAGTTTTAGCGCATAAACTTTAGCAATAAGATGGGTAATTTTTTTTGTGCTAGAATATTGGGTGTGGATGGTGAGATTTGGGTCACTAATCGACAAAAGATTAAGGCGTGAAATGTAGTTCAAAGGAAATATATATAAATTTACGTCTTCTAGTGCAAATTTTCCACAACACTATATGGCGGCCTCTACAAAGCAACTAGGCCTAACTTGCTACGCTATGTGCTCTAAACCCAAGATAAATGAAAAGTTTCTACTAGGTTTTCCTACCATGAAAAACATGGCAATGTCAACAATTTTATCGTTTGGTACATGTAACCCACCCACTTTAATATGTATGTACACTTTACATAATGACACTTTTTACGAACAATTTGAACCAAAAGAAACAAAAAAAAGGGGGTTGTGTGAATGAGCCACACACCTTTCGCATAATAGACGAAAATTTGGAATTAATTTATAGACATTTTAAAAATAACTTAAGTTGTAGAATTTTCCATACCGGAATTTTATGTCTTTGGGCACACATGGAACCTTTCACTGATCTTTGACGAAAATCTGATTGTTGCGAAAAACGTTTCACAATTTTTCTTCTTTTATCTTTTCCTTTTATAAAATATCCCAAATTTTTTACATTTCTTTGATGAATATTAGTAACATTCTTTTTAGAGTGTTTTCTCTAATAATCATTGAATATGTTTTTTTTTTGTTTTTAAAAATAATTTATGATCATCCAAAAAAATATGATGCCATAAAGTGAAAAGGTGCAAAGGGCACAACAAAAATATATAGATTTCTTTTTTCACTCACACATGAACTTTTTCTTTCAACCTCATTTGAATTTGAAAAGTGGAATCTGATATGTTTTTTCAACTTAAAGAAATCAACCTAGATATACTAGAACAACACTACCCCAAAGGAAGAAAGAAAAAGAGCAGACCAAGACATTTGAGGTATCAAATGAAAAAAAATTCTTTTTTTTTGTTTAACAAATATTATTGCATATTGCTACATGAACATTATAGACAGATATAATCTATGATATGTTTTTATTAAGTTTTGCCCGATGCAATAGATAATTTTCAATTATTACACAAACCTTTATTATGTTAATATTCAAATGAAATGACAAATAAAATGATGAAATTTATTTTGAGTTTCCCATAAATTGTGTTCATCTTTTGACATCAACACGAGTAAGGACTTGCAAAAGCAAAGGTGACAAATACTATAGGTTAACCATAATATTGAACGATCCTTTATTTCTAGTTGTTAGGAGGCAATGACCTTCTACAATGTAGTTGGGCCTTTCTCCATGCTAAAAATATGAGCGAAAGCTCTTGAACATTCACATTAATGGTGTGGGTTTAGAAAAACTAGCCAAGCTAGAACCATTGGGTAACAGTAAATTTTTCCCCAAAAAATAAGAGTAATAAAAAAGAGAAGAAAAAAAGATGTGTGGGCTAATATACGTTCCAAAATTATAAATATCATAATAAATAGTGGATTTTTTTTTCTATATTGTTCGAAGAAAAAAGAGGTGAAGAATTTTTTAAAATTTTATTATGGATTAAGTACAGATGCATTAAATACTAGAAGTAGATTGAAGAAAAGGCTCGAATTTCATTTTTTTATTGGAAATGCCACCACTTGGATTTGAATTGATATGCGTTAGCACTGCTTTTTAAGCACAATGTATGTATGACTTGCTTCATTAAGTATCTTGCATGATTATTAAAGCCCTTTTCGCTTAACATCATGGCCCATTACTTATTTTTCTAAAAAGGTTTATTCTATTTATTAGGTCGTTGATTTAAATAGAATTTAGAGAGTTCAATTGGCAAAAGGAAAAAAACTACGTTCTCAACACCTTGTCAAGTTTTCTTTCCACAAGCATCTAACCAAAAGTGCCCTAACTTTTTCTTAAGGGGAGGACATGATGTTAGGATTTTATTTTGGAAAGCTTTAATTTAGGCTGTGAACCAAAGGTAGTATGATTTTTATAAAAGACTTTCAAGTTGGGGCCATGAGTAAACTCTCATGTATTTTTCTCATAGTAGCTTCTATCGGCACTAGTGAGTATGACCATAGGAAAATTGAAAGTTCACTATATTTTGCTCAAGATGCAAATGTTATTGTGATATTGTAATCACTAGATTAACTAAACTTTGACATCAACTATATTTCCATCACTACCCATGTGAATGCAATGTTTTAGAAGTTCATGTTTAGTTCAATATGATATTAAATTTAATAGTGGAAGTATTCAAATATTTTTTTAAAAATGAAAGCACGACACATTGATTAGTTCAAATTAACAAAAACATCAACCATGTTCTTGCTTGTTTTATGATTCTTCTTGTATGTTGTTTTGAGATATGTCATACAATGGTACCATAATACAACCTAAAAACCTTAGTATTTTTCTTGAGTTGCTTCTAAACATTATGATATTTGATCATTTCATTAAATCGTGGCCCAATTTTAACATTTCCCAAGTCGATGTCCTTTAACAGACCTCATTCACGAAGGTGAAAATTCAAACATAGGTGTTGGTTCATTTCAGCTCCTCATCCAATGAAAAGTGTAATTTCTTAATTACATTTTTTAATGAGCAAAATAATTTTTGATTTTTTTTTTTTGGCTTTTCAAATTGCTTGCGACAAGTGCAAAAAGAAGCGTTGGACAAGAGACATAACTATATAGAAACAAGAGTCCAAATATTTATAACCCCGTGTGTCGAACTTTAAAAACTCTAATTTCAGTGTTGAAATGACCTTCTAGCCTAAGGCAATTTTGCATGCTAAAAACCATCCGTCCCATATAATAAAAGAAGTACACAACAAGTAGGTAATTTGTAATAAGAACCCAGTTTGTAAATAGCTATTACACATTTAATTCAACACGGCTTACACAAAACCCTATTCCTCTGAAAGTTGAAAATAATGGTCCCTTTCCACCATTTGTATTAGTCCTATGAAATTCTCACAAGCCTACCAAACCCTATTACACATTTAACTCTTAAGTTCACTCAAGATAATTAAGAAAAATAATTCAGACCACCAAATCCAGCAATTTCATTGGCTCTAACTTTTTTTCTTCACACCTGCACACACAAGCCTAATTCAATATCCTCTAAAGCTAACCAGCATGGTTACAAATTGGGCAGCTTCCCAACGATGAGTCGGTAGCTATCCATCCATCCATTCATCCATAACGGTGTGCGCAGATGGGCGCGGGTTCAGTCCAGACCACCGCTAGCTGAAGGGTGAACCGGTTATCCTAGGCTTTGGTTAGGTCTGGGCCAGGCTCGGCAAGCGATTGCAAATTCAGAGTGTAACCTAGAGGCCCCGCTTGTGGAGAGCTGAAGGGTTTGTTGCAGCGAGCAGGGCGGATTGTAGCGCTCGCGAGGAGGGTCTCGAGAGCTGTACCTCAGATGGTGTCTTCAACATGGGTAAGCTCCAGACGTTCTCACCTCTGGTGGCGTCACTTTCCTGCACTTACTTGGTGTAACGGCGGTCCAGTTTCGTAGGATTTTAGTTCAGTGTCTCATGGTGCTCCCATTTCAGCCTTTCAACTCAATTAAATCTGGATGGCTTTTGATTTTGTAGGTTTAAGTCAAGAGACCTGTCCTGAGTTTGTGTGTCGTCATTACCACTCGGCAAGCCTCTGAGGATGTCTTACTGCTGTCTTGTGGTATGGAGAAGGAGGTTCCGACAAGCTACATGCTAGAGCGTTGATAATGAAGTGTTTTGGGGGCTCTGGTTTTAGGTATCTCACGGGACTCCACCCACAAGAGGAGGGCAACCGGAGGCAAGAAGAAGTCATGGCGTAAGAAGCGGAAGTAGGTGCTTTGCTGTCGCCTGTTCTACTTGTGTAGAACCCTAAAAATTGGGACTTTTCATTCCGATTTATCACTTCGTGGCTACTTGTGTAAAGCCCTAAACTTGGGAATTTGTCAGTTTGATTTATGTATATTTCTGATCTGGTGGCAATGTGAATAGTTTTATGGATCTCATGAACTGAGACTTCTTTTGTCTTTGGTTGATGCTTCATCATCATAGGTATGAGCTTGGAAGGCAGGCAGCTATGACCAAGCTGTCAAGCAACAAGACTGTCTGATGCATTTGTGTGCGAGGTGGAAACTTCAAATTCAGGGCTCTTCACTTAGATACTGGGAATTTTTCATGGGGATCTGAGGCAGTTACTCGCAAGGCCCATGTACTGGTCGTTGTCTACAACTCATCCAATAATGAGCTTGTCCGGACACAAACTTTGGTGAAGAATGCCATTGTCCAGGTGGATGCCGCACCCTTCCGCCAATGGTACAGCCAGCACTGTGGCCTTGACATTGGCAAGAAGAAGAAGGCTGCTCTTAAGGAAGGATTCTGAGGTGATTTGTCCCTTCTTCTGTAAATGTCTTGCCAATTCTGCTCTTTTTGTGTTTCTCTCCATCTGCAGTTCACATGGAGCTTCACAACAAGGCTTCTCTGTACAGTCTTATCTAGAGCTACATTGCTGATGCAACAAATCTATGTCCTTGAATGCCTGTCCCAGGGCTTAGAGACTGCAGAGGAGGACAAGAAGGCCAGCAAGAAAGTGCAAAAGAAGATTGCGAAAAGGCAGGACGGTCAAGCTGCACGCACATCTTCAGGAACAGTTTGCTGGTGGAAGGTTGCTTGCCTGCATTTCATCTCAACCTGGCCAATGTGGTTGGGCTGATGGGTATGTCCAGCAGTTCACATGTGCTTTCCTCTTACAGCATGCATGAGGAGGTGATTGTTAGCTATTGGCTTCTTTTTTTGACATATGTGTAATCCATTGACCAGATATGCTTGTTGCAGATATATTCTGGAGGGTAATGAGCTTGAATCCTCCAGAAAAAAGATTCAGAAGAAGGGCAAAGGAGCAGCTGCCTAGTTATGGAATCCTGTTTGATGTACACTTACTGAAAAGAATCTGAATTTTCTTAGGAACTGAGTTGCATATTTGAACGCAGATTGTTGCCACATTTCCTTCTTAGGTGTTCATGAATACAATGTTTGTGGACTAGCATTGAGGTGGTAAAGTTAGTCTTTTTTTGAGAAACCATGAGATTGGTTGAATTCTTGTTTTCAACATGCAAATTATGATTGCCAAGATTTGTGCATAGAAATTTTGATTGTTGCCAACTGATGCAAACTCTTATCCTGTTAACTCTCTATGTAAGTTGGAGACAACCTCACTACCTATTGCAATTGCAGTTACTGAGCACTGGAATATTGGTTGAACTTATGCAGTGTATTTTAAGACACTGTTGTTAACAAGTAATAAAGTGAACTGCTGTTGATACAATCCATTAGCATCCTGATTAGCTAATCAATTTCAAACAAGTAACGTGAACAATTTTTAATTGCCAGCTGCAATAACAGAATGTGCAGTCAATCCAGCCAATTTTGACATTAGTCTCCTAACCTAAGTGAAAATTGTACTCAGCTTTCTAAGCAGCCATCAATAAGACAATGCATAGGAGCCATCGAATTCCTCTGAAGTGTGCTATTGAGAGCCAGCTACTGATCTTGGAACCCAGGTCACCACATCATTAATGGTGTTTACCTTGCAAGTTGCAGTTGCAACTTCTCTGGAACAGGAGTAGTTTGTGTGTCAGCCACCTCAGACTGCACCATTTATGTTTTGGTTCAATGATTATACTACAATAATTTTTCCAGTATTCAAGAAACAGGAGCCCACTCTTTAGGGTTTCTGCAAGCATCAAGAAGTTTCCATTCCTCTGTCCCTGCTTCAGGTTGCTGCACCACAAACATCAAGGTCAGCTCTCATTTCTCATTTCTGAGAATTACATAGCAGGGAGATAGAGTGCCTCGGAAGGAGAAATCCACACACAATTATGCTTGATAGTCATAAAACCATATGCTTGGGTAATCAATGATGAATTAAGGTGTGGCTGCACCCAACTGCTAGAGCATTGGAGAACAAGTCAATAAGCAAGGGCAACATGTTTCTGCTGGACCTCAAACAGTTGTTGCCACATGCTGTCATGTAGGAAATAAACTTGAGTTTCAAGAGGATAAACAGATCAAACATACAACATGCATGGTGAAAACTTACATGGTCGTACTCCCAACGTGCAGTCAAAGGTAGTGACATGAGAATACTCTCAATTCGCCCCCCTGTTTTGAGCCCAAACGTTGTTCCTCTATCATAAACCTGCCACCAGATTGCAACAGAACCACTACATTAACTTAATCTATCCTAATTGTTGCTCCTGAACAGCCCTTGTGCGCAATGAAGCCAATCTTTCTTTCCCATACAGCAATATTAAATGGGATGTTCCTAGCCTCTCTTTCATAACACCCACAGATATTCTCATACTGAACGGATAAAATAAGAGGGAGAATCTAAGGCTTTGTACTGCTACTAGCTCAAACCTTATGCTACTGACAAAAACTGAGCAAGCCAGATTCCAAAAGTCAAGAAGCAAGAACCATAAACAACAGCCATTATTTTCATGACCCACCAAGTTGAACTCAACATAGCGACCTCGACGCAGTTGTTGCCAGTCCTTGTGCTCTGGTGAAAAAGGCATGTCCTTTCGTTTCTTGATCAATGGTATGTAGGCTGGAATCACAGAGTTTGCACATTCTGCAAGCCATGGCAAAAGTTAGCCCACATGCCCAAGGGCAAAATGAAAGTAACGAGCAAAACATTCTCACTGGTGTTTACATCTAAAATTGGGATTGCAAAAAGATAGTACCCGTGGAGAATGCAAGTAGCTTCTCTGCATCCCTATCATTAAGGTCATCGAAGAAAATTCCTCCAAGCCCTCTTCTCTCACCACGGTGCTGCATAGCCCCAACATGAGTCCTTCCATTCAGTCAACATCTCACTGATGTAGTGTGCACTGAACAAGAAACAGTCAAGTCACCATCTCCTATGATATATCCATGCACAAGGTGTAGTGGAGTGTTTTGGACATGCAATTCACACACTAGTGCAAAACAGAACTTGTGCTTGCAACACAGCAGTCAGAAACTACCTTTATGAGGAAGTAGTCATCACACCATTGTTTGAACTTTGGATAGAATGCCAAGTCATGCTTGTCACATGCTTGCTTTTGAACCTGCACACAAAGAATTGGCACCTTGAGAGCAATCTCTTGTATCCTAGCAAAACATGAGATTTTGTATATATATTTTTGGGACTTCTGCCTCTTCTGTAATGCATGTTGCCACCTCATAGGTAGGCTCTATTTGGGATCCAGCAACCTCCCTTCCTGGGAGTTCATGCTTCCAAGTGCTTCTTCTGGTCCACGGAACTTAACTTCGGAGTTCAAATGGAACCTGGTGAATTAACCCTGGCTATTGCGAAACCCCTTAGTGGCAAATTGCCTAGATTATCTGTCTTGAAACCTTCTATCTTCTTTATTCAGAGCTAAGATACAACAGCATGATGCCAGCAGCAAGGCAAGAGCAGTCATCAGTTACAGTGGATTATCTCAGTCCAGAACTGGAAAAAAAATCACCGGACTGATCATGACAGAGGAAGACAAGTTGATATTAGACAAACAGACCTGGTGAAAGTGGGCAACATCCTCATCAAAGATATAGGACGGAGTAAGGTCAGTGCCCCCACCAAACCACCATGCTTTTGGTGCACCTGCCACATCTGCATCCACACTTCTCATTAGCCCTCAGGAGATTGAAGTTGCTGAGGTCCAAGAGCTGCACCCAAGATGTTTTGGATTGCAACCTTTTTCACACAATCAACCACCTGGGTTCAAGTATATGGCACACAGAGAGGTGTACAATCTGCACTAGGTCTGTACCTGGTGGAGCGTCTGTCTCAAAGTAGCGATAGTTGAAATGCACAGTTGGAGCAAATGGATTCTTGGGGTGCATCACCTGCAGGTCCAATCAGACTGAAATCAAATTGTGGACTTCTGGAAGGTCGAGAACAGAACTAGAAAATCCCTCCGCTTCTTGTAGCCAGATGGAACCTGGATCAAACAGGATGGGAAAATAGTTTTGCACCTGCTATCTTCCCACAGCATTCAACTTGAACATACACCATGACAGACATCATGAATCTGTTTAAAGGATGGAATGAGAAGGAAGCAACATACTGAGCTGATGCCTGCAGCAAAGAACGGGATTCGACCAGCCTTGTTGACAGCTGGCTTGCTATCAGAACCACCACCAGTGGCAGCCCTGTAAGCCTCAGGAGGCATTGTTCCATAGACCACAGACACATTGACCCCTGCTTTTTCCCACACATTTCCATCTTGCAGGACACGGCTGATTCCACCACCACCTCCAGGTCGGATCCAAGAATCTTCTCGGAATTTGATGCCATCAACATCCTCCACTGCTGCACAAATGTCATCCTACACACACAAACAGGTTGTAATGAGTTCCACACCCTTTCACAGCAAGCTACATTCTTCAGTCAATGCACAAGTGAGTTCACAAAATTCAATCATTTCTCCATTAACAAACCCTAATTTTCGACTCCAGATTTCAGTCCAAAACCCAAACACCAAACTCCATTTTAAAAAAAACCAGGAACTGAGCTTCTTTCCCAGACCTGAGCTTTTCGAATCATGGTCTCAAACTGAGCTCGCATACTGGAGGTGCTGGGGTTATCCCATTGCACATCCTCACCCTCTCGCAGCAAACTGGCAGGCCTTTCCATCAGCATCTCCTCCTTTTCAATAGCCTGAGCTTCCTCCTGTTTGTCACCATTTCTCCCATTAAATTTTCTGTTGGACCTCATGTACAGACCAGAAACAAAGCGACGAAGAGGAAGAAGGCAGCCAGAGGCCAAATCATGAACTAAGAAAACTTGGACTGAAAACCCTAAAAACCTTTCTGAGTCCAAAGAATTGGAATACAGATGGAATGCTGATCGATCGCTCATGCATTTGCTGACTGGAAGATCTTACGGACTACTGGTGGCATTCACAGAACTTAGCTTGGAAAAAATTCTCGCAGAAAAGCTAGGGAAAGGCTGAAAAAATGCAGTGAACCTGTACTGAAACGGCAACAGAGCTCCGAAGAGGCCGTGAAGAAGCTGCAGCTGCCCGAGCTGGGGACACCATTGCTGCTGAAGAGGAAGGGAAATGACGCAGCTTGAGGGATGCAGGAAACTTGGAATCAGGGTGATGATAATGATGTACAGGATTGACGCAGGACGGAGCGATGATGAGCTTGGCAGGCTGCGTAAGACTAGCCATGGTTGCCATGGACGAGCGCGCTGCTGCTGCACCTAGCTACCTACCTGCGGCGATGATGGTGAGAGCGCATTGCGACGCACGCCCAAAACTACTTCGCAATCTCTCCCACTTGACTCATGTCCGGGAAACAGCCCAAAGCTGGACAGGATAAGGTCCAGTTGGCGCCTCCTTACTAGTCTTGTCCGGTACCGACTTTTCAACCAGTCCACGTAATGGAGTGGGGTCCTGTAGTCCTTACTCTTAGTCCGGTACTAGGGTAAGTCGACTCATCACCAAACATTAGCTTATCACCGAACATTTTGGCAGATCTTTCTCAATTCTTCTCCATTTTCAGTGATTTAAAATGTTTATAGGAGCGCGCCTTCTCAAGCTTTACAAATCATCTTTGAAATGCAAAGCCAAAGGAGCAGCCAAAAAAGAGCAGTAAAGAAAATACGGTTTTTCGAATTGCAAAATGCTTTTTCTTTTTTTTTCATTTTTCTTCATTTTGACCCCTCCTACTTCATCAGTGCATAACTTTCTCATTTTTATTTAATTTTTGTTCAAATTAAGTGATTGAAACTGTTATGAAATCGCCATCTTAAGCTCTACAAGTCATCTTGAAACTCTAAAAGTAACAGAGTAATATTTAAGGATTTTTGAAGGGGTTCAAAAATAAGCTATGAGCTGTTTGATCAAATTTTTAAAAAAAAATGATCCCCCTTGCTTCGAGGGGTTGTAACTTTCTCACCTCCAGTCCATTGCTGCCAATTTTTAATGTGATAGATTCACCAAGAGAAAGGCTCCATCTACTCTTTGGACACCATAAACAACGGGCCCTCCTGCAAAACGGCGAGAAACCCTACCTTAAGTGTACTATGACCAGTCTCTCTACCCTACCTAGTTGCATCCAGGAATCCGTAAAGACCTTCTGTGTTCTGGGAGACAGTGAACCAGCACCCACCAGCGCACCATGAAAGAAATAGTAGGTGGTCATAAAACAATTTCATGTTGGGTTCCAGTTCCCTAGCTAGCTAACCATGGTGGTTAGCTCAGTTGCTTTTTTTTTCCTACCTACTTACTAACAACCCACAAGCGTGTTGTTAGTAAGTAGGTAGTAAAAATAGCCCTTACTTCAATGTAGAAACCATCTACTTACCTAGTATTTACCTATTTTCCTACCTATCTATGATACCTATTTCTTACAAAATTAGTTATCAAGGTGAAACCAAATATTAACTCAGTTGAGGTTCATCCACAACTGAGTAATAAGGGGCATCCACTAGGGTGAAGCAACTTAACTTTGTCGCAACAAATTCACACCACCACAATGAATCTTAAGGTGCATTCACACTTGGTGGTAGGTACTCCAGTGTTGAGTCCCCTAACACCATGCTACTTATACCTACATACCATGAACACTTTATGTTAACATTCACTTAAGATTAAGCTATTGCCTATTTAACATTGGATGCCACCTAGGATGCCACCTAGATTTTCATTTAACACTGACTTAACATCAAGTGTGAATGCACCACAATTAAGTGACTAGTGACCACAATTAAGATTGATTATTACAATCAACATTATTACAATTACTGTTAAATGTAATAAATATTGAGTTAGACCTCATGATCAAGATTGTGCTATGAAGGATTGAATCAAGGATCATTTGTTTGAGCCTCTTCATATAACATTGAGTTAAAACCTCAAAACCTAATTTGTTGGCTTGGCTTGGATATTGATTATCACAAATGCTAACACTGAACAAGGATGCCACATCATTGACAATGCTACCTAACACTACACATGTGAGTACCCCAAAATCAAGAAAACCTAACATTGCCTTACGATTGACTTAGCACTACGCGTAGGTGTGAATGATGCTTTAGTCTGACATCCAATGTCATATGGCATTCATAGTCTCATTATTCAACCTTGAAAGTAAATGCTGACAGAATATACTACGCACCTGGATTTACAGCATTTTCAACTGGATTTCCAACTGGGCAATCAAACATTTTGACATTGGAGATTGATCTGAGTAAACCTATAACACTATCGGCATGAAGGTTGTTGGTAATTTATTCAGACTAATGGGCCCCTGTGCTGTTGGCCCAAGAATGTTCAACCTCCTCTAAGGTCCCCCATCCCAATACTGTTCTGGTAGAAATGTGCTAACTTCAAAGTACTTATAAACTTTTGCTAAAGTTCTTAGTCACAGTAACTTTGCAGATACAAACACTCAAAACTCGAAACTCAAAACTCAATAACTTTTGCTCTGTAGGTTCAAAAGTTGTGAAACAATATATATGTTCAGAGCCCTCTTGTCAAGAGCATTCTGGTAAATTCATAAAGCAGAAGAAGCAGGGGGGGGGGATGGGTAGGGAGGGTTAGATTGTTGTCACATCCAAACAAACGAAACAAGAAAACAATTATCTTAATATATCTATATCTCTAATTGCCAAGGGAAAAAAATGCTATTGAAGAGCTCTCAACTCCACCAAGCTGGTGATATACACTTACCACTGTATCTACCATTCATGGTGCTTGCCACAAACTTGTACACTTTTAGCTGTCTGAGAGGACTGGCTCAGGATGACCAATTTCAACACATCATCATCAAGAAAACGTTTTCTTGTAGTACAGGTTGACATCGGGTGTGACGCAATTTTTTTACAAACAGCTTTTGAATTCAAAATAGATTTACTTTTAATAGACAAGCTCTATCCTTCCATGCATCTCCTCATTTGAAGTGGCCTTTTTTTGAATCTGTAATGACAACCCAAATGGTTTTCAATGCCTATTAAACAGAGTGATTTATTCACACAAAGTTTGTCACATCCAAATTGAGGAATGCTGCCACTAGCAAGTAGATATTAAGCTGGTTTTTGGAGTTGCATTTTTTGCAGCAATTGAAACTGTAAGAGTGATACATATATTTCATGCCTGAAGGTCACACAGATCCAAGAAATCAGATCTGACATAGTATGGTCAGCAAGAGAGCTCAAGCAAGATAATGCACCTCACCCAAACAATTTAACCCACACCCCTCCCAACAACACCAATTTCAGCTCCATATAAACCAGCCTACATGGAGATTCTTGCAATTTTGACTAATCAAATTCTTATAATTTAGCTTAAATCGATACATTAATCTGAGTCTTTAATGAGTATGTAACGAGCACCACCTCAAGTGTGCAGATACTTAGTCTTAGTGACTTGATGTGCATGATGGCAAAATGATCAGATTCTTCAAGTGAGGGTCGCTCTTGATTTTGCAAAATGTCAAAAAATGTTGGTGCAGGTATAAGCCTCTAGCCCTATGCAAGGACACCAAGTTGGATTGAGGTCTTACATACCTTGTGCGTATCCTGCAAAGTGCTGTTCTCTAACAGATGGCTGCATTCAGCCACACCCAAAGAGCAGCCAAGTCAATTCTCTTGAGTGATTCCTTACACCAGAGCATGCATAAAACCTAACCCTAACCCTCTTCCACTAAATCAAGCACATACAGCATCCAGGGAAGAAAGACGGGAAAAAAAATCATTTACCAAATCCTTCCCCAAAAGAAAATGCCACAGTACAACCACATAAGAAGTTCATAAGAAACTCTGTGCATAAGAAAGACATCAAATAGAATCAGTTGTGTTCACAACTCACCAAATTATTGTGTCAAGTGCGTGTCGCAGTAATTGCAATAATATCTGCACCCAACTCCAACAAAATTGTAAAAATCCTAAAGTGAGAAAGCAAAAAAGCAAAAAAAACAGTACAAAGGTTTCTAAAGAGTTAGTCCACAATCACTGACCTAAAATACAAGCAGGACTCTCTGTCTCTGTCTCTGTCTCTGTGTGTGTGGGGAAGGAACAGACTCAAAATCCTCTCATTCACAAACTTTTGCTGGAAGTGTGCAAGCCACTTAGCAAAAGAAGTCAGACATACCTTGGCATCTTGACAGCCAAATATTTCTGCACAAATGTCACTCATTTGAGCATGGCGTTGACCAGCTACTAAATACATCTGCACCTTAGCAGTCACTTTAATCCAGGATGTAGGCTGTTTGTCACACCTGTTTCATTTCTGTGTCATCAAACATTTACACTTTTCCAGGAGCAACATAGATGTTTGATAGCAGCCAGTGACTTGTTGCATTTCCAGGGTCCAGTCCACAGCTTGCTTTGCCCCATCTCCACATCACCATCAATTCTGCAACCACCACCAAGCCCATCCACACATAATCACTTCATTCACAGGACACCATGTTAATTCTACACAAGCACCAATACACAAACAGTAAAGACCACTGATACCTGCAGCAAGACATACATGGCAGGCATCCAACATACACAAACAGAAGTGCCTCAATGCATTCCCATATAAAGGAAAAGAGAAGAGTGCATTTTCCTACCTTATGTAGCCAGTGAAGCTCCAGATAAGGGTTCAACAATAGAGCCAGATTTGTATTGACAAAGAGAGCCTTTCTTGTAGTGAGATTCATTAAAAAACATGGGTAACACTCCTGATGCAAAACCATCAACCCGTTATGACAAGATGTCTGTGCTCTCACCTGCCACATGATAACTGCACCCAGTCAGATGACTTGTCCACTTCATGTCATTACGAGTTAAATGCCTGAAAGTGCTGGGCCTGAACCATTGCATCATCTGCTTCTCTAAATCTCCATCTCTCATTGTCTTCCCCACAGTCATCTGCAGCTTGCCAAAAAAACGCTCAATTGACATTGTCTTCTTGCTAATCTGCAATTCCTCATGCCAGCAGCATAACTGTAGTTTCTACTGTTGCCCCTCTTTCAAGCCACCCACAAGGTTATAAAAAACTGCCCATAACTTAAGAGGCTCAAAGACTGCCATTCAGTCTTCAGGCTACATGTCACCCGGGACAGGAAATCCCTTATCTCCCCATATTACTCCTACTTATCCACCATGTGGGCTCATGAGCTCATTCAAATGTCCATCTCTGCATGCATTAACATGAGCTGAGAAGCCTCATCCTCTAGTTGATGCTGTATATATGTGCTGAATGCTCTGAACCTCAAAATTCAAGTTAAAGAGCTCTAAAATCTATCCCTGATTGACCTCTAGATTTACATGCCACTGTTTTGGCAATGACTAAAATGCCAGTTTCAGAAATTGCAGGGCAATCTTACACAAATAGCCTTGCCAGCTTGTTGGAGCCAAACATCTTTTAAGTTCTAGACTATTGTGTGTGCATTCTGCAACTTATATCAATAAACAAAGAGAAGTGTCCTTTCTGATGTTCATAACATTCTAGAGGGCTCTTGGAGGCATACCTTCAAGTAGTAGCTTGTCATCTGCAAGTCATCTTGTCACCTAGGAGACTCATGCACACCATCATATCAGTCCTCCCACTCAAACAAGACGGGGTTGCATACCAGGCTTTGAAGGAAAAGCTTTGAAGTCAATTGCTTTATTTTTGCTCAATGTTGCAGCACCTGGCACAAGCAGTTTCCTTCAATTCGTGAGAGAAACTTGCTGCCATCATGATGCTCTTTTGAGAGCAAAGCATGTTTGACAAGCTCATTGGCAAAGGATGGACTCAAAGTCACTATAGTTCCAAAGGTTCAAAATATCTTCGGTCAATAAGTTAGGCCCCAATTACAAAGCGCACAGCTCATACATCCTTGGGTCTTCTATCAATAATCCTGCAGAGACAACAAATCCTGATTAGAACAGAATTGCATCTTATTCTGCAAGAGAACACACTGTGGCTTGGCAAATCAACTTGCACCGTTAAAACTCAGCAGTGTTCTCTCAACAGGGAAACTGAATTCAGAGTCACAGATATTGGGAAAAAAGTACCGGCCAGTGTCTCCAGGCTTTATGATGCCAGTATTGGGTCGCGTCATAGGCATTGGCTCTGCTGTTTTGAGCATTGGTGGTGCTTCTATGATTACAACAGGGCTCCCTACTTCCAAAGTCTCCTTGATTTTCATCCCACCTAGCTTTGCCTCCATTGCATCGCTGTGTGCCTCCAATCTCTTTGACCACTGGACAGAATTTGATGCTGCCTGAACTGTCTGCCCATCTCTTGCATCAGCTCCCTCAAGGGATTCTGTCCCAGCAGAATTGTCCCATGCATTTAGATTTTGTCTCTGTTGAGATGTCTTCCCATCTCTTGTCATATCATCGGGAGTGGATGCCCTAACCTGCATCAATATGCCTAATCTTTTAGTAGCAGCAAACTGGCAGGCCTTTCCATCAGTATCTCCTTTGTTTCAATAGCCTGAGCCTCCTCCTGTTCGTCACCATTTCTCCCATTAAATTTTCTGTTGGACCTCATGTACGGATCTTTCATTCACCAGAAACAAACCGAAGAAGAAGGCATCCAGAATCCAAATCATGAACAAAGAAAACTTGGACTGCAAACCATAAAAACCTTCTGAGTCCAAAGAATTGGAATATAGACGGAATGTTGATCGATTGCCCATCCATTTGCTGACAGGAAGATCTTATGGACTACTGGCATTCACAGAACTTGGCTTGAAAAAAATTCTCGCAGAAAAGGTAGGGAAGGGCTGCAATGAACCTGTACTGAAACGGCAACGGAGCTCCGAAGAGGTCGTGAAGAAGCTGCACCTGCCCGAGCTGAGGACACCATTCAACTACATGAAGAATATTCAGAAAACAAAATGCCCAGTGTCGTTTTTGTTTCAAGCGATACCCGTCAGGTATCATGAGAGAAAAGATGTTGATTTTTACACCGTGTAACACCCTTGGACACAGGCATTACAGAATCAGCCCACCTCGGCTCCACCTCATGGGCATCATCGGAAAATGAAAGAGAATTGGAAGGTATGTGCAATATGTAGAACAAGTCTGGTTCCATGTTCTCTCTCTCTCTGTGCTTGAATGTGTGAATCATAAAGAGCAGTAGTAAGTGCCTCAAGTTGGTGTGTTATATGAGAAAGTGATAGCTCCCAAAAAAAAAGGTGAGTAACAGCATACATGCATCTCTTGTGAAGTTCATGTCACATTTTGGTTTGGAAGAATCATGCACATTGTGAAGTTCAAACTGTACATTCTTTTCTTGTTACACTTCTTCTCATGCAGACTCATCTTTTTGTTCCATTCGTTGAAGTGTTGGACCTTCAGAGAATCTGGCACAAGATGAGACTTCCTTTTGGACTCCAGTATCTACAGCTAGCTTTCGGGTACTTCACCTTTGATTGGTTTGCTGCTGACGGAAGTTATACTACAAGGCTTGAAATCACCCACCCAAACAAGATGATTAGTGTCAAATCTTTCAGGCTATAGAGCAAGTCATGCTGGGTGAAAATCAAAACTGTCCACAAAATTGAGAAACCTGTACAAAATTCTCAGGTTTCTTTATCTGATCATCTCATTTTGATCATGTAAACACACTTGAAATTTGCAGTTTCACACAATGCCTTCTTTTCCACCAGAACTAGTGTGATTTGCCAAGATTTTCTATATAGAAGCTGATACCCATGTTTTTGGTGTTGGTAATTCCAGATTGTATAAAAACTCCAATACTCAAGCCTTCAAACTCCATCAACAACGCTCTTGCTCAAAACTCAGCAGAAGTTCATGGGAACAAATCTATAAAATTAATTGAACAATTACCATGAGTTGCATGATCCAGCTATCAATTACCATGAATGCATGCATGTCATGGTGTATTCCATATGGGAAGTGTATTATAGATTTATACACAACTACCTAACAACCCCATATGTCTTGAAACTACCAACATGTGTATGTAGTGATAGGATATGGATGTCGGTACATAAAATACCAATCATAGTTTGGTACATACATACGTACATACATAGTGTACCAACTTGTAGTCCATCATGTTGGGATGTTGACATTGTAACATGTTGGGATCAAGGATGTTGACATTGTAACATCCACGAAACATGCTCCCTTGAACAAAGGGAAAGGGGTGAAGCTCCATCACACCAAGCACCATGACACCATGAACCAAAATGAATTTACACAAAAGAATCTGGACAACTAGCAACAACATAAATCTTCAAACATTTGCACAAAAGTGGGGACACCATAGGGATTATTAGGGTAGAAACATCACAACTTTGAATTCAACAGGTAGTCAGTTGGAATTGGTTTTGAAAATCAGACCTGGTTTAGAAGTTATATACAGGTGGTCATGAAGACTAGCTTTTCCATCTTGCTCTTACGAAGCATTTGTTGGCCACACCTGTGAAGGCAAGGATATTAGTAGTGTAAGGCATTTTGGCTCTTAGGTAATAGGTCTATCTTTATATGAGGATTTTTGAAAGATGACGTTTTGGCTTGTGTTGGAACTTGAGATTAGTTCCAGAGTTATAATATCTCTGGAAGGATTTTGATATCTTTTAGAGGATTTTTTGAAGGTTATATTTTTGCATGGTGAAATATTTGAGTTTTCCATAATTCTTCTTTTGCCTTAAGATACTTTTTAATGTAAATGGCAAGGCCACAGTGTAACACACCCCTTGTTAAAGCTGGTTTTTCAGTTGACAATGGAATCAGAAGGCACTAGAGAGAAATTCCTAGTGTATTTGGAAGGTACCTGATAGTATTACACCTTAATATTTCTCCTACAAAATAGGAGGGCTCTTACAGTTACTATTTAGGAGCAGGAGGGGTCTTATGCCTACCTATATTTATAAGGTCCTACCGCCTTCTCGTTGGCCCCTTACTATGGCTATGCACCCACCCTGGGGCCTTAACCTATACATAACTATTTCAAAGCTACTATGAAGACCTTCAAATAGCTAGTAGCCCCTATCAGCCTAGGATGCTTTTTTAATATTGAACTTTGAAGTCCATCTTGAAGTGCAACCCTTTGCCTTCAACGAGAGGTTTTCATGCAACTCCTTTATGATTGGCTCATGTGGTCACATTTGAATAGCCTCTCACTTTATATTGTCCAATTTTTCATATTTATGTGTCTGGAGGGAGAAACAATTAGCACTCTATGTAGGATGTGATAAACATTTGTAAAGGCCCAAATAAGGCGTGTCAAGGGAAATGCTCTTATGAAGGGCTTCTTATCGAACACCTCCATCCCTATTTTGTTGTAAGCAAATAATGTTTTCCTTGAACCTCATGTTTTATTGTATTCTAAAAGTCAACATTGTTATATATTGGTCAATTCGACCATGTTTGGTGGATAATTAATTAATTTTGAGGATTCCATTTTGACAAGGGATATTTTCTCAAATATTTCATCAGATCCTTTATTTTCTTTCAGAAAAAAAAATCTGAATTTTTCTTTTTGAAATTTTTGACATTTCTGAAAACAATATAATTAGTGTCAAATCGGCCCAGGTACTATGGTATCACCTTTTCCAAAAAAAAAAAGAAAACAAAAGATGTTTTGTAACATAGTGTAATGGAGGTGTGCACAAATTTGGATAATTCATGTATTTGTAAAAACATCTTAGAATTTGTATAGTATAATTGGAGGGCACCTTAGAGTGCACAATTATTCTGAAGGTTGTGTCAATTTTTATGCCATGTAAAGCCTTCCAGCAAGAGCATTACTGAAATCAGGCTCATACTTGGTTCTTGCCTTTGTATGTCCTTATTTTGGTAATGCCCTCACTTGCACTAACAACAAGAATAACATCAAAATGTGCATTAGAATTAACCCTAGTAGCATTAAAATTAACTATTGAACACTTATTAATTGTGTATAGTACATATCACAAAGCATGTATAGCTTGAGAAATGTACCTTAAGTTTTAACCCTTTTGCAGCCAACACAACTTGATTCAGGTTGCAAACTTGTTTCTAGCTTTGAACTTTTCCATATGTGAATGGATGTAGTACATGTTTGCTCATTTGTTAGGGCTTGGAATTCAAGCATGTTAATCCCCATCCATCATGTTGAAGCATGCACCATTCACGTTGGAAAACTCCCGAACAAAGTGACTGATGTATGCCCTTCCAGTGTTCTAAGATACCCACTATATTTGGGCCAGAGTGAACCAGTGTTGGGCGGGTATCACAATTTTATGATACCCATCAGGTCAGGTTTTTACAAAGTAATTTACAGAAGAGTCTGGTTTCCCCAAAAGAATTTTCTTGGGAAATTTTTACACTGGACAAGGGTATCAACATTTTTTATAAAAAAATAAACCGATTCTCACAATACCGGTTCTCAGATATTTGAAACCAGTTGATTATCCTTTGTCAGTTCTCACAAACTGGGTATTACTTTTTATATAAAAGTTTAAAATTAAGGTTAAATAATTATTTATTTGATTTCTTTTTTTTGAGGACAGCTCTGGCTTTTTGAAAAAATTCAGAATCAAAGGACCTCTGGTTCAAGGTGTTTGAAATATTTTTAAAATAAATTCCAGACAAACTAGTCCTTTCATTTTCTGAAAATTGCTGGTCATGGGTCCATAATACCTTACTTGCCAGTTTTTTCTTCAAAAAAAGAAGAAGAAAAGAACACTGTTTTGTTTTGGCAAAAAAAATGGAAAAATGGAAAAAATTCAGGGTTTTAAGGGGTTGTCAATCATCGAATTTAGAAAAAATATTTGAGAATTTTAGAACTTGCCACATTCAATCCTAAGTTTCAGTGCATAGCCAAAAATGTAGTTCAATTTTTTTCAGTTATTTTATTTATTTATTGCCATATCTAGTTAAATAATCATTTCAGCTACATCACAAAATTGAAAAGAAAAATACTCACTTAGTTAAAAGTTGAAAAAACAACCCAATAATAATGTTAGCTCTCCAAACATCATTACCATCTGACCTGGCCTACCATTAATATGTACCTACCACCAAATGCTAACTCTTCCTTGGATCCCCCATCTCCCAAGGCAAATTAGACCTGGCAAGCAAATTTTGATGTGTGTTTACTGATGAAGGTGTCCTTCTTTTAGCCCTAATTAAATTAGCTTGATTTAACACCGTACCTCCAAAGTTCAAACCCATGATCCATGAATAATGAACAAGATCCAGTAAGTAAAACATTGTTCCATTATGCATAGAAACATTATTAAGTTTGATACTCATAATTTCTTTCTGATTGCTTGTACTAATTTTTTATGGCAACTAAACCCTGAGACCCTAACCCATGTAAGAGGTTGGACCTTACCCGGTTCTCAGATTATTTTTTCCTTTTTAAAAATCGGTTCTCACACAAGTGAGAACTAATAGTTTGGTTTTCAGTCAAGATATCATTCATGGTGATACCTTTGAAGGGATCAGACTGGATGCTTAGGTGATGTCCAAGTGATACTCAGGGACATTTGTGATACTTGCCCAACATTGAAGTGAACCAGCACCCACCATGGCACCATGCAGGATAGATGGTGTCGTGCTATGTATAACCATCCACATGCATCTACCCATTTAGTAGCCACCATCTGCCGTACCTACCTACATAGTAACCATGTAGCTATATGGTCAAAGAAATATAGGTTCACAGGTTAGGTTCTCAAGGTGAACCTTGGTAACTCAGTAGTGGTGTGGTTCATCCACAACTGAGTCATTTTAGGAGAATTCGGATCATTGGTGCACTAGTAGGTACTGTGTCACATAATCCTTATAATTGCACCCTAATAGTTACACAAGTTCCCGGCAATGGTGGGCCTTTAGGTTTGAATTGGTAGAAGCCTGGAGGCATTCAGGCAGAGAAAGTTTTAGAAGTGACAAATGGGGTCCCAAAGGTCCGGCATTTAGGATACATACTATGAAGACAACGAGTACACGCTACAGATATGAGGCCCACCTAACAAAGTATAACTTACAATACCTGACACTAAGGGTCTCTTTCCATTAGGCCTTTGTGATCAGAGATTTTGACCCAACAACAACTTTCTATTCATCATTCCCTCTGGCTGTTATCACAATCACCTCTCGATTCTACAAGTTCAACATTGACCAAAAGCAAAGTTGTGAAATCTTGAGTGAAACTACAACTCACGAAAGATGATGACACTTCATTTTAGGAAAATATGTTCATTTTCAAGTTCCCTACAATGTTATTGCTGGTTCTTTTTTCATCAACCATGTTCTGAACATTCCTAACAATAACTAAATTTAAATTTTCAAAAGAGTTGCAACTCTCCGATGGAAACTGACTCTTAATACAACAAGGCCCATAATATGATTTCAGTTACTTTCCATGACCTTCTATGGTCGAAGAAGTATCTCATGTGAAACTGAGACAACAGCAACCTAATGGAAAGAGACCCTTAGTACAGACCAAATACCAAAAGCATAAATAACGAGCACTCATACAAAGGGTACTTGACGTAATTGGTATTCTATCAGTAATAGCATTGATATTGCATCTGTCGGTCACTATTATTATAGGCAACATAAGTTCTATATATGAGTAATGTACCAAACCTACAAAACTGAAGCAGGACCCATGTGTAGTATCATGGTCAAAATGTTTTGACTATAGATCCATTTTTCCTATATCACTTGCTGGGTAAGCAACTGCCTTTTTATTTCTATGTATATTTCTCCCAGCAAAAGAACCCTAGGTTGTTATGTTGGAGGAGCTCCCCCAATTTTATGTTCCCACAATCCCATGGAAATATTTGCTTTTCTACAAAACAAGAAAGAAACAAGGAAATAAAAAGAGAGTTGTTTATGTGTGTTCTCCTGAGGTTTGGGAACACCCTCTTGCACTCCTATGAGAACCTCCCTTACAACAAAAACTGTAATCATTCTTCTTCTTATGAAACAATTGGGATAGTCCTAAACCTGTTGGAAAAACTCAAATGTTTTTCATGACATTCCATCACATATCCAAAAACTCATTTGGTGATAGCCAGAGGTGAACCAACATCCACCACCATATACCAAAAGGGATGGATGGCGGGTGGAGAGGAAACACTTTTCCATTGGGTTCCTGTCTATAATGCTTAGCATAATTCTTTGTTTTTATTGCTTTATGTAAATTTTACTTAATTTTATTTATTGTACAACAAAATAAAGTAATTGATAACAATCTACACCTATCAGGTTTTTTTTTTCCCCCCAATTATGTGATATGAAAATTTTGGAATTTTTTCTAAAAATACACTAAAATTTTTTTTTTTAAAAAAAAAACCTTCCCATTTTTTTTGGGTCAAAAACCAACAAAATTTGTCAGAAAAGAAACATTGATAGCTATCTTTTAACCACCTTCTTGGCCCTCCTGACCAACTAAGGTCCTTAAGTTGACCATCTGCATGCTTCTACTTGCTTATAAATGGCCTACTTGCCCTTACTTGTATAGTTCTCACTTATAGACTACCTTCTTGTGCCTACCAAGTACCAACCACTTATTGTGCCCCTACCTAAACCTAGTACCACGTACATGGGCCCACCTAACCAGTGTCGGTTTTTTTTGTAGCCAAAGTGGCGATCATCCATAGGAAGATGTAGGAAAAATGGCTATCATCCCCAAGAAGATTTAGGCTATAAATCAAGTATGAAGGACAAGTCTTTAATCAAGTTTCTATATTTTGACTACTCACTGAAAACCAATTATAGAAATCTGGCGAATTGTACTAATTTTTTCCTTCACTTCTAGCAATTGAAGACATCCAAAATCACTTAATTTTCAGATTTTTTAATTTTTAATTTCTCTTTATTATAAAAAGGGTGCACCTACCCATTAGCCACATATGTGCCCTAACTACATGGCCTTATCCACCTATTTAGCCAATTGACATGCATCCACCTATTCAGCCTATCTATCAATGACAATTTCAATTTTTGATGCAATGAAATCACTTTATATAATGGCACTCATAATAATCAATTTTTGTGCACATAATTTCCGAAGGTATTACTTTATTCAATGGCACCCTTAGCATGCAATACCTTCAGCAAAGTGTGCACAAAAATTCCTTAATGCTACTTGCAATCTTACAATATTCAATGTAGCCTTTTATTATGCAATACCTTGATTTTTTGGAAGCCTCCATAATTATGGATAGCAATATCTTCCCACAGAGTCAAACATATTACTTCGTGTTGGAGGCTTGAATACTCTTGCATTTATTATTGAAAACAAGCTGGGAAATGTGGCAAAATGAAAGATACCATAATACCATGTTCACAAAATGGGATGTATTTTTCAATTGAAAAACATCATCATTCAAATAACTACATAGAATTGTTTAAATTATCGACTTGTTTGATTATACAAGATAATAATTTTCAAAATTATTGTCTAAATTCATTATGTCAATATTGCAATAATGTTCGGCATCATCAACTACTTTGTTTGCATGATTTTGGTTATGACATTGGCAATGCAAAAACATCACACACAACAGATACATTGTGCGGGCAAAAGCATCATTTACACTAGTTGACTCACAAATTTCTCTTTTTGATGTACCTTAAACAATTTTGAAGGAAAAATGATGATTTTAATAAAGAAACCATATTAATAAACACAAAAGCAATCAAATATAAACTATACAATTTAAACAAACGAAAAAAACCTAGCCAACCCTATACCACTTTAGAGTCATGGTATTGAATGATTGCTTCAACCTTCTCAAGTCACTTAAAGCATGCATGTTTCCAAGTGCTAGAATTCCAAGCAAGTAAATACCTCTAAACTTTTGTAGTGTAATTGGAAGACACATTTTGATGCACAATTTTTCCTCTATCCTCCAAAGGGCCATTGCATTTTTGTGGCGGGATTTATCAAAATGTAATTTTTTTCCTTCCCATGTCATTGTAGGCATGCCACTATCAAATCCAAATTTTGAAAGTGTACCAAAAATGTTTGCTATACCATTAACATTTTGTACTTTTTTATATAACTTTTATTAATCATGTTTCACCATCAACATGGACACAAAGTGAATGATATTGATTTTTTAGATATATGATGATTAAATTTATAATATTTCAAAACATTATTTTTTTTATTCATTAATATGAATAGGATTCAAAATGTAGGGTACTAATGTGTTCAAAACTACCTTTATTTCATCTTGGGTGGTACAACTTTAAAAAAATTTGGACCATATTGTCTTTCCCTCATGCTAGGGATGTTTACATTAGGTTCAATTTTTTTGGTTTTTTCAATGTGTTTCCACAAATTCTCAATATGTCATGATGATGTTCCCAACATGTTTTACAAGTTCATAGTGTGTTTCTCAAGATGTTCCCAAAAACACTTTATCCCATTTTTTTGTCATGGAAGCACCTCCATGTTTTAAAAACATTTTGTGATGGCCACTCAAAGTGGCTCCTTACCACACAAAAAAACAAAAAACAAAAAAAATCTATGGGTGCATTCTACCCCCAACTAATAAATACCACTAACAATAGGAACCACTAACAACATGAAGGTGTTGGAGAGGATGAATTCATTGAAGTCTTTCAAATTCCAATATTTGTTATACACATGATATGATTGAAATCATTGTACAATAAATCAATTTAACATATATGAAACATTTGCAATGGCCATTGCCCATCTTTAACATGTCACCTTATGTACACTTTAGGATAAGGTTAAATTGAAAAGCTAACATCACAAAACAAACTATACACCTTAGAAAATAACACCAACAAATATTTACAAAAAAAGTCCATGTTGACATTTTTTTTTTTTCATATATATATGTGCAAATCATTAGATTTACAAGTCATTTGGAGTTTGTAAAATTAATTCCTATGGTAACAAATGCAAAATGATTTTATATATATATTGCATGTATCATTAAAAAAAGTTAATTCAATTTTGTAAAAAACAAATATCAATTCAATGTGTGTAAAATATATATATGAATAAAAGCATAATGGTATGTAACCTAGGATGGGTTTGAACCTATGAAAATTATTTTTTAAATATGTTTTAGCAAAAAATAAACTAAATGAATCAAAATGCCATAGAACACAAATGCAACACACAAAACACATGAAATGAAATTTAGATATCTTGGGCTAGTGCTTTAGTCATTGGACTTTCATTTGTGCCTAAGCCAATATAATTAACTAATTCATATATGAGTCAAAGATAAATTCCTAATTAAAAGTAGGGCCCATCTGGTTGTTACAGGTTCATCATATCATCATTTCTAACCTAGATCAAAACTAATATGATCATTCCATTACGTTGTTGTGATCGCAATTTTTGCCTAAACAATAAATTTATATTGCATGTGTTTCATGTAATTATTCCCAAAGTTGCTTGATAGGTTTTTATTCTACAAACCAAACATTGACCAAATGCAAAATTGTGTCAATTACAAATAAACATTTGAGTCACTAAAACTGACATCTATCATTTTTGAATGGGAAAATGACTTTTTTTAATTTTAAAAATGAAAATAACCATACATATGAAATGTTCCTAATGTTTTTAGCATTAATTACTTGAAGTTTTCTAACCTTAATTGCCATTTTCCAATGGAAAATACATGTCCATGCAATAAGAAATAGGACTCCATTGGCATGGCTTTCTATTAGGCTTGTGAGGTAATATCATATCGTGTGTAAATATGATCACAATGGAGTGCATGGTGCCACCCTTGTGCAATTTTGATTTTGAAGCAATGAGCTTGGAGCCTTGAGCTTTGAAAGTATGGACTCTAAACTTTGCAATGGTGATGTTGACAATTGAAAGTTGAGTGGGGCAAGTGTTGCAACTTGTTATGCAATCATTAGTTTTAAACAATAATTGTTGAAATTATCTCCAAAAAACAAACAATGTGCATCATCTTTGTGTTTGAATTGTGTTAGTTACTAAACCTTCAAATTTCAATGTTTCAAGGTTTTAATTTTCAAGATTCAAGTTCCTACACAAGTCTTTGATTTTTTTTGTTGTGTTTGGAATAATGAACTATTATTGGGTGAAAGCACACTAAGGTGTAACACTTTTAGGCACATATGGAGGTCCATAATTGCATACATGAACATTGTGAAGGTAGTGTGAAGGTAGGATACCTTGAATCACACAAGTCATTTTACAAGTTATCATTTGAAATTTATTATTAAAAAATTTACAATGCTAGTTTACCTTATGGCAAACTTAAATTTGAAATATGAGCTTCTAAACTATTACTTTCATTAAGTAAAGGACTCAATTTTTTTTAAACCATAATTCAAGCTACATAGAAAATTTTGGTCACCAAAACCCTTCCAAAAATTCTTCCTTGGTATCAATGTTATCACATCATACTACCTTTAAATCTTTTACTCATTAAAAAACATTATATGAAGATGCATGGAGTCCATACTCATTAATTATGGATTGTTACAAGTGTTTGGGTAGTCTTTTAAAAGTCCATTATGTTATAACTATTCAAAAACTATCCATGAAATTCATATAATGTGATTATATTATATATAACATTGTAATGTTGACTCCTTTTTCATTTTAGTTGATTATATTTAATCACATGACCAATTACAAATCCCAAAATCTTCCTTGTGACACATTTTATGGATAGTGTAGTGTGTTTTCACCCTATTAGGTTTTCAAGTGTGTGTGTTTTAGCCTTTGGGTTCTTTGTGTGTCACATTAATATGATCAATCATCATGATCATAAGTTTTGACAATATCTAAGAGTTTGGTAGTGACTAGGAGTGTGTATTAGGATTTTCATTGACTCATCAACATTAAACAATCAAAGTCCACTAGGATTGATCCCAAATGGGAATGTCAACATTTGCTCACAACATATTATTTCAAAAGTCGCAAGTAACAAATCACTCATAGTCTTGATTCATGAAACTACAAATAGGTCACATCTACATTCCATGAGATCATTCCTAGATCATTCATGTTGCACAATTTATAGATCACACTCAAGATTCTCTAATGCCTTAGGAATTGATTGATCTTAATTCCTCCATGGGATTGATAGTCATGTTTAAATTCCCATAATTGTTCACAAGTTATGTCAATTGAAAATGTCATTATGTTGAGATAAATTTGGCAATTCAATTTGTGATTTCCTTTTTGGTTAATTCTTTTTTGTTTGTGATGTTTAACATCAAAACTCCATCATTGTTTATGAGGCATTCATTAATGGCTTTTGGCAATGTTGATTTTTATTCATGATTTTGTGACACTAAGCTTTTGTGATCTTTATGCAACAAAAAATTGTTGCCTACAATCAAGATTAATCACTGCACCATGTGACATGGGCAAAGCAAGATTTAATTATCATCAAAACCTTTAATTCCTTTAAAATTGTATATGCCCTTAGTTTTTTTCACATTGGGTATGCCTTTAATTGTTTTCACATCATGTATGCCTTAAGTTCTTTTCACATTACACAACAAGAAATGTTATCTTTTGAACCCCTTTCCCATGCAACTATATGTTTGATTTATCACAATTTGATCAATATTAAGTTTCCATGTACAAATAGTAAAATTTTACACTAGTTTTTAGAGACAAATGAACAATGTTGCAATGTTCACAATGTTGTTCATTGGCATGGAAATAATAATCCCAATTTATATTTTTTGATAATTCAAAATGCTAATAAATAATTTCAATGTCACAAACTTGAATGTTCCTAAACCATAAAAAAGTTATAGTGGCTTCTTCATGTTTTGCACATGCACTATCAATATCATTACATATGTGTACCCATTCACACACAACAGATTGTTTTTGTCAAACCACAAAAATACCCTAATAGTTTTCTCCATGTCCTGTCCATTATCAATGTCACTTTATATGTGTATCCATTCACACATAAGAAATTGTTCATTATTAATAGGACACACTTTTTTAAAAAAATTGTTTTGGTTTTTCTTTTTTTTGGCTTTGTTGTAATGAAACCTTGAATGTCACAATTTTAACTTATGTCATGAACATGATGTTCATTGAAGTGTGACATGAATTACTATATTCATTGTGACGAAAACTTGAATGTCACAATTTTAACTAATGTAATGACATGAACTTTCCAATTTAATTCATGTGATATGAAATTTTTTTTATAAAAATTATTAATGTTGATCAATATTCAATTTGAAATGAGATTCAATAGTGCCTTATTTGACGCACTCCCAACTCCTTAAAGGACTCAAATGTGAGCCCAAGTAGAAAACAGCGAAAGAAGGAGGAGTCGGAGCACGCTCCCTAGCTCACAACACTTTGAGGGGTAGAGGGGCGTGTTGGAGCTCCGGGATGGGACTAGGAAGAGTTGACAAGCTTCACTCACTCACACGGGCCTGCACAC